>OLPO01000592.1_pt1 | contig 29093 bp, 20 predicted proteins | sample 1672831 | NCBI WGS metagenome assembly OLPO01 (sample SAMEA3136728, study PRJEB25190) | human gut metagenome
CCTGCGTTCAAATTATATGCGGTAAAATAGATTCCCGTAAATGCAACGAGAAATGCAACAAAGACACATCCCACCATAGACTGGAAATAGGACTTGAATTCTCTTTTATAAATTGCCAGCATCGTTCGATTCCTCCTTCTGTGTCAGTTCCATAAAGATGTCTTCCAGACTTGCCTTTGCAGTCTTCATTTCCAATAATGGGCACTTTTCTTCTGCAAATGCATAAAATATTGCTTCACGGATATCTGCCCCATTTTTTGTCTCAAGCTTTACTCTCGTAAGATTTTCATTTTCACTATGCATTTCCATCGCATCAATGTCATCAATTGTTGACAAAATTGCCCGAGCAGTCTCCTGTGCAGCTTTCACCTCTAACTCCAGGCTGGATGCTCCGTTTCTTAACAGTTCCAGATTCTCCGGTGTATCACTTGCCACCAGGTGTCCGCCTGCAATGATCATAATATGATCGCACACTTCACGGATTTCCGCCAGAATGTGGGAACTTAAAATTACCGTATGTTTCTTTGCCAACGTACGGATCAATTCACGGATCTCAATAATCTGTTTCGGATCAAGACCAACGGTAGGCTCATCCAGAATGATGATCTCCGGGAATCCTAAAATTGCCTGTGCCAGACCAACTCTCTGTTTATATCCTTTGGATAAATTGTGAATGAGCCGTTCTTTTACCGGATCTAATTTCGTAAGTCTCATTACGCGCAGAATCTGTGATTCTCTTTCCGCCTTCGGAATTTTCTTAAGCTCCGCTGCGAACGTCAGATATTCAAGAACTGTCATTTCCATATAAAGCGGTGGCTGCTCCGGCAGATATCCGATACAACTTTTTGCTTCTTCCGGCTCTTTTAAAATGTCATGCCCGTTGATCAGCACCTCTCCTTTTGTAGCGCCAAGATATCCCGTCATAATATTCATAGTCGTAGATTTTCCGGCTCCGTTGCTTCCAACGATCGTTGCGAACTCTCCGTCCTCTACTGTGAGGGTGACACCGTCCAGCGCGACCTTTTCATTCACGGTTCCTTCATTAAATACTTTCCGGATATTCTTCAGTCTCAGCATCAGGCTCTGCCTCCCTTCTCTGCTGCGATCGCTGCACGCTTCTTTTTCTGGAACGCAATCTGTCTCTTTATGTAAGGAGACGCGATGGCAATCGCTACGATAATCGCGGAGACCAGCTTCAGGCACTCTGCCGGAATGTGCAGCCGCAGTGCGATCGCAATCGCAAACCGGTACAGGCAGCTTCCGAATACGGCTCCTCCCATACGATGATATACCGTCCTTTTTCCGATCAGCGTCTCGCCGATGACAAGGCTGGCCAGCGCAATCGTCACCATACCGGTGCCGAGATTGATGTCACATGACTTCTGATACTGTCCGATCAGACAACCGGAGAGTGCCGTCATTGCACCGGAAATGCAAAGGCCGACCGTAATTGTAAAGCCCGGATTGATACTCGATGCACGGATCATGTCCTCATTATCTCCGGTTGCCCGAATGGAAAGGCCAAGCCGTGTGCCAAGGAACCATTTCAGCAGGATGCAAACGACTACTACAATCAACGCCGACACGATCAGCTTGTACCAGGTCGTACCAAGCACTCCTTTGGTCAGGCTGTAAATCGTATCACATTTAAACAGAGACAGATTCGAAGAAAAGCCCATCGCCGCCAGGTTCACAGTATACAGCCCTGTATTAACAATGATTCCCGCAAGGATTGATTCGACACCAAGCTTCGTCTGTAAAAACGCCATAATGTAACCAGAGCACACGCCTGCTGCCATCGCTGCAAACAGCGCCAGGATCGGATGTCCCATGATCGCCACCTGAGCACCGACTGCACACCCTAACGTAAAGCAGCCGTCCGTTGACAGGTCGGCAATATTCAAAATGGAATAGCTCAGAAACAGAGCCAGTGCCACCAGCGCATAGATGAAGCCAAGCTCCAGGGCGCTCACGATGACAGAAAACGATAATAATGAACCCATAGCAAACTCCTTTTAAAGACAGATAGGGCCGCAGAAGCAAGTGCGCTTCTGCGGCTGGGATTTTATAAGATGGGCGTTCCGCCCATCCCCGCATGGCAACCCAGTCTTCCGCAAGCATGCTTGCTACAGACTGCTTTCCCTTGCGGCTGCTGCTCGAAACTGTTTACTTAAATTCTTCGGCCGTTACCGTCTCTACGACTCCGGTGCACAGTTCTGCGAATCCGCTGTAGTCAATGCCAAGTGCTTCTGCTGTCTCGGTGTTGACTGTTACAATTCCGTTGTCAAAGGTCTTGATCGGGGTGGTCGCCGGATCTGCACCCTGCAGTACTTCGATGACCATATCCGCTGTCTCTACACCAAGCTTTGCGTAGTCTACGCCATAGCCGCAGAATGCGCCGTTCAGCGCGAAGGAATCCGCGCCACAGTAGTGCGGGATGCCTGCGTCGATGAATTTCTCATAAATCGCGAGCTCTGCCGTCATGACGGTATTGTCGGTCGGTGTAAATACTGCATCCACACCTGCAGCAATCAGTGCGTCCGCAGCCTGTGTAACTTCCGTATTATTCGTGCCGGTCTTTTCTACATACTCAATACCCTTCTCATCCAGATACGCCTTTGCATCCTCGATCGGCTTCTTGGAGGAATCCTCAGACTGACTGTAAAGAAGTCCCACCTTCTTGATATCCGGATTTGCTACAAACATCAGATCCAGAATCGCATTTGTATTTAATGCATCGCTCGTACCGGTAATATTTGCCCCCGGCGCATCCATGGATTCTGCAAGTCCTGCGCCTACCGGGTCAGATACTGCGGAAAATACAACCGGAATCTGATTATCCTCCGTCGCCGCCTGTACGATCTGCGCCGCCGGTGTCGCGATCGGAACGATGACATCCACACCGTCATCAAGCAGCTGTGTCGTGATCTGGTTCAGTGTCGTGGAATCTGCCTGTCCATTGTACACATATCCATCGAATACATAGGTATCTCCACCTTCCTCAGACTTTGCGGTCAGCTCCTTTTCGATATTCTGCTCGATCTGATTCAGAGATGCATCATCCACAAACTGAATGATACCTACCTTGTACTCAGCCGCCATTGCGGTGCCTGAAATCATTGCTGCTGCTGCCAGTGATACGGTTACGCTTGTCAGTACATTCTTTTTCATAGTTTTGTTCTCCTTTTCCTGTCTTGATTGATCCCTTCTGGGATCTCCATCTGTTCTTCAAAGGATCTTCACCGGTAAAGGACTTCTATACTATGTTCACGCTTCATAGTATAAAAAAACCGCCACAGATAATCTCTTATCTGAGACGGTAATAAAATCTTATTATCGCGGTACCACTCATCTTGACTCGTCGTCCACTTTCGCATGTACTATCATACACTCCTGATTGATAACGGGTTCGGTTCCCGGTGTATCCTACTTTGGAAAGCTCCTTTCAGACCACCCTCAAAAGTCCATTCAGCAACCTGCTCCATACTGCAATCCCACCACCTGCAGCTCTCTGTGATTTCGCAACTGATGCTTACTACTCTTTCTCATCGGTTTGTTCCTTTGTTGTGTTAAAGTGTAGCACCGGGCGTGAGATTTGTCAAGAGGGATTTTTCCCGTGCAAAACGAACTACATGAATATGCTGCCCGCACGCAGCGCCACCTGTAAAAACAAATTCGAATCGTACATCCAGCTTAAGAAAGTGCTCTGCTCGACAAGTCCGATAAGCTGCGTCCCGATTGAGGTCGCGGAGCACAGGGAAAGGATCAGGAAAAATACCCACAAAAGCAGCAGGGCCTGCACAAGTCCGAGCAGCATCCCGGCAAAACGGTTGATGACGCGGATCACCGGAATATGCGCCATGAGATTCAGCAGGGTAATAATTCCCCAAAGCAGAAGCTGCACAACGACAATTGATACCAGATAAGCCACGACATTCAGAATGCTCGTCGCCACAAAGTTGATCAGATAATCCGGAAAGCTGGAAACGCCCAGCCCTTTGTAGCCCTCATCATTATTGTAGTCCAGCAGGATATCCTTCAGCTGCTCCGGCAGCGGAAGGTTCTCGATGATCTCCGTCTGCTCGATCCGGGTCAGGCTCTTCGTACCTCCCTGTGAGTCCTGACTGCCATCTGACGATCCGGACAGGTACTGATTCAAATACTGCTGTATGTATTGATTTTTATAGACTTCCAGCTGTTCATCGCTGAGCTGGTCGAGCATCGTGCTGTCAAAGCCGTTCTGCTCCAGAAGCGCTCTGATCTCATCCCGCCCCATATTGGCATAGGCATCTGCGGCAGATCCGGAATTCGTTCCGGCTCCGCTTCCCGAACCGGTAAGGCTGTTCAGCACCTGTTTTTCCATAATTCCGGTACACTGCTCTACGAGGAAGGTATAGACCGGCGTATTTTCCTTCAGATACTGTGTAATATACGGAAGCAGCGCGGATACCAGTATGATCGACAGCGCAAGTGATACCATCGCAGCAAATTTTTTTACAAAGCCCTTACGAAAGCCTGCGATCGCGAACAGTACCATCACTGCCACCACCGCGGCCTCTAACAGATTAATCATGTCCCTCTCCTCTCTGACCGGTGCTTACCCGATCCGGATCTTATCAAAGCTGTCTTTTGAGATAACCAGATACTTTCGGTATTCTCCAAAGTAGAAAAAGCCTTCCACTTCCTTTTCGTAGGCAGATGAAAAACGCTGATGCCCGGATTTTGAAAATACATCAAAGCTCTTGTCATTATACATCAGGATCTGGCCGTTCTCGATCTTGATCTCATCAAACTTCGCATCGATCTTCGCAGACGATTTTTTCCGGCCACTGTAATTATACAGCTCCATCCGGTACTGCTCATCACCATCGTCATTCAAGAACAAAAATCCGATGCGCTCCGCATCATGGAAGCTGCTGATGATCTCTTTTTCAAACTGTACGCTTGTACTCTCTTCCGGCGCATTGCTCCCGGAAAACACATGATATCCGCTGTCCGAGACCGCCACCGCATGTGCGTCATCCGTAAAATAAATCTGCGGAATCACTTCATCGGTGTACTCCGTGCGACTGACGATATTGTCCGTCTTGTCCTTTCCGGCCGCACCAAAATGGTAAAATACGACCTCGTCGGTCATAACGCCCTCCGCCAGCTTCAGATAGGACACCGCCATCTTTTGCCCGTTCGGAGAAAGCGCGACATCGAGTGGATAGCCACTCTCACCGACCGTCGTCTTGTCCGTCGCCACAGACGTCCCATCCGCCTGGTACAGATTCACCCAGGTCACCGTATCGTCCTGCAGCACAAGCGCTACCACACCCTGCCTGGAAACGCGTGCCTTCAGGATCGGAATCTGCGTCTCAAAATTACCGAGCAGCCCCTCCCGGTTGACGATATAGACCTGTGTCCCCTGCTGCTCCGCGATTACCATTGTACCGTCGCAGAGATCCGCAATCGGCGCCTGCATGCTGTAGGTCACACTCCACTCCGTATCTCCGGTACGGGAAATACAGGAAACTCCGTCTGAATTGTAGCGATACAGCTTTTTCCCGACGGACAGGTACTTCGTTCCGGAGACTGCCTCAACAGACTTCGAAGCTGTAATCACATAATCCCGGAATACATGCAGCTGATTGTACAGAAAAAAGCTGCCTGCTATGATCACAATGAGCGATGCCAAAAAGATACGCCAGTGTCTGGTCTGACGGCGGCTGCGCTCCAGCCGCTGCTTCGGATCACCTTCCGGCAGCTCCCGTCCCGGCGCAAACGCACGCTCCTCAATTTCCAGCTCTTCCTCCTCGTCCTCATCCACATCTAATTTTAAAAAGCTCAGCTTCTCGCCGAGCCATGCGAGGGTATCCTTCCAATTTTTTTTCTTCATGTCCTACCTCGATTTTCTTTCGGGTTTCCTTTCGGAACTGGATATTACTATAGCAGAATCCGGCGGGAAACGCAACCGCCACAAAAGCTCCCCTGCGGCGTCCGCCTGCCACAGGGGAACACCGGGAATCCGCCTGTATATCGCCGTCCGTTTTACGGCAGGACGATTCTCTGCCCCGGCATAATCAGATTTGCATCTGAAATATGATTTACCTGACAAAGCAGTTCCAGTTTATCCAGACTTCCATAATATTGATTACAGATATCCGCAAGGGTATCTCCCATCCGAATTGTGTAGGAAGCGTGGATTCCCTGTGCGGCTGCCGACGCAGCCATCGTTAACCTGGCATCTTCCCCGGTGGTGGCCAAGTCGGAAGCGCCAGTATTTGAAGCAGCAGCTGTAGTTGGATTTGCTGTGCCTCCGTCTGCGACGGCCTGACCTGGCTCAGATGCTACGGCAGCCCCTGCGAGTAAATTTGTATCCGCTGCAGCACCGTCTATCTGCGCATTCCCTGTCCCGGACGATGCAGGCTGTGCCGAGGCTTCTGTATCCTCATCCGTCCCGGCTGATACAGGCTGCGCCGAGGCTCCTGTACCCTCATCCGTCCCGGCTGATACAGGCTGCGCCGAGGCTTCTGTACCCTCATCCCCTCCGGCTGACACAGACGGTGTGCCAGCTTCGTTTCCATCTACAGCCGCACTTCCTCCGGCCGCTTCCGGAACTGCTGATCCATCTTCTGATTCCGTTCCAACAGCTGCCTCCTTCGCCGCAAATCCATCCGATGCGGTCCGGTTGCCGCCCTGGACGACCGCCGTGCTGTCCGCATTTGTATAGATCCGGTCGGCCTCATTTTCTTCCGTGTTCATCTGGTAACTGCCAGCCTGATTTTTCCGGATATCATCCATGCGTGTCACTGCAATTGCTCCGATCACAAGCGCAGCAACAACAAAAAAAGAACTTGCCAGCTTCAGCATGCTGCCCGTTCTTTTCTCCCCTTTGATCCGTACTTTTTCGCGAAAGCTTTTGATCGCTTTATCCGGAATGCTCTCTTTTTCAACCCTGTCTTCCTTAAATTCGTCTGCCAGATACTGCTGCATCCTGCGATTCTGCTCATAAAACACAAAATAACCGCGCAGCTTTTTATAGCAGCCCTCCACCGTCCAGTAAAGATTTTCCTCCTGTTCCTGCAGATGATAGATCAGCTGCATAGACATGGGATTCAGCTTCTCCGCCAGCTTCATGCGTTCAGTCGGATACTGGCCGATCACACAGCAGCCCTGAACGTCCCAGTCCGGAAAATATTTTTCCTTCTGCTCCTCCAGCTCCTTTTTAACCGCTTCCTCCTCACCGTCCGGAATTTCCAGAATCCCGCGGAGAAACAGATATATCCCGTCTTCCTCCTTCCGCTGTTCTCCATAGAAAATTCCGAGATAGCCATCCTTTTCCTGCGGTTCCTTCTTATGAATGCAGGTCATCACATAATCCTCGATGCAGATTTTTTCCGCTCCCCGTATTTCTCCGATCTGACGTATGTTTTTCGGCAGGGCCGTTTCCTTCTCCTTTCCCATACTCCACTCACTCCTTTTTTAGGCTTGCCTATACTCTACCATACACTCTATGCGGAATTTAGCAATTCATGGACAAAATCCAGAAAAATTTTTCTGCAGGCTGCCACTGCATAGGCGAGAAAAAATCTGGATAGAATAGATCAGCACGACTTGTACCCTTTGCTTTTTGTGTACGTAGTTTTCCTATATGCAATATCAGCTATACAATGGAGGAACTATTATGCCCCAACATTTTCATCTTTCCGACACTGACACCGCTCTTCCCCTGCAGGAGGCCTGTCTCTCCCAGCTGCTTGACAGCTTCCGCCCCCAATCCTCCGGCTCCATACTCCGTAAGCTGACCTCCCGCGCATTTGGCGAGCCGTCTGATACCACTATACTTCCGCCGGTCATTCTCTGCATCGGCACGGATCGTCTGATCGGCGACAGTCTCGGCCCGCTCACCGGTTCTCTGCTGCAGCGCGCCCACTGCCCGCTGCCTGTTTACGGCACCTTAGCGCAGCCCGTTCACGCTCTGAATCTTGCAGACTTCCTCGCAGAAATCCGTCGTACGCATTCAAACAGTCCGGTCATCGCCATCGACGCCTCTCTTGGCCCAGACAGCCGCATCGGCTGTCTCACGCTGCGCCCGCATGGCCTTCAGCCCGGCGCCGGTGTCCATAAACGCCTTGCCCCCGCCGGTGACATCTCCATCACCGGCATTACCGGACCCAACAGCCGTCAGCCCTACCTTTCCCTGCAGACTGCAAGACTGGCAACGGTAATGGAGATGGCAGAGGAAATCTGTGCGTGTATTTTGCAGGTGGGGAAAACAGATACCACCACGTCTTAAATACGGCAAAGCGGGCCAGTCATATACTCGATATGCCTGACCCGTTTTGTCACTACTGCTTTATTTTTATAATTTTATTTGATTACTTTAACTGTGCACTTTGTAGAAACAGAGCCAGAAGTTATCGTAATCACTGCTGTTCCCTTCTTAAGCCCTTTGATCTTTCCTTTTGTGGTCACAGTCGCAACCTTTTTATTCGAAGACTTAAAGGTAAGCTTTTCATCGCTTTTAGCCGGAGCAGTCTTTGCTTTCAGGGTATATGTCTTTCCCTTCTTCAGCGTAATCTCTGATTTCACACCATTGATTGCCGTCGTCTTCGTCTTCGGAACGGTAACCGTAACGGTGTATTTCTTCTTTCCGGCCTTTACCGTGATCTTAGCCTTTCCTGCCTTCTTCGCGGTAATGACACCCTTCGATGTGACGGTCGCTACCTTCTTATTGGAGGAACTGAAGGTCAGCTTATCCTGAGAAGTAATCGGAGTCAGCTTCGGCATCAGCGTTGCCTTCTGTCCCTTCTTGAGCGTCATCGTCTTGGTGAGACCACTGATCTTGGAAGTCGTTACCTTCTTCTTCTGAACCGTAATTTGTACCTTCTTCTGAAGGCCGCTCTTCAGTGTAATCGTCACGGTCGCCTTGCCGGCCTTCTTGCCTGCGGTCAGCTTTCCGTTTGCGTTTACTTTCACAATGCTCGTATTGCTGGACTTCCAGGATGCTACCGAATCGCCCTTGGCAAGATCCGTTACTTTCAGCTTCGAGGTAGACTGTTTTACCTTCATCGGAAGCTTCGTCGCATTGACCTTCATCGTCGGTGTCAGTGCTGCTCCAACGTTTCTCTGCTCCTTCTCCCCGCATGCACAACTATATTCTCTTACCTCCGCTGCAAATACGGTTGCCTCCGATACGACACGGAACTCTGTGAAAGCATGCTTATGGTTTGCCTTCTCATAGTATGCATTGATCTTTTCCTGTACTTTCAACGCCTGCTCATAATCCTTCAGATATTTCTGATCTTCCTCGGTAACGCCTTCCTTCAGTGCCTGAATCTCCTTCAAAGCTGCCTGCAGCTCGCTTGCATTCCTATCGTCTACATTCACGCCTGCATTCAGTCCATATTTCTGAATGATTGCATTGATCAGCTCTGCCTTTGCCGGGCTGACATAATACTGATAGCTCTCAAGAGAAAATACATCTTCCTTTGCAAGTCCTTCTGCTGCCTTATCAACTGCATCAATCAGGCTCTTATTTTTCAGTGTAATCGTCACGCCGTCCAATGTCGATTTGATCAGGTCATTGAGTGCTTCGCGCTGTGCAATCACTGCATCCACTTTGGTCTTCGCTGCCTGGAGCTTTGCAAGGTTCGTGATCGCTGAGGTATCCTCCCCAAGTGCCTCCACTCTTGAGAGCAAACTGTCGATCTGCGCCTGAGAGCTGCTCGTAATCTGTGACTCTTCCGGGAGCTTATTGATGTCTGCTACGATCGCATCTGCAATCACCTTCTGCTCCAGATCCGCAATCTTTTCATAAGCCATCTCCAGTTTTTCCGGATTTATGATCAGCAGTCTCTTCTCATCATCCAGTCCCAGATAGCCCTGGTACAGGTTCTCAATCATATCACGGGAGTCCAGTGTCATCTCATCCAACGCCGGCAGTGCCATGATACCACTGTTGATCCGCTCGATCTCGTCCTGCTTGGAAACTTCCAAAATATCAAGCAGCTTCTGGATATTTGTGACCTTTGCCTGCTCTTCTTCACTCAGACTGTCATAACGCGCTTTGATCCGCTTTACTTCTGTACGATTGTACCATTTGTAAGAATTTACTTCTGGCAGATTCCGGATCTGACGTTCTACATCTGTCGCTGTAATCATACGCTTTGTGAGGTCGTCCAAACCATATGCATAGAGATAGTTAGAATCATTGTAGTAATAAATCAATCCATTATCGCCAACTGTCATGCTCTGTGAACAAAACTGTCCCACGCCAATATTATCTACCTTTTCATAAATTGGCTCGGTCTGTCCGATACTATCCTGAATAATATACATAGCAGATGTACGATTCGGATATTGTCCATCTGGTCTATAAGGAACAACATACAGATATACTTTGTAATTGTTCTCAGCCGTCGCATATGCGGTCGACAATACTGGCGTTCCTTTAGAGCCCAGATCAGGAATCTGGTAAATTTCTGTCATCGTATTCGCATCAATGACGCGGAACGGCTCGTTACTTCCACCGTGTCCGCCACCACCGCACACATAAATCCTGCCATTGTAGATCACCGGACTGGACTTGATGCCGCCGCCATTCTTGTCCGACTTGAACCACTTCATCGAATCGCGATTAAAAGTTCCATCCTTGTTCACTTTCACTGAAAGGATCGCGCCTCCCTTGCCGCTTCCGGATGCAAGCGTGAGATACAGTCTACGGTTCTTTTCGTAATAGTTCGGTGTCGACTGAACCTGATAATCTGTTAAGTTAAGCTTGTCTACCACCTCACCGGTCGTCTTGTTTACCGCAAAGAATGTACCGGCCGTATCTCCAAAGTATGCATAATTTCCTACGAATTCTGCTCCACCCCAGAGAAAGCCCTGCTGAGAGCCTTTCGTCGCCTCCACATCCCACTCTGGACTGATATCATAGCTCTTCTTCTCATCCGTAGCAATAAATGCATAGTAGGAACCTGCGGATCCATAGGAGGCCAAGTAGAAATATCCGTCATGATACATAATCGGTGTTTCGATTTGCGTATTGGCATTTAAAGCGATTGTCTGATACAGAAATTCCAGGTCAGAAGAGCGGTATACCTTAACGACTACCTTACCGTCGTCATTCTTTGCCATTGCAAAGACCTTGCCATCTGCGCAGGTTACCTGTGGAAGCAGCATCATGCAGCCCTTCGCCTCATTTTGTGCAAGGATTTCTCCATCCTCCGGATCCAGCTTGTATATCTTATCATCCATAGTCACGTATACAGCCTTATTGTAATAAGCCGGTGCACTTACATGTGCAAACATGGTACTACCAGTCTCTGCCTTCAGCTTCCACTTCTCCACCAGATCCTCGCCGGTCTGCGGGGTCTTGGAATCGGACACGCCCTTCTGTTCTTCATTTCCAAGAAACTGACTCCAGTTTAATGCACTGTCTGTATTCTGTAGGCCAGCCTTTTCGAGCAGCTGATTATAATAATGCTCTGCCTCTGTTAGCACATCGTAGTTGTAAACCAGAAGCTTGTCCTCTTCCGGAAGCTCGTTGTATGCTGCTCTTGCCGCATCGATCTTTTCTTTGCTCCGGTTGGATGCATTCAGACTGACACCACCGATGTTCTCAATGCGGTTGATGACATTGTCGACATCCGTATAGCCGGCAGCCCGCACAAGCGTTACCGGGATCTCAGAGAGCTGGTTTGCAAATACGGAGATATTCTCTGTCACACTCTCGTATCCGGATGCCTCTGCGATATAGGTATAACGGATTCCTGCTGTCAGGACATAGGAGCCATCCTTCTGCGGATTCACGGTCTTTCCGTCCGGATCGGTGACGGTGATCGCCGCATAATCCGGTGTCAGGGCAAATTTCAGGGTATAGGTCTTTGCCATATGCACCGTATACACTGCAGCGGCATTCTTTTCTTCGGTTCCATCCGTCAGCGTCATAACGATATCGTACTGATCGCTCTTCTTCGGAATCGCTACCGTTGCCGTCGCCAGAGAATCCACAACGGTGCACGTCGTCTCCTCCTGAAGCACGGCCTGCGTCTTTGTATCTACTACCTTCAGGCGGATCTGCTGATGCTCTGTATCCAGGTCAGCCGCAGACATCACAATGTTCAGGGATTCCTCGCTGGATGACAGGATTGCCTGATATTCCTTTGTGTTTTTATTAAACCTAGGTGACAGAGTCATCATATTTCCACTGCCATCGTACAACTGCAGGTTCTTCAAATATGGTGCCTTTTCCAGATTAAGTACAATTGGCCCATCTGCGTTCATGTCTACCTTGCCGGATATACGGATATATCCGTCTGCCTCTGCCGTATAGGTATATTCCGTTCCTTCCGTCAGTTCATATTTTCCATCTACCGGGCTGACTGTATTTCCTTCTGCATCCTGTACAGTCAGCTTTGCATTCTGTGGCGTTACCTGAAAGCCGATCTGTTTTACTGCCGCAAGTGTACTGTATTCTGCCACCTGTTCCGTCTCAGTTTCCGCAAAATCGGCCTCTGTTTCCGTTTCTGTACCATTCAGATACAGCTCTGTTTCCGTTTTGATCTCTGTAGACGTTTCTGTCCATAACTCCGTCTCCGATTCTATCTCTGTGGATACTTCTGTCCACAGCTCTGTCTCCGCGCTCTGTCCTACCTCCTCGCAGCCGACAATCTGCAGTCCGTTTCCCGACTCATCTTCGCCGACCCCCGCCAGCAAGGACTCGGAGACAACTGCACTTTCCTCTCCCTCATCCAGAATCAACTCCTCTGCCAGCACGCTGGTCGGAAGTCCGCCGACAGTCATAGTCAGCGCAAGAAATCCGGAAAGCATCTGTTTCATCCTTTTTTTCATATCCTGTTCTCCTTTTCTTTCTGAAGACCCACGGAGTGCCCCGCCTTCAGAGTTTCCTCTGAAGCTTCCAGAGCCGGATCCATTCAGATTTTGGCAGGTCTCCTGGCTTGAGTTCTTCCTACTTTCCCATCCTTCCCAGTTTCCCAGTGGTTCATGAGGAGTTCGTCCCTTTTACAGTAGCGGGGGCTGCTGCGGATTTTCACCGTATTCCCTTTTAATGCCTGTGCAGCCGTATCTGATATGTCCCTAGTTCTTCATCATATTCATATAATCACAGGTATCCCCTGTGCTGGAAGCATTTTTACTCTTACGCCTCTTTTACTGCGATATAAATATCCATGCAGCAGGCCTCTTTATCGGTACATCGTATATCATAATACTCAAAGTCATATCCTTTCTCATCCGGCACATATCTGCTTCTGGAAAACCAGACTCGGTAAATATATTTCCACGTATCACGGATCCGAAGTGCAAATGCCTGATGCTGAGAAGTGAGTGTCATATTGAGTGGTTCTGTCGTAAATACAGCATACTTACCCGCCGGAATTTCCACCACCTGCATTCCTTCTGCCAGCTCCGGCTTCTCTGCGATCTTACTTCCAAAGAAATACTTCAGATTCCCGTCTTCATCCGTCTCTTTGAGCCAGAGTCCGATCTTCACATCATCCTTTTGCATATGCCCGTGATGATGTCCATGCCCGTGACCGTGTCCATGTCCTACCCGGTCCTCCTTTTCCTGATACCAGTAGGCTGCGGTATCCTCCCCCTGCTTTTTCACCTCGGAGCCCCGCTCATGTCCAAGTACAAAAAATGGCTGGAGCTCTACGATTTTTGGTTCTGTCATAAAATGGCCCTCCCCGTCTTTGTAGGATCGAAAATATTCCGTAGGCGTACATCCGTATTTCTTTTTAAATGCCTTCGAAAATCCTGCCGGTGTCTCAAATCCCACATCCAGAGCAGCCTCCAGCATCCCGGCCCCTCCATAGATGCGGTCGATCGCCGCTTCCATCCTCCTGCAGCGAATATACTCCGCCACAGAAATATCCTTGATCACCTGAAAAATTCTGCAGAAATGATAATAGGAATAATGGTATTTCTCCGCCAGCTCTATCGCTGAGAGCTCCTTCTGAAAATTCCGGTCAATATACCGACAGCATTCTGCGATTGTCTCTGCGTATCCCATGTCGCCTTCTCCTTTTTACTATACATGACAGCTTCTGTTTTTTCTTATCCTGTTTAGCTCTTTATGCTCACTCCCAGAAGTTGCCGCCGATGTCCCGTCCCAGATCGCAGGTGTAAATCCACTGGATCACATCCTTATCCTGCAGCACATATTTGCTGCAGCCGTAATTCGGGAACCAGCCATTTACCGTATACATCCAGCCACTCCCGGATCCGCAGTCGAACTCGTCCAAATGATTGATGCCCACGATATAGCCTGCCCCGTGCACGCTGTCATTGCGGAACTCCAGCTTCAGTCCTGCCATACGGGTCACACGCTTCAGTACCTCAAATACGGTCTCTCCGTCATAGAGCTCTACCGTCGTCTTTTTCAGGATCACTCCATTCGACGGCACGTAGCCTGCCAGTCCTTCCCTCAGATCCCCCATATTATGAAGGATTGTTTCACAGCGAATCGTAATCGTACAGGTCTTTTTCGGTGCTTCCGTCTCTTTTTTCGGCGGTTCGGTCGCCGGCGTGCTCTCTGACTGCTCCGGCTTCTTCTCGGTCTCCTGCTTTTTCTCTGTCTCCTGTTTTTTTTCGGTCTCGGAGGTCGTCCCGCTGCCTTTTCCGGTCAGATCCAGCTTCCCGTCCGCCTTGATCTTTTTCTTTTCCGTCTCTTTCTTGCTTTTCTTTGTCCCGCCTCCGGTGCCATAGGACACGCCGCCGCTGATACTTCCGGAATCTGTGGACATATCCGGAACAGTCGCTTTGTCCCCATCGTCCAGTATCTCTGCTTTTCCGGCCCCGGCATCTGCCTGCACTCCTCCGGCAACCGTATTCTTTTCTTCCGATCCGGTGCTCTTCTGCGCCTTACCGGTCGTCTTTTCCGACTGCTTTTTTTCTGTCTCTTCCTCAGTAAGCGCTGTCTCGCCAGCCGTTTCCGCTTCCATGCCATCGGATCCCGGCTCCGGCTCTGTCTCCACCACAGCCTCTGTCGTCCCCTCCGCGGCCTTCAGCGCCTTACGCGCTTCTTTTAGCTCCTGCAGGGCTTCTTCCGCCTGTTCGTCCGTCGCATTCAAGTCGCTTTGGACCTCCGCCGCGGCCTCTACCACCGCCGCAAACGTCTCTACCGCCGAGTCCGACCAGCTGCCATCTGCCTCGCCACTGCGAATCTCCGCGATCAGCTCTCTGGCGCTGTACACCTCATTTGCAAGTTGGCTCTTTGCATCCACTCCACTGATCCGTATATGCGTCAGCACACCGCCTGCAATCAGCAAAAATAAAATCGCCAGAACGATCTTACGCCCTTTTCTTTCTCGCATGCTCCATCATCCTTTCTCCTTTTACCGGTATATCCCATACTTGATCTTTACCCGTTCTACTTTGCGAATCACTTTTTCTCCAAACACATACAGGAAAAATGCACTGCCACAGGCATGTGTCGCATCATACGGTACCCCTGAAATATACAGAATTTTCAGAGAATCCCAGCTGATCGTCAGGCCGGACGCGGATACATAGCTGTTAAACACCAGCGCTGCGACGTTCATAATCCCTCCGTAGATGATAAAGGTTGTCAGAAAGCCGTATACCGCCAGCGTGATATCATCCACCGGAAGCCGCTTTCGCTGGATCAGAAAGCCGCCCAGCATCCCGGCCGCCCCAAACAGGTACAGCCGCCAGCCAAAGAACCCGCCGCCACGTATCCTGGCATCGATCCAGGCCGCGGCTGCAGCCAGCAGCACGCCGGTGACCGGTCCTGCCATCACCCGGAAATGGTCTGATTTTTTCCGGTCCAGATCATTTTTGTTGAAGACAAGCCCCGCAAAGAATCCAAGAATCCCCCAGCAGAACATCTGCCACGGCGTCCAGGGCCCCTGTCCCAGAAAGAAATTGCACAGAAAGCGGGCCAGCGCGCCGACAAGGAACCCTGCCTCCGGTCCCAGTGCAATTCCTGACACGATCGCCATCGCCGTCCCTGCCTGAAAGGGAATCGTGATATAGCAGACGATATTTCCAAGTGCGGTAAGTGCCGTCATCACCGCCACCAGCACCAGCTCGCGCGCCCGCGGTTTCTTCCGCTCAAACATCATGAAAAACGGCGCCATGACATAGAGCAGGATCAAAACACTGACCAGCATAAAATTATAGTCGTTCCAGTAGTGGATCCCCACATAGACCGTCAGCGGAATCAGCACAAAAATGACCAGCGTCGATATCGCAACTCTCCGTTTTCTTTTTTTCAGATAGATCTTTTCACTGTATTTCTGCCACATAGCTCCACCACATCCTTGCAGGTCACGGCATTGTCAAACAGGTGACGGGACATCCGGTTTGCCGCTGTCGTATAAAAGCTGTTGCCACAAAAGAAACGCTCCGGTGTATCCGCCGCCCGCACCTCCCCGTCAAAGAGCATGGCACACTGGTCGGCGTATTCCCCGCAAAATTCAATATCATGGCTGATCATAAAGATCGTCCTTCCCTGTTCCTTCTGCTCCAGCAAAATTCGCGCAAGTTTTCGTTTAAAATGCGGGTCAAGCCCCTTGGTCGGCTCATCCAGCAGCAGAAGCTTCGGATCTCGAAGCAGTACCTTTCCAAGCGCCAGCCGCTGCTTCTCACCGCCGGACAGGTCATACGGATGCATACGCTCCAGCCCGTCCAGCTGCATTTCCCAGATCATATCGCGCACCGCAGCCAGCTTCTCTTCTCTTGAAACCGGCTCATAGCTAAGCGCCTCATACAGCTCTTCCTCCAGCGTGATTTCCGTAAAGACAGACGCCGGATTCTGCGGCAGCACGCCAAGGCAGTGGTCAAAAAGGCTGGTCTTTCCATAGCTCTCGATCCGTTTTCCGAAAATCGCAAGCTTCCCTCTCCAGGGCTTCCATCTTCCGCTCAATACGCCGAGCGTCGTACTTTTTCCGGCTCCATTTCCGCCCATCAGCGCATAGATCTGGCCTTTTTTTACATTCAGGGTCAATCCTCTTAAGACGTCCTCCCCCTGCCGTGTATAGCGGAACCAGACCTCTTCCATACAGATCGCGGTGTCTTGCACCGGTGTCTCTGCTTTTGGCCGTTCCAGATGCCGGATCTGAGGTTCTTTTACTGTCTCTGTCAGCCAGAGCCTTCCCTCCCGCACCGTCAGCGGGATCGCTGCGCAGTCCGGCTGTACCTGCATACAGATCCGCACCGACGCGGGCAGCAGTTCCCGCAGCTCTTCCTTTTGTGCTCTCGCGACAAACCGGACCGTCTCCTGCGGCGTTCCCTGAAAGAGCAGGCGGCCATCCTCCATCAAAAGCACCTGGTCTGCCATCGGAAATACTTCCTCAAGGCGGTGCTCTGTGATCACAATCGTCGTCCCGAGCTCCTGATTGATTCTCCGCAGGGTGTTCAAAAACTCTGAGGCAGCCACCGGATCCAGCTGCGAGGTCGGCTCATCTAAAATGATCGCCTTTGGGTGCATCGCCATGACCGCCGCCAGATTCAAAAGCTGCTTCTGTCCTCCGGAAAGCTCACAGGTGTCTTTCCGAAACCAGGTCTGAATCCCGAAGTAGCTGGCCATCTCGGAAACCCGGCGATTGATTTCTCCCACCGAACATCCGAGGTTCTCCAGACCAAAGGCCAGCTCATGCCATACCTTGTCCGTCACGATCTGGCTCTCCGGGTCCTGCCCGACGTATCCGATCTCGGAAGCGTCCCGGCGGTTGTCCAGCAGCATCAGATCTTCGCCGTAGTACCAGATCGCCCCGTCTCCGATCCCATACGGCACCAGACTTTTTTTCAGATGGCGCATTAGCGTCGTCTTGCCACACCCGGATTTTCCACAGACCAGTACAAACTCGGATTCCCGGATCTGAAAGCTCAGATCCGTTAATGCGCTTTTCTCACAATCCGGATAAGAAAAAGTCACATGTTCGAATACAAACGTCTCCATTTCCATTCCCCCAGAAGCTCTATCACGACCGGCAGCAGGCAAAGTCCTGCAAATGCTCCGTATACCGGTATCTTCAGCCAGCCTGCTTTCCGAAATACGATTCTCGGATAAAACAGCAGGCCATTCATTTTTTCCACACAGCCGATTAGCACCACGCCGCCAAGCAGCAGGATCAGCAATAAAACGCACAGGTCTCTCCGGTCAAACCGGTAAATGGTATAGCTGCTCCGGCCCTTCAGCCCATAGCCCCGTGCCTCCATCGAGTCCGACGTCTCGATCCCGGCTTCCAGCGACCATGCAATCAGAATGGAGAGCTCTTTGCTGAAAATGCGGAGCTTTTTTATCGGGTGCCGGCTGCCGTCGTCCCTTCCCATACAGCGCTGCCCATCCTTCACCTGATCAAATCTGCGCTGCAGCAGCGGAAACATCCGAAAGGTAATGGACAACAACAGCCCCAGCACCGGAAGTACCCGCCCGAACAGGCAGATAAACTGGTCGATCCCCATGACCATTCCCCAGCACTGGATCCAGACCAGCACAGAGGAAAAAAGCATCGCCGCTGCCAGTCCGTACAGTACCGCTTCCAGCGTGACCGCTGCATCATTCAGGTAAAAGAGGATCGTACTGCCGCGCTGCGTAAAGAGCGGGTTGATCACAATGCCAAGCATCACCAGCGGCACCGTCATGCGCAGGTTCCGCTTTATCGCTTTTCCCTGCCCCCATAAAAAGGAGCAGAGGAACCCGCAAAGCAGGCTGCAGCAAAGGAAATATGGATGCATGGAAAACATGGTAAACACAAGTATCAGTACAAAATACAGAAATATGACCGCCGGATGATACCCGGAAAAGCTTCCCATCTGCCCTGCCTCCTCTTTTCTATGACTCCATATCCTCCAGTCCGCCTTCCATCTCCAGGTAGACCCGTCGGATCTCGTCCAAATCCTGCGCTTCTGCCTCCCACATGCCACGGTCAGCAACCTCCAGCAGCCGTTCGCAGATATGGTGCAGCGCCCACGGATTTTCTTTTCCAAGAAATTCCTTCATCCGCGGAGTCTGCAGATACAGCTGCTCAAGCCCCCGGAAATCCGCAGCGGTAATGTTGTCCGCTGCTGCACTCCAGCCAAATACCGTATCAAACATCATAGAAATCTCCTGTGCTCCACGGTACCCGTGCGGCATCATTCCCTCCGCAAACGCAGGATTCAGAAGTTTCGCCCGAAACAGCCGTTCCGTTTCTTCCTTTAACGTGCGCAGCTTTCTGCCCGTCCCGTCGCTGTCTGAGAATACATAGGCCTCGGTCTTTTCTCCTTTTGCCTGTTCTGCCGCAGCCACCGCTCCGCCGAAATAGTTGTAAAAATCATCGCTTTCCATCAGATCTTCTTCGGACGAGGACATATTTTTTACCACCGCTTCTCCGGCTTTCAGCCGGTCACGGAACGCTTCTTCCATCGCTTCCCCTGACCGGTTCCGCCCGTAGGAAAATCCACCCCATTTGATGTAACTCTCTCCGAGCTCTCCCCGGTCCTTCCAGGCTCCGCTCTCGATCAGCGGCGCTACCCCCGCGCCATACTGTCCAGGCGGACAGCCGAAAATCCGCGCCGAAGATACACGCACCGCCTTCTCCTTTTCCATCCCGGATGCCACCAGCGTCCGGATGTCCCGCATCACATGCTCCCGCACATAATTGCTCCCTATCGGCTCCTCCTGTGCGATCACCAGATTGACCGCGTCATCCAAAAGCTCGATCAGGTTGGGGAAGTTATCGCGAAACAGTCCGCTGACACGCAGGGTCACATCCACGCGCGGGCGCTGCAGCTCCCCCGGTGAAATCAACTCCAGCCCGGAAACGCTCTGCGTCCCCGCAATCCACGTCGGACGCACGCCGAGCAAGAAAAGGATTTCCGCTACCGTATCGCCCTGCGTTTTCATCGTCTCACCGGAATACACGACCATTGTCACGCTCTCCGGCCATTTTCCGGAGCCTTTGCGCATTCGATCGAGCAGTTCCTCCGCCATCTTTTTCCCGGTCTCCCACGCGGCACGCCCCGGAATCTGTCCCGGATGAAGTCCGTAAAAATTCCTTCCGGTCGGCAGTACCTCCCTGCTGTCCCGGCTCGGACAGCCCGAGCCTCCGGGTGGAACGAACCTGCCTTCAAACGTCGCGCAGACTGCATCCAGTTCCTTCGGTATCTCCTGCAGCCGTTCTTTTAAGACCTCCCGCGTCTCGCCTCCCGTGCTCAAAAACTCCAGTATGTGCTCCATGCGCGTCCCAACCGGAATCTTCCCGAGAATATGTAACCCATCCCGAATCTGTGAATGCCGGATCTCTTCCAGCCAGCCCTCCAGACCGTCAAGGCTTACGCGGGCTTCTTTGGGGATTTCCAGTGCCTCTGCCTTTTTCTGCAGCTCTTCTTCCAGTATGGCCAGCTGCTTTTTATCATATTTCTCTGCGTTGCGGTACTGTTCCAGCAGTACCGACAGCTCCTCCAGCGCACCATACAGCCCTGCCTGTTTCATCGGCGGCGGCATATGGCCGATCAGGACTGCCGCTGCGCGCCGCTTGGCCTGCGTCCCTTCGCCCGGAAGATTTACGATATAGGGATAGACATTCGGCAGCTCCCGTAAGCAGAGCTCCGGATAACAGTCCGCAGAGAGCCCGAGCGCTTTTCCCGGCAGCCATTCTACGGTTCCATGTGCACCTACGTGATAAATAATATCTGCGTGAAATACATCCCGGATCCACTTGTAATATCCAAAATACTGATGCGGGCAGGGGCGCTTTAAGGAATGGCAGGCCGCCTCAGCCTCCTGCTCCGTCTCTCTGGCCGGCTGGATCCCTACGAACAGGTTGCCATTCTGGATGCCCGGTATCAGGATCTGCTGATCCAGAACCAGCCATTCTCCCGGCGCCTGTCCCCAGCGTTCTTCCATCTCTTTTCTTGTGTGCTCCGGAAAGCCCGCAAACCACTGCTCATAGTCCCTGCCAGCCAGAACGCCCGCACTTTTTTCTCGCATCAGCGTATACGAAAGCGTATCGTTTTCATTTGTAAGCCCATTTAGCAGCTCCCGCAGCAATTCCGCCCCGTTTTCCCAGCTCCGCTGCAGAAACAGTCCTTTTTCCTGCAGGGAACGGATCATGCGACAGGCACTCTCCGGCGCATCCAGCCCATACGCACACCCGAGCATGTCTCTGCGCGGCGGCATATTGTGCAGTAAAATCGCAACCTTTTTTTCTGATGCCGACTTTACCTGAAGCCTGCCCCAGCTTACTGCCAGCCCCGCCACCAGATCGATCTGGGCCGGAAGCGGCACCGTCCGGCTCACCGAGCCATGTTCCCCCTGCTGCTTTTCCGTGCAGCCGATGACCGTCGTAATGATCTGTCCGTCCAGCTCCGGCTCAAATACACTGGAACCAACAGACATGGAATCCATCCCCTCAAACGACTGCTCCCACTTTTCCTGACTAAGATACGTGACCATCGCCTGCAACACCGGAACCCCGAGCCGTGCAAATACACTCCCGGTCTCCCCGTGTCTTCCCATCCCCGGCGACGCGAGCAGCGTCATGGAAAATCCGCTCGTCGCGATCAGTGCCTGAATCCGTGGCCTACCATTCATCTGAAAATAGCGCTCGATCACTCCCAGCAGTCCATCAGACCATGTCGTCGGCTGCATCGTAGAAACTATCGGCAGCGGGAAGCCTCCTTTTCGCCGGATCGCATCCACCAGCGCCTCGACATGACCGGTATTGCCGCTCAGACAATTGCTGTAATGAACCAGTACCCCGACGACCGGCTTTTGGCAGTTTTCAGCCTGTGCCAGTACTTCCGCCTCCTGATCCGGACGGCATCCAAAAATCCCTTCCCGGATCACCGGCTGCGGCTCTTTCCGCTCTCCAGTCTGGAAAAAGACAAGCATCTTTTTAAAATTCTCCACACCGCCCATCTCAAAGCAGGAGCGCAGAAAATCCTGTTCCTCCTGCAGCAGGCTGCTCTTTTTCAGAATCAGCTGATTCTCTTCTTCGATCTCCGAATGGAAAAAGAACCGGCGGCTCTCAGAAAGCGCTGTAGAAAGCTTCTGAAAATCCGGGAACCACGACAGGCCCCCATGAAGAAGGATCACCGCAAAGTCACACTGCAAAAGCGCCTGCCTGCAGTCATCCAGCGCCTCCGGATCCATAGCCCATGCATCATAGGCGCGCAGCCTTACGCCCGGCTGCTCCCATGCCTGCTGCATATCACCCGCTTTTTCTTCGCTTTGATGTATCAATACCAGTTCAAACATCGTTCTGCTCCACAATCTGAAACGCCGTGCGTCGCATCGCACAGTCCTCTTCGGTTTCTCCGTTTAAAATCCTTCTCGACGGGCAGGCACCCGGACATACCAGCCGTCCCGGACACGTGGCACACTTCTCCGGATCTGCAAATGCCCCATCCGGTTCTAATCGAAGGAAGCGCACCTGATCCATGACATTTCCCATATAGTACTCCGGCCTGCCCGCTAAGGATCCACATGGATAACAGTCTCCATTTGGCAACACCGCCACCGCGTTTCCGCAGGAAGCAAAGCAGTACGGCAACCGCTTTCCCACTCTTTTCCTGCGTGCTGCCTCGTCAATCTCCCGCAATACGATTTTCCTCCCGGAAAGCCGTTCCAGCATGCGGCTGCGCTCCTCCATTTTCCAAAATGCCTGCACAAGCTCTGCCTCATCCGCCCGCAGCTGCGCAAATGCCTCTTCTCCACGCCCGGCTGCACGCAGAAGATCCAGTCCGATCCCCGCCACAGACTCCAGATACCACGCAAAATCTACCAGCTGCGGCAGCTTTTGTACGTTCACAGACGTGACGACGGCATTCAGGTTCACATAAACACCTGCTTCGCCCAACGTCCGGATCCCCGCCACCGCCTCTGCCGTCCGGCCGCGCAACCGTTCGTTGACCTCCGGAATCCCATCCAGGCTGACTCCGGTCGCAATTTTATGCTCCCTGATGTAATCCGCCTTCTGCCTGTCCATGCTGATCCCGTTCGTCTGCAGCTGAAGCCTGGTCCCCGGCCTTTGCTTTTCCACATACTCCGTTACCGCCTCGATCAGCTCCCAGTTCAGAAGCGGCTCCCCGCCTGCAAACTGAACCGTCAGCGGCTCCTTTTCAAAAAGCTGCAGGGCGGCAAATGCCACGGACTCCTCCATCTTCTCAGAAGACCGGTGTGTCGCGTAGCAATATTTACAGGACAGCTGACACGTCCCCGTCACCCAGAGCACGATCAGCCTGCGTCTACGCTCCATATAAAATCCTTCGGATCTGCTCCGGCTGGAAATCAGCCTCCTCAAACGGCCTTCTGCGCATCCGGTGCGGAAGCGCAAACATCGCTCCGCGTTCCAGATCTGCGAGCTGAACCTCGGTCCGTCCCTCCCATGCACAGATCGTGCGTGCCGCATTCGCCATACAGATGTCCGCCCGGTGCCCATCGATCTCAAGCTCGATCCCGATCTGGGCAGCCTTTTCCAGAATTTCCTTCGGATACCCTACCTGCGGCAGCCGTTTACGTGCCTGCAAAATCCGTTCGGTGAGCGCATGCTCCTGCTCCTCCCACTGCGCCGCAAATGCGCCGGGATCTTCCTCGTAGGCCAGTCTTCTTGCGATGACCTCCATGCGCTCCTTCGTCTCCCGCTCTCCTTTTACCTGTGCCATCAGGCCGAACCGGTCCAGAAGCTGCGGGCGCAGCTGTCCCTCCTCCGGATTCATCGTCCCGACCAGAATAAAACGGGCCGGATGCTCGCAGGAAATGCCCTCACGCTCTACATGATTGACGCCCATCGCGGCTGCATCCAGCAAAAGGTCTACGATGTGATCTTCCAGAAGATTAATCTCATCTACATAGAGGATATTTCCGTCCGCCTCTGCAAGCAGGCCCGGAGAAAAGCTCTTTTCCCCTTCCTGTAGTGCCTTTTCCAGATTCAAAGTCCCGACGACCCGGTCCTCCGTCGCGCTCACCGGCAGCTCTACCACCTTCATCTGCGGGATCAGCGCAGCCAGACCACGCACTGCCGTCGACTTTGCCGTCCCCTTTTCTCCCTGTATCAGTACACCGCCAAGTCTGGGATTCACCACATTCAACAACAGCGCCAGCTTCATTTCCTCCTGTCCTACAATCGCCGAAAACGGATATCCGTAGTTTTTTTCCACCTCTGTCTCCTCTCTTTTCCGCCATCAATCTCGGATAAATTCATAACAATGCCCTTTGAATCAGACCGCCCAGCTCCGTCTCATCTCCCTGAAGCCGGTACAGCTTTCCGTTCATTTCCTTTGCCAGCTTCCCAGCGATTCCAAGCCGCACACGGCCCTGTTCCGTATCGATCACAATACAGGGAATCTGCGCCTGCGCAAACTGCCGCGCCTCCAAAAGCGCCTCCTGCACCGGATCTTCGCCCCCGGCCGTCGCCCGGCCATCGGTGATCAGGACCAGCACCGGAAATGCGCCACGCTCTTTCTGCATCGCGCCAAGCAGGATCCGGCGGGAAAGCCGGAGCCCTTCTGCCAGCGGCGTCCTGCCTTTTACCGGAAATGCCTGCAGCCGTTTCTGCGCCAGCTCCGGACTGTTCGTAAATTCCAGCAACAGCGAAGCGCTCTGTCCCTGAAAGACCGCCATCGCTACTTTGTCCCGCTTCTCGTAGGACTCGCGCAGCATCGATACGATCGTCCGCCCGGTTAGCTCCAGACGCTTTGCCCCGCCCATCGATGCGCTTGCATCGACGGCGAACAGAATATAATATCCGCCTCTGCCCTCCCGCACCTTTTTCCGGATGTCCGTCTCCCGGATCTGAAGCGGCAGCTTTCCACCGCTGTGTGCCGCTGCATGAAGCAAGGTCGCACTCAACGCGATCTCTGAAAATTCTCTGCAGCTCCCCGGCACTGCCCGGATACAGTGACCGGTATCCGAAGAAATCTGCAGTTCCCTGCGTCGGCCATTTTTCCCCGGCGCATGACGTTTCTGCCGTTCTTCCTGCAAAAGCCATGCATTCTCATCCGGGGGCTGCTCCATTTGGGGCCATTCCTGATTTTCATCTGAATCCTGACTGGTCGATTTTCCACTCTCTGCTGTTATTTCCCCGTCCGATAGGGATGCAGACGTGGAAGCCGGTCTGCCTGCCGGTGATGCTGCCGGTTCGCCAGACGGTGATGCTGCCTGGCCGCCTGCCGCCGTCACGGAGCCTTCCCCGCTTTCCTGCCGGGAAGGTTCTGGCGGTGATACACGCGCTCCTGGCTCCTCCTGCGTCCCCTTCGAAAATGCATTCCTCCACTGTCCGCTCAGACGCAGCTTCCCTCTTCCCGGAAGCACAAAATACGCCGCGTGTGCCAGATGCGACGCACAGATCACCGTCGCATTCTCCCAGGCCGCCAGCGCACGGGCTGTCTCAATCAGATACAGTTCCGCACGGTTTCCTGCACATCCTGCTTCTTCTGTCATTTCCGCTGCTGCCGCACGGGCGGACTCTGTCACCCGCACCTGCCGCATCCGTTTCTGTGCTGCCTGGATCTGAGCTGCGAGCTTTTGCTCCCGCATTTTCCAGCTGCTTTGAAACCGTTCAGGGGTTGCTTCATATTCCAGATTCCTCCGGATGATTTCCATCCGCTTTTCCGGCTCCTTTTCCCCCTCAAGAAAAACCGTGAGTCCAAAGCGCTCCTTTAAATATTCTGGCAGACTTCCCTCCTCCGGATCCATCGTGCCAATCATACCCCGGCAGTCTGCCTCGACCGCCAACGTTCTTCCTGCCTGATCTGCCAGAAGGTTAATCTCATCCATATACAGCCAGCTGGACTTTGCACGCTCCAGGATTCCATTCTTCCCGGCCAGCTGCTCCTGATTGATGTAGACCGGCACCTCTGTCCATCCGGCCTGCATCCACAGCTCTGTGCAAAAGCGCTTCAGCCCTCTTGCCAGCACTGATTTACCGACACCTCTGCCCCCGATCAACAGGACGCCTCCAACCGCCGGATTTACCGCCAGCAGGCACAGCGCCAGCCTGGCCTCTTCCTGTCCGACAATCGCCGACATTGGATACCCCATAGTCTCTCCCTTCTGACTTTTTCCAAATATAAAAAAGCCTTTCTGTGAATACAAAAAGACTCTTAAAAAAGCCTATTTCTTCATCCCAAAAATAGATCTCAACGGATATCCTGACTTCGCATCCTCCTCCAAAGCCCCTTCTCGGCATACCGCCAATGGATCAGCTTTTTCGTCCGCGTTACAGTAGAGGTGACTGTCCCGGATTCCCACCGGGTTCCCCGTTTTTCTTATTCTATTTTCCACTGCTCTTATCATAACAGTTCTTTCTGACTTCTTCTTATCCAGATTTGCGAATGTACGATTCGTTATTTTTCCAGGCGCTCAATCTTACAGCTGTGCGTCTTGGTCTTTTTGTCGTAATTAATTCCGACAAGCAATAGATTTCCACGATAGTCTTTCAACGCATCCGTGTAGTTTCGCTCTTTGATCTGGGCAATTGCTCCGTAGACATCCTGATTCCATTTGAGTTCAATCAACAGTGCAGGCTTGTCAGCGTACAATTTTCTTGGAAGAAAACAAATGTCTGCAAATCCCTTCCCTGCCGGAAGTTCCCGAATAATCGTATAATATTCCCGTGCAAAATAGAACGCAAGGTGAATCGTGCAGCTCAGGGAGTTTTCATCATTGTATTGCAAAATCGAAACCTCTTCATGCGCACGTGCAATCCCGTCTGCCACCGCAGTTTCATCTCCGTCCCACAGGGCTTCCAGCAGTTTTTTCGATGCCCTGATGGAATCCATGACTTCATTCCAGTCCATCGTACTAATTGCATTGATATACTCCTGTGCAATCTCTTTGTTTGGAATAAACACAGCCTTATCCGGCCAGTGATAGCTCAAATAGCCGAGATGCACCAGCAGAGTCAGAACATCATCCTTGCTTTCGAAGGTCGTCATGTCATTTGAAAATGTTCCGGTATTAATCGGCACCCGTTCCCCCGCCAGCATCCGAATAACCGCATCCTTTAATCCATCAAAATTCATCTGGATATACATCTTCAATGCTTCATAGGTCTCGGTCTGATTCCAGTAATTATCAAAAATACCGCTCCGCATCGCTTCTACCACCGATTTTGGGCTGTACAGCTCCCGGATTTTCTGCTCGCCGTTCTCGACTACCAGCATTTCATAGCCATCATACCACGCTCTGGTCTCTTCAAAGCTCATCCCATATTGATCACACAGTGCCTTTACCTCAGACTCTGTAAAGCCAAAATACTCTGCCATACCGCGCGGATTGATCATTGAGTACTCTGTAAACATATTCAGTGCAGAATGCGTCCCGTATTTTTTGATCGGTAAAATTCCGGTCATGTAAGCAAGTGCAACATATTCCTTATCCTTCAGCCACATGCGCAGGAAATCCAGATACTTTCTCTGTGCCTCCTGATCCTGCCGGTATTCCCGGAAAAGACAATCCCATTCATCGATGAGGATTACAAACGGATAATGTGTACCGGCATAAACGTCTTTCATAACCTGAACAATATCTGTTTCATCCCGATAGCGGATCGTTGTAAATTCATCTAGCAAATCAAAAATAATATATTTTTGAAACTTACTCAGCATCTCATCCACATTACTCGATGAACTCAAAAAATCCTGCACGTTTATTTTCAGCACATTGTATTTGTTTAAATGCGTAAGAAAAGAAGGACTCTTTTCGATATATAGATTTTTAAACAGCTTTTCAGAGTCCTGATTTTGCTCATAATATGCCGTCAACATATCTGCTGCCATCGATTTTCCAAACCGCCTTGGCCTGCTCACGCACATATATTTTTCTCTTGTATCCAACACCGCGTTCGTCTGCTCGATCAGTCCGCTTTTATCCACATAAATCTGTGAATTCAGACTTTCCCGAAATCCTTTATTCCCCGGATTTAAATAGCTCCCCATGCCCGCACCTCCCTACTACTTATTTGTCTATTATTTTTATTATAGGTGATTCATCAGCAAATAACAAGACAAAAGCAGCCGACACAGAACAGTTTCTCCTGCTCCGTATCGGCTGCCATCTTGCCTTTGTATATCCGTATATCCTTACTATTACAGCTCCACACGCCCTTCCAGTGCACGCAGCAGTGTCATCTCGTCGATGTACTCCAGATCTCCTCCGACCGGGACGCCACTTGCAATGCGGCTGACTTTGATGCCGGTAGGCTTGATCAGCTTGCTGATGTACATGGCCGTCGTCTCGCCTTCTAGGCTGGAGTTGGTCGCAATGATGACTTCATTCACATCTCCCTGCAGGCGTTGCATGAGCTCCTTTAAGCGGATATCGGCAGGACCGATACCGAGCATCGGAGAGATCGCCCCGTGCAGGACGTGATAAACACCGTCATACTTTCCGGTCTTCTCATAAGCCGCAAGGTCGCGGGTGCTCTCGACTACCATGATCGTATGGTGATCCCTCTGCGGATTCGCGCAGATCGGACAGAGCTCCTGATCGGTCAGTGTGTAGCACTCTTTGCAGTAGCAGATGTTCTCACGGGCATCTTTGATTGCATCGGTGAGCTGTTCCACCTGCTCCTTTGGCATATGAATGATATGGAATGCCAGACGCTGGGCAGACTTGCCGCCGATGCCGGGCAGCGCAGAGAGCTGCTCGATCAGTCTGGACATCTTCTTTCCGTAATAATCCATCAGAATCCAAAGCCTCCGAGTCCGCCAAGGCCGCCAGTCAGTGCGGACATCGCGGAAGCGGCAGCTTCCTCTGCCTGACGCAGTGCCTCATTGGTCGCCGCCACGATCAGGTCCTCAAGCATCTCTACGTCGTCCGGATCCACTGCCTCCTCAGACAGCTTTACCTTTACGATCTCACGCTTTCCGGAAACGGTCACCTCTACTGCGCCGCCGCCTGCCGTTGCGGTAAATTCTTTTTCTTCCAGTGCTTTCTGATTTTCTTCCATCTGCTTCTGCATTTTCTGTGCCTGCTTCATCAGATTATTCATATTTCCCGGCATACCGCCCGGGAATCCACCTCTTTTTGCCATGGATTATATCCTCCTGTTTTTATGTTTTCTAATGCGGACGTTCAGAATACAGATCGCAGACCCGCCTGCTACGCAGGCTATCCGCTGCTAAAGCAG
>OLPO01000602.1_pt1 | contig 28766 bp, 20 predicted proteins | sample 1672831 | NCBI WGS metagenome assembly OLPO01 (sample SAMEA3136728, study PRJEB25190) | human gut metagenome
CTGAAGTACGTTCTAACGAGCCTGTATCCAGACGGGTTGTTGCCTTTATTCGTGGTGGGAGGAGATGCGTGCCGCTGATCATTTGCGAATATGGTGTCCGGCAGCCCGGTGCGATTTAGTTCACGTTCTCTTCAATCACGTTCGCATAGGCGTCAACAAAGCGCTGCACGTGTGGCGCAGGGTCGCGCGGATAGGCAAGAAAGCATGGCACCTTGATAGGGCAGTCGAGTTCGATACCGATGAATCCGGGATGAATGCCCGACCAAGCACCGCTTGTTATCACAACGTCGCCCGATTCGGCAGCTTCGTTAAAGAGAGCAAAATCGAAGGTTTGGACATCCATGACCTCGATGTCTTCTTCTCGCTTAAGTACGCGTCTGAGCTGATCGGTTGCATCGTTTGCATGGCGAAGCATGCGGATGCGAAGACCGCGCAGGTCGTCGAAGGTCAGAGCTTTCTTTGCCGCCAAGGGACTCCCTCGCAAGACATCAACCGAGAAGGGCGTCGAGAAAATAGGCAAAAGCTGACACATGCCGCCCCATCGCACGGTGGAGTAGCTCGTCTGCACGACGTCGACTTCGGCACCCAGACGTGTCATCACCGAGGTTTTGGGATCGTAGAGGTCGCCGACACTTACAACTTCAAGTTGCAGATCCTTGACCTTTGCGCGTATAAGCGGCCAGAAGGCCTGGGTGTTTTTCCCGGGGGCCATGAGCGAGACGCCCAGGCGTACCGAGGCGAGACCGCCCAGGTTGCGTGCACGCCAGAGTGCCGCTGACGATTCTGCGATGATCTTGCGTGCGTCTTCGGCAATCGATTCGCCGGCCTCGGTTGCTCGCACGCCGGTGTGCGACCGGATGAAAAGCGTGAGGCCATGTTCGCCCTCGAAGGTCGTGACTTGTTTGACCAGGGCGGGGGTCGAAATGCTGAGCTTCTCTGCGGCTTTGGAGAAGCTGCCGAGTTCTGCCGCCGCCACGATGGCGTCGAGCCTTCGATCGTACATAGATGCACCCGCCTTGTCCGGTTTCAGTGGGACAAGTATAAACCGGTGGTTTATACCATGGCAAAACATCGGTAATTCTCCCTGGGATAACCTGGCCTTATTCTTCGTTTTGGCATTTCATTCGCCAACGAAGGGATTCAGTATGAACAATTGGCTCAATCTTGAGGGGCAGGTTTGCGCAGTGACCGGTGCCCTTGGAGGCATGGGCGTCGAGATTTGCCGCGAGTTTGCGCGCAATGGCGCCAACGTGGTCCTGCTCGACCTCGACGAGGGCAAGATCAAGACCGCGGCCGCCGGTCTGTCCGATGAATTTGGTATCCATGCCGAGGGCTATCGCATGGACGCTACCTGTGAGGACGAGGTTCAGGCCGCCGTCGACGCCACCATTCGCGACTTCGGTCGCGTGGACGCGCTGGTAAACACGGCTGGCATCCTGCGCTTTGCTCCAATGGAAGACCTGCCGCTTTCCGACTGGGAGACCGTCATCAAGGTCAATCTCACCGGTACCTTCATCGCCTCCCAGCGTTTTGGTCGCGAGATGATCAAGCAGGGCGCGGGGCGCCTGGTGCATATCTCCACCGCTGCTTCCTATCAGCCCGAGACGTTCTCCGGTGTCTATAGCTCCACCAAGGCGGGCGTCAACATGATGTCCAAGATGATGGCTGCCGAGTGGGGTCCCTATGGCGTGCGCTCCAACTGCGTGTGCCCGTGCTTCGTCAAGACCCCGATGAGCGCCAACTTCTACTCCGACCCCGAGGTCGAGCGTAGCCGTAGCCGTCTGATCGCCACGCGTCGTATTGGTGAGGTTACTGATATCGCCAACGCCGTTATGTTCCTGGCCTCCACGCGTTCCGACTTCACCACGGGCGCCGAGATTATGGTCGACGGCGGTTTCTCCAACATGATGGGCGACCTTACCGCCAAGCCCGGCGGACGCCGTGCGTATGCCGAGAACTACCTCAAGAACAAGGGCGTTGCCCTGTGGACCGACGAAGCGGGCGTCAAAACCCCGACCGACCAGTAAACGATAGAAGGATAGGTAATGACCGAGACTTCAAATAAAGGCCGCGGCACGGTTCTCGCCGCTGCGTGCGTGACCATGTTCTTCATCAGCTCGATCGCGCTCTACTCCGTGGTGAGCAAGAACCTTCTGGCTGTCTACCCCGATTGGTCCAGCTCCCTTACCTGGGCATTCCCCGTGTTTCAGACCATAATGGCAATCACGGGCATCTTTGCCGGTCGCATCTCCGATAAGATCGGCCCGCGCAACATCGTGATCGCCGCCGCCATCTGCTACGGTGTGGGTTGGTTCATGTGCGGTACCGTAACTGCTCCGTGGCAGTTCTACCTGTGGTTCTCGCTCGTGGCCGCTATCGGTAACGGCCTTGGCTACAACCCGGCCCTCACTACGGGTCAGAAGTGGTTTATCGATAAGAAGGGTCTGGCATCCGGCATCACCTTGGCCGCCTCTACCGCCGGTCCCGCCGTGCTCTCTCCGGTGCTGGCATCGCTGCTCATCCCTTCGCTCGGTATCTTCGGTGCCCTCAAGGCCCTGGGCGTGATCTTTTTTGTGACGATCATCATCTCCGCGCTGTTCCTCAAGGCCCCCAAGAAGGGTTGGCTGCCCGAGGGCTACGTTGCTCCCGCGGCTGGTGCCCATGCCGGAACCTTTGGTGACCTGACCCCTGGCGAGATGGTTTGTACCCCGCGCTTCTGGGTCCTCATCATCACGTTTGCCTTTGCGGCTACCGCGGGCACTCTCCTGGTGGGCAAGGTCGCATCCATCGCAGCCGTGCAGCTCTTCTCCGATCCGGCCTCTGCTGCTGCCGTTGCCCTGGGTGGCGTCGTGGTCTCGGTGAACACCTGCGCAAACCTGGTCGGCCGTCTCTCCTTTGGCCAGATCATCGACAAGATTGGTGCCTACAAGTCGCTGCTTATCTCGCTCGTGGTGACCATCGTGGCACTTGTGATTATGTCCATGAGCTTTACGCAGGCCATGTTCTTTGTGGCGCTGGCCCTTCTGGGCTTTAGCTTTGGCGCCCTGCTCGTCATCTACCCGCCGCTGACCGGTGGCGCGTTTGGTACCAGCAACCTGGGCGTTAACTACGGCATCATGTTTTTGGGCTATGCGGCTTCTACCTGGATCAGCCAGCCCATCACGGCCGTTCTTTACCACGCCGAGGCCGGTAGCGCCGCCTATCAGCAGTCTTTCTACGGCGCGATCGTGATCGCAGCCATCGCCGTCGTGCTTACGGTGTACATGATGGTTTCTGACAGCAAGAAGAAAACCGCCTAATTTCGCTTATCCCTTGCCTTTGGCGCGGCTCGTCCTCCTCCTACGCTGCATCGTGCAGCCGAGTCGCGCCTCCTGTATAGCTACTTGGCAAAAGTGTTTTGCCTTTCGAAAGGAGCCCCCATGTCTGGCGAGAAGACTCCCGTGCGCATTGCCGTCGTTGGCGCTGGCGCTATGGGCCGCAACCACATTCGTTTTATTACCGAGGAGGCCGAGGCCGAGCTCGTAGCCATCGCCGACGCCTTTGAGGGTGCCCGTGCTACGGCCGAGGCCGCCGGTGTGCCGTTCTATACCGATCCCGCGGCCATGATGGACGAGGTCAAGCCCGAGGGCGTGATCATCGCCACCCCTAACGGCCTGCATTTGGGTGTTGCCCGTGAGGCTATCAAGCGCGGCATTGTTCCGTTGGTGGAAAAGCCCATCTCCGACGATCTTGTCGATGCTGAGGCGTTTGCCGCCGAGGCCGAGGCCGCTGGCGTGCCCGTTCTCGTGGGCCAGCATCGCCGTCACAATCCCTTTGTGCAGAAGGCTAAACAGATCATCGAGTCTGGCGAGCTGGGCCGCCTCACCGTTTCGAGCTTCCACTATATGATTTACAAGAACGACGAGTATTTCGATGTCGAGTGGCGTCGCAAGAAGGGTGCAGGCCCCATTCTCGTCAACCTTGTTCACGACGTGGACCTGCTGCGCTACCTGCTGGGCGAGCCGGTTGCCATCCAGGGCATGCAGTCGAGTGCCGCTCGTGGTTTTGAGACCGAGGACTCCGCGGTCGTAAACGTGCGCTTTGCCGACGGTTCTCTTGCGTCCATGACCATCTCCGACGCCACGGCGAGCCCCTGGAACTGGGAGGCTACCGCCCGCGAGGACCCGCAGTACCGCCCCTTCGACGCTGACGCCTATTTCATCGGTGGCACCAAGGGCGCTCTCTCGCTGCCTCGTCTGCATCAGATGAGCTACGATGGCGCTTCCAGCTGGCATAAGCCGCTGCAGATGGATATCCCCGCCGTCGATCCTGCGCTGCCGCATAAGATGCAGCTCAAGCATTTCGTGCGTGTCGTACGTCGCGAGGAGGCTCCTGTGGTCACGCCGGCCGATAACGTCAAGACGCTGCGTTGCCTCAACGCCGTGAAGCAGGCTGCCGAGACTGGCCAGCCCGTGGAGCTCGCATAGTCTGACTAACAGCTGAATAGAGCTTAATCGGAAGTCCTTTGTCCTTCCAGGCGAGGGACTTCTTTTTGGTGTGTAGGCAGCGCGGACCGGGCCGCGCCGGGCCCGGTTCGTCGGCCTTCCCGTCTCGATATTGTGTTTGCATTAGGGTTGCCACGCATGAAAAACCCTCCATTTCCCGAGTTCAAGAAATGGAGGGCAGTCCAAGATGCATCAAAGGAGGCTGCTGAGCATATACCAAGAGCAACCGACCGGTTTTGCGGCGCTACTTTATACCAGAGCGGCCGCAGCTTCCATGGCGTTTGCCTCGGCAAGCATGCTCATCGCGGCGTCGCCATCGCCCTCGAGGGCCGCGAGGCCGCGGTAAAGCCAAGCGTTGATGTTCTGGTGCGTGGCCTCTTTAGCCTGAAGCTGACACGCTATATCCGCAAGACGGGCGAGCAGCTCCTTTTTCGAGCTGGAGAACTCCTTGACGTTGGCGACGGAGTGTACGGGCACACCGCGTTTTTCACTTACGTGATCGATGAGCCCGCAGACCGACTCGGTCTTCTTGCTAAGCTCTTCATCGGAGAGTCTGGCCTGGAGCGAGGCGAGGCCGTCGATGATGACGGTCGCAGGATGCCCACAGGGGACAAAGCCATCAATCTCATCCATGGCTTGGTAAATCGTTCCACCAAGGCCGACAAGCGCTCCTGCAAGTTGTGCGTTTTCATTCTTCATCGTTGGTATCCAATCTAGGGGGTTAGGGCCTAAACGGTTGTTTGATAGAGTAGCTATTCTTCGCATGGGAGCAAACTTGTTCATATTTTTGTCAACAAGTTCTCGCAGGCTCTTCACGAAATGGCGCTGTTGTATTTCAAATTTGTTAAGAACGTGCTGGCCCAGAGGCTGGGCGGACGCATGTGTGATTTGGCGTGCGATTGAGGCGGCGTACAGTCGAGACAGAGTGCATTCAGGTCAACGTGCGTTCGTACCGGCGTGCGTTCAAGCCGTGTGTGCTCGAGTCGGTGGCTCACAGCAGAAAATGATTGGCGGTAAATCGAACATTTTGCGATGAGTGGCGGTAAGTAGTGCATTTATGTGCGAAATCTTGCCCCGAGACGTTTCAAAAACCGCCACTCGTTTACAGATGATGGAAAAACCGCCACTCGTTTGGGGCGTTCCCTACTTGAGTGGCGGTGTTTCATACGTAATGCGATAGTTGTTGTTTCTCATGTTTGAAAAACCGCCACTCGTCTTGCGGTGCTGTTGGGACGAGTGGCGGAAAGACACGCAGTCTTGCTGCGACTGCCATCGGGAATCGAAGGGCTGTCACGCATTTGCAGATCAGACACGAAGGGGCGATAGCGCCGCCGGTTGGCGCTGGCGGGCCGGTTGGCATTGCCGGCGCTATCCGATAAACGAGCGGATTGCCTCGAGTTGTCGTTGCGCTGCCTGCCTGCCCTGGATATACAGGTCGAGGAGCTTGGATGCATCGCGTTCAATGTGCTTGACGGTGACGGGCTTTGCGGGCGCGATGACGAGTGCACGGCCCTGACGCTCGTACTCCCAGATGTGTTCGCGCTGCTCGTTGTAGCGATCGTGGCGCGTGGCGATGGCGTCGAGGAGATAGGGGTATTCGGCATAGCAGGCATTTGCTGCCGGCATGAACTCGTAAGAGCCCTTTTTGTAGTTACGATCCTGGGTGAGGATTACGATTGCGCGGTCGAAACCGGCATCTTCCAGTACATGCTCCACAGGCACGGAGTCGGCGATTCCGCCATCAAGGTAGAGATGCCCGTTGAGCTCGACAACAGGGGTGACGAGCGGCAACGACGTGCTGGCGCGTACGGCGTCCAGGTCGAGGGTCGAATCCTTGATGGGGAGATAGTCGGCGGTGCCAAAAACAACATCGGTGACGGTGACGTAGAGCTCGAGGGGGTTGGCCTTAAACGTCTCATTATCAAAGGGGTCGATGTGATCCTGGATATCGTTGAACAAGAAGTCGTAGCCCACCATGCTTCCGCTTTCGGCAAAAGACTTGGTGCCTACGTAACGCGAGTCGCCGCAAAAGGCGAGGTTCAGGCGATTGCAGCGGCCAATTTGCTTGGATTTGAAGTTGACGCCGTTAAGAGCACCGGCAGATACGCCATAGCAGGCATCGACTGTGATGCCCTTCTCCAAGAAGACGTCGAGTACGCCGGCTGTAAACTGCCCGCGGAAGCTGCCGCCCTCAAGTACCAAAGCGGTCTTTCCCGCGTTGTTTGCTTTTTCGCTCATCGTGGCCCCTTTCGAAGTCTGTATCGGGCAAGGTGTGTTCCTGGGACTTCTTCTACCACAATGGGACGTTCTCAAACCAACTTGGGTAAATCTCAGAGCAATCTATTCGACAAATCGCTTTGATTGCTCTGGGCGATAAGGCTCGACGAAGATCTAAATGCTCGAATAATAGGTATAGAGATTGCCGTTATAGCAAGTGAGTGTGTATCCAAACGGCACAAGTTTTCCCTCGCGTCTGGTAAAGGTGCTGTGCGAGGCGCAAAGCAGGGCGATGTCGTTTGCCTCAAGGAGTTCTTGCTGTTCTGCGGTGGGCAGCTTTGCCGTATAGGATGTTCCCTGATACTCTCGCTCGATTCCTTGCGAATCGAGGAAGGCGTAAAACGACTGTTCCAGGCATTTGACGTCGATTGCGGGGAGGATTTTGGCGGATACGTAGTTATAGCTGATGGCGATGGGCTTACCGTTGCCAGTGCGAAGGCGTATGAAGTAGTGCAGCAGCTCGTCATCGGAGAGCTCGAGGCGCTGAGCGATCTCGGGCTTATCGTGCACACGGATAACTTCATATGAGATTAGCTTCGAGCCGGCTGTGAGGCCAATCGCCTTCATGTCTTTGGTGAAGCTGCGGGCGCTGTCGGTGGGCTTGGAAACGCGCGTGGCGCAGACGTATGTCCCCTTGCCCGGTTTTCGCTCGATAAAGCCGTCGTTGCTCAGGTTGTTGAGGGCCTTATTGATCGTCATGCGCGAAAAGCCAAACCGGTCGACAAGTTCCTCCTCGGTCATGATGCGCGTTCCAACGGGATACGTGCCGTTGATAATGCGATCTTTAATGAATGACTCGACTTGTCTATATTTTGCTACCTGTGACATAGACAGCCTTTCTAGCTGCTTAAATGCAATTTCTCGCGACCATCTTAACGCCGTTCAAGGCTTGCTTGCCTACCGATTAGGTAATCGGTAGGCAACATTGTATATACAAAGAGTTTACTAACGAGCTTTGTATGTATAATTCGAGCTATCTGCTACATATAGAAGGGAGTCCGGATGGTCGAGCTGTTGCGCGTCGATGACAGGTTGCTTCATGGCCAGGTGGCATATGCCTGGTGCAAGAACCTGACGGTCAATCTCATTGTCATTGCAAATGATGAAGTGACAAAGGACCAGGCGGCGAAGAATGCCTTCGCGCTTTCGAAACCTGCTGGTGTCAATTTGGTTATTTCGACAGTTGAGAAAACAATTGCTTTTTTGAATTCCGCAAAGGGCCAGAAGTACTCCGTTCTTGTTTTGGTCAAGAACGTGGCCGATGCCGCGGCGCTCGCAAAGGGCTGCGAGGGCATCGATGCCATCAACGTGGGCGGCATTCGCGAACATGGCGATTCTCGCCGTTACACCAATGCCGTATGCCTGGATGCGGCGGATGAAGAGGCGATCAAGGATCTTGCCGCTGACGGCGTCTTGGTCTATGCACAACAGGTTCCCGCCGATGGTAAGACCGATCTTGCCGCGATGATCAAATAAGGGGAGAAGATGAACATCATCCAGATGGCCCTTTTGGGCCTAATCGCTGTTTTTGGCTGGTGCGAGTACGTTGACGGTATCAATAAGTCCACGAGGCCTATCGTTATGTGTACGCTTGTCGGCCTTGTGCTTGGGGATCTGCCGCAGGGCATCGTCATCGGTGGCACGCTTGAGCTTGCGACGATGGGCATGATGGGAATTGGCATTTCAATTCCCATCAATATCACTATCGCGGGCGTGCTGGGTGCAGGCTTTGCCATTTCGAGCGGGCTTTCGCCCAAAGCCGCAGTGGCGCTTGCCATCCCCATTGGCATTGTCTATCGACTCTTGGAGCACTTGGCAACGACGGGCTATGACCTTGTTGCCGCAAAGATGCTGTTTGATCATCCCGAGCGCAACACTACGCGCCGCGTTACCCAGACGTTTTGGTTGATCTTTGGTCTTTCCTGCGCCTTTATGTTCCTCACCGTGTTCTTGAGCCTGCTTATCGGTGCTGATGCCGTAGCCGGCGTTGCCAACGCAATTCCCGAGAACATCCTCAATGCAATCGGTACGGGAACCAACCTGCTCGCTGCCTTGGGCTTCGCGATGCTGTTCAACCTCACGCGTACGCCCAAGACCATGGCGTTCTTCTTTATCGGATTTGTTTGCGCGTCGTACCTCAATATGCCTACGATGGCAGTTGCAATTGTCGGCGCAGCATTTGCCGCTATCGCATACTTCTTTACGGGTAACGAGAGCGCGCCGAAGGAGGCTGCCGAGGAGATTTTCGACGACTTCGATGCGTTGGACGACGAGCCGGAGGAGATTGCCGCCGCCCGCGAGCACCTGCTTGGCAAGCGCGAGCTCAACCAGGTCTTCTTTAAATCGTTTGGCCTGGAAGGCCCCTTCATCTACTCCCGCCTGCAGGCTATCGGCTGGTGCCGCTCGATGCTTCCGGTGATCGAGAAGCTCTATACGACCGAGGAAGATCGTTGCGCAGCCGTTAATCGTCACCTGGAGTTCTTCAACTCCAATCCGGAGTTCTCCACTGCCATTATGGGCATTTCCGCCTCTATGGAAGAGCAGAACTCGGTTGATCCCGACTTTGACACCGCGAGCATCAACAGCGTCAAGGCTGGTCTGATGGGTCCTGTCGCGGGCATCGGCGACAGCTTTTGGTGGGGCATCGTCAAGACGGTCGCATCGGGCATCGGTTGCCAGTTTGCCATGCAGGGCAGCATTTTGGGACCCATCCTGTTCCTTCTTGTTTTCAACATCCCGCATTGGGTGATTCGCTACATCCTCACCTTCAAGGGCTACGAGCTGGGCGGTCGCGTTCTTGAGTCGATGGCCGAGAACAACATCATCGAGAAGATCTCGCTGTGCGCGGGCATCCTGGGCATGATGGTGATCGGTGCCATGACCTGCAGCATGATCAGCGTTACCACACCGCTCGTGTTTAACATGGCCAACGGCGTGACCCTGACCCTTCAAGAGACGCTCGACGAGATTTTGCCGAACATGCTTCCGCTGGCTTCCGTGTTTATCGTTGCCACTCTGCTTCGCCGCAAGGTCAAAATTATTCCCTTGCTCTTTGGTCTTCTGGCCTTTGGCATTGTGTTTAATCTGCTGGGAATTATTGCGTAGGAGTAGTTCATGAGAAGTATGTATACCTATATCGAGCAGGCTCCGGCGATTGCTCGCGAGATCATCGCGCGTCGCGAAACGCTGGTGGGCCCTCTTGTCGAGCAGTTTTGCGGCATGGCACCCAAACGCCTGCTGATCGTCGCATCGGGCTCGTCTTACGACATCGCAATGTCGATGAGGCCATTTATGCAGCAGACGCTGGGCATCGAAGTAAGCGTCGAATGGCCTATGAGCTACATCCTGTATAACCATGCTCAAAATGGCGAAACGTTTGTTCTTTGCATGTCGCAGTCGGGCCGCAGCACGAACACTATTGAGGCAGTTCGTCGTGCCCAGGCGTGCGGGCATCACGTTGCCGTGCTGACGTGTAATCCTGACGCTCCGATGCGTGAGTACTGTGAACACGTGTATGCCTACGGTAGCGGTACAGACGACTACTATGTGGCAAAAGGATTCCCAACCAGCTGCGTCTATCTAGCGCTTTTTGCCATCGAGGCCGCTCGCGTGCTTGATGTAAGGGGCGATAACGATTGTGCGACGCTGCTTTCGGACGTGTCTGCGGTCGTGGAGGATATGCCCGAGGCTTACCGCGCTGCGCGCACATTTGCCGAGCAGCATCTGGACGCGTTTGTCGATGCCCGACGCATTATGTGCGTGGGCATTGGGGCCGGATACGGTGTTGCCTTGGAAGGCGCACTCAAGCTCAATGAGATGATCGGTGTCGCGGCAAACGCTTATGAGATGGAGGAGTTTGTACACGGACCGACCTACGAGATTCGCCGTGGGCACGTTGTTGTCCTTGTTGATTTGGGCGGCCCCGGCCACGAGCGCATGATGCAGCTCTATCGCGCTTTGCACGTCCTAACCGACGAGGTCTATGTTATCGATACGGTTGGGGAGGGACTTGCTCAGTCCAATGAGAAGACGTTTGCGCTGAAGCCCCTTATGGGGTGCGAACTCGACGCGCCTCGCGCGGTTATTCCGTTCCAGGTTCTTGCCGAGTCCATCTGCTCCAAGCTCGATCTGTTGAGCTACAACCTCTCCAATTTGGAGTTCGAAAAGCAGATCAAGAACAAAGCCAACTGAGGCGGCCCCGATGTTTGCACTTCTTGATGGGCAGTAGAGAAGTGAACATCAGTGGCGCATGAATAACATGGTGCTCAACGTGGTAGAATACAGGTTCGCGTTGAGCGCGTGTTCTTTGAAAAGGTCGATGTTGCTGCTGCAATTGTGCTATGCAGCAACGCCATGACCTCTCGATTGAGGGGGTGACTGGTTTCGACACGATAGCCTTGAGAGAGGAAGCAAGCCGAGGTCTCCTCGCCTCGTAAAACAGGGGTGCCGTCAAATTGAATTGACAACAACACTTCTTATGAGCCCATGGCTCTCGCTGCTTAATTTATAGCTGGCGCGTCAACCCGGTGATTTCCCCGACACCGGTGCGACGTCATTTTAGGGGAATGCTCCCGCGCACGTAATCGGTATGGCGCGGGCTAAGACCGAACCGGTTGGGACGCCGCGAGCGTGTCGCTGCGCGCAAAGCGTCCGAGATAAAACCAGCGACTGAGCTTGGAGATGCCAATCAGGGGGCTTTCGTGGACCGGAGTTCGATTCTCCGCACCTCCACCATATGGAACAAGCAGGTAGATATGGGTATCTACCTGCTTTTTTATTGCTGTTAAGTCTTGCGGTGTGACAAAAACAAGACAGGTTTATTTTGTCACATGGGGTACCTAACAAAATGCGCCCCAGTTACGCGGGGCCCTCCGGGTGTTGAATATAAGAAAGAAAAACGGCGGAAAAGCCTGCAAATCATGCTTTTCCGCCGTTGCGTACATATTGATATTGCGAGCGCTGCGAACTAGTCCAGGTAACGGGAGAGGAACTCGCGCGTGCGGGGGAGTTTGGGCGCGGTGAACATTTCGTCGGGGCTCGATGCCTCGGCAATGACGCCCTTATCCATAAAGACGAGCTCATCGGAGACGTTGCGGGCGAAGGCCATTTCGTGCGTCACGACAACCATCGTCATGCCGCCTGCGGCAAGATCTCGCATGACGCTCAGTACCTCGCCGGAGATTTCGGGATCGAGCGCGGACGTGGGCTCGTCAAAAAGCATGAGGTCGGGCTGCATGCACAGGGCGCGGGCAATTGCAACGCGCTGCTTTTGGCCGCCGGAAAGACGGGTTACATCGGCGTGTGCAAAATCGGCAAGACCCACGGCTTCGAGATGGTGCATAGCCGTCTGCTCGGCCTTGTCTTTGCTCATTTTCTTGAGCGTGACGGGAGCGAGCGTGCAGTTGTCCAGTACGTTCATATTGTTGAAGAGATTGAACCCCTGGAATACCATGCCGATTTTCTCGCGCAGCTTGTTTACATTGACGTGGTCGGCGGCGAGGTCTGCTCCATGGAACCAAACATGGCCGGCATCGGGGGTTTCCAGCAGGTTGAGGCAGCGCAAGAGCGTCGACTTACCCGATCCAGAGGCGCCGATGATGGTAACCACCTGGCCGGGCATAACCGAAAGCTCGATGTCGCGCAAAACGACGTTGCCGTCAAAAGATTTGCGCAAGCCCTCAACGCGAATGACGGGCTCGTTTGCAGAAGGCGAGAAAGAAGTTGCGTCCAAAGCCATGACTAGGCCTCCGTTCCAAGAGAAAGGGGCTTTGCGTCCGAAGTGCTGCCAAGGGGCTTGCTCTTAACGTTGAGGCGACGTGACAGACGTCCCAGCAGCCACGATGCGATGGCAGTCATGATGAGATAAGCCACAGCGGCGACCAGATACGCGTTGAGCTGTTTGTAGTAGATACCCGCAACAGTGCTTGCGGCAAAGGTGAGGTCGAACACGCCGATGACGGAAAGAACCGAGGAATCCTTGATGTTGATGACGAGTTCGTTGGAAAGACCGGGGATGGCAAATTTAATACCCTGGGGGAAGACGACCTTGATCATTGCTTGCCATTGCGAAAGGCCAAGCGAGCGTACCGCTTCCATCTGACCCATGTCGACCGACTCGATGCCGCCTCGCAGTACTTCCATCATGTAGGCGGTGGAGTTGAGCGAAACTACGACAAGGCCTGCGGTGAAGCGCGACCAGATGTTGTTGACCTCGGTAATGCTAAAGCCAAAGCTGCTCACAACGGCGATGCCCAAGTAGTAGATAATGACGCCCTGCACGAGCATTGGCGTGCCGCGCACGATAGTGGAATAAAACTTAGCAAAGCCCACGCCGACCTTCTTGAGGAAGCGTGTGAAGTCGTTATCGGACCGATCGATTTCCATGATGCGGATGGCAACCAGCAAAATTGCCAGGAAAAATGCGATGACCGTACCAAAGACGGCGAGCTCGATGGTGGTGACGACGCCGGCGATATAGGTTTGCTTGCCCTGCTGGAACATATAGAGCACCTGGACGAGCATATCCTTGGGCATAGAGGTTGCGCTGGCTGCGGCTGCCCATGCAGAGGCGAATCCCAGGACAACGCGATCGACGACGAGTATAGCCACCATCGCCCAGATGACATACGACCCAAGACGGAGGGCGCGCACGACGCCCGGTTTGGTAAAGGGTGCCGTTTGCGCATAGGTCTTCCAATGCGTGAATTTAAACACCAGCGCCACGGCAGAAAGAACAATCCAGGCTACGAGCAGGTAATACATCACGAGTTCAACAGTGAACGCGTGGGCGAGAAAGCTCATAGGGGAGCGGGGCTGGCTGGAGAGCATCATGCCGATTGCAGCGAACGCAGAGGTGCCGAGCAGCACGTAGCGATGATCGCGGCGGGCAAATGAGGCGATGCGTGAGAATGCGGACGCCATAATAATCCTTCGTGTAAATCAAGAAAGGGCGAAGATGCGATCTTCGCCCTGCAGCGTACATACAGTATGCGGCGATTAGGCCGGCTGGCGATCCATGCAGTCCTGCCAGATCTGCAGGCGCTCTTTTTGCGAGATATCGCCGATAATCTTATTGAGTTCGTCGAGGATGTCGTCTTGGCCCTTTGCGATGGCGGCGTTGTCGGGGTTGCTCGGATCGGAGAAGCCCTCACCGTCGGCCAGCTCGACCTTCTTAAGGTCGGGGTAGTTTTCAAGCAGGTTGGGCAGCGACATGGAGGAGAAGGTGATGGCGTCGCAGGTGCCGTTCTCGATGCCGTCGACTACAAGCGGTACGGTAGCAACCGGCGTAAGATGATTGACCTCGGGAATCTCGTCAATGAGCTCATCGTAGAAAGTGTCCTTCTGGCCAAGAACGGTGGCGCCGGTGAAGTCGGAGAGTTTGGTGGCGTTGGCGTACTTGGAATCTTTCTTCACGACCATGATCACTTCGTCATCGATATAAGAATCGGTGAAGTCGGCAGACTGGGTTCGCTCGGGCGTGACCGACATGCCAGCGCAGATGATATCGATGGTGCCGTTGCCAAGAGCGTCGACGAGCGCGCCAAACTCCATCTTGACGGCGACGGGCTCCATGTCGAGAGCTTTAGCAATGCGCTTGGCGATTTGCACGTCATAGCCGTCGGCATAAGCGCCCGAGACGTTCTCGATGGGGATCGTGGTGTCGGATTCGGCAGACTCCTGCCAGTTGTAGGGGGCGTATGCGGCCTCCATGCCGATGCGCAGGGTCTTGCCGTCACCGAGCTTGCCGACGGCTTTCTTGGAGGAGCTGGATTTAGAGGAACCCGTGTTGGAGCCGGTGGTTTGTGCTGCAGGGCCGCAGCCGGTAAGGAACGTTGCACCCGCAACGGTGAATGCGGTGATGCCGCTGAGTTTGAGGAAATCGCGGCGTGAGCATGCGCGACCAAACGCGCCGAAGTTTTTCTCCATGATGAGAGCCTCCAAAAAAGTTGTGTTACCCCTTCCGCACGACGCAACCGGAAGGGACTCATTCCCTTCCCCCTTGCAACCTAATGCGAGAAAGTTACGCGCGCTAATCAACTAGAATACGACGAATGGAGCCGCTACCTGCAAAAAAGCACAGACGGAAACAATGCAGAAACGTTAGGCGCCGTGCCAGGTAGCCGTAGCACCAAGAATAACCTGTCGTTTTGGCACGTGGGGTTCGTGCTGTAGGCGCCGACGATCAAGTGGCTACCAACCGAGTAGTGGTTTTGGCGCGCTTCCGGGTTCGCTATTTCCGGTTTGTGTGACGGCGTGTCCTGTCGAGTGGCGGTTTTGGTGCATTTCTAAACGAGTGGCGGTTAATCGTGCATCCGAGGGGACAAATCGTTCGCAAAACGTTGGATTATCCGCCATTCATTTTGAAATGCGCGTTTTACCGCCACTGGTTGGCGTGGTGACGATTACGGGCGGTAATCGAGGAGCGCGTCGGGGGGGAGAATCTTGTCGAGGGGCGAAAAAGCCGCCAGCGGGCGCGCCGGTGACACGAGGGGAGTATGGTGAGGTCGTTGAGCGCATTACAGAAGAAGTCGTACTTGGCCGAGTAGCCATGATCGCTTGCATCCTATGGGCAAAATGCGGGCACCATCCTTCATTTTCATGGCCAATGCCTCGGTGGACATGGCGCTCATCAAATCGCAATCGCGCCCGTGTTGATATTCTCCTCTGTTCCAGTGCGACCACTGCTGGCCATGCGCGTTTTCCTGCGCTGATCGTGCATTGAGACAATCGTCTCAAACCGTTATTGGAACGTGTGTCACCTGATATGGCTGCCCCCTTTTCTGAATAATCAGACTAAGGATATCTGGCAAAAGAAAGGGGACTCGCTATGAGCAAGAGGATGAGGGGATTTGCCATGATGGCGCTCGTCTTGCTGCTGGCTCTGCCGGCACTGGCGATGGGCGCTGCCCCAGACTCAAACGCTTCTCCTGTAAGCGAAGGGGGAGGGGCACAGACGACTATAAAGGTCGATCCCGATACCCGCGATCGCTGGCGCCATTGGGCGGCGGGTGGCGGCAACGAGTCGCACATCTCGACGCAGAGCGTCGGGCGTATCTGGACCGACAAGACCGTTCGAGTGGCGGATGACGAGAAGTCCGACTTCCTAACCACGCTCTCGGTCATGTCATCTACCTCCGATACCACCACGACTGAGGTCAAGCCTCTCGACATTGTACTGGTACTCGACGCCTCCGGATCAATGGACGATCCGATGGGCGGCCACGACAGAACTAAGCGCATCACGGCGCTCAAGGGTGCTGCCGGTGACTTCATCGACACGATTGCCAAGCAGAACGAGGGCCTTCCCGCCGGGAGGCAGCACAAGGTTGCCATCGTCAAGTTCGCGGGCAAAAAGTCCAGCAGCGTGGGCAACGGCACGTACCGCAGCAACGGCTATACTTACAATCACTCGCAGGTCATGAAGGAACTCACGCCCTGCGATACGGCTGGGGCGACAAGCCTCAAAGACACCGTTGACTCAATTAGCCCCGCGGGCGCCACGCGTGCCGACCTTGGCCTTCAGCTTGCGCAATCGCAGCTCTCGAGCAATGGACGCGCGGACGCAAAGAAAGTCGTCGTCTTCTTCACTGACGGTTCTCCTACTAGCAGCAACGGATTCGAAAGTGACGTCGCCACGAGCGCTGTTACGTCTGCCAAGGCGATGAAGGATTCCGGTGCCACCATCTATACCATTGGCATCTTTAACGGGGCCGCGCCCACAGACGATCCCACGAAGAGCGGCACGAGCAAAGAGAACAGATTCATGCACGCGGTGTCGAGTAACTACCCGCTCGCTACATCATATGCTGCAGGATCGCTTGGCTTGCGTGCGCAGAACTCCAACTACTACCAGTCTGCGGCCACGACCTCCGAGCTCGAGAAGGTCTTCAGCGGCATCTCAAGCTCTATCACCACGGGGACGGGCTATCCCACCCACATCGAGGACGGGTTCGGCGTGCATGAGACCGGCTACATTACGTTTACCGACACGCTGGGCGACTTCATGCAGGTTGACAAGTTCCACAGCGCCCAGATTAACGGCACGTCCTTCCCGGTCGCCGGCATGTTCACCGAGGGCAACACCGACACCTATACGTTTGAGGGTGCGGCAAAGGACCTAGTCGTCACCGTCGAGCGCGCGGGCGAAGCGAACCCGCGCCAGGGCGATAAGGTTACCGTCAAGGTGCCGGCATCGCTCATCCCGCTGCGCGAGTACAAGATCGATAAGGCAAAGGGCACCTTTGAGGTGGCGGACATCGATGCCGTCAAGCCTCTGCGCGTGACGTATGCTTCGAGCGTCAAGGGCGTCGTGCGCGACAACCTTTTCACGCCCGCAAACGTCGCCGGGCTCACTGACTATATCGATGCCAACAGAGATCACGACGCCAACACAGTAAGTTTCTTGGCTAACAAGTGGTCCGGCGGAGACTTGGGCGATACGTACGCCAGCTTCCGTCCGTCTTCTGCCAACAGCTACTACTATCTCCAGAAGGTGACGCCTCTCTACACTGATGAGGCGTGCACCCAGCGTGCAACCGGGAGCCTCGAAGACGCCGCGACGTACTACTACAAGGACGAGTACGTTATCCGTGGTGATGACGGAAAGCCAAAAGATGCCTACACCGCGGTTGCCATCGACGGCAGCATGATCTCGAGCTTTGAGGGGGCCCTTACCTCCGACGGCACCGGCTATGCGCTTGCCAAGGGCACCGCGCGCCTGCTCTTCATCGACCAGCTGCACACCGAAAAGACCGCCGTGGGTGGTAACGCCACCGGCACCGCCCGCGATGTACTCAATCCCGAGTGGAATGACAGCTCGAGCCTGGCCGGCGCAACGCAGGTCAACGCCCATCTGGGCAACAACGGCAAAATTACGTTTGGTTTAGGCACCACGCCCGCCGCGCTCGATACCAAGGCAAGATTCGGCCTGACCAAGGTTCTCGAGGGTCGCGCGTGGACCGATGCCGACAAGTTTACGTTCGAGGCCAGCCTCGTGTCCGGTGACCGCGATGCCCAGAGTATGCCTAAGACAAGCGTTACCTTGACTAAGAGCGACGCAGACGGACAGGGTCACGCCGCTATCGACTTTGGCACCATCACCTACACCAAGGCCGGTACCTATGTCTACGAGGTCTCTGAGAAGTCTGGAGACGCGAGCGGTATTGATTACAGTACCAACCGCGCCAAGATCACCGTGGTGGTCACCGTCGATAAGGCCGGCGTGCTTTCTGCAGTTGTCTCTAAGGTCGAGAACCCCACATTTACCAACACGTATACCTCCGAGTTGAGCTATTCTGCCGCCGGCGGCCTTGTTATCACCAAGACGCTCAACGGTCACAGTATGGCGAAGGGGCAGTTTGCGTTTACCGTGAAACCCCAGGACGCCGCCTCTGCCAAGGCGCTTGGCCTGTCAGAGGGCGACAACACATTCATGACGCCAGCTGCCGCAGACGGCGCGACGGTATCCATCGATGTCCTCGGCGGGCGTGACGTTACGTTTACGCAGGCAGATGCCGGCAAGATCTACAGCTATACCGTTAGCGAGAAAAATGGCGGCGCCTCGGGCTATACCTATGACACCGCCGAGCGCACGATAACTATTGCCGTGACCGACGACGGTGCGGGCAAGCTCACGGCTACCACGACCGTTACCGGTGGCGCCATGGGCAGCAAGACCTACACCTACGCCACAGGTGAGACGTCCGAGAAGGCAAAGGTCCCGTTTACCAACAGCTACTCCGCCTCAACCGATAACCAGGGCGGATCGACTGCGGCTATCATCGCCGTCAAGGAGATGAAGGGACGCCCGCTTACTGACGGCGAGTTCACGTTCCATCTGGCCTATGCCGGCACCACTACTCCCCTCCGCACGGTACGCAACAACAAGGACGGCACCGTTGGCTTTGGGACCTTCTCCTATGACACCGCCATGCTGGCAGACCTGGTCAAAAGCGGCCACGCGACCAAGAGTACGAACAAAGACGGCAACTTTGAGTGGACCGTTGAGTACGTGGCATATGAGGATGAGTCCAGCCTGCCCAAGGGCGTGAGTGCTGAGCTTGCGAGCTTCACCGTGATCGTGCACATTGTTGACAATGGCGACGGCAGTCTTAAGGCGACAGTACAGACTGAGGGTGAGGGCAAATGCGTATTCCGCAATGTGTACTCCACGGGAAATTCAGTGACCATGCGGCTTAACGGCACCAAGTTGCTGACCTCGACCGATGGTCTCACGCCGGCGAGCATCAAGGGCAAGTTCACCTTTACCGTGACGCCCAAGGAGGACGGAGCGCCCATGCCCGAGTGCGCGACCGCAACGAACGATGCCGACGGCAACATCGATTTCGGTGACATCACCTTCACGCTCGCGGACCTCAACCGTGCCCTTGATAACAATGGCACGGCGGATCAGGACGCTTTGGAGCTTGATGAGGCGGCGAACGGTGATGAAAGTGCCCAGGCACTCGACGGCGCCGAAGGTGCTGCTGCAACAAGCGCACCCGCAGGGGACGAAGCGAGCTTCGAGCTCGAGGGGCCCGTGGCATCGGGCGAGGCTTCGGTGACCGACGCTCCTGCTACCGATGAGGGCGGCGGCGTGGCCTCGGCCCCTGTCGAGGAGCCCGGTCCTGTTGGCGATACCATCATTGAATCCGATGAGCCCATGTTGCTCGGCATGCCCGAAATTGAGACCGTGGCGCATAAGATCGCCGATCCCGCAGCACTTGCGGCAACGAAACCCCGCTCCCATACCTTTGTCTATACCATCCGCGAGAGCGGAAGCGCCCCCGGCGTCGCCAACGACCCCGCGAGCACGCGCACGGTTTCTTTTACCGTGACTGACGACGGCGCAGGGTGTCTGACGGTCAAGCGTGACCCCGCAGAGGGTCCGGCCTTTACGTTCACCAACAGCTATAGCGTAGAGTCGGTTAGCTCGAGCGTGACCGACCAGCTTACGGCTACCAAGGTGCTTAAGGGCCGCGACCTTTTCGAGAGAGAGTTCAATTTCGAACTCCTCGAGGGCAATACCGTGGTGGCGACGGGCACCAATGCCGAGGACGGCAAGATCAAGCTGAGTCCCATTACGTACAATGGGCCTGGCACGCATACATATACGCTCCGCGAACGCGGCGCGGGAACGCACGATCGCGGCATGACGTTTAGCGGTGCCTCCTATATTGTGGTGACCACGGTTAGCGACAACGGAGACGGCACGCTTTCGGTGAAGCATGCGTTCGAAGACGCTCAGACGGAGACGGCGACTTTCACCAACGTCTATCGTGCTGCTCCTGCGAGCGTCAAGATTACAGCGATTAAGAAGCTTGTCGGGCGGGACCTCAGAGATGGCGAGTTCGCTTTCACGCTTACGAGTGAGGGCGATACGGCAGACATAAGTCAAACCGCCAAGAACGATGCGGGCGGCAACGTATCGTTCGACGAGCTGACGTTTGAGGCACCCGGTGTCTACACCTTCAGGATTGCCGAGGTCAAGGGTACCGAAGAGGGAATGACCTACGACGAGAGCGTCTATACGATCACGGTTACCGTCGTTGACAACGGAGAAGGTCGGCTCGAGGCGTCCCTCAGCTACACCAAGAATGAGGAGGCTGTCGAGGCGATCGAGTTCTGCAATACCTTCACCGAGCAGAAGACTCCCGAGAAGCCCCCGGTAAAACCGGATACGCCCATACCGCCGACCACGCCCAAGGGACCCGGTAAGCCAGGCAAATCTGGCGGCATCGTCACTCGAAGCTTCCTGCCCCAGACTGGTGACACCGCTGCGGTGTCCATGGTCATCGCAGCGGCACTCGCCATCGCGGGAATCGCCTTCATCGTCTACGGACGACATCGGCGCTAACGCCTTGCGCGATACGACGTAGCTTCGCCCACTCCCCTCAAGGGTCCGCTCCGTTTTGGAGTGGGCCCTTTTCCATGGAGCGACTTTATGCCTCTACGAAGCGTTGTACCAGGTCCAAAAGAACGTGATGAGAGCCGTGCGCGAAGCGGTGCCCGTCTTCTTGTTAATCGATGCGATGAGACGGTAGAGCGTCGAGCGCGAAAGGAAGAGCGCGGATGCGATATCACTTACGCTGTCGTCCATAGTCAGAAGGGCGCGCACTACATCGCCCTCGCGTGGAGTGAGGCTGTATGCCTGGCAGAAGCGCTCGAGGGGCTCCTCAAGCGAAAAAGCGGCTGGCGGTGTCGATGTCGCCTCGCTCGAGTGCGCGGCACCTTGTTGCGACGTATCCTCGGTATTGATGTCGGCTCGGGGGTTCTCGTGTGGGTTCTCGTGTCCGATCTGCTCAGTTCCCGAGCTCAAGAGAAGCGATGCGGCGACGCCCGCGAGCAGAACGATTGTGGCAACTATCATGCCAAGAAGGTCGCCGTAGTCGATCAGGGCAATGGCAGGCGCGCTCACGAGCATCGAGCCGATGTTGTTGAACACACGGCCCATACTCGGCCACAGCTCATGCATCCTCATATGAGCAGAGAGTTTCATATAGGTCGTGGTGAAGAAGACGACAAATACGCCCGACCCCAGGTAGAAAACGATGGCGCTCGCACGTATACCGACATTGCCTATGAGGATGAAAAGGGCACAGGCTGAGAACGTCGCGACGGCAGTCATGATCATGCCGACACGACGCGTGTCGAGCTTATCGAAAAGCATGCCGGCGGCGAGGGCGCTTGGCACGAGAAAGAGGCGCGGCCACGAGCCGAGGTCGATGGCATTGGAGGCATGCGATAGGGTGAGTGCGGAGTTGGGGGCTGCAAAAATTCCCGTGAGGCAAAAGATCGCCACGGTGAGACGCACGGCTGTCTCTCTGGTTGCGGGGGTGGACACGGCACCCATGGTCGAAAGATCTTGCCATGCGGCACCATCGGGTGCTTTCGTCTCGGCAATCGCATGGAGAAGGGTCACCACGGCGAGCGTGGAGAGTACGAGGACAATCTGGTTGGGCATATCGCCTGGAACGAGGATGTGGAAGATAAACTGAAAAACGATTCCCGAAGCGTAGGCGATAGCGACGGCGCGCGCCAGATAGGGCGTCTTGGCATAGCGGCGTGCAAGGAACGAATGGGCGGCGCTGCCGATATAGCCGAGCGTCGCGAAGAGGACGATGCCCCCCGGCGAGGAACGCCCAGGTGCGTCTGGCCATGATCGTAACGACAATCGCGGCGACGGCGAGCGTGCCTATGAGGGTCGAGACATCGTGCCGCCTGGTGGGGAGGCGGTAGCATAGATAGGGCCTGAGGATGAAACCAATGACGCTCGAGCCGAGTATGAGGCTCTCTAGGGGCGAGACGAGGGAAGGGCCAAAGAGTTGTGCCGCATGCTCGTCGAAGATAAAGGTACTTGTGAGGAAGACGAAAAAGAACAGGGCCAAGCTAACGAGCTCCCGATATCCTGTCTGTGCCCGCTGTGTTTTGTGCATTCGCGCTCGCATAAAGGCTTCCTTTCGGTATTGATTCTTCATATTGTACAAAAGGTCTCAAGGATGCGCGAAGGATGTTCGGCCGCATGTGCAGAAACTCTGATAGAACGCCGAATTATCGTTGACTTAAAACGTTCGCGCGGTATACTCGACAAGTTACTTTGCAGAGCCCCGTGAATCTCTGTTAAGACACGTAATGTACATGGAGGAGTCAAGTGATTCAGAAATCGACTCACTACGCCAAGCAGGGCGAGGTCCAGCGCAACTGGGTTCTCGTCGATGCCGAGGGTGCTGTTCTGGGCCGTCTGGCCACTCAGGTCGCAATGATCCTGCGCGGTAAGAACAAGCCTCAGTTCACCCCCAACTCTGACTGTGGTGACTTCGTGGTTGTCATCAATGCCGACAAGGTCCAGCTTACCGGCAACAAGGCCAACCAGAAGGTCTACTACCGTCACTCCGGCTACAATGGCGGCCTCAAGGCCGAGACCTTTGTCGAGGCCATGGAGAAGCACCCTGAGCAGGTCATCGAGCGCGCCGTTCGCGGCATGCTCCCCAAGACCACGCTTGGCCGTCAGCAGCTCAAGAAGCTGAAGATCTACGCTGGTGCCGAGCACCCGCATGCTGCTCAGAACCCGACCAAGATTGACCTGGAGGCTTAAAGATGGCTGAGAACACCGTTGTTTATTACGGCACCGGCCGTCGTAAGAACGCCGTTGCCCGCGTCCGTCTCGTTCCCGGTACCGGTAAGGTCACCGTTAACAAGCGCGATGCCGAGGAGTACTTTGGCCGCAAGCAGCTGGTCGAGGACGCTCTCGCTCCCTTCAAGGTTACCGATACCTTCGGTTCCTTCGATGTCATCGCCCTTCTTGATGGCGGCGGCATTTCCGGCCAGTCCGGCGCCCTTCGTCTGGGCATTGCTCGCGCTCTTCTGAACGCTGGCGATTACCGTGCCGACCTCAAGAAGGCCGGTTTCCTGACCCGCGATGCTCGCGTGGTCGAGCGCAAGAAGTACGGCCTGAAGAAGGCACGTCGCGCTCCGCAGTTCTCCAAGCGCTAAGCATTTCGCCTGGTATTTGGATTCAAAAACGGAGTCTGCCGCATGTTCGGCGGGCTCCGTTTTTTCATGCCGCTGGATCGCATCCAGCGTTTGCATAATGAATTGCTTTGTTGTTGACACATTCTGATATTCTGTTTAAATCGGACGTGCTTCGCGTTACGATAATGTCTGTGCGCTATATCGCGTGCGACAAGGAGGATCATGCTGAGCGGGCTTTTCAAGACTTTTGGCATGCGGAGCAAACGCAATACCTTGCTCTCGCCGCTTGCGGGTAAGGTAATTCCTCTCTCTGAGGTGAACGACCATATTTTTGCCGCCGGGCTCTTGGGCCAAGGCGTTGCCATTGAGCCCTCGGGTAACCATGTGGTTGCCCCTTCCGATTCTAAAATCGAAGCGATTTTTCCCACTGGCCATGCCGTGGCGCTTCACACCAACGAAGGTATGGATGTTCTCATCCATGTGGGCCTTGATACCGATCGTCTGGATGGAAAGTACTTCCACGTTTGCACCGCTATTGGACAGAACGTAAAAAAGGGCCAGGTGCTTATCGAGTTTGACCGCCAGGCTATCAAAGATGCCGGCTTTGACGTTACTGCCCCGATTTTGATTTGCAACTCTGTTGAGTTCTCCAGCATCAAGGGCAACGTGGGAAGCACCGTTTCGGAGCTTGACGAGCTTATTACCGCTCGCGAGAGGTAGCTCAAGAAAAGACCACTACACGCTTTATTTAGCGTTATGCTTTTGAGGGTTTGTTATTGCTCTTTGAAAGGGGCCTTTCATGATTAAAATCGTTCGCGCTCGCGATTATACGGATATGAGCCGCAAAGCAGCCAACATCATTTCTGCTCAGGTTATCCTAAAGCCCAACTGTGTTCTGGGCCTTGCTACGGGCGATTCTCCCATTGGCACCTATGATCAGCTTATCGATTGGTACAAGAAGGGCGATGTCGACTTCTCCGAGGTCAGCACGTATAACCTCGACGAGTACTTTGGTATCGCGGACGACGATCCCCAGAGCTATCACTACTTCATGAATAAGCATTTCTTCGATCATATCAACATCGACCCCAAGAACGTGCACGTTCCCGCTGGATCTAACACCGATGTCGATGAGGTTTGTGCTTCTTTCGATAAGATGGTTGCCGACGCTGGTTTCTGCGATCTGCAGCTTCTGGGCATTGGTCGCAACGGCCATATTGGATTCAACGAGCCGGACGACGTTTTCTCCAAGGGCACGCATTGCGTCAATCTGACCGAGAGCACCATCGAGGCCAACAGCCGTCTGTTTGAGCGTGAGGAGGACGTGCCGCGTCGCGCCTACACCATGGGTGTTCAGACCATCATGAACGCTCGCTCCATCTTGGTTGTTGCCAATGGCGAGAAGAAGGCCCAGGCCGTTCACGATATGTGCTTTGGCCCGGTTACCCCGCAGTGCCCTGCTTCTATCCTGCAGCTGCACACCAACGTCACGATCGTTGCCGACGACGAGGCGCTCGCTCTGTGCAAGGACGAGCTTGCCTAGTTTCGATTTGATACGCCTTGGTGCGTAGATAGCGTCAAGGTTGTACGGCCTCGAAGTGATTCGGGGTCGTTTTTTTATGCTGAGTTATCAACAAAAATGCGCCAATCTAACTCATTTCTTACGGCAATCTCAAATAAATCAAACAGATCGGTCGGAGCTTGGCAAAAACTCTGATTAACATGTTTAATTCTGTCGGACAAATATGCAATGGCGAGCGTCGTAAAATGCACCATAAACGGTAGCCAATGTATAGTTACGTTGACAAATGACATCGCTAAACTGTCAATATTGAAGACAGATTCCAGAGTTTTAGCAGGTAAATACATATGCCTTGAGAAGTTGACGGTAAGTATCGCGAAATAGGAGAAGATATGCTATATATCTCCCCTCAAATCTAACAAACAAGATCTCTTCGCCGAATTTACTATGCCCCTCTGGCAACCAGCTCGTATCTTGAATCGACAAGGCTCACGTTGCGCGAGAGTGGGGGATGCAGTGAATGTTGGCAAAACGTATGTGGGGGACTTAAAGGGCGAATCGGATACGAGAGAGTTCTATCGAGTGCCAGCTGGATTTTCTGCGCGCAGAGACCGATTGGTGCAAGATCTTGTGCGCAAATGCCGCGATGGCGGCATGGCCGTAGTAAGCGCACCGGCGGGGTTTGGCAAAACCGCACTTCTTCTTCAATACGCGGATAGCATTAAAGAGGATATGACGCGCGGTGACGTAGGTCTTATCGATGCACAGGGAATGCGTCCCGCTGAGCTTGGGGAGCGGTTGCGGCGTCTACAGCGCGATATCGCACCAACCGCTTCGCCCGTTGTGATTGTGGACAACATGCCTCGCTTTGGAAAGGTGGGGCTGCAGCGTGTGGTTGATACACTATTTGATTTGCGCGATCAGGGCTTCGAGATCGTTGTCTCCTGCCTTCCCACCAACCATGAATTCATCAAGGCGGTGGGGGAGAGTTCGCTCATCCCCGCCCGATCCTTGCTGGTTCAGCCGCGAGAATACGCTCAGTGGGCGCGTTTATACTCAATCTCGGCCTCGCTTGATGTCTATCATCTGACACAAGGTGTCCCAGCTCTTATTGCCATGCTGCAAAGTATCAGCTCGCAAGAGGCAGACGGATCTGCTCTTAACGCGGGTATCCTTGGGATTTATCAAGCGATTCTCAACAACTTGCAGCAGGCGCGCGATGGCTTGTTCAGGATCGTTTGCTTTATGTTGGCGATGGGATCGGGGACGATAGCCGATCTTGAGGCGTGCGGGGTGCGCGTGAAGCCGAACGTGTTGTTGCAGCTTTCGCGCGATTGGCCTGTGTTTGGATTTGCGGTCAATACCGGCGAGTTTAAGTGCTTGGGGTTGGGCGCACAGATCAAGCGCTCGCTTCAGCAAATGGTCGCTCGGCTTTCGAGCCAAATCGTAAGCCATGCCGGTCGAATGCTCGTTAAGGCCTCTCGCTTTGACGATGCGGTTGAGCTGTGCGAGAACGTGTTGGAGGATAATGACGCCATCGCCTTGCTTGCGATGCGCCCTACCGGATTTGTCCTGAGTGGCCATGGCTTGTTTATTAGCCGATTGCTGGGCCGGCATGAAGCCTCTACAGAGGAGCCGCTTGAAGCCGGTGCTCTGCTTGCGGCATGTCTTGCGGCGTTGACGCTTGGTGACCTTCGTCTTGCGCGCGCTGCGGCACTCGAGCTGAGGAAGCGCGCCTACGATATGGAACGCGATGTCGACCCAACGGAATGGGCATGTGCCTGCGCGTTTGTGGCTCTGTGGGATTCGTGCGCGGGAATATCGCTTCCGACGCTTTCGGAGCATTTTTGCAGAGGCGCAAGGTCGTCGCATGCTGATCGGTTGGAGGCTTGTATTGCCGCCTATGACCGTCTTATGGCAGGCGACGGAAACATCGCCGCCTATAGTGCTCCAGAGCCTTTGCCACAAAACAGAAGATGCAACAGGGTCGATTTGCTGGAGATTCTCGAATCTACGGTGGAGGTGCTCAAGCAAGCCTTTTGCGGCCGCCCGGAAGACCTCGGCGAGGCGATGTCTCGTTTAAGCGGCTTGCGCGATGTGCTTCTCGAGCGCAGGCTTTTGCCTTGTGCCGCGCGAGTGCGCATGGCGCAGGCAGTGGGGCACCTGATGCGTCTCGAGCCGATTGCCGACGAGCGGGCATTTATTGATGCCAATACGATGGCGGTTCGGCAATCCGATTTGCCAACTCAGCTGTTTTGCCTTGCAGCGGAAGGCTGGCAGGCATTGACATTGGGGCAGGTGATGAATGCGCAGTTTCGTGGGCAGCAAGTGGAGAAGCTCGCAGACAAATCGAATATCTTTCTGCGCGGTTGGGCTCATTTGCTGGTGCAAAGCGCTCAGCTAAGGGATGCCTCGATGATAACCGTCCGCGAACAGGCAGATCTTTTAGATCTTGCGACGCAGGCCAAAGATCCGGCTTGGGCGTGGTCTACGGCGTTGCATCTTTCGGCTGCACGTTTTGACGCAGAGCTTTCGGCATGGTTTTCGATGCATCGGTCCGTATTACTGGATTCCTCTTTTGCAACGCGTGCCTGTCTTGCTATGTCAGTGCTGGGGGATAGATCCGATTCGGCGCGCCGTCTAGTTCCGCTCCGACACCCCTCGCAGTATCGAGGCGCCATCGATGAGGCAAAGGAGGTGGAGTCATATGAGACGATGCTCTATTTGGGGACTCCCGATGTAGGGCAGGTAACTATCAACCTCTTTGGCGGCTTTCACGTGTTGCGCAACGGCCATACCCTGACCGATGAGGTTTGGAAGCGCAAGAAGGCAAGTGCGCTTGCTGCGCGCCTCGTGCTTTCAATCGATACCTTTGTGGACCGTCGGGTGATTTCTGAGGAGATGTGGCCGGAGATGGATTATGCCCATGCGCGCAAGAGTCTCTATACTGCACTGTCCTCCCTGCGGGGTGCATTGAGTCAGCGGAAGGACGGTCCTCAGTATGTGGTAACGCAGGCCGATGCCATATCCTTCAACGGTGATTATGTTACGTCTGATATTCGTCGTTTTGACGCGTTGGCGCGTGAAGTCTTGCTGCGCAAGACGGGTAGGAGCGCACAGGAAGTTATCGACGATTGTTTAAAGCTCGAGGAGGTATATGCGGGTCCGCTTTTTATCCCGAGCATTGGCAATACGCAGTTCTTTGTCCAGTTGCGTCGCATGTATCAGTCCAAGTTTATCGACTGCATGATTCGCGGGATTGATTTGTCCGTCGAGGCTGGGAACACGGCATCGGCTACTTGGCTTGTCGAGGCGGCCTTGAGACAAGAAGCGACGCGTGAAGACGTGATTAGACGTGCTATGGCTGTCTTTGACTTATGCGGACGCCGGCGTGAAGTGGTCGAGCTCTATAACAGCCACCTGCACTATCTGGAGCATGAAGTGCATGCGCTTCCCGAGGAAAAGACGCGCATCGCCTATGAGCAGATCATTGGAAGGTCCAAGGCCCCTGTCATGCTGTGAGCGCCTGGGTAATATGAGGCTTATAGGACAAAATGTGTGTCCCGACAGAACATCCGTTTCCATCCATTAATCCAGCCAGAACGGGTACGGGTCCCTGTGGTGGAGGTCCTCCCACACGGCCCTGTCGCCCCACTCCGGCCCTCCGTCCTCGCGCGACGGCGAGGCGGAGTAGACGCTGAACAGGAAGTCGATGTCCGCGTCGGTCGGCATCGTGGCGAGCTTCTCGCGCGCCGTCCTCGCGTCCCCCGAGTGCGCGTGGCACCACCAGAACACCGCCTTCACGCGCTTGACCGACGTCAGCCCCCGGTGGTTGCGCAGGACGGCCCTCAGCTGCGAGTTCACCCCTCCCTCGATCATGTTGTTGGTCGACGGCAGCGGGCCGGCCTTGGCCAGGGCGGGGTCGAGGTAGGTGAACAGCGTCCCCGCCGACACCAGCGACGACAGCGACGAGCGCGCCCGCCTCAGCCTCTCGTGGGTGTAGACCCTCCTGC
>OLPO01000608.1_pt1 | contig 28586 bp, 26 predicted proteins | sample 1672831 | NCBI WGS metagenome assembly OLPO01 (sample SAMEA3136728, study PRJEB25190) | human gut metagenome
GAACAGATACGGATGTCGGCAAGACCTATGTGACGGCACTCCTGGTAAAAACTTTGAGAAGTGCAGGGTATGATGTGGGCTACTACAAGGCGGCCATCAGCGGGGCGAGGACGGTGGAGGAAAGCGATGCGGGATTTGTAAATCGTTTCGCGCAGATCTGTGAGCCTGAGGATATGCTCCTTTCGTACTTGTATCAGAATGCCGTATCGCCCCATCTGGCAGCAAGAATTGAGGGGAATCCCGTGGAGAAGGATGTCATCATGAGTGCCTGGGAACGTGTGACAGCGGCGTATCCCTATGTGACTATGGAAGGCAGCGGAGGAATCATGTGCCCTATCCGCCATGATGAAAAAGCGGTGTGTTATCTGGAAGATATTATCCGATGGCTCCGCCTGCCCGTCCTTGTCATCGCCGACGCGGGACTGGGGACAATCAACCGAGTGGTGACTACCTGCGAATATATCCGCCACAGGAATATTTCTGTCAAAGGGATTATCCTGAATCATTGGAAAGGCGGTGTGATGGAAGAAGACAATGCGGAAATGATTGAAGAAATCACCGGGGTGAAAGTCCTGGCAAGGGTGAAAGAGGGCGACACGGAATTGGATATCGACCCGGAAACGATTATATCGCTGTATGAATAAGGGAGTATTTAAAATTAGGGAAGTTGGGAGTTTAAAATGGAACAGAACTATTGGGAATCAGAAGATAAAAAATATATCTGGCATCCTGCCATGCAGATGAAAGACAATGAAGTCTTTCCGCCGGTCGTGGTAGACCATGCGAAAGGCTCTTACCTGTACGGAACGGACGGGAAAGAATATCTGGATATTATTTCATCGTGGTGGTGCAATCTTCTTGGACATTGCAATGAAGAAATCAATGAGGCGTTGAAAAAGCAGGTCGATGAACTGGAGCATGTGATTTTTACAAATTTTTCCCATAAACCTGCTGTTGAACTGGCGCAGGAACTGGAAAAAGTACTACCGGAGGGACTGACCCGCTTTACTTTTCATGACAACGGTTCGTCCTGCGTAGAGGCAGCGCTCAAGATGGCTTTCCAGTACCATTACCAGACCGGCCATCCTGAACGGACGCGGTTCATGTGCCTTCCTGAATCGTACCATGGGGAAACGATCGGCGCACTGTCCGTCGGATCGATGGACTTTTATGCGAAGATATTTCATCCCATGCTTATGGACAATATTCATTTTGACGGTCTGGACTGCTACCGCTGCCCTTATGGGAAAACGAGGAATCATTGTGGCGTGGAATGTTTTGAAAGCGCAGAAAAAGCATTTAAACAGTACGGAAAAGAAACAGCGGCAGTCATTGTGGAGCCGATCCTTCAGGGGGCGGCAGGTATGCGTATCTATCCTGCCGAATATTTAAGAAAGCTCCGTAGACTCTGCGATGAGTACGGCGTGCTTATGATTGATGATGAAATTGCCGCCGGTTTTGGCAGGACGGGGAAACTTTTTGCTATAGAACATGCCGGTATTTCTCCGGATATCCTTTGCACATCAAAAGGGCTGACAGCGGGGTACATGCCCATGTCCCTCACCATTACCACGGACAAAGTGTACGATGCTTTCTATGATGATTACGGCACGCATAAGGCTTTCGTCCACAGCCATACCTACGCAGGCAATCCCATGGGCTGCGCCATTGCGTTGACCGTACTGAAAATCATGAAACGGGATCATATTCTGGAGAAAGTCAATGAAAATGGAATCTATCTCCATGACAGGCTCATGAAAGCCCTGGGAAATCACAGGCATGTGGGAGAAATCCGCCATATCGGATTGATTAACGCCATCGAATTGGTGGAAAACAAAGAAACGAAAAAAGCTTTTGATCCGAAAAAGCGTATCGGCTGGCACATCTTCCGGAGAGCTATGGATATGGGACTGGTTCTTCGACCGATGGGAGACATTATTTATTTTAATCCACCGCTGAATATAGAAAAACCGGATTTGGACAAAGCGGTGGAACTTTGCCGGAAAGCGGTCGTGACGGTTCTGGGCGAATAATTAAGAGCAAAAAGATGCCTGTCAGTGTGGAATATTCACGGCAGGCATCTTTTTTTAAGCAGAATCTCTGCGGGTATGATGGAAGTAGGAAAAAATAGACTGTATTTGTATGCCATTGGATGACAAAGTAGAAAAAATGAATGGCGGTGTTTATGGCGTATTAAAAGTGTTGCTGGGCAAGGCAGGAAATAATATCGCAGGAGCCGTCAATTATAGACGAATTGAGACCTATTGGGAGGAGTCATCTCTATAAGCAGGGAGGCTGCTCTTTTTTATTGGAACCCATGCATTTATAATCATTTATCTATGCATTGCACCATATATCATGCATTATATACTATGGTATGAGAGAAAAAATGTATTTTTAATCTATGAATATCGGATTTATACTGGGGGTATGAAAAAAGTGTTTTTTAACGAGGTGCAAAGATGATTAATTTAAATGATTTTTTAGCGGTCGGACAGAATGCTATTGCCCGCCGTGTCGTGCAGCACTCTGATGCTTCGGATAATTATTCCAATGCGTTTAAGAACCTGCTGGCTACGCCAAGATTGATCCATTGGGGGATTGACGCGTCTATTGAGGCTATTGATCCTTATCTTCCTGATGAATATGCGAGTATCGGTCTGTCGGTCAATTTCGTCCATACCGCGCCCACCAGTCTGGGGATGACGGTGACTGTCCATGCATCTATTATCGCGATTACGGATCATGATGTGACGCTCAGTGTGAAAGCCTGGGACGAGCAGGGGGAAATAGGCCACGGTACGCATAAGAGATCTATCGTATTGAAACAGACCGTGCTGGATAAAGCGGAAGAACGGACAAAGCTGCTTATGGTCCGCCAGGCGAACAAGCAGATTGAGGAGATGAGAAGATGAGTTTACCTGATAATTTTACAGGCGCGCTTCTTTTGAGCGTGGTGGACTTTTTCCTGAGTTTCGTTTTTATTTCCTTTATCGGAATCGTACTTCATTTTTTCCCGCTTCTGAATAAGCTGGGCGAAGTGTTGGAAAGGAAGGATTAAATTGGACACGCTTTTTATTCCGCTGATGGGACAGCTTCTCCATCAGACAGGCCTGCTTGATATCACACCGGGAAATATAGTGATGATTATCACCGGAATGGTGCTTCTGTATCTTGGGATTGTTAAGAAATATGAACCTTTTCTTTTGGTGGGGATCGGGTTTTCCTGTATTGTTGCCAATATCCCCGGCTCAACACTGACAAAGGAAGGCGGACTCTTCTGGTATTCCTATCAGGGGGTAGAAAATCTGATTCTCCCTCCGCTTATTTTTTTAGGTGTCGGCGCAATGACGGATTTCGGCCCGATGATCGCCAATCCGAGCCTTGTTATTTTGGGGGCGGCTGCCCATCTTGGGATATTTGTGGCGCTCATCGGCGCACAGACACTCGGTTTCTCTTTACAGGAAGCCGCGTCTATCGGGATTATTGGCGGTGCTGACGGTCCAATGGCCATTTATACTACCATGAAACTGGCGCCTCATCTATTACCTCAGGTTTCTGTGGCGGCCTATTCCTATATGGCTCTTATGCCCCTTATCCAGCCGCCGATTATGAAGCTGCTCACCAGTAAGGAAGAACGAAAAATAATGATGAAACAGCCGCGCTATGTCTCCCGGTTGGAGAAAATTGCATTCCCTGTAGTTATGGCTCTTATTGTTAATATTTTTCTACCCCCCGTGGCACCTCTCATTACGATGCTCATGCTGGGCAATCTGCTCCGCGAATGTCTCGTGGTGACGAAATTGGCGGAAACTGCGTCCAATACCCTTTTGAACATGGTTACGCTTGTTCTCACCGTAGCGATCGGTTCCACTATGGCGGCGGAGACCTTCCTTACCGGAGATACGATCCTGATTATTGCTTTGGGCCTTGTGGCGTTTGCTTTCGGTACAGGCTCCGGTGTGGTTTGCGCAAAAATTATGAATAAGCTTTCCGGCGGACGTATCAATCCGCTTATCGGTTCGGCAGGGATTGCTTCCGTGCCGATTGCTGCCCGCGTTTCCCATCTGGTGGGACAGCAGGAAAGCAGGAGTGTATTTCTTCTCATGCATGCCATGGGTCCGAATCTGGCAGGCGTGTTTGGTACGGCGATTTCTGGCGGTATTATGCTGGCTTTGCTTTCCTGAAGAAATATTTGCGCAGATAAAATGGTTCTCTTTACGGGTGGCGGTGTGTCCGCCATCTTTTTTGTAAAAAGGAAACGGGGCTGTGACGAAACATTTTTGTGTTTTGTCACAGCCCCGTTGTGATTGTCGGATGGATTGAAAAATAACCGGAATATGAGTAAGAAAGTTCATTTCATATGCATGACCGTTCGGAAGTCTTTAATATAGTGGCGGGATACGGGTACTTTTTCTTTTGGATAGCGGTTCATCGTAAGGAGGAGCGTTCCGTTATCCTGTGTTTCTATTTCATAAATCATGGAGAGGTTGACGATGTAGCCTTTATGAGTCCGAAAAAATCCCTGCTCGGTAAGAAGTGCTTCGGCATCACGGAGAGTCATTTTAGAGCGTATGATGCCTTCGGTGGTATAGAAAAGGGAATTATCCGATTTTTCGGTGGAAATCAGGACGATTTCTTTTGCGGGAGAAAGAATGAGTGTCTTGTTTTTCGTCTGCAAAGAAATCCTGGATCTGGCATTTATGATTTCCCCGGAGGCGGTACCGTTTTCCCGCTGCATAATACTGTCGAAAAGGCGCTGGATGGTTTTCGCGATACGCTCTTCATCATAAGGTTTCAGAATATAGTCGAAAGCTTCCAGATCGAAAGCCTGCAGCGCAAATTGGCTGTAACCGGTAGCGAAGACAATTTTCACGGAATGGTTCATGCCTATGATTTTTTGTGCTGCTTCCAAACCATTCATGATAGGCATTTCTATATCAAGGAATAAGAGATCCACCTGCGGGTGGGTTTCAAGAAAAGAAATAACTTCTTTCCCGTTGGCACATTCTCCGATAACATTTACGTGCGGCATGGAAGCGAGCTGATACTTCAGTTCTCCTCTGGCAGGCAGTTCGTCATCTGCCACAAGGACTTTAATTTCCATGTTCGTCATCCTTTCGTCTTTTCCACTTTTGGCACATTGGCGAACACGATGGTTCCTTTTCCTTCTTTACTCAGTATATGGAGCCCGCAGTGCTCGCCGAAAATAGAAACAAGGCGCTGGTGTACGTTGATGAGGCCGATATGGTCGCGCCGTTTGCGGTCAATTAAAAGTGTTTTTAGTTTTCTTCTCGAGATACCTACACCGGTATCAATGACGTAAATTTTATTATATGTCTTATGCTCGATCAGTCCTACGCGGACCGTACCGCCTTCTTCCCGCTTGATGACTCCGTGAATAACTGCGTTTTCTACCAGAGGTTGGAGAAGAAGCGGCGGTATCTGCAGGTTTTCCAGCATGTCTTCTGAAAAATCATAGGTTACGCTCAGCCTGTCACTGAAGCGTGCCCGTTCAAGCTGGATATAGCAGTCAATGACCCGCATTTCTTCGGCAAGAGAAATAAATTTAGAGGGATTGCTTAAACTGTGGCGGAAATAATCAGAAAGATACTTAATCAGTTTTCGTGCTGTTTCAGGATCGCTCCGCACATAGAAGCTGATGGTATTCAGCGTATTGTAAAGGAAATGGGGATTGATCTGTGCCTGGAGTGCCCGTATTTCCGCTTCAGCAAGGAGATTTTTTTCTTCTTTCATCTGTTCATATTCGTAAATGGCTTCTACGATATGGCAGACACCGTTCAAAAATTCAATTCCCATTTTTGTAAAAGTGTCGCCCTTGCTTTTTGCGGCAATGATGTATCCGATAATTTCATTCTGCCAACGAACCGGCAATGTGAGTACGTGGGGCATATCGGGAAGTGATTTCTGAAGCCGGAGTATGGAAGTTTCCGCTTCGCCTTGTGTTCGGTCTTCTTTTGTTTTATAAGCACCGCGGATATATACGCGGTTTTTATAAATAACAGCGGTCCAGATAAGGGAAGGCAGGGCGGTAGTGATGATTTCCGTAATTTTTGTTACAGTGAGGTCTTTGAAACCGGCCTGCAGAGTGCTGAAAATCATCTGGATGGCATCAAAAGTGTTTTTTGTAGTCTTTGTTTTTTCTGAGTCCCAAATGTAGGTGGATACTTCAAGAACACCGATAAAAAGACTGACTGCGATGGTATTCGTGATAAGGATCGGAAGGGAGAGGAGAGCCAGCGCATTTGGATTTGCTACGGTTTCCGGCCAGGTGAGAAGTGCGAAAAATGCCCAAAAAAGAACTTCAAGAAGCAAGGCATAAATAAGTGCCCAAAGCCATAACCGATGGTGCTTGGATTTCAGGTAATTCGTGGTGAAGCCTGCGGCTATGCCTTGGAGAATGGAAAGCCCGCCATGGATATATGATGCATCCGTATTAATGAAAAAGGCGCGGTGCAGACCGGCAATAAGGCCGGTAATGGAACCGACGGCAGGTCCTCCGATGAAACCTGCCAGCATAATACCTACAGCGCGAAAATTAATAATACCGCCCCCGGCACTGACACTCCAGTAGGTTCCTGAAACGGCCATGGCGGAGAAGAGAACCATAAATAGAACCAGGCGTTTTCTGTCAAAGTATCTTGCAGTTAAAGCATTCCGGAAAATTGTTGTGCGGCTGAAAGAGAGAATGAGAAGCAGGAAGATGGAGATCCCCAGCCATACATGTTGTACGCCATTTATAAATGTGTTATACATCACGTTCACCTTTGAGTAAGATTAAGCGTATAAAAGTGTTTACTGATAAAAATGAAGAATATACATCTGCATGTTACCCCCCGTTACCTGCATCTTACCGGTAAAACCATTTTTTTATAAATGGCTTTAAGTATAATAAGGCTGCAAAAGGGAAAGCTGCAAGAGTCTATCTTTATCAGAACCGTTCCTCTGTATTATATCAAGTATGAAAAGGTTTTGTACCTGCAGAGGCAAAATCAGACGGGAAGAATGAAGAGAGCAAAGAAAGGAAGCGAAAGAAATGATTATTTACGGAGTTGCACTTCTGGCAGGCTGCTACATGGCAGGCAATTTGATTGGTGATGTTCTCGGTATGGCATTGGGGGTCAATGCAAATATCGGCGGTGTGGGATTTGCTATGCTTCTCCTGATTGTTATTTCCACCTGGGCTGAGCAGAAAGGGATTATGAAAGGGCCTGAAGAGGCGGGAATTAAATTCTGGGCGTCCATGTATATTCCCATTGTTGTAGCCATGAGTTCCATCCAGAATGTCGTTGCGGCGCTTTCCGGCGGGATGGTCGCAATCCTGGGCGGTGCTCTGGCAGTGGTTCTTGGTTTTCTTCTGATTCCGGTACTTTCTCCGCATCATTCTTCCGAACAGAAAATGGCCGGTAAGGTGGCTCTGAATGAAGGTAAGCAGTAAGGAAAGAACGAGGTAAAAGGTTATGGATATCTTAGCAATGGCAGTCAAGCTGTTTACCAAAAATGGAATGGTAGCGTCTTTCATGGTGCTGGGGTTAATCACTTTTATTGCTTATAAAATGGGCAGTCTTACAAAGGGAAGAGTACATGGCAGCGCTATCGCCATTTTTCTGGGACTTGTTCTGGCCTACTTCGGCGGTTCTGTAACCGGCGGCAGCAAAGGTATTGCTGATATACCGCTTTTTGCAGGGATGGGGTTGGTCGGCGGGGCCATGTTCCGTGATTTTGCTATCGTGTCTACCGCTTTCGGGGCGGATCTCCGCGAAATTAAGAAGATCGGCCTGCGGGGTGTGGCTTCCCTTTTTATCGGAGAGTTCATCTGCCTGGTGGCAGGTATAGCGGTTGCTTATCCGCTCGGATATACCAGCGCGGTTGATCTTGTAACTATCGGCGCAGGTGTGGCGACTTTCGTGGTGGGACCGGTAACGGGGGCGGCTCTCGGTGCTTCTTCTGAAGTTATTGCCATCAGCATTGCGGCGGGCGTTGTGAAATCCGTACTTGTCATGGTTGTAACACCTTTTGTGGCAAAACCGCTTGGTATTAATAATCCCCAGTCTGCTATGGCATTTGGCGGAATCATGGGTACTACATCCGGTACCGCTGCAGGAATGGCGGCTGTTGATCCGAAACTCGTTCCTTACGCGGCTATGACAGCGACCTTTTACACGGGACTCGGATGCCTGCTTTTTCCGTCAGTGTTCTATTTCATGACCCGGATGGTTTTCTGAGCAGATGGAGAAATTAAAAGCATTTACTTGATTTGATTGGGTAGGTGCTTTTTCTTTGGAAAAGAAATAAATCGTTATATAATTAAAATATTGCTAAATAAGATGTTTCATTAAAAAGAGGAGCATAATGATGTTGGAAATCAGACCGAACAATAAGAACTGGCATACCAGAGGTGATGATACCAAAGCAAGACTGGATGCCGCTGCCTGTTTAGCAAAAGGAAAGATTGTTGATGCGAAAGATACGGTTGCTCTTTTAGAAGCGGTCCTGCATCCTGGTGACAATGTCAATATAGAGGGGGATAATCAAAAGCAGGCGGATTTCCTGGCGGGTGAACTTTGCAAGGTCGATCCGTCCCGTGTCCATGATCTCCACATGATCCAATCCACGTTGTCTATCCCTGAACATTTGGATGTGTTTGAAAAAGGGATTGCAAAGAAATTGGATTTCGCGTATGCAGGGAGCCAGGGCAAACGCCTGGCGCAAATGGTACAGGACGGAAGCATCGAACTGGGCGCAATTCATACCTATCTGGAAATGTACAGCCGCTACTTTATCGACCTGATTCCGAGAGTGTCTCTTCTTGTAGCTGATGAAGCGGACAGGGAGGGAAATATTTATTCCGGCTGTTCCACGGAAGATACACCGGCGATTGCGGAAGCGACAAAATTCAATCAGGGGATCATCATTGTGCAGGTGAATAAACTGGTGGATAAAGTATCCCGCGTGGATATTCCGGCAGACTGGGTCGATTTTGTGATTGAAAGTCCAACGCCGTACATGCTGAATCCGCTTTTTACCCGTGATCCGGCGAAAATCAGCGATGAAAGAATATTAAAAGCCATGATGGCTATAAAGGGAATTTATGGCGAATATGGCGTCCAGGTACTGAACCACGGAGTCGGTTTTGATACAAGTGCCATTGAACTTATTCTTCCGACCTATGGGGAAAGCCTTGGACTTCGGGGAAAGATCTGCAGACACTGGGTACTGAATCCGCACCCCACCATGATCCCGGCGATTGAAACAGGATGGGCGGAAAATCTTTACTCTTTCGGCTCTGAAGTAGGCATGGAAGAATATATTAAAGCAAGGCCCGATGTTTTTGCCGTCGGACCGGACGGCACGATGCGTTCTAACAGGGCTTTCTGCCAGGCGGCAGGCCACTATGCGGCAGATATGTTTGTCGGATCCACTATGCAGATTGACCGTTACGGCAATTCTTCCACAGCAACAAAGAACAATGTGGCAGGCTTCGGCGGCGCTCCGAACATGGGGTGTGATGCCAAGGGCCGGCGCCATGTGACAGAAGCATGGTTCAAGTGCGGCAATGAGGTGGCAAATCGCGCCGAACTTACGGGTGAATGTCTCCGCGGTAAAAAACTTGTCGTACAGGTGATTACGACTGTATCTGAAAAAGGATTCCCCGGCTTCGTGCAGGAATTGGATGCGATCCAGTTGAAGAAGAATGCGGGATTGGATCTGGAACCGGTTATGATTTACTCTGACGACCTGACCCATATTGTTTCCGAAATCGGTATCGCGTATCTCCATAAGTGCCGCAACATGGAAGAACGGATGAATGCTATCCGCGCCATAGCCGGCAAGACGGAAGTGGGCATGCTGGAAGATCCTGCTGAGACACTGCGTCTCAGGAAAGAGGGCATTGTGAAGCTGCCGGAAGATTTGGGCATTGACCGTTCAACGGCGACAAGGGAACTTCTTGCCGCGAAGAATATGAAAGACCTTGTGGATTGGTCCGGGGGACTCTATAATCCGCCGGCAAAATTCCGCAACTGGTAATTTCTCATAAAAGTAAAAACCTGTTACCCTTTTTATTTCGGGTAACAGGTTTTTACTTTTGGGATAATAGGAAGCTATCCTTTTTTCTCTTGAGAAGGGGTATTTACCGTGCGGATAATCCATTTTTCGCCGCCGGTAAATCTGGAATTATGCTTTTCGGCAGCGTATTCGTATCTTTTATTCAAATCGGCGACAGCCTTTTCCAGCGATTCCAAAGTATGGATAACTGATTCGGCACGCATGTCACAGCGGCAGACCGGACAGGCGGGCGGTGTAAAATATCTGCTGTTGATTTTTGAACGGCATACGGGGCAAAAAACAAATTCCGTACGAAACTTCCGCATGGCCTGATCGTTTTTATATTCTTCAAGGCGTGCCTTTTTGTCGTCCAGCCGTTTTTTTAAAGACACCATCCGGGGAGACGGTTCGATTCCGATTTTATACTTGACCGCATACGTGGTAGGAACCGTTTTCAAATAAGCAAGAGCCTGGTTTTTGGTATTGAAGATTTTTTCCTTAAATACAAGACCCCTGAAGATGTGGTTGGCTTCTCTTTTGGTGAACCCTTCTGCCACCATGTGCTCTTTCATATCGTCACGGATCCATTGTGACGGTTTTGTAATATCATACTCCCAGAATTTTTCCGTCCATGCGGGTGTTGCTGAAACGGGACAGTCTTTCAGCTGCGGAACCGGTATTTCTTCTTTTCCGGGCGCCGTTTCAGGTTTGATTGCTTTTACAGCCGTTACCGCCGATTCTTTCCCTCTTCCGTCCTTCGGTGCGGCATCTTCCGTTTTTTCATTCTTTTGTTCTTTTTTGTCAGTTTTCTTTTCTTCTGCCGGGAAAAGATCAAAGAGAGAAGTCTCTTCAAAATCAGGATTCTGTGACATAGCAAACTCCCATCTATCAGAATATAAGTCAATCATATCATGGATAGGCGGAAGGGGAAACTGTTTTTAGCAAAACATATTTCCCAATATAAAACCGGTTTCCATCATCCATATGGGACGGAATATCTCCTGCTGCTTAAAAGTATTTCACAAAAAAATATCTGGCAGGGGCAGTGCCGGATGTAGAAAAAGATTACTCGAAGTGTACTTGTAATTTTTTGTTTTCTTTAGCAGCGTCATGAAAAACGGCAATCATTGTTTTTCCATATTCCCCAAGGTAACCGTCTGAAGCGATTACGCGGGGAACGGTAATCGTGGTTTTCGTAATGATTTCACAGAGACAGTCGTAGAGGGCATCTAAGTTCCTGCCGTAATAGTCCGGGAGATGAAGTATTTCCTTCAGGTAGGTGTGGGCTGTTTCTCTTGTTTTGAAGTTTTCAGGAGCAAGTCTGATCTGCATAGGACAATCTCTTAATATATTTTTTCAAAATCCTGATAGTGGGATGAGGTGTAGTAGATAAGGCCATCGTTGGAGAAACAGATATGTTTCGCGTTCCTGTTCCCCCTGACGTAGTCAATGTCGCATTCTTTCCAGCTGCGCCCCGGAGCGTCAGGGAGGATTTTTTCATAATTGCTGAAGCGGTCGCCGCCGATACTTTTCCCGGGAGCGACTTGATCAAGTGTCCCTTTATCTTTCCATCCTAAGCTTCTGGCTTCCGCCTTGGTGATATAGTTGGGCGGCAGTTTCCTGTAGATATGGATATATGCTGCTACATGATCTTTATCGGTGTAGGCCTGATCCCGTTCCACACGGATTTCCGCGTTGCCCGGACTTTTTGCGCTGAATTGTTCACCGCTTTGGGAAACTGACGTGGAGCCTGTGTAACTTTGTCGACTGATTTTTTCTTTGTTCGTGCTCCCTTTGTCAGCATTTTCACTGCTCTGAACAGCATCGGAATCCGTGTAGATTTTATTCTGCCTGATGCGGCTTTTTGATTTATCTGCACTTCCTGTATCTGATCTTTCAACGCTTTGAACGGCCGGCGCGGAAGAGGTGCCATGCTGCTGTCCTCCTCCACAGGCGGTAAGGAGTCCGAGGGAAAGAAAGACAGTTAAGACAGCGGCGAAAAATTTCTTCATGGAAAGCTCCTTTATGGCAGATGGTTACATAGAACTGTTTACACCGGCATATTGTTCGGCGAAACGTCTAAAGTTTTTAATGAAATAATTTTTCAGTTCTTCCGCCGGCGGGGTAAGGGGGGTGTTTTTGTCCCATGACAGGCTGATGTACCGCTGGCAGCCCGGTGTAGCGATAGGAACGAGTGCTACATGGTCGCCGCCGACGCCGTACCAGGTGATTCTCGGTGCGAAGGAGACGCCGAGCCCCGCTTTGATAAATTCCCGTACGGTACCGGGGTTGTCGCTCTCCAGAATGACATGAGGAGTGAAACCCGCTGCCCTGCAGTAAAAGTCTGTAATATTTCTTAAAGCGACGCCTTGCTGGAGCGTGATGAAATCCGCTTTTTCAAAGTCTGCCAGATTAACCGAAGCATGGGAGGCAAGCGGATTCGTATCGGGCATGGCAAGAAGGATGTCTTCTTTCAGGAGTGTGATGGAATGATCCGTGTCAATGGGGTTGATACTGCTTGACAGGTACAGATCCACACGGGAGTGATGGTTTATTTCCTGACGGTCCCGCTGCTGGATGATTTCGAAACGGATATGGGGATGTTCTTTTTTAAATTCTGTAAGGAATGCCGGAATAATCATGGATGCGGCGAAAATGGAAATCGTCACCGTCATGTCCTGTGCTTCTTTGGCGTCTTCCAGCTCTTTCTGCGCATGCTTGAGCTCGCTCATAATCCTGTTTGTATGGCTGAGAAGGATTTCCCCGTACTTGGTGAGGACGATGTTTCTTCCGGATCGGCGAAACAGGGGGACGCCCAACTCCTGCTCCAGCATTTTAATGGTGTGGGACAGAGACGGCTGGGAAATGTGAAGCGCTTCCGCCGCGTGGGTCAGATGCTGGAGCTCTGCGGTCTTTTGGAAATAGGTCAATGCAAGAAGCGTGAGTTTCATAAAAGCCTCCTCGGCATAATATATAATTTGTTACTTATATATAAATTATACGCTTTACTCTATAAATGTCCAATAGCTCATGGAATCCTTTTATCAAAGGTTATGAATATTTCATAAGTCATGAGATGATCTATTAATTGAGAAGGCAATACAATTAATTGAAGAACCCGGAGTGGCAAAGAAAAGGAATAAGCAGTATCATAATGATATTATGATAAGCCGGAGGCTCCGGCGGGAAATGAAGGAGCGAGAAAATGAAAATATTTATTGATACGGCTGACGTGGAGGCCATCCGCAGAGCGAAAGCGATGGGATTCGTTTCCGGAGTGACGACAAATCCGTCACTAATCGCGGCGGAAGGAAAGGATTTCCATACGGTGATTAAAGAGATCGCATCTATTGTGGACGGTCCGGTATCGGCGGAAGTTCTTTCTGAAACAGCGGAAGAGATGATTGCTGAAGGACAGGTTCTCGCCGGACTTGATCCCCATGTGGTCGTGAAAATTCCCATGACAGGAGAAGGCATGAAAGCGGTGAGTGCCCTGTCTGACATGGGGATCCGTTCTAACGTGACTTTGATTTTTTCGGCGGGGCAGGCACTGCTGGCAGCCCGTGCGGGGGCGTCTTATGCTAGCCCCTTTGTGGGACGTATCGATGATATCGGCTGGGACGGTGTAGAACTGATCCGGACGATTGCCGATATATTCCGTCTCCACAAGATCAAAACGGAGATCATTGCGGCCTCTGTCCGCAAGCCGCAGCATGTGGCACAATGTGCCCTGGCGGGGGCAGATATTGCCACTGTTCCGTACCAGGTGCTTATGGACACTCTTAAGCATCCGCTTACCGACATCGGCATTGCCCGTTTTAAAGCGGACTGGGAAAAAGCACATAAGTAAGACAAAGCGCCTTTCCTAGGGAAGGGCGTTTTCATTTGGGAAGATTCTATATTTCAGGAGGAATCGTTATAATAAAAGAAATCAAATGAATTGTCCGGTTCCCTTTTGGAGGAAATATGAAAAAGAAAATCACCGTGATGACTAAAATGGAAAGAATTGCCGCCGCTATCCGCGGGGACGCTGTCGATACGGTTCCGTATTCTTTGTGGTCCCACTTGCCGCTTATTGATTTGGATCCGGTAAAAAATGCGGAGCAGACCTACGGTTTTTATAAAACGTACGATGTAGATATTTTAAAAACGATGAACAACGGCATGTACAGCGTTGAAGATTTCGGTGCCGTGGCGGACTACTCGGAAATCGCCGGGGGCGGCGTGGCAAAAATCATTTCTACACCTGTCCACAGACCAAAGGATTGGCTTGATTTGGAACCGGTATCGGTGAATGCGGGTGCTCTGGCAAGAGAACAGGAATACCTGCGGCTTCTTCTGGATAAGACAAGAGGCACAGTGCCGGTAATTTTTACCGTGTTCAGTCCTTTGACGACGGCATATAAACTCTGTCCCGACTTGATGAGACACGTGGCAGAGGGATTTGGAGAAGAAGTCAAGGCGGGACTTCGGGCGATTACGGAGAGCACCTGCGCTTTGGTGCAGCGGGTCATTGAAATGGGGGCGGACGGCATTTTCTTTGCGACCCAGCTTTCATCATATGCGGCCGGAGAAGAGAATTTTTACCGCGAGTACGGTATGCCTTATGATCTGGCGGTGCTTTCCGCATCATCAGGGTGGTGCAATGTGCTTCACGCTCACGGGAAAGACATCATGTTTCCCCTGCTCAGGAAGTATCCGGTGCAGATTTTCAACTGGCATGCCTGGGAATCTTTGCCTGAAATCGATGAGGCGCAGGCGCTTACGGGGAAATGCATCATGGCAGGGCTGGAGCGGATGGATATCACCGGTGGCAGAAAGAATGAGATCGAATACCGCATTTATGAAACGCTCAGGCAGACAGGGGGGCGGAAAGTCATTTTATCTCCCGGCTGTGTGATCCGCTATCCGCTTAATGAAGAAATACTTGCTTTTGTGCGGAAAGCAAAAAATGAAATTGAGGAAAAGCTCCTGAAAGCCAGATAAGGAATAAAGTGTACGATCCTGCATCCATTCTTGTGGAGCAGGATTTTTTATAAGAAAGCAATCAAAAACGCCTCCCGTGAAGAGAGACGTTCTTGTGCATTTGTATTTATTCTTTCATGACTGTGCCGTCAGCCAGGGTGATGGTATAACCGTTGTAGTTGATCGTACCTAAGTTGTAGAGGCTTGTCAGCGTGGAGTTGCCCGTAAGGTTCCATGTGGAGCCTGCCGCTATGAAGACATCGGCGTTTGTTTTGTACTTTTCGCCGCCTTCCGCATTGGGGACGATGGAAATCATTCCGTTAAAGGTGGAATTATTTTTCAGCGTCATGTTGATGTTGGAAATGGAGTCGACAGAAATATTTCCGGTGAGAACCTGATTGTCTGCGACAAGTTCCACATGGCCGCCATTGCGTTCCGGCGTACCCCAGCCGTTTGCGCCGTCATTGCCTGCGACGGTAATAAGGTTTGCCGCAGGGTCGTCCATGGTGATCGCGGTACCGTTTAAGGAGATTTTACCGTGGGTGGCGGTTACATAGAACATGCCGCCTTTGTGGGAAATAAGAGAACCGCCGCGGACATCGAAATGCTGGGTGCCCATGGTGCCGATATCTTTTTCATCAGAGAAGAGAACGATATTGTAAGGAACAGCGTCTGTCGTTTCTTTTCCTTCAAGGATCGTGCCCGAAAGGGTGATTGTATTATTTCCTTTAAGAACGGCTGCTTTTGCGTTCAGTGCGTTTACGGAAGCATTGGTGATGGTAACGTCGCCTTTGGAATAAATGCCCTGCGACATAGCACCGGAAGTGGTAAAGGAGCCGCCCTCCGCGATGAGGATACCGCCCCCGTCAGCAATCATGATGGCAGGAGAACTGTCACCTGTGGTAGAAACGGTGGAGTTTTCCACTTTCATCATGGCACGGGCGGAAACAGCGGTGCCGGCGGAATTATTTCCCGTAGTAACAACGGAAGAATCCTTCAGGCTGATATAGGTGCTCTTGCTGTAACCGTAAGCGCCTGTCGATCCAATGCCGGAAGAGGAAATACGGGCGCCCGTCATCGTCGCGCGTCCGCCGTGGGTGGCAAGGAAAGCAGCATTCTGTCCGTAAAGCCTGGAACTGTCTACATCGGTAGAATCACCTGTTTTTGTAATCTGTGCGTTGGGGGCGGTAATGTATGCCATGGGGACACGGAGAGCATTTTCATCTGCTTTATCAGAAGTGTAAACCCCATTTTCATAGTTCCCGTCGCTGGAAAGCTCATTGGCTGTTTCGCCCTGGCTGATGGTATATTTTTTTACCGGCGGGGAAACCGGTTCGGGTTCCGTTTCTGGTTCGGGTTCTTCTGCCGGTTCCGGTTCTGCGGCCGGTTGTTCGACAACCGGCTTCGGTGCCTCGGGGGAAAGATTCTTAAAGGTACCCGATTCTACGGAAGCCTGTACGTCAGCTACAGTCAGATCGAGACCTTTCAGCAGGGCGTCTGTATAATTCACATCACCCGCAGGGGCCGCTGCAGCGGGAGCAGAAGCAGGAGCAGGAGTGCTTTGCTCTCCCTTCTTTTCCGCTTTTTCCAAGTCTTTCATTTTTTGAACAGCGGCACGGTATGGATCCAGCGGTGTACTGCCTGCCTGTGGGGCAGCAGTGGCGGAAATACAGCCGGAAAGAGCCAGCATGCAGAGAAGAGCAGTCATTTTTGTATGTTTCATAATAACCTCACTTTTGACAAATTTTTGGATGTCCATTTTTGAGTATAATATAACATTCTTATTTTACAACATCAGGAAAAGATTGTCATTTTTGTCAAGGGAAAGGAAAGTTCTGATATAATAAAAAGAAAATAAAATGGAGGTGGCCATGTTTACCATAGGGTGCCACTTGTCGGTTACAAAAGGATTTTATCATATGGCGAGGACGGCGACGGAACTCGGAGCGAATACGTTCCAGTTTTTCCCCCGCAATCCCCGGGGCGGGGCGGCAAAACCGTTAGCAAAGGAAGATATAAGGCAGCTGGAAGAATGGATGGATACCCACGGTTTCGGAGAGATACTTTGCCATGGCGCTTATACGATGAACGGCGCGTCAACGAAAGAAGAAGTCCGGGAATTTGCGCGGACCGCCATCAGAGAAGATCTGGCGAAGGTGTCCCGTTTACCAAGGTGTCTTTATAATTTCCACCCCGGCGCCCATCTGAAACAGGGGACGGATATCGCTATTCCTCTCATTGCGGATATGGTGAATTATGCTATGGATCAGGAAAATTTGAATACCACGGTGCTTCTCGAAACGATGGCGGGAAAAGGGACGGAAGTGGGCCGTACATTTGAGGAACTGGCGGAAATAATTTCCCATGTAGAAAGAAAAGACCGTGTCGGTGTCTGTCTGGATACCTGCCATGTGTATGACGGCGGCTATGACATCGTGAATGATCTGGACGGCGTTCTGAAACGGTTTGATCAAATTGTCGGACTGGAAAAGTTGAAAGCAGTCCATCTGAATGATGATAAGAATCCTTTGGGCAGCCATAAGGACAGACATGAGAAAATAGGAGAAGGGACGATCGGCACAGAGGCTTTCGCGCGGATCATCAATCATCCGGCCATGAGGGAATTGCCGTTTTTTCTGGAAACACCTAACGAACTTCCGGGATATAAAAAGGAAATCGCCTTGCTGCGTTCTCTCAGACAGGAGGAATAAGATGAATGAAAGAATAAAAGTAAAAGTGGAACAGATGCTGAACCGTGGTGCAAAAGGGCTGCTTCGTTTCCGCGCGGCATTTCTTCTTTCCCTGCTTCTCTTTCTTATCGTTTTTTGCCGTGTGGCGTACATGCCCGGTGAAACGGACTTTGATAAATTGTTTCCTGTTTCTCTGGGATATATTCTGATTTCCCTCGGATCTACGATTTTATTTGCCGTACTTTGGAGGCTTCTTCTCGAATGGAAATATAAGGTTTCTCTAATTTATGAGGCGGTAAACATTCCTGTACTGGCAGGCTTTTATTTTCTTTGGCAGATGATGCCGATGAATCATTACTTTGCCATGTATGTGGCAGGTCTTTCCTTTTCTCTGCCCTGTCTGTGTCTTTTCCTCTTGCAAAGGCAGATGGCAACAGGGTTGTTTCCTCACGTTTTTGTGTCTTTTGTCCAAGCGTTCGGAATTGCTGTTTTGACGATGGGGCTGGGTGGAATCTGTCTTCTGGGCATTAACGCGCTCCTTGTCCCTATAGCTTGGAGCTGGGGATATGCTTTATGTGCATTTTCTTTTGTGCTTGTAGGGATCAACGTATTTTTATCCTGCTTTCCTTGTGAAAAGGAGTGCCCGTGTTCCGCTTCTTTTCTGTACTTGCTGAAACGGGTGTTTCTGCCGGCTTATGCAGTTCTGCTGGCGATTCTTTACGGATATATAGGGAAAATCCTGTTCCTTTGGGAAATGCCTGTGGGGAAAATGAATTGGTATGCTTCTTTTGCTGTCGCTGTTTTCAGTTTATTTTATTTCTGTCTTTATGAAGAAACGGACAATGGCAGCAGACGTTTTCTGAAATATGGCGCGTTGGCGCTTTTCCCCGTCATGGTTGTGCAGGCGCTTGGTATTTATATCCGTTTTGAGGCGTATGGATTGACGGCGGCGCGGTATGCTTCGATGATATGCAGCGGATTCGGTCTGGCGGTCATCGCGTTTGCCTTTTTCCGCAGAGCCGCCTATCCGCTTTTTCTTTTGGCGGGGATTATTGGCGTCCTGTGCAGCATGACACCGCTGAATCTCATTGATGTGCCTGTTTATGACCAGGGCCGCCGCATGGAAAGGGTACTGATAAAAAATCAAATGATAAACAGCGGAAATCTAAAACCGCCGGTTTCTATTACTGAAGAAGACGCAGAAGTACTGCGGAGTGCTTATAATTATCTGAAATACAGTGAAGGGGCATGGCGGTTTCCCGTAGTGGAACAGCTGAAAAATGATGACCGCTTTACAGAACTCCTGGGACCTGCCTATGATCAAAGAAGAGTGATCCGCAGCTATGAATGGAATGAAATTCCTGTCACCGGATACCGGCGGCTCATTCATTTCAGATCGGATACAACGGAAAACCATGGGGAGCTTCTTATCACGAATGGGGATGAAATAATTTGTTTGGATATCCGGCCGTATCTGCAGGAAATAAAGGAAAAGGGATCGGGCGAACAAAAGGAGACGGCGGAAAATATGACTTACCGTGTAAATGAAAACCGGATTCTCCATTTTGTCTGGATCAATTATTATTGGGGGAAAGATCCCCACTTTATGAGTGAAGGTTACTTATTGGAAAAATAAGGATGGGAATATTATGAAGTTTATCCATACCGCCGACTGGCATCTGGGAAAATTATTTTACGGGGAGTATCTTACGGAAGAACAGGAATGGCTTCTGAAAAATCAATTTTTACCTTTGGTAGATGAAGAAAAACCGGATGTCATCCTGTTGGCAGGAGATGTGTATGACCGTTCCGTCCCGCCGGCGGAAGCGGTGGAGCTTTTTGACGAAATGATTTCTGAAATCACAGGAAAACGGAAAATCCCTTTTATTGTAATCAGCGGCAACCATGACAGTGCTGAAAGGCTGTCTTTTGCCAGCCGCATTCTCCGAGGGACCGGATTATTCCTTTGCGGTGATTTGTACCACACTTTAGCGCCGGTCATATTGAAGGACGATGATGGTGAAGTGGCATTTGCTCCTCTTCCCTATGCGGAACCGGGGAAGGTGCGGGAAGCGCTTTCCACTGATGTCCATACCCATGAGGAGGCAGAACGGGCGCTCTCGGATTTCCTTTTACGGCAGATGGGACATGCGGCAAGGAAAATTGCCATTGCCCATGAATTTGTGGCGGGGGGCTCTGCGAGTGACTCGGAGCGGCCTCTTTCAATCGGGGGGACGGATCTTATCAGTGCAGATATATTTGCACCGTACAATTATACGGCATTGGGACATCTTCATGGCCCACAGCAGGCGGGGGGAAAAGAAAATGTCCGCTACAGCGGAAGTCTTTTAAAATATTCTTTCAGTGAAGCCGCTCAGAAAAAAGGAGTCATTGTAGGAGAAATAGACGGAGCGGGGCAGGTGGGAACTAAATTCACTTCTCTGGCGCCCCGTCATGAGGTGCGTGCCATAAAAGGATTTTTTGATGATCTTATCAAAGGAGAGAGTGAGGATTTCCTCATGGCGGAGCTGTTGGATGAAGGCCCTGTCATTGACGCTATGGCGCGTCTCCGTCAAAAATATCCCCGCATGATGACGATACAGTCTCATCGCAGGATGAACAGCGGAAGCGGGGAAAGAAGCTTTGACCTCATGAAAAAGGTGGATCCTTTGGATATGTTCCGCGTTTTTTATAAGGAATTCCAGGATAAAGAATTTACGGAAGAAGAGGAAAACTACATGAAGGAATTGTGGGAAGATCTGCGGAAGGAGGACGACTGATGAGACCGGAACGACTCAGGATCAGCGCTTTTGGCCCTTATGCGGGCGAAGAGGATATGAATTTTTCCGTTCTGGAAAATCATACGCTTTTCCTCATCTGCGGCCCTACCGGCGCAGGAAAATCCACCATTCTTGATGCCATGTGCTATGCGCTCTATGGGAAAACCAGCGGCGCCGTCCGATCGGGAGAAGATTTGCGGAGCAACTATGTGGGCTATGACCGAAAAACCTATGTGGAATTTGACTTTGCCATAGGAGACAGGCATTACCGTATCTATAGAAGTCCCACGCAGCTGCTGGAGCGGCAGAAGGGGGACAGGAGCAAGCCTGTGGAGCATAAAGGGAAAGCGGACTTTTATGAAATAGATGAAGAAGGAAGGGAAAAAGCCCATATCACTTCAAAGGGGGTGGACAGCGCTGTAGAAAAGTTGCTCGGTGTCGGATTGGAACAGTTCCGGCAGATTATCCTGCTGCCTCAGGGGGATTTTCGTAAACTGCTGCTGGCGGATTCGTCGGACCGGCAGAAAATCATGGAACAACTTTTCCAAACAGGTATTTACCTTGCTTTTGAAAAGAAATTACAGGAAGAAACAAAAAAGCTGGAAAGTGATTATAAACAGGGGAGACAGACAAGAGTGACTTTACTTGAAACTTGTCATGTGGAAGAAGACGATGCATTAAAAGGAAAAATTGAGGAGAATAAAAAAATTTTGTCCGAAAAGGAGAAAGTGACGAAAGCTTTATCGATAAAACAGGAGACTTTCCAAAAGGAGTATGCAGGGGCAAGCAAACTTTTTGATGCTTTCGGACGCATGGAAAAAGCAATTGAACAGTTGAAACGGTTGGAAAGCGGGAAAAAGGAAAATACCGAACTTCGGGAAACTGTAAAAATGATAAAAGCATCCCAGCTGGTATCGGAAGAGTGGGCTGCTGCTGAAAGTACAAGACAGCAGTGGAAAAAGATTAATGCTGCTTTGGAATCTATTCTCAAAGGACTGCCTGAAAAAGAAAAAGCAAAAGAGGCAGCTGACAAAGAGCTTGATCTATTAAAAAAACAAGAAGTGGACCAGAAGAAAAAAATAGAAGCTAAAGGTAAATTAAACCAATATCGTGATTCGGCGGCATCTTACGGAAAAGCGGCAGGTGATGTAGAAAAGTATAAAAAAATATATGAAACCGCTGTAAAAGAAGAAAAGCAGCTTCAGGAAAAAGCGGCGGCTTCAGAAAAACAGATGGAAGAAGCTCGTAAAAATTGGCTTTGTCGGAACCAAATGTTTTTAAATGGACAGGCTTTTGTGCTGGCTGAAAAGTTGGAATCCGGCAAGCCCTGTCCGGTTTGCGGCGCTTTGGAACATCCTCATCCTGCGCTGTCCGGAGATGACCAGGTGACGGAAAAAGATGTAAAAGATGCAGAATTTCTGATGAAAAAAGCGGAAGCGGCAAGTAAAGAGGATCAACAAAAAGCTGAAGAATACAGAATGAAAAAAGTTGTAGTTGCCAAAGGAAATCTGGATAAATCCGCTGCCGTTTTGGATGAGCTTGAAAAGACACTTCCTGATGGATATAGAGATTTAAAAATCCTGGAAAAAGAAATAGAGAAAATCCAAAAGGAAATTGATACATTCGAAAAGGCTTTAGCATCAGCAGAAAAGATACAAAAAGAAGCGGAATTATTATTTCAAAATGACAGCAAACAAAAAGAAATTTTGGGAGAACAGGAAAAAGAGCTCCGCGAAAAGTCAGAGGAACAGATCAAGCTGCTCCGGGAAAAAGTGGCGCGGGCAGGCTTTGAAAGTTTGACACAATGCGATGGGTACAGAAAAGAACAAAATAATCTGGCAGGCTACGAAAAATCGTTAAGCGCTTATGACCGGGCTGTCCATGCGGAAAACGAAAAAATCAAAGATGAAACGGCGGCTACTAAAGATCAGACCAAGCCGGATATGAAGATTTGGGAAGAAAAGCGGTTAGCCTTGCTGAATGAAATAGAAACGGTAACCACTGAAAAAGCGGCTATGGAAACAGAATTAAAACAGCAACAGGAAACTTTGGATAAATTGGTAAAATTAGCAGAAAAGCAAAAGGAAATTGACAAGAAATATAAACTTATTTCTAATTTGTGGGATATTGCCAGAGGAAAAGATACAGGAATCAATTTGGAACGCTTTGTTTTGGGAGCGTTGCTTGATGCAGTCACGGAAAAAGCCAATTTGCGCCTTATGGAAATGAGCGGCAGCCGTTACGAATTGCTTCGGAAAAGAGGGGAAAGAGCGGATGCCAGAAAAACGGCAGGCTTGGATTTGGAAGTCTTTGACGGCAATACGGGCAGGGCAAGACCGGCGGCCACTCTTTCCGGCGGGGAAACATTTCTTGCTTCCCTTTCTCTGGCTCTGGGCTTGGCGGATGTGGTGCAGGAATATGCCGGCGGGGTCCATTTGGATGCGATGTTCATTGATGAAGGTTTCGGCAGTCTGGATTCCGAATCCCTTGATCTTGCCATGAAGACACTGCAGGAATTGAAAGGGCAGAACCGCCTGATCGGACTGATCTCCCATGTGGGAGGATTGGAAGAACGTATTCCCGCCAAGTTGAGGGTGACGAAAACACAGACAGGGAGCACGGCAGCTTTTGAGGTGGGATAGTGTGTGATAAACGGGGGAAAGGAAATGGAATTTCGGAGGGCGCGCAACGCGGAGCAGAAAGATATACGGCGGCAGCAAATCATAAACATGACAGCCCGGCTTTTGGAGGAAATCGGGTATGAGAAAATTACATTTACGGAAATTGGCAAATGTTTAAGCTTTACGCGGATTAATCTGTATCATTACTTCGCTAATAAGAATGATATATTTCTTGAACTGCTGCTGCAGGATATAGAAGAAATGGTACAAGACGCGGAGAATACTTTCTCCGAGCCAGTAAAGAACTGTGAGGTATTTATCGGAGCCTGGACCGAAATGATGCTTCGGCACCAACGCATGATGGCGCTTTTCAGTATTACGAATACGGTTTTTCTGAAAGGCGCTACTCATGAAGTGCATGAGGCTTACCGGATCAGACTGCACGAATTGTTTCAGCGGTTGGAACGGGCGGTACGCGCGGCTCTGCCTTACTTTTCACGGACAGCGGTTTCTTTATTTGTGGAGTTTGAAAACAGCTATGCCATGACTCTCTATCCTGCTAGTATGGAGTACAAAAAAGCACAGCGTATTGAAATTCTGGAAAAGGTAGGGTTCGGAACCGGGCATTTCAGCCCCCAGTTTTCCAAGTACTTGGAAATTATTTTAATGGGGCTTGCAGAAAAAGATAAGAATGGCGCCTGAACGGAAACTTGGCAAAGGAGCGGGCGGATTTTCCGAATTTAATGAAAACCTGTTTTTTCCTTTGTCAATTTTTATTTTCAAATAATTTACAGCTTGTAAATTACAAGAGGAAATGATAAAATTCTAATGAGAGAAAATTAAGCAGCGGCTTAATTTAAAAATGTTGTTGAAGAAAAGGAGCAGAGTTCATGAAATCTATTTACAAAAAGGGAGCGCTTCTGGCGGCAGCCGCGCTTCTGACATTTTCTTTTTCTGGCTGCGGCGGAGATAAGAATGTATCTAAAGGTTCCAAAGAAACGCTCACCGTAGGGATTACCAATTTTGCTGATAGTCTGGAACCGACGGATAACTATTTCGGTTGGCAGGTTATGCGGTATGCGATTGGGGAATGTCTTGTTCATTTCGATAATAAAATGAATCCGGAACCGTGGATTGCTGAAAGCTGGAAAGTGTCCGATGATAAACTTTCATGGACATTTAAGATTAAAGACATTAAGTTTTCCAATGGCAATAAAGTGACGGCGGAAGCGGTCAAAAAGTCACTGGAACGTACTTTTGCCAAGGCGCCCCGTGCCAAGGTCATGTTTGAATATGAAAGTATGACGGCAAACGGACAGGAACTGGTTATCAAGACAAAGAAGCCTTACGCAACGCTTCCGGGGCTTTTGGGCGATCCTCTTTTCATCATTGTTGATGTGACGGAAGACGGAAAGGTAGATTTCGCTAAGAGCGGACCGATTTGTACAGGTCCGTATAAAGTGACGTCTTTTAGCAAGGCGAAGTGTGAACTGGATGCAAATCCGAACTATTCCGGAACCGTTCCGTTTAAACATCTTATCATCAATACCATAGATGATCCGAATACCCGCGCTATGGCACTTCAGAAAGGCGAGATTGATATGGCTGTCAATATCGGCGCGGGAGATTTGGCATTATTCCAAGATAAGAACAAGTTCAATATCAGTGAAATTTCTTCTATCCGCGATACGCTGTTGCGTTTGAATCAGAATCCGGGAAGACCGTTGGCGGATAAAAATGTGCGTAGAGCGCTGATCAAATCAATGGATAGGGAAACTTACGGAAATGTACTGCTGAAGGGAACCTATATCCCCGGCGGTCCAATGCTTCCTCCATCCCTTGATTATGCGTTTGATGAGTTGGATAAAATGAATCCGGACAAGTATGATGTGGAAGCCGCTAAGAAACTGCTGGCTGACGCGGGCTGGAAAGATACTGACGGAGACGGTTTCGTGGATAAAGACGGCAAAAATTTAGAATTAAACTTTACGTTCTACAGCGGCCGTGCGGAACTACCGCTTTTTGCTGAGGCCGTTCAGTCTGACGCCAAGAAGGTGGGGATTAAAGTTAATTTGAAAAATGTGGATTATAATATTCTTTTCGATATTGGTAAAAAAGGTGAATATGATTTGCTGATTTCCAATATCCTAACAGAGCAAGCAGGGGATCCGGAATTCTTTATGAACGTATACTTCCGTACCAATAAAGACGGAAATACGCCTGAAAACGCTTCCGGGTACAGCAATCCTGAATATGACGCTCTCAGCGAAAAACTGTCCGGTGAATTTGATCCGGCAAAACGGAGAGATATCATCATACAGATGGAGAAAATCATGATGAATGATGCCGGCACTGTCGTATTGGGGTATCCGAAAACGAATCTGGTCAGCAGCAAAAATATTGCCAATGCCAATATTTATCCCTGCGATTACTACTGGGTGACCAAGGATATTACACCGGCCAAATAATGAGGCAATTTGAGAATTGACGACGTTATGAGCAAAGCATAGCGGATTAGTTCTCTTTGCAATAGATTTCATTGATGAAAGGACAGCTTTTGAAGGCTGTCTTTTCATTTGCAAATAAAAGAAGAACCGACGCCGTAGCGACAGATCCTTCTTTCAGATTACTTATTTTTTATAGGTCTTTCAGTATTTTTATTCTTTGATTGCGATGGAGAAATAATTTTTCTTACCTTTGCGGATGATGATGAATCGGCCGTTCGTATTCGGATGGGCGGAGATGGACGCTTCCGTATCTTTGATCTGTACGCCGTTTACGCGGACAGCGCCGTTGATGACATCTTCTCTTGCCTGGCGTTTTGACTTTTCCACACCTGCTTCCACGAGGGCGTCTACGATATTGACAGGAGCAAAAGACACTTCACCGCCTTTGGTGTTTCGGAAAGCGCCTTCGATTTCTTCACCTGTCAGTTCGGCAATATCACCGGAGAAAAGGGCGGCGGTGACTTTAAGAGCCTGTGCCAGGCCTTCTTTTCCATGAACGAAGCGGGTAATTTCTTCTGCCAGACGTTTCTGGGCGGTGCGGTTTTCCGGATGTGCCTGTACTTCTTTATCAAGGGCGTCGATTTCTTCTTTTGAAAGAAAAGTGAAATATTTCAGGTACTTTACGACATCCCTGTCATCCTGGTTGAACCAGAACTGATAGAATTCGTAGGGCGAGGTCTTTTTCGGGTCAAGCCACACAGCACCGCCGGCTGTCTTGCCGAATTTCGTGCCGTCCGCTTTGAGCATGAGGGGGATGGTCAGACCGAAGGCTTCATGGTTTTCATTTGTTTTTCTGATGAAACTCCTTCCTTGTCTTAGCCATTGCTTCCGTAGCCCTATCGTGGGTTTCTATCAGCAATGGGCTTTTGTGGTATTGCACAATCTTGACCCCGACTGAGTTGTGCCTTTTCTTTTCCTCGATGCATTGAACAATCAAGTCCGGATTAGCCGACTTTGATGTTGGAGTCTTGTCAAAGTTCTGAATATAGGCAGCGTTGGTCAGGAAGAGAATGTCGGAACCTTCCGGGATTTCCTGCATTACCTTCACCATGAGGGTTAGCATCATGCGGAACTCCGTGGTGTGCAAGTCGCTGATTACATCACGGCTGATGATGCTGTCGTTGTTCTCAATCACAACGGCAGCACCACCAGCTCGCTCTTTATGGCCATAATCACATGAGCCACCTATCCAAACGTAATATGTAGAAATATCTTGTGTCATAATTATTCTGTAGGTTTCACCACAGCTCTCCACTTGCGTGTCTGATAAATGAAGTATTTTCATACGTAAATATTTTGCGCTCAACTACTAAAAGTAGAGCATTTTGTTTGTAAATCCATGCGATACGGCCTGAGAAATCTACGTTAGCCATAGTTCCTTCTGTTTGAGGGTTATATTCGCCACAAAGGTAACTAAAGCAAAACATTCGATGCTTATGGAATGGGGAACAACTTTACCCCATTCCTTAAAATGACTTATGACCGAGTTTGAAATCTTGCAAGTAAGTATCTTTGAAAGGCAAATCATCAATGTTCTTTTGTCAAGGGACTAAATATCCAGTCCCTTGACACAATCTATAGCTTCATCGAACATTATTGAGAAAACATTTAAAGTTTTACCGTTCAGCAAGTCTTTTATCCCCGAGGCATTATCCCAATCTTGATTTCCATTAAAATCCTTCCAAATCCAATATTGATTATTGACATCTTTTGTGGAATAGTTTTTTTGAACTTTTTCCCAGTCTTTTACATCTTCACGCTTGACACCATCTTCATCTTTTGCGTGAAAGCCAAAGATTAAACGCCCTAAGCCTCTACGCTCAAACTCGAAAACAAGTTTAAGATACTTCCATTTTGGATTATAAAATGATGCTCCTGCCCACGATTCTTCCATCCAATTCTCTGTACAATTATCTCCCATAGTCAACCCTTTGCTTTCAGCTAAATCTCTTAATTTAGGAATAAACATCTCGTTTATAATTCTGTTTACAACAATATTTTTATTGTTTGCAATATCATAAATTGCATCTAAATTTTCTTCTTTGCTTAAAATATCTAATAGTTCCTTATTATCTTCCATAACGTTATTTGTTAATATGTCAATAGTACTAATATATTGATTGATAGTTTCTCTAACGAGCGGAGTTCTTGAAGCCAACTCCACGCAACGATCAAGCCATCCTCTAATATCACTCTTATAGGATAAGCAAACTATATCATTTTCCTTTAAGTCTTCACCCAAAGAGTCTTTTGAAGGAGAACAACCATCCAATGTCAAATAAATCAAAACAAATGATTTTTCCGTATCGTCTCCTTTTTGTGACATTCCATAATTCCAGTATCTTAGCATCTGATGATGTTGGTCACCAGCATAGATCTTATTTTCTATGATAATACTATGCTTGCCATCGGTAAGATAAATATCTATTCTGCCGCCTTCACTATCTGTCTGCCTACCTATATATTTCTCTACTTCTACTGAAGCATTAGTCATGTTTAGTTCTAAATTATCTGCAGATATTGCAGGAAACGATTTTTGTAGCATTTTCAAAAATGCCTCAAGGAATTTTCCTCTTTGTCCGTGACTTCCTTTTGGATTCAGCAGGTTTGCCAAAAACATAGAGTGTAGATGGACTTCATCTGACATGAAGCCCAAATCATAGAAAATATTATAATTTTCACCACGCTCAAACTTTTCTTTTCTTTGTTCTTTTATTTTTCGTGAAACTATTCGAACTTGGTTTAGAATATTGATTATATCATTCATCACATTATAAACTATAATTGCTTATCTTATAAACGAAATTCCATCTAATTTATTGTAGACGTTGTTATTTTTGCCACCAGAAACGACAGCTCATTTAGCGGGTTATTTCTTGTTCTTCGGAGGTTCCGCCGAAGACAATATTTGCATTTCTGATGCTCAATACTAAGAGCCAGACGCACAACAAAATC
>OLPO01000609.1_pt1 | contig 28555 bp, 20 predicted proteins | sample 1672831 | NCBI WGS metagenome assembly OLPO01 (sample SAMEA3136728, study PRJEB25190) | human gut metagenome
ATAGCCTGAAGCATATCAAGTGCCTCTGCACCTCTGCACTCGCCCACTATTATCCTGTCCGGTCTCATACGAAGAGCCGTCCTGATAAGATCTCTTATTGTAATTGGAGTAACCCCATCGGTATTTGCATTTCTTGTCTCAAGCCTTACTATATTTTTAGCTCCCAGAAGCTGCAGCTCCGCTGAGTCTTCAATTGTAATAATTCTCTCATCATCAGGAATATATTGTGACAAAGCATTCAGGAAGGTCGTTTTCCCGGAGCCTGTACCACCGGAAATAAATATATTGTATTTGGCCTGCGTCAGTATCTGTAGAAGCCTTGCCACCTCCGGCGAGAGAGCTTCTATCTCAACAAGCCTCTCCATGCTCATAGGATGCTCCGGAAACTTTCTGATTGATACAGCCGAGCCGCCTATAGATATGGGGTTTAGCACTATATTTACCCTGGAGCCGTCACTAAGCCTGGTATCAACTATCGGTGATGCCTGATTTACAACCCTGTTATGACGTCCTACAATCTGCTGTATCACATCCTCCAGCTTCTCTTCCGATGAAAAATGACCCTTGAACCTTTGGATTCTTCCGGCTTTTTCATAGAATATATCATTGGGACCGTTTACCATAATTTCAGTCACATCCCTGTCATCCACCAGCTCCTGCAGCACATCAAGCTTACGCAGAGAGTTGAATATGGTGCGCTCAAGCTCAGCTCTATCCTTTATAGTCATTGGTCTGTCGCGTGCCTCTCTTGAAACCACGCTTCCGATTAAATCACATATTTCCTCATCACTCAGCTCTCTGGACAAATCCATTTCAGAAAGTATAATATCTCTTATCCTCTGTCCAAAATCATCCAGCACACGAAATACCCCGAGTCATGTTTCTTATGACATCTCCAAACTCATTCCACTTCCACAGCTCTACAAGCTTATCACATGTAGATACCGGTGTCGTGATGACCGGAGGCTCAATCAGCTTAATCCTCTCAACTACATTGCTTAAGCCTCTTTCAATCAGCTCCTCTGTAAACTCGTACTCTCTCCACTGGCTGATTCCGCCTTTTTTCTGTACCAGGTAGATATCACTGCATCTGCCAAGAATATCAAAAAAGCCCTTAAATCTTGTTCCCATATTGAGAACTATGCAGTCATAGTGCATTTCCTTGCCAAGCATCTGAAGCAGATTGTTGCATATTACCGTATTTATTTCACACAGACACTCTGTATTTTCAATCGGATATACATAATCCAGCTTATGCTTTCTTCCGATACAGCTGTTTATCCTGTTGGTCGAGTATCGTCCGGATTCGGCCATCACCAATAGCTCGTCCAGATTATGCTCCACACTCTGCTCAAGCATCCGCGATAATCCACTATTCTCCTGAAAATCCATAAGCAGTACCTTTTCATTCTCACTCAAAATAGAGGACAAAGTCATCGCAAAAGGCATCTGATACTGATTATCAGCAAGTGAATACACGCTTATAAGCCTCGTCTGACCTATCAAAGAGCCCTCACTCGTCAGGTCTCTCACCTCACCGCCCACATGCTTTAAAATCTCTTCCACTATACGGTTTACTTCCTGATATTTTTCCACAAAGTATATACCCTCCTCACTCTTAATAGGTGTTTCCTCAACAATCTGTATCAGTGAGATATACTTGTTATTCCACTGGTCAAGCTCACTTGAAAGCATGATATCTATCTCGCCCTCTATGTGTTCCAGCTGCTCTTTCATTGTATACATATGTATCTCCAGCTGATCCTTATAATGATTCATGAAATAGCATGTCAGTCTGTCGCCATATTCTGAATCCTCAATATAAATTCCTAGTCTGATTTTTTTCATCTATGGTACTTTACCCCTCCTTCCATCACCTCATGCCGTAAAACCAGATATCTGCCATGGCTGTTCCCAAAAGCACGTATACCGCGAAACTAACAGCTTTCCCCTGTCCGCGGTACCGCATAAATCTGCCACACAGTATACCGTTTAAGTATAAAAATCCATCCCTCATACGCACAAAGAGCTCCTTTTTAAGCACCATACTTATGAGACCATATCCCGCTGCCGCCACAAAAGCGGCTGCCATGCACAAGGCGGTAAATCTTAAATTTGTAAATGCACATACTACTGAAAATAACTTGATATCCCCGGCTCCTAAAATGCCTGAAAGATATAAGAAATATAAAATGACAACCGGAAAAACTATATCTGGAAGAAACCAGATGATGCTTGCTACCTTGCCCCCCACTAAGCGAAATAGAAACGCACAACCAAGTCCCGTCAGAATCAGCCGGTTACTGATTCTATAATTTTTGAAATCCCCAATTGCTGCTACTGTAAGCAGTATATACAGCATGAGGTGTGATATTAATTTCACAATCACTGTATTTTCATCACCTCTCCTTTCGTGAGACGAATTATAACAACGCAATCCCGATTTTGTCTATAGCTTTTTTTAAAATAAATACTTTTTGTTAGTTATCCACAAAATGCAGCTAAACCCAACACATTAATCCACAGTCAAAACCTTGATTTTACTGGTTTTTCACATGTCAAAAGCACTTTTTACAAAATCTGTGAATAGAAGAAACTCTTTTGCTTATACTTGTATTAAGACTTATTTTGTTGGAGGAATTCATGAAATTATTTAAAGAAACGCCTGTAAATGACGGTTACAAGACCTTACAGGATGACATCAAGAAAACAACAGATGAACTTCAAATTGTATACACTAACCTGGAAAATGTGGTTGAGCCCGATTTAATTGACTACTACATCTATCAGGCCAAGGCTGTTTCCATGCGGTATAAATTTCTATTAAACTGTGCCAAGCGGCTTAATGAGGTTTAATGAGGCTTAAAGAACTAAAAAAGAGGCCTCTTGCAGTATGAGTACAGTGGATAAAGCTGTCCTGCGAGAGGATACTTAAAGTCAAGTGCCCCCATCAGCTCATCAAGTGCCGCCTGTACATCCGACACTCCCTTTCTCAAGGCTTCCCTGTCCTCTGACACGAGGGCAGTTTTCTTCAATTCATTTTTCATTGCTTATTACCTCGACAATAGTGAAAGTACCTTCTCAAAAAAAATCTTTATAGTATAATTTGCAATTAAATGCAAATCGTATTATAATAGGCACATTAAAAGACTAATAGGAGGAAACAATAATGGCTAGAGTTACTAAGGACACTATGATTGGTGATCTTCTTCAGATTGACCAGAACGTGGCACCATTACTTTTAAATATCGGCATGCACTGTCTCGGATGCCCATCATCACAGATGGAGACAATCGAAGAGGCTGCTATGGTTCACGGACTTGACCCGGATGATCTTGTCGTTGAAATCAACACATTCATCGATCACGACCTCGGTTAATTTACGAAAAGACGGCTTGCTTATGCAGGCCGTCTTTTATTTGCAATCAATATTCTGTTAAAGTGCTGCCAGCGTCTGGATGGCAGCTTCTTCAATAATCACATTACCATGCTCCTTGAAAAATGCTTCATTGGCAGGCACATAGTTCTTCTGATATGCGTACTCTGAAATAATATTGCACACTTTGTTGAATTCCTTCGGAGTATGCTCACTCTTGTGGGCCACAAGATAGTACTTATTGCTTGAAGCGTCGCGGTATAAGTCATTTCTGCCGCTGTAAAAGCCGTCAAGCACATGCGAAATCCTGCGCACATCATCAAATTTATCAAAAACAAACAGCTTGACTACGTCAGCCTCAGCCTGTTCTTCTGTAATATCATCAGTGCTCTGCTCACTATCAGCTGTCTTCTCATTTTCCTTCTTGATACGCTCAAACAGCTCCAAAATATCAGCAGCTCCCTTTATCACCGGAGGCTGTCCTGCATTTCCTAAGTCCGTAAAGTCATCATCTGCCTCCGAAAACTTTGAAAATCTGGTGTCAAGCTCATCCGGATATTCAACCTTTGTGATGATAAGCACTATAGACTCTGATGGCAGTGGAATTGCCTCCACCATGAGTGGAATATCATTTGTTTCGAAGCCAAACTCGTAATTGGCCTGCTCTACCATATCTTTAAAAAGGCTTTTCGCCTTCGCTGATCCATATGCCAGTTCGCTTATTTTTATATGTCTGTCCTCAAGATCCTCTCTGGTAAGAGTACAGCGGATCTGATTATCATTTACCTTCTCAATTTTCATATTTTTCACATCCTTTTCCGAAAATATCCGTGTAAATCGTAAAACTATTATAATAAACACCTGTCATATTGTAAAGCGCAAGGCCTATTAAAAAAAAATAAAAAAAATGTTGCAATTATTTTACAGGTATGTTATAAGTTATCCATGAGATGTGCGCTCGACCCAAAAGGAGCGTATGAAAAATACAAATCATTCTTTGTTTGACAAATATGAGATGATTAAAGATCTCGGAACCGGCAGCTCCGGTAGCGTTACACTTGTCAGACACATATCTATGGATCAGGAGAGAGCTCTAAAGAAAGTTCCTAAAGCTTCTGCTTTCGCCGAATCCGCATTATCAGAAGCAAGACTACTCAAGTCTCTTGAGCATCCGTCTATACCACGTATATTTGACTTCGAAGAGGACGATGCTTTCTACTATATCGTCGAGGAATATATCGACGGCGAGACATTAGATTCATTTTTGCTTCATCAGCAGTTAATTTCCCCAGGTTTATTTTTTAATATTTGTGAACAATTATGCAATGTTTTTATCTATCTGCATACACAGATATCTACTCCCATTATTTACAGGGACCTTAAACCGGAGCATATTATAGTATGCCACAATAAGCTTAAGCTTATCGATTTTGGCGTATCGGCATATGTTATCCAGGATGGAAATAACTTCAATCACTATGGGAATATAGAATTCTCTGCCCCCGAATGCTTTACTGAGGATACAATTACACCGGCGGCAGATATTTACAGCTTAGGTCAGCTTCTGCAGTATATACTGACCTTTACCCCAGACAGCTTTTCCCATAAGTTTCAGCATATTATCCAAAAAGCAACAACATCTGATGCATCACTGCGTTACGTGACTGTCGCAGAGCTATATCAGGAAATACAGGAAATTCAAAAATTAACCGGTCAGCCACATCTCATACACAAAATAGCAGTTTTAGGCAGTCACAGAGGCTGCGGCTCCACCCACGTGGCCGTTTCACTCACCTGCGAACTCAATATCCTTGGATATCATGGTATCTACATAGACTCAGCAAAAAGCGTACTTTGCCATGGTAATCACGACGGACTGCAGATTTTTAAGCAGAAAAACGGATATTATTATTACAAAAGCTTTCAGGGCATACCCGACTACAGTGACGGTATACAGTTTAATATTCCAAAAGATGCTATACAGATATACGACCTTGGCACTGATGTGTGCAACGAGAAAATATATGACATGGATCTCGTATTATATGTATGTAACGGCAGCTTTTGGCACCTGAATGATATCTACAGGAATCATTCTATTCTCAAAAAAATGACAGCTTCCCTGAGTGTTATATGTAATATGTGCAGCAGACAGGATGCCTCCGCGATTGCGGCACTACTTAATTGCAGTGTTTATCACTTTCCTTATGACAGCGATATGTTTAAGAGCTCAGTTCAAAAGGAAACGCTGATTCAAAAGCTGTTAGAACTAAAGGGAGGAACATCACTATCAGACACTTTAAAAGGATATTTAAGAAAGTCCATTCTGCACCACAGTTAGTTGGGGTCTGTGGCAGCGTTCACAATGTAGGCACAACACATATAAGCCTTGCTCTTTGTAATTATATGAGCAATAAATGCATGTATAGAACCGCCTATGTTGAGCTGAATGGTACACACGAAATTCTTTCACTGTCAAAGACAGCTGACGAAAAGATTTTTACTTATAAGAATGTAGATTTCTTTCCTCACGCAGTCATGTCCACACTAACTGAAGTTTTAAACATGAGATACGAGCGTGTGATCATTGATTTCGGCATACTTAATCCAAACACCTTAAAGGAATTTATGAGGTGTGACGTAAGAATCGCTGTGTGTACAATAAGTAAATGGAACCGGGGCGCTTTTAACAGAATTATCGAGCTATTCAATTCAAACAAAATAACTGATTCAGAAAGCGTAAAAATATTGTTTAATCTCGTGGAAAAGAAAAAGACAATTAACCATAAACATTTTAAGTATCCGGTGGTAGGCTTTCCTTACTTAGAGGACCCGTTCCTCATCAATACCAGCCTGTTTGGCACTCTGGATAAGATATCAGAAAGGAATTAATATCACGTTGCAAAATGACATCTTTAACCAGCTGTTTATCAATTTTATGTCCGAAGCTTTCGGAGGGTTTATACTTTTAATGCCATAGAGCGCTTCATGACATAGGGCCATTTGTTACTTGTCAGTTTTTACTCATAATCATTATATATAGACGGAGGTATTTTTATAGAAGAATAAACTATATTTATATATTGGAATTTTTACAGATATTTTATCAAATTAAACGAAACTAAAAATCAGCAATTAAATTGGGTGTGGAAAGCTCCGGAAATATCAATTTCTATAAAAAATCATTCATTACCGATTAATATCATTTTTATTACTCTTCAGAAATCGATGTCAGAATATTTTTGGTCCTTTCCCCCGTTTAAATGCAAAAAGACAACCAAAAGACATATTTTAAAAAGAAAAGCTATGTGCGCGGGGGAAGCTTTTGCTCCTTCCGCGCCAAAATGCATAAACAAATTTCTTAATTTATTACAAATTTATTTCATATTATTTGAATATGCTTTTTCACAATGGTATAATTAGCTTAAGCAATTTAGGCACCAAATAATAGGAAAGGATTTTTACACATGAAAAAGAAATTATTGCCTGCACTTATAGTAACCGGACTTATTATCCTCGTTGTAATAATAATGGGTATAACTGCTCTTATCAATAAATACACCCCTACGAAAAAGACAGAGAATCTTAAAGAGTATTTCAATATCTCTTCTGATGATGAGGCTGCTCTCATTGTAGATAATGAGCTATCCGATTACAAGGCTAAAATAATAGATAAAAAAATATACGTTGATTACAAATTTGTTCACGACTCATTAAATTCCAGATTTTACTGGGATGCAAATGAGAATGTGCTTCTTTACACAACCGCATCTGATATCATCTCAGCGGCGGCTGACAGCAATAGCTACAGTGTCACCAAGCAGACCAATGACTTTGGCTATCCGATTGTGAAAGCCACCTCTGACTCTGCGCTTATCGCTTTAGACTATGTAAAACAGTACTCCAATATCACCTTTAAGTCATATGATGACCCGGCACGCATCGTCATCACAAGCAAATGGGATGAAATAGACAGTGCCACAGTCAGCAATTCTACCCAGATCCGCGTGAAGGGCGGCATAAAGAGCCCTATTCTAAAAGAGGTGAAAAAGGATGACAAGATTACTATTCTTGATTCCGGTGACAAATGGGATAAGGTTGCCACTGAGGATGGTGTTATTGGATATATAAAGCGCAAGGCTCTGTCCGAGAGCAAAAAAACTAAGCTTACGAATCCTGACTATGAGGAAGAGACCTTTAAGCATATCAAGAAGGATAAGGATATCTGCCTTGCCTGGAATCAGGTAACAAGCCAGTCAGCAAACAGTAAAGTGCCCCAGGTAATTTCATCAACCAAGGGCATAAATGTAATGTCACCAACTTGGTTTTATTTAAATGACAACAACGGTAATCTGGCAGATATAGCAAGCAAGGATTATGTCAGCTACTGCCATTCCCAGGGCATCGAGGTATGGGGACTGTTCAGCAACTTAGAAAATACTGATGTAGATGCAGCATATGTACTCACACATACATCCACGAGAACTACTCTGATCAATCAGATTATGTCGGCTGCATTTAACTATGAGCTTGATGGTGTAAATATTGACTTTGAAAATATCACAGAAGCAGCATATGGAGACTCTTACATCGAGTTTATCAGAGAGCTCTCCATAAAGTGTCACAATAACGGTATATCACTTTCAGTTGATGTCACAGTACCTGCCAGCTTCAACAAGTTCTTCAATCGCTCTGATATGGCAAACTTTGCCGATTATATTGTGATTATGGGATACGATGAACACTATAAGGGCTCTGATGCCGGCTCAGTTTCTTCCATTCCGTGGGTAACTGAGGGTGTTGAATCCACTCTGAAGGAGGTTCCCGCTGACCAGATTATTCTCGGCATGCCTTTTTATACCAGAATATGGGAGCTCACTCCAAAGGAGGACGATGATGCCGTAACCGATACCGAGGATCAGTCAAAGTACACTGTTGCCTCACAGGTATATAGTATGGACGCAGCTGCAGCACAGCTTGCCACAAACAATGCCACTGCTGCTCTTGATGAGGAATCCGGTCAGAACTACGCTGAGTGGTCTGCATCCAACAAGCTGTACAAGGTATGGCTTGAGGACAGTACATCTTTAGAGAAAAGGCTCAAGCTCGTCGACGACAATAAGCTCGCCGGTGCAGCATTCTGGAAGCTTGGCTTTGAGAATTCATCTGTCTGGGATACTGTTATCAAATATCTGGACTGATTGCTTAAGTCTTACTGAAAGAGGCCGTACCTTTACAGCTACAGTCTAACTCAGTACCTTTTATAGGTTATAAATGATATCAGCTAATCATATAATATACAAACACACCCGATGCCTTCTATGTGCATCGGGTTTTTATAGGTATCTTATATGAAAAAATATATGTACATTATCAAGAAAAACAAATACTGTCTTATTTTAGCTCTCTTTATTCTGTCCTTCTACCTCGGAAGAGGTGTCTGCGCTCTTGCAAAAAATACCGGCAAAAACACTAATTCAACTGTTATTGTAATAGACCCGGGCCATGGTGGAAGTGATCCCGGTAAGATTTCCACCTCCGGCGTCATGGAAAAAGATGTCAACCTGAGTATTGCAATGGCTCTTAAACAGCTGTTTGAAAACAGAGGCTTTACTGTTGTCATGACCAGAACTACCGACTGCGACCTCGCCCCGGATAATTCCAAGCATCCAAAGACAGATGATCTGACAAAGAGAACTGCCCTGATGTCTAAAAGCAATGTGGCAGTCAGCATCAGTATCCATCAAAACAGCTTTGAGGACAATTCAAGCTGCGGTCCACAGGTATTCTATTATGAAGCCTCTGATGCAGGAAAAGAGCTCGCATCCTCTGTTCTTGGAGCTTTAAACACTTCTCTTTGTGTCGCAAAGCCACGAAGCATTAAGCCCAATAAAGAATACTTTATACTTAAAAAATCCACATCCCCGACCGTAATCGTAGAATGTGGATTCTTGAGTAACCCTGCTGAGACACTTCTTCTTACTGACAAAAACTATCAGGATAACCTGGCACATGCAATATATATCGGTGTTACAGACTATCTTGCGCAATCACCCTCTGGGCATTTACAATAAACTGCTCTGCGGTCCTTTACCCTGCTATTACCGGTATATTAGTATTTAAATACAGCAACTCCGTAAGGCGCAAGTGGATAAGCAAATGAAAATGGTCTGCCGTCACACTCTGATTTGACTGCCTTATAGTCCAGCTTCTTATATGACTGTTTTGCTGCCTTGCCTCTGCCCTTTGCAGCCTTCTTTACAGGCACTTGTACCGTTTTGCCGGTAAACTTAGGATCCTCACTATCTAAAACGAGCTGATATGTCTTGTGCTTTGGCACTCCGACTCTGTAATCAGGTCTCTCTACCGGTGTGAAATTGATGACAAAGAGCATATTATTCTTGCCATCCTTGCTCTTTCTGATAAAGCTGAAGATGCTTCTGTCTGCATCGTTTGCATTTATCCATTCAAAGCCTTCCCAGCTTGAATCCAGCTCATACAGACAGCGGTTTCTCCTATAGAGGTGAAGCAGCTCCTTTACCCAGTTCTGGATCTTTTTATGCTCCGGATTCTCAAGCAGATACCAGTCGAGTTCTCTTTCCTCACTCCACTCCTGCTTCTGTGCAAACTCCTGTCCCATGAAAAGAAGCTTCTTTCCACAGTGTCCCATCATAAATGCATATCCTGCCATGAGGTTCTTGAATTTATCCCCTTCTAAGCCCGGCATTTTGTTGAGCATAGAACACTTCAGATGTACCACCTCATCATGTGACAGTACCAGAATATATTTCTCACTCTCATTATAGCTCATCGCAAATGTCATCTTGTTGTGGTTATTTTTACGGAAATATGGATCCAGCTTCATATAATCAAGGAAGTCATGCATCCATCCCATGTTCCACTTGTAGCTGAAGTTCAGTCCGTCTTCCTCTACCTTGCCTGTTACCTTTGGCCATGCGGTAGACTCTTCGGCTATCATTACAGTTCCGTGATTTCTTCCAAGTATGAGTGTATTGATATGCTTGAAAAACTCTACTGCCTCGAGGTTCTTATTGCCTCCAAACTTGTTTGGCACCCACTGTCCGTCGCTCTTTCCATAGTCAAGATAAAGCATTGACGCAACTGCATCCACACGGAGTCCGTCTACGTGGTAATTTTCTATCCACATCAATGCACTTCCGATAAGGAAGTTCTTTACTTCATTCTTACCGTAGTCAAATATCTTTGTGCCCCAGTCGGGATGCTCTCCCTTTCTTGGGTCTGCATACTCATATGTGGCTGTTCCGTCGAAATTGGCAAGTCCATGCGCATCCTTTGGGAAATGTGCAGGTACCCAGTCGAGGATTACTCCGATATTATTTTTATGGCACTGATCAACAAAGTATGCAAAATCCTCAGGCTTTCCATACCTCGATGTAGGTGCATAGTAGCCTGTCACCTGATATCCCCATGAGCCATCAAACGGATACTCTGAAATACCCATAAGCTCAATATGTGTATATCCCATAGTTTTCACATAGGATATGAGTGATTTTGCAAGCTCCCTGTATGTATAAAAGCCCTCATCATCCCTGCCCGGATGTCTCATCCATGAGCCCGGATGGCACTCATATATAGCCATAGGTGAAGAATATACATCAGCATCTGACTTTGCTGCTCTCTTATCCATCCACTCTTTGTCAGTCCATGTGAAGTGCTCGATATCTGTGATGATTGACGCTGTTCCCGGACGAAGCTCTGCGTAGTTTGCGTATGGATCCGCCTTGTACAGCTTATCACCCTGTTCAGTGACTATAATAAACTTATACATCTGACCCTTTTGCGCTCCCGGTACAAAAAGCTCATACACTCCCATGGTTTCCGGCTCTACACGCTTCATCTCATGACTGGTCTCATTCCAGTCGTTAAACTCACCAAACACGTATACTTCCCTCGCATGTGGCGCCCAGACGTCAAAGCACACTCCTTTTTTTCCTTTGCGCTCAGCTAAGTGGGCACCCATCTTCTTGTAGATGTCATAGTGTGTTGCCTGACCAAACAGGTAACAATCCATTGCTGTAAAATTACACATATATATACCCCCATAAGTATTTATTTTTCCCTGAAATGATCCTCTTTGAGTACAATTCGGTCATCATCTGTATATCGCTTGGCTGTCAGAATACTTATAGCCTTCTTCAGTCCGCTGTGAGCCTCCCTGTCTATGGCCTCGTCAATTATATCCTTGACCTCTGTCAGAGTGGTAGCCTGGTCTATCCTCTCAATATTGCTGATTCTGTTATGCAATGCCAGAATAGCCATCTCATCTATCTTGTACCCAAGCTCTGCCGAGTACGATTTGGCAAACAATACGAGTTCATCATTTGTAAAAATAGGAACCGATATCTTTTCCGTGAACTTGGATGCAAAGCCCTCATCCATTGAGAGAGCCTTCTTTATACCCTTTGATGTATCCTCAAGTATATAGAGTGTTCCTGTAATATCATGCTCCATCAAAAATGATAGCTTGGCAGCTATGTTGCGGTCGATATCACCGGCTCTTTCTATGATGAGACAGCCTCCTGTTATCCTTCTGACTACCTGCTGCACATCCTTTTTATTGAGTACGGCAGCATCAATCTTGCCCATCTTTCCTGTAAGCTGTTCACCATCTTTTTGTAATACCTTTATAAAGCTTGTAGCAAGCATTGTCTTTCCGCAACCCTGCTCTCCCTGTATAATGAGGTTGCCTGTGGATGCGTTTTCTTTCCTGTTGAAATGATCAAGTACTGCATTATATGCCTTGCAGATCTGATCCTCCATACCCTTTACAGGTATGAAATATGAAAATATAGCTTTCTGTTCGCTTGTAAGCTCTTTTATATGTTTTGTTTCTTTCAATTTCGAGTCATCTTCTTCGCTGTCTAAATCCTCCGGCAATGAAATATCCGGCATTTTTCTTGTCTTAGCCATATCCAGCTTCTTCTCCAGTCCCGGATTCTTTGCTGTCATCTTGGCTATTTCCTGCTCGATAAATGATGTCACATGATCAAAATCTCTCTTCTCAGAAACGTTTTCTTTCTCCTGTGAAGCCTCATCATCTGATGTATCATCATCGACATTTAACATATCATCTGTTATTTCAGGCATCATGGTAGTCGGCTGCGTGAATATCTCGTCTTTCTCAGACTCCTCTGCCACAATTATATCCTCCGGCTCTCCAACCGGTTCCTTGGCTTCATATGCAGCCTCTTCCTGTGACTCCTGCACTTCGTCTATAGCCTCTTCCTGCGACTCCTGCACTTCGTCTATAGTATCTTCCGGTGCTTCCTGCGGCTCCTGTACTTCATCCACAGTCTCCTCTGCATAAAGCTCCTGCATATCCGGTTTCTGCTCTTCTTCAGGCTCCTTCACGGCAGCTTTCTGCTCTATAATATCAACCGGCACCTTCAAATACTCCTCCTCAAGAAGTTCCTTCGGAGTGACACCTGCATCCAGCTTTGGAATGACATCATTTAGTCTCTCCATGATGTCTCCTGCCTCCTGAAGTGCTCTTGCCTTAGCTGACTCAAGCTTCTGCTGCTCAGCCTCTTTAAGTGCAATTTCAGCCGCATGTCTGGTCTTTTCCCATTCTTCAAGCACGTCATGTATAGACATCTGTCCTGTAATCTGATGCTCAAGCTGAGTCTTTTCACTCATGACCATAGACATCTGTCCGTCAGCGTCTTCACCCAAAAGCTCCTTGAAATTCAACTTAAGTGAACCATCTATCTCTTCATCTGTAGCGATATGCTCTGTCTCTTCCGGCTGCTGTGCATACTCTTCCTGCTCCTTTTCGAGCTTGAGATAAGGAATATCCTCAACTATTTTTTTGATGGTATCCATCGTATCAGCAACTTCATTCTTGCCCTTGGCCTCCATGATCTGCTGCATACCCTTGGCAATCTCCTGCTGTAAATTTACAGTATTGAACTTCTCCTGATTTACAGTAATCTGCGGAATAGTTACGTCATCATGCACTATCTCTCCGCCCTTTACCATCTCCATGGCACCTATCTCAGTGACCTCAGCCTCATCCTTTATCTTAGCCGGCTTTTCCTTCTCTGCCTTGAATCGTCTGTACTTTTCCTCCTGAGCCTTGGTAAGTGGCTGATAAAGCATCTTAAGCTCCAGCGCACGCTCCACATATGGTCCGTCTCCGAACCACAGAATGAGCTCATCGCAGGCATCTATACACTTATCGGCTTTTCCGGCCTTGTGGTATAGATATGCAAGCTCATATGCCCACTCCTCAGTGTATTCTTCATCCTTGTACTCTTCAAGAATAGTGATAAGCTCATCAAATGAAGCTCCCTGCCCTTTTTTGATGGCATATCTTAATACATACTTCATATCATCATGAGGCGCTATCTCAACAAACTCATCATAATACTCTGTAGCAGCATCATAATCACCCATCTTGATGGCGACCTCAGCCAGTCTGTATATAATCATCCTGCCGATTGGTGAACGGTCATAGGCCATTAAAAGTATGTCCCTTGCATCCTGGTATCTTTCGGCCTTCTCGTAGATTTCGCCGATTTTAACGAGTGTATTTACATTTTTAATTTTGTTCCAATTTATGCTATCTGCAATCTCTGCTGCGCTCATATAGCCCTCCTCGGCGCTTAGGGCTTTTATCTGATCCAGCTTGAGATTGTATTCGTATTTATCCACTTATTTCACCTACTCGTATTTAAGCTTATTATTTTTTGTATCTACGCCTGTTGTCTTTGTATAATCCCTTGTGTCCTCAGGAAGCTTCTTTTTCCTGAGAGCATAATTAACAACTCTTTTCACAATATAGTATATCACAGCAAAGGTCGGAACACCAAGTAACATTCCAAGAAAACCAAACATTCCTCCGCCGATTAGTATGGCAAACATAACCCAGAAGGTCGAAAGACCGGTAGATGAGCCAAGTATCTTAGGCCCTATTATATTGCCATCCACCTGCTGCAGCACGACAATAAATATCAGAAGATAAAGCGCATGCCACGGACTCTGAATTACTACTATGAGTAACGATGGAATTGCACCGATAAACGGTCCGAATACCGGAATCACATTTGTGACGCCGATAATCACTGCAACGAGCACCGATGATGGAATCCTTAAAATCAGACATCCGAAATATGCAATCACACCTATAATCAGTGAATCTATAATCTTACCGCTTATGAAGCCTCCAAAAATCTCATTTGTCTTTCTGATCGTCTCAATGATGATATTGCCTGTCTTTGGCTTGCAGACAGCATATATTATCTTTTTACTCTGTCCTGCGAGAGTCTCCTGAATACTCATCACATAGACCATCACGATTATTCCGATAATGAAATTGAATAAACCTCTGACTACCGAAATCACACCGGTTGTAATCTGTGCAACATACTTCTGTGCCTCAGGAATTATCTTTTCTGTGGCATAATTCTCAATGTAGTCGGTTGTATTCTGTAAACATGTGCTCGCGAGCTCAGCTATTTTGCTGTCCCCGAAATTGCCGTTCTTTATCATGTTGATGAATGCCGCAACGTTATTTGGCAGTGTCTTCATAAGTCCTGATATACTTGCTATGACAGAAGGCACAATAGCCGCAATGAGGAGCGAAATAATCGCTACAAGAATAATAACCGAGCCTGTGATTGCAAGAGCTCTTGAAATCTTTCGCAGCTTGCTTTCACTTTTCATCTTTTTGGAAAGAAGCTTTTTAAAGCATCTTTCCAGCCACAGCATGACAGGATTCATCAGGTATGCAAGTACAAGTCCCATTATAATGGGCATTGCTGCCGCAAGCAGCTTGCTCCATATGCCTGCAAAACCCTCAAATCTGTACAGTGCAAAGAAAAACAGTATACTGACTGCAAACGTGACAAATACCATGACACCTATTCTGATCAGATGTGGCCATTCCTCACGCCCCGGGTGCGAATTCTGCTTCGCACCCTTATCTTCATTTATCTCAATGTTTGATTTTTTACCAGCTTTTCCGGTTTCTTCCATCGGATTAAAATCTCCTTATTTACGGTTATAGTTGATGAGACATCCCTTTAATATTATCTCTCTTTCATCATCTGTGAGCTCACCCATCTTCAGTGTAAATGGCTTTAATTCACCATCCTTGACAACATATGCCTCAAACTCCGTCTTTGCATCCTCTATTTCCTTCTTGATTCCCGGAAGGAAGATATAGTCGAGATTGTGGAACGGAAGCTCTCCCTCATCGATGATGAATGGAAGCATTCCCCAGTTGATAAGGTTTGAACGATATCTCTTTGTGGCATACTCGTTTGCGATATTTGCCCAGCCTCCGAGTACCTTCTGGCAGCTTGCAGCCTGCTCTCTTGCTGAGCCGTCACCCGGCTTAACAGCAAAAATTGTACTTCCGAAGCCCATATTCTCATGGCTTGCCTCAGGGAATTTTTTCTTTACTACTCCCATGATTTCAGCAACCTCAGGAACAGCCTTTCCTGCGCACTCACCACTCTCTATAGCCTTCTGGGCCTTCTGGATTTCCTTTGCTCTGCCTACATACTCAGGATCCTTTCTTGAAAGTGCGAACTCTGCAAGTCCAAGAGGATTTGAACGATATGAAGATGTCTCTCCTGAAGGAATGAGCTCATCTGTTGTAGTAACAGGATCATGAATCTCTGAAACCACCTTAAGGAGCATATTCTCAGGAAGCGCACTCATTGCCGGCCAGTCCTTGATATTTGGTCCGAACTGGATTTCAACTGAAGGATCTGCCACTCCATGGCTGTCAAATACACGGTTCTCATATATAGTCTTGTCAAAGAAATATTTAGGCTTTGTAAAGTTGACATCAATATCCGCTGCTGATGTAAGGAAGCCCTTGTTTGCTGCTGTTGCAGCGATTGAACGTGCATCCATGAGTGCCACTGAGCTGATCTGTCCGTTCTGTACCTTAGAACCCTCTCTGTTAGGGAAGTTTCTCGTTGAATGACGGATAGAGAATGCGTTGTTGGCCGGTGTATCCCCTGCACCAAAGCAAGGTCCGCAGAAAGCAGTCTTTACGATTGCACCTGTCTCAAGAAGCTTTGCTACAGCTCCGTTTTTCACAAGCTCCATATATATTGGAGTAGATGCCGGGTAAACACTCAGTGTAAACTCGTCTGCTCCGATTGAATGTCCGTTTAATATGTCAGCCGCATCGCAGATATTCTCAAATCCACCGCCTGCACAGCCTGCGATGATTCCCTGGTCTACATACAGTTTTCCGTCTCTTACCTTACTCTTTAAATCAAGCTTCACCTTGCCGTCAAAGCTTACCTCAGCTCTCTTCTCACAGTCATCGAGAATATCCATGAGGTTTGCATTGAGCTCATCGATAGTGTAGGTATTGCTTGGGTGGAATGGCATAGCTATCATTGGGCGTATCTGGCTTAAATCAATCTCAATAAATCTGTCATAGTAAGCCACCTCACCCGGATTAAGCTCCTTGTGGTCCTCAGCCCTACCGTGAATCTCAAAGAATTCCTTAACCTGGTCATCTGTTCTCCAGATAGAAGAAAGACATGTAGTCTCTGTTGTCATAACATCGACACCTATACGGAAGTCAACGCTCAGATTAGACACACCCGGTCCTACAAACTCCATAACTTTGTTCTTTACGAAACCATTTCCGAATACCTCTCCGATAATTGCAAGTGCGACATCCTGTGGTCCAACGCCCTTGATTGGCTCTCCTGTCAGGTAAATACCTACTACCTCAGGCATATCAATATCATATGTCTGTTCGAGAAGCTGCTTAACAAGCTCAGGCCCACCCTCGCCAACTGCCATAGTACCAAGTGCACCATAGCGTGTATGTGAATCAGAACCAAGTATCATTTTTCCGCCGCCGGCAAGCATCTCTCGTGCAAACTGATGGATAACTGCCTGATGAGGTGGTACATAGATTCCGCCGTACTTCTTTGCACATGTGAGACCAAACATGTGGTCGTCCTCATTGATTGTTCCACCAACTGCACAAAGGCTGTTGTGACAGTTTGTAAGTACATACGGGATAGGGAATTTCTCAAGTCCTGAAGCTCGTGCTGTCTGGATGATACCTACAAATGTGATATCATGCGATGTAAGCTTATCAAACTTAATCTGAAGCTTGTCCATATTGCCGGATGTATTGTGCTCCTTTAAAATACCGTAAGCAATTGTCGCCTGCTTAGCTGTCTGTTTGTCGATGTCCATGCCGGTCTTGCTTTTGACAGCTGCCTGAGCTTTTGGTCCATCAATTATTACTTCCTTACCGTTTAAAAGGTAAGCACCGTTTTCATATAATTTCACTTATTCTACCTCCGTATGTGTATTTCAAAATTCTTTTATTTACTATTATATAATATTATAGGTAATTGTGGCAATAAATAAATCACCATCTACCTTAATTTCGAATTTTCCTCCCATCAAATGGGTCAGATTCTTTGCAATCGAAAGTCCAAGTCCACTTCCTTCAGTGGTTCTCGACCTCTCTCCCCTCACAAAACGCTCTGTCAGGTCCACATTTCCGTTGCTTACTATGTCAAGCTCGTTCTTAGACACATTCTTTATTGTAAAAACGGCCTTTGTATCTGCCTTTTCAAGCTCTACATACACTCTGGTATTTTCCAGTGCATATTTTGCGGCATTAGTATACAGATTTTCAATAGAGCGGTAAAGCTGACGTCCATCCGCATAGATAAATATCTGTTCTGATGGAATTTTTGTAACTATTGTCAGATTTCTCGACTCAAAGCGCTCATTAAATTCACCTCCGGTCTGGTATAAAAGCTCAACCAGATCAAGCTTTTGCATATTGAGCTTCACATTTCCCGAGGTAATCTTTGATGTCTCTACCAAATCCTCTGTAAGCTGCTTTAAGCGCTGTGACTTTTCCTCCAGCACATGTATATAGTATTTGGCATTTTCATTTTCCAGATTTTCCCTCTTAAGCAGGTCAACATAGTTGACTATTGAAGTCAGAGGTGTCTTTATATCATGTGATACGTTTGTTATTAAATCAGCCTTTAATTTTTCATTTTTAAGACTCTCATTTACCGAGCTCATAAGACCCTGGCGTATATGGTTGACAGCCTCCGCCACCTTTTTCTGCTGCCCATGAAACTCATTGACATTGAGTGTAGTGTCAAGCGCTCCTTCCGAAATAGCTTCAAGAGCCTCCTGTATGCGCATTATCTCTTTGGTTTTTTGTGTGTGGATATCCTTTTTCTCAATAACTCTTTTCAAAAGCTCATAGCCCTTGTACATCAGGCTGTGTGTGCAAAGTATATTGCCTTTTATCTTCCTTACAATGCTCTGGTATAAAATAATAAAAGCCAGATCAAACAAAAAAGTAAATGTGCCTGCCGTCATAATAAGTGATGCATAGTCAAAGTGCTGGTTTTTTACGCCTGAAATCACTTTTCCCATAAATACCATGAGCAGTGTAAATATCACTAGCATCACATCAGAGTATACCTTGTCAATCGGTAAATAGTATATTGTGTAATCATCCTCTGATTTTCTGCCTGCCACGTTTGCCATATATGCCAGGCTCACAAAGCTGCCTACCAGGCCCGCAAGCGATATTAGTGTATATATATCAATATTTCCATGCGCATCGTGCCTGAATGCATAGCCTGTGGCAAACACTCCTGTCACCATAAGTATCATGCATAGCTGATGCAAAACTATGACCGCTGCTTTTTTTCCTATCGTATACTGTTTCATTTGTTGTCCTCTATCTTATAGCCTACTCCCCAGACCACCTTCAGATATCGCGGCTCTTTAGGATTTATCTCTATTTTTTCCCTGATATGTCTGATGTGCACGGCAACTGTATTATCGGCGCCTATCGCCTCCTCGTTCCATATACTCTCATATATTTCGTTTATTGAGTAGACCTTTCCCTTGTTTTTAAGGAGTAAAAGCAGGATATTGTACTCAATCGGTGTGAGCTTTACCTCCTCACCATCCACAGTCACCTTTTTTAAATCATCATTTACCAAAAGGCCTCCGGCTTCATAAACCTTGTCTCCGGCTGCATCATTGCTTGACAGAGTGGTATATCTGCGAAGCTGTGACTTTACTCTTGCCACAAGCTCAAGCGGATTAAAAGGCTTTGTAACATAATCATCAGCCCCCACATTGAGGCCTAAAATCTTGTCAGCATCCTCTGTCTTTGCCGAGAGAATGATTATCGGCACCCTGCTTTCCTTTCGTATCTGCAGAGTAGCTCTTATCCCGTCGAGCTTTGGCATCATGACATCTATTATCATGAGGTCTATTTTTTTATTCTTCATAATTTCAACCGCCTGTATGCCATCGTAAGCCTTCTCCACGTTATAGCCCTCCTGCATCAGGTAAATCTCAATTGCCTCAACTATTTCCTTGTCGTCATCACAAACTAATATTGTCATATTATCCTCCTTCTATGAATTTTGATTAGAAACCTTCTCCTGCCGTTAGTCAGCTATATTTTATCAGATTATTCACTTTGTTTTTCTTAAAATCTGCTTAATATTACCTACTTTTAAATATAAGCCAAAAAGCAGCCGTTCTGTTTTGAACTGCTGCTTTATATTACATATATGTGTTTCATTTCCCTTTATTTCCGGTGATGCTCTGCCACATTCTGTGGATGCCGGCTGTGAGCTCCTTCCCTTCCATTGTATTGATAACAGGTGGATTGCCGGCTTTTCTGCTTATTGCCTTATAATCCTCATCAACAGACGATTTTGAGCCGGCATCCTTGGCTTCATCCTTATCATTGCTATGATTTAATCCGGCATCAGGTGTATCGTCTGCAAGCTTCACTTCACCCACTACACCATCTCCCAGGTCCTCGCCCTCAGCAAGTCCCAGTTTTCTGATATAATCCATATTTACCTTGATTTCAGTCTGTCTGTTTGCATAGATAGACTTCTCTTCCTTGTCAATAGTACGCTCCTCTACTGGCTTACCTTCATTTTTCTGACGTTCTATCTCCTTATTTCTGTCATCGATAATCTTAAGATACTTCTCCGTATCGGACAAATCCTGAAGCTGTCCCTTGAGCTCATACTGGTTAGTTTTAACTATCTTCTCCTGTTCTGCAATCTTATCCTTCATATTCTTGCACAGCTTTTCAAGTGACTCGTTGGTATCATTGATGATATCACGCACTCTTGAAAGCGCCTCATCCGTATAGATAACCGATGCTGCATACACATCCTCAGCCTTTCTGCTTGCATCCCAGACTATCTGATTCCCCTTCTTTCTGAACTCTCTCTCTGCGTGATTACGACTCTGCTCAGTAAGCTCATACTCATCCTGCATTGCATATATACACTTATTCAGCTCAGCAAGTAAATCTATCATTTGCTGCTTGTTTATGATCACCCTGCTCGGCTCCGGCTTATACGGCTCCGCCTTTGAGAGCATGATATGAATTTCTCTTAGTACCTTTTCTGTTTTATCGTTCGCATTCATTTTCTATTTCCTCGGATTTAAATTAACATTATAACTATTCAGGGTGTTTCTGAATACTCACCACTTACCCATATTTTATATGAAAATCCGCTTCTCGTAAATAGCCAAATGAATAATAATGATATGATGGTCAAAAGGTATTCTGCCCCTCATTTATAATTAAATCAATCCCGCTGCCGCATTTCTCAGTTCGTCTGCCGCATGCTTTATCTCGGCAGCCTGCTCTTCGCTCACATTTCCGGGCTTTGTCCTTGAAATAAGCTTCTTCACATATGAAAGTGACGATTTCACACTCTTTTTCTGTGCGCTGTCCATAGCCTTTCTTTTTTCCTTGTCAGCCATGACATTTTCCACCTGTCGCACAAGCGTATCAGCCTCACTTCTTGCATCAATATAAGCCTTTCTCTGTCCATCTGTTGCCTCATACTCCTGTGCCTCGCGGATTGCCTGCTCAATCTCAGAATCAGACAAATTCGAGCTTGCGGTAATCGTAATCTCCTGATGCTTTCCTGTGCCCAGGTCCTTTGCAGAAACCTGCACAATGCCGTTTGCATCTATATCAAACGTCACCTCTATCTGCGGCACACCTGCCGGAGCCGGCTTGATGCCCTTTAGCCTGAAGTTTCCAATCAGCTTATTGTCCCTTGCAAACTGCCTCTCACCCTGCAGTACCTTTATATCCACAGAGGTTTGGAAGCTTCCTGCAGTTGTAAAAATCTGGCTGTATCTCGTAGGAATAGTCGTATTTCTGTCAATAATTTTGGTTGAGACACCACCAACTGTCTCTATTCCGAGTGAAAGCGGTGTGACATCCATCAGTATAATCTCTGCCGCACTGCTGCCTGCGACAATTGCTCCACCGAGCTTGCCACCCTGTACTGCTGCACCGAGTGCCACGCACTCGTCAGGATTTAGGTTGTGTGAAGGCTCTTTTCCTGTAATTCTTCTGACCTCCTCAACAACAGCCGGCACACGTGTAGAGCCTCCTACCAACAGCACCATTCCAAGCTCCGCTGCACAAATCCCCGCATCTGAAAGTGCCTGATTGACAGGAATAGCAGTTCTCTCCACCAGATCCTTTGTTATCTCATTAAACTCAGCTCTTGTAAGGTTCATCTCCATGTGAACCGGCTGTCCCTTTACAGTGGTGATAAACGGCAGGTTGATAGTGGTTGATGATGAGGATGAAAGCACCTTTTTTGCCTTCTCAGCCTCCTCCCTGACACGCTGCATAGCAGTATTATCCTTTCTCAGATCCACATTCTGCTGTCTGTAAAACTCTGTGACAAGATAATTCGTGATTCTCTCATCAAAATCATCTCCACCCAGATGATTATCACCGGCTGTGGCAAGCACCTCTATCAGATTGTCCCCTATTTCGATAACAGACACATCGAAGGTTCCTCCTCCGAGGTCGTAGACAAGAATTTTCTGCTGCTGTCCGTGGTCCAGTCCGTATGCGAGTGCCGCAGAGGTTGGCTCATTTATGATTCGAAGCACATTAAGCCCCGCAATCCTTCCTGCATCCTTAGTTGCCTGCCTCTGCGCATCCGAAAAATATGCAGGAACTGTGATTACAGCGTCTGTCACTGCCTCACCAATATAGTCCTCTGCATCCTTTTTCAGCTTTCTGAGAATCATAGAAGAAATCTCAGGAGCTGAATACAGCTTTCCGTCCACTTTTGCCCTGAAATCGCTTCCCATCTGTCTCTTTATTGAGAAAAATGTCCTGTCCACATTGACTGCTGCCTGCCTCTTTGCAGCCTCGCCAACCAGTCGCTCTCCATTTTTTGTAAAAGCCACTACAGACGGAGTTGTTCTCTGACCCTCGCTGTTAGTTATGACTACCGGCTGATTGTTCTCCAATACTGCCACACAGCTGTTTGTTGTTCCTAAATCTATACCTATAACCTTGCCCATTTTATGCCTCACTGTTTATTAATGTTTATTTTCTGAATAGTTACATCTTAATAATACTTTATGCTTCGAAAATTCACTCGTCAAGGCATGAGGCTGTTATTTCAGAGAATGTTTATACTTTTAATTTTTAATACACAACATAACAACAAAGGCACCGCCGAAGCAGTGCCTTTGTTGATTAGTTTATAGGTTGGATTAAAAAATGATAATTGAGGATTGCTTATTCACTTACTTTCTTTTTGAGTAATCCGAGTAATCCACATGCAATGAAAGATCCGATTACTAATGCAACAAGATACATTAACGGATTTCCGATTGTAGGAACTACGAAGATTCCTCCGTGAGGTGCCATGAGTGTACATCCAAATACCATTGAAAGTCCACCTGCCACTGCTGAACCGACTACACATGCCGGAAGGACATGAAGCGGATCAGATGCTGCGAATGGGATTGCACCCTCTGTGATAAATGATAATCCCATGATAAAGTTTGTAGGTCCTGCCTTTCTCTCCTCTGCTGTGAACTTGTTCTTGAAGAAGATTGTTGCAAGAGCGATTGCGAGTGGTGGAACCATACCGCCAATCATAACTGCTGCCATGATATTGTAGTTTCCGGCAGCGATTGAAGCTGTACCAAATACATAAGCGGCTTTGTTTACAGGGCCACCCATATCTACTGACATCATTCCTCCGAGAAGTACTCCGAGCACTACTGCGCTTGCACCGTTAAGTCCATTAAGACCATTGTTGATAGCTGTATTTAAAGCTCCGATTGGAGGCTCAACTACAAACTGCATTATAACGCCTACCAGGAATATACCAAGCAGTGGATAAAGCAGAACCGGCTTCATACCATCAAGACTCTCCGGAAGTTTAGAAAATACCTTCTTTAAGAGGAGCACAATATATCCTGCAACGAAACCTGCTACAAGTGCTCCAAGGAAGCCTGATGTACCGTTTGCTGCGATTGAACCGCCTACAAAACCAACTGCAAGACCAGGACGGTCAGCAATACTCATAGCGATAAAGCCTGCAAGGATAGGAAGCATAAATCCAAATGCTGTTCCACCGATTCCCTTAAACAGTGCTGCGGCCTGTGTAATAGTACCGAAATTTGCTCTCTGGTCAGCCGGCAGTGAATTAAGGTCAACACTGAATCCATCGATAAGGAATGCGATTGCGATAAGGATACCACCACCAACTACGAATGGAAGCATATGTGAAACACCATTCATCAGGTGCTTATAAATCTGATGTCCAACGCTCTCCTTTCCACCAACTGATGAATGTGAAGCCTCCTTTTTACCTGATGCCTTAAATACAGGAGCATCACCGGAAGCAATTCTCTTTATAAGCTCTTCTGCCTTATTGATTCCGTCAGAAACCTGACACTCAATAACCTTCTTTCCGTCAAAGCGGTCTGTAGGTACATTTGTATCACAGGCAACTATAACACCTGCAGCCTTTGCGATTTCATCATCTGTGAGCACATTTTTGGCTCCGCCTGAGCCTCTTGTCTCAACCTTTACCTGATATCCAAGCTCCTTGGCTTTTTTCTCGATAGCCTCAGCAGCCATATAAGTATGGGCAATTCCTGTAGGACAGGCTGTAACTGCAACGATAAATACATCGTCCTTCTTCACCTCAACAGGCTCTTTCTCCTTTGCCTCTTTGGCAGCCTCTTTCTCATCCTTTGCTTTTTCAGCGCTATCGATGATATTTAAAAACTCATCAACTGAACCGGCATTGATAAGAGAATTTGTAAACTGCTCGTCCATCAGCATAACAGAGAGCTTGCTAAGCACCTGAAGATGCACATTATCCTCTGTGTTTGGTGCAGCGATAAGGAAAATAATCTTTGCAGGTGTACCATCGAGTGATTCAAAGTCAACCCCATCTTTTACAACCATTGCCGCAAGACCTGCTTTAGTAACAGCATCAGACTTGCAATGAGGAATTGCTATACCCATTCCAATTCCTGTTGTGCCTTCCTCCTCTCTTGCAAAAACACCCTTGCGATACTTCTCCACATCGGCTATTTTGCCACTTTTTGCCATCAAATCAATACACTGATTCAATGCTTCGGTTTTTCCGGCAGGCGTACCATTCAAATTGATACTCTCAGCTGCCAATAAATCCCTGATTGTCATACATCATTCCTCCTAATAGAATATATTAATTATTTATATCAACCTTTTTGATACCGTTTGTTTAATTGGAAGCACTGTCCCATTTATCAATAAGTGCTTCAACCTCAGGCTTTGTAGCCAGCTCCTCAGAAAACGCACTTGCACTTCCTGTACATACTCCATAAATAAATGCCTGCTTATAATCATTTGATTTGAGGTATCCGTAAACAAATCCGGCTACCATCGAATCACCTGCGCCTACAGAGTTTTTGAGCTTTCCTTTAGGAGCCTGTGCCTTAAATTCCTGTCCATCCTCGGTCACAAGCACTGCTCCGTCACCTGCCATTGAGACAAGCACGTTTCTTGCGCCCTGCTCCTGAAGCTTCTTTGCATATTTTATCACATCGTCCTTGTCTGTAATCTCAACCCCGAATATCTCACCGAGCTCATGATTGTTTGGCTTGATGAGGAATGGCTTATATGCAAGCACATTTGTGAGCAGATTTCTTGTCGCATCAACCACGATATTTATTCCACGGCCCTCAAGATGCTTCATAATATCCATATACATTGATGAAGGCATCACATCAGGAATACTTCCTGCGAGCACAAGCACATCAGACTCCTTTAAGCAGTCAAGCTTCTCATAAAGCTTTTTAATGTTGTCCTCAGTGATTACCGGTCCCTGACCATTAATCTCAGATTCCTCATTTGAGCGAAGCTTCACATTGATACGTGAAATACCATCCTCCACCTCTATAAAATCAGTATCAACACCTTTTTTTCCTAGAAGTCTTTTAATTTCATTTCCTGTAAAACCCGCTGTAAAACCAAGTGAAGTATTGCTCATTCCAAGATTCTTAAGAACCATGGAAACATTGATGCCCTTACCACCTGCAAAAATCTTCTCTCCAGTCGTTCTATTGACCACTCCTGTCTTAAAATCTGTTACATCTACTATATAATCTAGTGATGGATTAAAAGTAACCGTATAAATCATGTTAGACCTCCTTAATATTTTTGTATTTCTTATAGTTGTCATTGCTTAGTGCATTTGTAATAATTACAGCATCCTCAAAATCAGCAAACTTGATACTTGATACCTGTGAAAACTTACTGTCATCCGCAAGAATGTATTTCTCCTTGCTATTCTCCATGGATTTCTTTTTAATCATGGCCTCCTTTATCTCCGGAGTCGTAAATCCATTCTTCACAGTAATTCCGTTGGTTCCCCAGAAGCCCTTCGTAAAATTGTATTTATCGAGCGTCACAACGGCCTCATCTCCGACAATAGCCTCAGTAGTAGACTTGAACTCGCCACCCAGAATATATACTGTATATCCCCTATCGGAAATTCTCTTGGCATTAGTCAGAGAGTTTGTAACAAAAACCACATTCTTTGCAGTAATATAATCAATCATGACTGCCGTTGTAGTACCGGCATCTATATAAACAAAATCATTATCCACAATAAGTGATGCCGCATATCTGGCAATCTGTTCCTTTTCGCTGCGATTCTGCTTAAGCCTGTTGATAACCTTCTCATCCTGAGTATGGATATTCGTATTATTTGCAATCGCACCACCATGTACCTTGGTGAGATAACCCTTCTTGTCCATTGCAACCAAATCACGCCTGATTGTTGACTCGGATGTATCAAGCTCATCCATAAGCTGCTGAACAGTCACACTTCCCATCGAATCTAATATATCGAGTATTTTTTTGCATCTATCTTCCGCCAGCATCTAATCCCCCCTGTTTATCAAACTATTCAAAGACTTATTTTATAAGCCATTTATTTAATGCTCATTAATTACTGTATTAAACATTTCAACATTCATTTAACTTGTAGTATAATTATATTTTCATAATCCGTCATTGTCAATCATAATCAGTCATTTATATTCACAAATAATCACACTAAAAATTGTTAAAAATATATAAAGCAAGTTTTAAAATTGTGCAATATATGCAAATGCAGTATTCATTTTTGTGTAGAATATACTATATATATCATTAATACTTGTCTAATTACTATTTTTAGTATCTTTTCTATTACTAATTTATAATTAATATTAATAGTCCAAATTGACTAAATTAGATATTGCATCAATCTATCTTTGACTGATTTTGACTGTTTCATTTCTAAATATATTGTAATTCATAAATCATCATGCTAGAATATCTTCATTAAGGTACATATATTGTGATCTCGGTGCATATTTTATGATTTGAATATTTTTGATTTAATTATATTTTATGATTTAAGTTGATATTTTGTAATTTAGCTGAATTTGTAATAATTTATATATCTTCACAGCTACAGTACCTTATTAAAAAAGGAGGAATTCATATGAAACAGCTTAATTGGGCCACACTCGGCTGCGGCGTAATAGCTAATGAGCTCGCGCAGGCTCTCTCAAAGGAAGGGCGCACTCTTTATTCAGTTGCCAACAGGACTCATGAAAAGGCTCAAGCTTTTGCACAAAAATATGGCATTTCAAAGGTATATGACAACATTGATGACGTCTTTTATGATCCTGATGTGGATATCATTTACATCTCCACTCCACACAATACTCACATTAATTATTTAAGAAAAGCCCTTTCTAATGGAAAGCATGTACTCTGTGAGAAATCTATCACATTAAATATTACAGAGCTCGATGAGGCAATCTCATTGGCCAAAGCAAATAACGTAATTCTTGCTGAAGCCATGACTATATATCATATGCCTGTTTATAAAAAGTTAAATAAAATAATTTCAAGTGGACAACTCGGCAAACTCAATTTAATTCAGGTCAATTTTGGAAGCTACAAAGATTACAATATGACAAATAGGTTTTTCAGCCGTAAGCTTGCAGGAGGAGCACTGCTTGATATTGGTGTTTACTCACTTTCTCTCATCCGCTGGTTCTTCAAGGAAACACCGTCGCATGTATTGTCACAGGTTAGATATGCTCCGACCGGTGTTGATGAACAGGCAGGCATTCTGCTTATGAATGATGCTGCCGAGATGGCAACAGTCACATTATCTCTACATTCCAAGCAGCCAAAACGCGCTACACTATCTTTTGACAAAGCATATGTAGAAATCTTTGAGTATCCAAGAGGAATGCAGGCAACTATTACATACACAGAGAATGGTCATAAAGAAGTAATTGATGCAGGTGATACATCAGATGCACTTTATTACGAAGTATGTGATATGGAAAAAGCCATAAACTCTGCATCATCCGATGAAATAGAAAACCTCATTCACAGTCAGTATACATATGATGTTATGAAAATCATGTCTGATATAAGAACCGAATGGGGTATGAAATATCCTGAAGAGGAATAATAATACTACTACAACTATTCAAAAAAGGATAAGAGTTGTTAAAAAAGAGAAATATAATTCTGTTTATCAGGCTTATATTTCTCTTTTTTAATTTAGTGTAGCATCCTGAAAAGTAATGTAGAAAATTTAAAAATAATGAAATCTTTGCAATATATATTACGAATATTACATAAAATTCACAATATATTTTATTTACAAATTATATAAAAGAAAGACCACATCATAAACTGATGTAGTCCTTTTGAGAGAGGTGACAGCCGGATTTGAACCGGCGATGACGGTGTTGCAGACCGGGGCCTTACCACTTGGC
>OLPO01000614.1_pt1 | contig 28416 bp, 25 predicted proteins | sample 1672831 | NCBI WGS metagenome assembly OLPO01 (sample SAMEA3136728, study PRJEB25190) | human gut metagenome
TGATCTCCGCCTTGAGAGGGCGGCGTCCTAAACCGCTAGACGAACGGGCCATGTGCCGAAGCATTGCTGCCTCAATGCGAAAGTTATATTACGGGATACTAAGGCTTTTGCGCAAGGGGTGATTTAAAATCGTCCTAATTTGTGGATGAATCATGAAGAGACGAGGTGGGAGCGCCTGCGCAAATGCCGGCCACCCGCGCAAGATAGCGCAGCAAATCATCCCGACGGTTGGCAACGCCACCTTGCATCGTCGCTGCGAGAGCCTGCTCCAGTAGCTCACCGATCCGGCGGCCCGGTTCGGCCCCCATGGCGATAAGGTCGCGGCCCGAAATAGCCAAGGTCTTTACGCTATATGCCTCACCTGCCTCAAGTAGCTTGTGGAACATCTCTCGCATGTCCTCGACTTCCCACACGTACTCAAAGCAGAGGGCGGACTTGCCCAGCGCGTCGGCACGCTTAAGGTCGAACAGTTCATCCATGAGCCGAGGGGTATCCACACCCTCCGCCGCAAAGTGGTTCATCATCTTCAACAGGCTCTTTCGATCAGCCCTGAGTGGGCGGTCATGATATTTGATGAGAAGACAGGCGTCGCGAATCAAATCATTTGGCAACGCAAGACGATGCATAACCTTCTGCGCCATCGTGGAACCAAGCTCGGGATGGCCGTAAAAATGGCCATGGCCCGCCTCGTCCTTAAAAAACGTTTGAGGCTTTCCGATGTCATGCAGAAGAGCCGCCCACATAAGCGAAGGCGAAATAGCAACCGCCTGAGTGCCCCCGTCATCCTGCGCACGAGCGAGCACGCAGGCCACCGTAAGCACGCGGTGGGTATGGTCGTAAACATCGTAATCATGATAGATGCTGCACTGGTCAAAACCGCGGCAGGGCGCAAGCTCGGGAATAGCGGCGCACATCACCTCAGGATAACGCTGAAGAGCATCTCCCCCAAGGCCAGTTGCGAGAACGCCCTGCAGCTCAACGCCAACACGTTCACGAGCGACGGCATCGAGCAGAGGCGCGCAATCTGCCAGGGCCTTTCGCGTGGCGGGCTCCACGGTAAAGTCCAGGCGGCAAGCAAAGCGCACGGCGCGGAGCATCCGAAGGGCGTCTTCCTCAAAACGACGGCGCGGCTCCCCCACCGCCCGAATTTCACGGCGTGCAAGGTCGCCTACGCCGTCGTAGAGGTCGAGGAGCCCGCGGGCAGGGTGCCACGCCATAGCATTCACGGTGAAATCGCGACGGGCAAGGTCATCTTCAACGCGTTCAGCCCGGGTTACCTCCTCTGGATGGCGGCCATCAGTATAGAAGCCGTCAAGGCGATACGTGGTGACCTCGATGCGCTCGCCGTCCGCGATGGCGGTAATGCCGCCGAATTTGATGCCCGACTCAACCACATCGATACCCGCAGCCTCGAGTGCTACCTTGCTATGCTGCCAAGGGCCCGAGCAGCACATATCGACATCATGGGAAGGCGCATGCATGAGGGCATCGCGAACCCAGCCGCCCACGACCCACGCCTCAAGACCCGCCCCCTCAAGCGCACGCAAGACACGACACGCAGGGCTCGAAAGTCGCGTTCCCTCAAGATCGACATCCTCATATGCGCTGATATCCGCCACCGATTTCCCTTCCTCGTACGTTTCGCCCACCAGTATACCGACTCCGCTCCCCGCCCCCACTCCCCCGTGACAAAAAGTCGACAGGTTTATTTCGTCACATTTTCACGAGTCCTACATATTCAGACGCAGCCGACAGATACTCGCGCCATGGCATCCGGGACAAAAAGCGACCGGGCTGGCGGTCGCCGTCTTTCTTTCGCCCTAGAACAGGAATATATTTGCAATGGTCAACCGTCACGTTCCTGTTGCGCCGCATCGCACGGGAACGCATGCATTTGATTGGAGACAAACATGACCATGCACGCCATAGACCCCGCCATAACCCGGGAAACATCAGCCCGCATCGCGCGGGACCGCGCTACTGTCATTGCACGCAATGCGGCCAGTTCCTGCGGAATCCGCGCTGCAGCACACAATCCACAGGCAGCGTCACTCGCCTCGACCACCTTTGATGTGCAGCTCAAGCAGGGCGACATCACCAACCAAAAACGCTCCGGTCGCTGCTGGATGTTCGCCAGCCTCAATACCATGCGTTACCGCATCATCAAAAAGCTTGGCATCAAGACCTTTGAACTTTCGCAGGCCTATCCCCTCTTCTGGGATAAATACGAGCGTGCCAACTGGTTCTTCGAAAACATTATCGTCACCGCCAATCAAGACCTTGCCGGCCGCGAGGTATCTTTCCTGCTAGCAGACCCGCTGTGTGACGGTGGCCAGTGGGACATGTTCCGCTCGCTCGTTAAAAAATACGGCGTGTGTCCCAAGGAGGCAATGCCGGAAACGGCAAACTCCTCCAATACCCGTGACCTGGATAAATATCTCACCCGTTATCTGCGTGCATGTGCAAAGAAACTCCGCGAGGCGGTGAGCGCTGGCCAAACCACAGAAGAACTGCAGGCGACTAAGAACGAGATGCTCTCGGATGTCTATCGCGCCCTTGTGATCTGCTTGGGCGAGCCACCTGCGTCATTTGACATCCGCATCCGCGATGAAAAGGGCGAACTCAAGGCATCGGGAACCTATACGCCGCAGGAGTTCTTCCGCGAGTACGTGGACATGGACCTCGATAGCTATATCTCAATCATCAACGCACCCACGCCCGACAAGCCTTATTACCGCTCCTACACCGTTAAATACCTGGGAAATGTCGCCGAAGATGGCGGTGTGCGATACGTAAACCTCCCCATCGAGTCACTCAAGCGCGTGGCGGTAGCACAAATGCACGATGGCCTGCCCGTGTGGTTTGGCTCCGACGTGGACCAGGGATTTGATTCCGAGCGTGGTTTGCTCGACCCCGCCTCGATCGATGTGGACGCGCTCTTCGGCCTGCCTATCGAGGCTGGTCTCAACAAGGGCGATCGCCTGCAATACGGCGAATCGCTCATGACGCATGCCATGACCCTGCAGGGCGTGAGCCTAGATGCGGCGGGCGAGCCAACCTCCTGGCGCATTGAGAACAGCTGGGGCGAAGACCACGGCCACGAAGGCTATGACATCGGCTCCGCCGCATGGTTTGACGAGTACGTTTACCAGGTGGTCGTAGACAAGAAATACCTTACGCCCGAAGAGCTCACCGCCTTCGAGAGCGACCCAATCGAGCTTGCCCCCTGGGACCCCATGGGATCTCTTGCCTAGACGATGTGACAAAAAGTCGACAGGTTTATTTCGTCACATTTTCATCGGTTCTTCACAATCGCTGAATAACGCCCCTGCCAATGCCCGTCAAGCGCTCCAGCTCACGTATGCTGAAGCCGCGTGCCCTTAAATCTCTCAAAAGGTCATCGCGTTCGGGTTTTGGCAGGGCTTTTATCTTCGCGGGACTTGAGACGCCATGTTCGGTCAAGACCTCTACCACACGAGAGTCATGGCGAAGCCCCTCCAGTTCCTCCTCCGCAGGATCCCATATGGGCAAGATATTGTTCGTAAAGGCAACAAAGCCGCGCGGTCCGCCAATCAGATCAAGCACCACAGTCGTATCCGCAAGCCCTTCTTCACCGCGCGCGTACTGGCCATAGCTGCTCCATCGATAACACCAGGAAGGTTCAATACCGGCTCTTTGCGGGTTATCGTGAATATAGCGCACGGTCTCGAGCAACTGTGCGTCGCTTTTGATCGGCTCGCTCCAAAATCTCGCATCAAAAAGATGACCAGAATGACCCGTCTTGCGATTGTATATACGCGCATATGACGAGAGAACCGCTTGAAAAGCAGCAGACAATGCTTGTTCTCGATCGAGTAACGCCAGATGAAAATGGTTGCCCATCAGACACCACGCGATAACAACGATATGCTTTTGCGCGAAAACCTCCTCAAGTTTTTGCAGCAGGAGAAGCCGGTCATCATCGTCCTCGAAAATCAGCTGACGGCCATTGCCACGAGCGATTGCGTGATAGTAGCCAGATTCTGACATTTTACGCGCGTCTGTTGCCATAATGCCTCCTCAGTTAATTGCATTTGACCACAGATTAGAAAAAAGCAGCTTTTAACAGGGGAAACAATGGCGAACGGTATCTGCGGAAATTCCGCTCCTTCAAATAAAAAAGATTGCAACATCTAACACAAATCAAACATGGCTGTTTGCAATGGCCAAACAAGACGGCGCAAAACAAAAGGACCCGCCGATAATTCACGGCGAGTCCATATCTCAAAGGCCATATTCAGTAAAAATCGGCGAACGGCGGAATGTGACAAAATAAACCCGTCGTCTTTTTGTCACATTTAGGCAATCGCGCGAACCTCGACGTGCTGGCGGTACTCGTCGACCTTGGCAAAATCGCCCTGGCCTGCGCACTCAACAACATTGGCACCTGTCGCCATGGCCAAACGCAGCGCATCCTCAACATGCTCGGGATCGTCATGCCACATGGACAGGAACGCTGCGAGCGTAGAATCGCCTGCGCAAACCGTCGAAAGCACCTTTACCGGCACCGTGCAGCGCGCATACCAGATATGCTTGCCGTTGGAGAAATACGCCCCCTTGCCACCCAGCGTGAGCAGCACGTTTTTGGCGCCCTTCTTATGAAGCTCAGCCATCGCGTCCACAACCGTCTGCTCGTTATCAAGCGAAACCTCGAGACCAAAGATGTCGAGCAGTTCATCGTCGTTGGGTTTGATGAGCAGCGGTTCGGCCGCAATAAGATCGGACAGCTGAGGGCTCGAGATGTCGAGCACGAACTCTGCACCGCGAGCCTTAACACGCGAGATGACCTGCGAAAGGAAATCTTCGGACGTATGCGGTGGCAGAGAGCCGGAAACAACCAGGCACTCCATATCCTCAAGCGAGTCAATCAGGTCGTACATTTCCTGCTCGTTGGCAGGGTTCACCGCAGCACCGGCGTTCACCATATTGAACTCGCGGTCCTGAGCGTTGAGAAATACATTCACGCGCGTAATGCCATCGGTCCACACGGGGTGCACGTCGACGCCCTTGGCCTCGGCGCCTTCGACGATAAAGCGGCCGGAAAAGCCAGCAAAAAAGCCAAGAATAGCGGTGTCTTTACCAAAGTGATGCAGAGCAAAAGAAACATTCAGACCCTTGCCGTTCGGACTGTAGACGGCGTCGCGCGTGCGCGTGACGCAGTTGGGCTCCAAGCCATCGCATGTAATGTTGTAGTCGATCGCAGGATTGGCGGTAAGGGTGTAGATCATGATGTCTCCTTTGTATGGTCCACGAGGCGAAATTGCTGTGTAAAACCGCTCCTAGCGTACCAAATCGAAGACCCGCGAAAGCCCTATCCAAAAACAAACAAACACGACAAAAAGCGAAAGACGGGCTGCGATGCACAGCAGCGGTGAGCATTGCGACATCGAACCATCTACCTGCACAAACTTCAGCCAACGGTCGATTTGAGCCCGCGAACGGTAAAATGTGACAAAATAAACCTGTCGACTTTTTGTCACATAGAAAAGGCCGGGTGCCATAGGGGGATATAGCACCCGGCCTAAAAGACCGAACAATATGTTCGAGACGAGGCGGCAGCCTCACGTCCTACAGACGAGGAAGCTTGCGAACCTCAATGCGCTTGCTGTACTCGTCGACATGCGAGAAGTCGCCCAGGCCAACGCTCTCTGCAACGTTTGCGCCGGTAGCAAGAGCGAGCTTCAAAGCGCTCTCCACGTTGTCGCGATCGTTGTACCACATGGTGAGGAACGCGGCGAGCGTGCAGTCGCCGGCACACACGGAAGAAACCAGCTTGATGTTGAACTGGCGCTTGGCATACCAGATGTCCTCGCCGTTGGAGAAGTACGCGGAGCCACGGCTACCCATCGTGAGCAGAACGTTTTGCACGCCCACCTCGTGAGCCATGGCAAGAGCGCGACGAGCGTCGTCATCGGTATCGATGGTGACGCCAAAAATCTCACGCATCTCGTGATGATTGGGCTTGATGAGCAGCGGCTTTTTAGAGGCAAGCGTCTTGAGCTTGGAGCTGGAGAGGTCGAGAACCACATCGGAACCACGCGCATGGGCATGATCCATGACCTTGTCCAGGAAGTCTGGGGAGGCCTTGGGCGGCACAGAGCCGGAAACAACCAGGCAGTCAAGGTTACCCGCGGTATCCAAAATGTCGTAGAGCTCCTGCTGAGCTTGCGGAGTAAGCGGAGCGCCCGGGTTCAAAACGCCGTACTCGTGCTCGCCATCGTTGAGGTAGGAATTGATACGGGTAATACCGTCGGTCCACACCGGGCGGCAGAGGCAGCCCATGTTCATGGTCTCATCGACAATAAAACGACCGGTGAAACCAGCAAAGAAGCCGAGCGCGACGGAGTCGACACCAAACTTCTTAAGGGCAAACGATACATCGAGACCCTTACCATTGGGCGTGTAGCTAGCAGTGCTCGAACGAATGTTTTCGTCGGGCACGAGCGTCTGACAAGAGACCGTCATATCGACGGCAGGGTTGGCGGTTAACGTGTAAAACAAAGGTCCCCCTAACTTGAGTACAGGGCCGCACGACATGGGATTCCACACCGTACGACCCTGCAAATTACCTATCTCATGACCGCTGCACGATTAACGAGCGTTAGCCTCGAGAAGCGCCTTGACCTCTTCGGCGGTGTCGAGCGCCAGAGCCTTCTCGGCAAGAGCGTCGGCATCGGCCTTGGACCACTGGGAAATGGTCTTGCGAGCGCGCAGGATGCTCGGTGCAGACATGGAGAACTCCTCCAGACCAAAGGAGATGAGCACCGGCTCCAGCAGAGGATCGGCAGCGGCCTCGCCGCACATGCCAACCATGATGCCAGCCTTGACGCCGCTCTCGATGATGTTCTTGAGGGAACGGAGAACGGCCGGGTAGTACACCTGGTACAGGTTGGAGATGGTGTCGTTACCACGGTCGGCGCACATGGTGTAGCCGATCAGGTCGTTGGTGCCAATGGAGAAGAAGTCGGCCTCCTGAGCCAGCTTGTCGGCGATGAGGGAGGCGGCAGGGGTCTCGACCATGATGCCGACCTCGATGTTCTCGTCAAACTCGACGCCCTCGGCCTTGAGCTCAGCCTTGCACTCCTCGACGAGAGCCTTGACGGCGCGAACCTCTTCGACGCAGGTGACAAGCGGGATCATGATCTTGACGTCACCAAAGGCGCTGGCACGCAGCAGGGCGCGCAGCTGGACCTTGTACTGGTCGGGGTTGGCCAGGCAGTAGCGCACAGCGCGGAAGCCCATGAAGGGGTTATCTTCCTTGACCATGTGCAGGTACGGGATTTCCTTGTCGCCGCCCACATCGAGCGTGCGGATGATGACAGGGTTACCCTTAAGAGCCGTGGCGACCTTACGGTAGGCCTCGAACTGCTCGTTCTCGGAAGGAAGCTCCTTGGCATCCATGAACAGGAACTCGGAGCGGAACAGACCGATAGCCTCTGCGTCATGCTCGAGAGCAGCGGTAACGTCGTCGGGGCTACCGATGTTGCAAGCAAGGATCTTCTTCACGCCGTCGGCGGTGACGGTCTCCTTGCCGCGATAGGCCTCGAGAGCCTTTTTCTCGGCAGCGAAGGCCTCGGCGCGGGCGGTGTAATCGGCAAGGGTTGCCTCGTCGGGATCGGCAACGACAACGCCCTTGGAGCCGTCGACGATGACGGTCATGCCGTTCTTGAGCTCGGTGCAGGAATTCTCAACGGAAAGAACCGCGGGGATCTCGAGAGCACGAGCAATGATGGCGGAGTGAGAGGTGCGACCGCCGGTCTCGGTAACGATAGCGGCAACGTTCTTCTTGTCGATGGTGGCGGTCATGGAAGGCGTGAGGTCATGCACGCAGATGACGGTGCCGGCAGGCAGCACGGAAAGGTCGACGACCTCGCGACCAAGCAGCTCGGCCAGAAGGCCGGTACGGATGTCGGCGATGTCGGCAGCGCGCAGACGGAACATCTCGTCGTCCATGGAGAGGAACATGTTCTCAAACATGGTGGTGGTGTCGACGAGTGCCTGCTCAGCGCAGGTGCCGGCGTCGATAGCCTGGTTAATCTGATCGCTCATGCCGGGGTCCTGAGCCAGCGCGATGTGGCCGATCATAATCTCGGCCTCGTGCTCGCCAACAGAAACCTTCATGGCCTCAGCCTGAGCCTCGGTCTTCTGGCAGAAGACGTCGAGAGCCTTAGCGTAGCGCTCCTTCTCGGCGGCAGCGTCCTCAACAGCGTGCGCCTCAAAGCTCAGATCGGGCTCGACAGCAACGGCAACGGTGCCGATACCGATACCCTCGGAAGCGTTTACTCCCTTGTACATGCAGATGTCCTCTCTCTTTGGCGCCCCCGTCGGGCGCCCTTCTCTCTTTGGTGCCCAGATGCGGCACCGCATAAAATAACGCAGGCACTCACCCTCAGGGGGCGGGCACCTGCGCTATGTTACCTAAAATTACAGAGCATGATGTGCAAATTACTCGCCCAGGCCACTCTTGATGAGCTCGATAGCGGTGGACAGGGCATCGGCCTCGTCCTCGCCATCGCAGCGAATCTCAACCTCGACGCCGCTCTTGATGCCGGCAGCCATCAAGGCCATGGGGCTCTTGCCATTGACCTCGCGAGTAGAACCCTCGTCCGTGACCGCGACAACCTTCACATCGCAAGCGAACTTGCCCATGGTGGACGCGAACAGACCGGCGGGACGCATATGCAGGCCCTGGGGGTTGATAAGGGTGACCTTCTCGGAAACCATGACGACTCCTTTTTTAACCAATCACGCGCAGCGTGCTGGCAAGCGTGAAACATACCTCGCATAGTTTACCTCAAAGAGAGGCTAACCCCCAAGTATGCGAGAAGACATCAGGTTTATTTACACACCCGGCTGCAATGGGAGGAAAAGGACTGCTCAACGGCAAAATGTGACAAAATAAACCTGTCGTTTTTCTGTCACATCATGAAAAAAGGCGCGCCGCAGGGTAGACCTGCGACGCGCCTGTTAGGCAACGTTTTGCTCTAGACGCGCTAGATGCTGTTAAGCAAGACGGCCGCTAATGGCATCGAGCACCTGGGAAGCCTCGGTAGCACCCTTGACGGTGGTACGGAAGTCCTCGTCCATAAGCGCCTCGGCAACCTTGGAAAGAAGCTTGAGGTGCGTGGTGCCCGCCTGAGCCTCGGGGATGAGCAAGGCGATGGCCACATTGACCGGAGCCTGATCCATGGTGTCCCAACCGGTAACGCCCGAATCGTCCTTGACCACAATGACAGCGGGGGTCTTAACGGCAGCGCACTTGGCATGCGGGATGGCAAAGCCGTCCATCATGCCCGTGGTACCCTCGCTCTCGCGATCAAGGAAGGCCTGCATGAGCGCATCGGCGTCATCGGCGATACCGTTCTTCACGGCCTCGTTGGAGATAAAGGAAAGTACATCGTCGCGACCAGCGAAGTCCTGGCCCAAGAAGATGTTCTCCTCCTTGACGAAACCGTCGGCAGCGGGAGCCTCAGCGGGAGCGGCCACAGCGGCGGCAGGGGCAGCCTCGACGGCGGGAGCCACCTTCTGCTTCTTGTCGTACTCGACCTTCTTGAAGATCACAAACAGGATGCCGCCCACGATGGCACCGATCAGGATGGCGATAACCCACTGCAGGCCGCCATCCACGACGGGCAGCACGAGGAAGCCGCCATGGGGCGCGGGGTCGTGCACGCCAAAGAAGATGGTGAGGATCGAGGCGATAGAGGAGCCGATCATCATGATGGGCATGACGGGCCAGATGTTCTTGGTCATGAACGGAATGGCGCCCTCGGTGATGTGCGTGCAGCCCAGGATGAAGTTGACAATACCGGCGTCGTGGTCTTCCTGGCTAAAGTACTTCTTGCCCACAACCACGGCAAACGTGGTGATCAGCGGAGGAACGATGCAGGCGGCGGAAACAGCAGCCATGAAGTTCGTGCCAAAGTTGTACGTATCGGTGCCAACACCTGCGGCGAGAGCCTCGGTAAGCATAGCGGTACCGGTAACGTATGCAGCCTTGTTGACCGGGCCGCCCATGTCAAAGGCGCACATGCAGCCAATGGCCAGGCCCAGGACAATGGGGCCAGAGGCCGAGAGGCCCTTAAGGAAGTCCATCATGGCAGTGTTGATGGCAGCCATGGGACCAGAGATGCCGAGCATAACCATACCCACGATGAACGTAGAGAACAGCGGGTACAGGAAAATGGCCTTCAGACCATTGAGGTTCTGAGGCAGCTTGGCAAAAACCTTCTCCAGCAGCAGGATAACGTAGCCGGAAAGGAAACCGCCGACGATGCCGCCGAGGAAGCCGAAGCCCACGCCCGAGCCACCGGCGTCAATCAGACCGGTCTCGGGCGAGACGGGCAGGCCAGTGATGGCGATCATACCGGCAACAAAGCCGGGAACGAGCGCCGGACGCTTGCCGATGGATTCGGCGATATAGGCCGAAAGCACGGGAACCATGAGGTTCATGGCAATGCCGCCGATGATCTTGAGCATTGCGGCGAAGGTGTTGTACTGGACGTTCGTAGAGTCGAACGACATGATGCCCCACAGGAACGACACCGCGGTAAGCACGCCACCGGCGACGACGAACACGAGCATATGGGAAACGCCGTTCATAAGGTGCTTATAAAGCTGGTGTCCGATGGACTCCTTCTCCTCTGCAGCGTCGTCTGCAGCAGCGACGACCTTAGAAGCGTCACCCTTGGCAGCCAGGGCGCGGTCGATCAGGGCACCTGCGGCCTCGACGGACAGAGCCTTGGACACACCGACCGTCACCTGGGGCTTACCGGCAAAACGCTCTGCCTGAACGTCCTTATCGGCAGCGACCACGACGGCACGGGCGCCGGCGATCTCTGCGGGGGTAAGCTCGTTTTCGATTCCAACCTGGCCGTGGGTCTCAACCTTGATGGTGAGCCCGCGCTCAGCCGCAGCCTTCTCCAGCGCTTCCTTTGCCATAAAGGTATGCGCGATGCCGGTCGGGCAACCGGTTGCCGCGATAACGTCATACTGCTGAGCCATACGTCCCTCCTTCTCTCTAGAAGTGAGCGCCCTCCCCTTTTGGGCGCTGCATCCTCGATCATCCGCAAGACGTGCAATGCGCACTCCTCCCGGGTTTTCGCCGAAAATCATAGCACGTGCGTACACGGCTTCTTCACAGCGGGATACCGCACATCGTGAAAGGTTCTTTCATACCGGTGAACGGTGTATGAAATGTTTTCGTCAAATACCAGCTCAGAAGCCGTGATAATGGTTTCAGCAAAACAAAGACTCATACCGTTTACCGAATAATGGAGGTCACCATGGCCGGAGGAAAGCTAAGCGCGCTATCCCTCATCACGTCTACCCGTGAATTCTCGAGCTCAGAGCAGCGCATCGTAGATTACATCCTGGAGCATCGTGACGAGGCCCCCACCATGACTGCCGCACAGCTCGCGCGTCGCAGCAGCACTTCCGAGGCCACGATCTCGCGCTTTTGTAAACGCCTGGGTTTTGACAACTACCGTAGCTTCCAGTTTTCGCTCGGCCGCGATCTTACGCTCAAGCATGACGGGCTGGACCTGGACGGCGAGATTTCGCTCGAAAACGTAGAGGATTCGCTCAAAAGCATCCTTGCCACCAAGATGGGCGAACTGGAGGCAACACTGCGCGGCCTCGATGGACCGACGGTCAGCGCGGTGGTAAAGCGACTGGCCGCCGCCGGCGTTATCCAGATTGTCGCCGTGGGCAACACTAACTCCGTCGCGCTCGACGCCACGTTTAAGTTCTCGCAGCTGGGACTTCGCTGCACCACGCACGAGGTAAGCGAGATTGCCGTAGGCTTTGCTCTCACTATGCAGCCCGAAGACGTCTTGCTCGTAATCTCCAACTCCGGACGTTCCCAACGCCTGATGCGCATTGCCCAGGCAGCCAAAAACCGCGGAGCCTGCGTGATCGCAATCACAAGTGACGAGCAGTCTCCCCTCGCTCGCCAGGCATCGTACGTTTTGCGAACCGTGAACCACGAAGCGCTGCTTACCACGGGCGACTTCGCGTTTTCCAAAATCTCGGCCATGGCGATTGTCGAAACCCTCTATTACTTCTTGCTGCCAGAGATCGAAGGCGGCCGCGAGCACATCAGCCGCTATGAGGAGCTTATCCAGCCGGATAAGGACGTGGAATAGCGAAGAGACAGAGGGACAGTAGCCGCTATACCAATTGCGCGTAATCCTGCGATTGATGGAACAGGTGAACGACCGCAACCGTATCGCCCTTGACCAAATACAAGACAACATAGCCCAGCAGACTCGCCTTGCGATAGCCAGCCACCCGCAATCGCGAGTCCCTGGCCTCGGGGTACATAGCAGGAAATGATTTGATGTTACCGAGGAACTCCAGATATGCCCCGGCAAGCTTCTTGGCAAACGAAGGCTCAAACAGCACGAACTCCAGATAATCTAACGTCCTCACAAGCTCATCGTGCACGGCATCGGTCTCAACAACCTTATAGGCCATAACGCGCCTTGAGGTAGTCGGCGGTCTGCTCCGCTTCATGAACGTTTCCCGCTGCAATCTGGGCCTCACGTTCATCGAGAATCTGGTACAGACGAGAACGGGCGGCCTCGAGGCGCAAACCCTCATACTGGGCCGGAGACATGGCAATGAACGATTCCTTACCATTCTTTGTAACGACAACCGGCTCCGTGGCAGAAAGAACCGTGTTTGTGAACTTCGACGTATCCTTAAGGTCCTTGATAGGAACACAAATGGGCATAACGGCCTCCTTAACTGCTGCTATGCTGAGAATACCATAATTATGGGATGATTATCCCAAGGATGGGACAACAGCCTAGAAGCTTTATTTGTCATATCACGAAACGGACCGGCACGGTATAATCAGGTGCACATGCGCCATTAGCTCAGTTGGATAGAGCAGGGGACTTCTAATCCCAAGGTCGTTGGTTCGAATCCGACATGGCGCACCCCATTGTTTATGGATACGCCTCGTGCAGCAAGTGCTGTGCGGGGCGTTTTTCTGATGTCATCGGGAAGCAGAAAAGCCAGGCCTTTAAATCATGCAGCAAATAAGCCGTAACCCCCAAGTGTTCACACTTGAAAGTGCCTAAGTCACTAAAATAAGATTAAGAATAGCCCGCAAAAAACACCCACACGAGTCCAAATCTGATAAGAGAAAGCAGAATTGCAATCATGCCAACTGAACCGACTATATACACGATCGTTCCTGGTTATAACGTCGAAACATATCTCGATAGTCTCGCTCAGTCGCTTTCCAACCAAACCTATTCAGGTAACAAAGTCTTCATTTTTTATTGACGATGGTTCCGAAGACAAAACTCTAAAGAAAATGAATGAACTCTCGATTGAAGGCTTTTCAAAACATGTAGTCTCCAATAGCCATGAGGGTGTTTCTGCGGCCAGAAACACCGGTTTGGATTGGATAAAACAAAACTACAGCACCGACGGAGTTGTTCTTTTCCTTGATGCAGACGACATGTTCACCAACGAAGCTTTCGAGCTCATTGCCCAACAATTTATGAACAACAACCTCGACATCCTCGCCTTTGGCTCACAGCCATTGTATGAAAGCGAGCAGCTAAAGAAAGAAAAACCAGCATATCTCTCCTTTTACAAAAGAAAAGGAAGTTATCCAGCGGTAATGTCCGGTCAAGAATACCTGCACGCGGTTCTACCCAACGGCGACTTTCGCCCCAATGTCTGCCATCAGGCATTCAGCCTCTCTTTTCTTAAATCCGCTCAGCTACGCTTCTGCAATGGAATCATTCATGAAGACAACCTTTTCAGCTTCGAGGCATTACTCCATGCAAGCAAAGTCAAGTTTATAGCGAACGAGATTTATATACGCCGCGTGCGCCCCAACTCGATTATGACTAAAACCGCCAGTACGGCCAATCTTGATGGCTACTTTAAATGTGCTCTTAAAGCACTTGATTACCTATATAAAAGCACAGTCGTCGTTCGCCGCATCGACGACTGTGCGAGCGTCATCGATATGTGGCTCTCTTCAGCCTCTGATTATTACAGCGCGTTAGACGCGAGCGAAATTTCCGAACTGCTGGCCCTCTATGCGCCCGAAGAGCAAATTCTATTTTATGAACTCGTTGAACAACGAGCGCGATACACAAGAAATCGAGAATCGGAACTGCAGGCAGCACGCAACGCTGCTTACCACGATGCAGAAAACGTCACTAAAGCAAAATTTGAGAGTAGCATCTCCTTTAAAATAGGCAGAGCAATTACCGCTATCCCTAGAGCACTCCTCAGGCGTTAAGGATCGGATATGAAGATTACCGTAGCGGGCGTTGGATATGTGGGCCTCTCGCTCGCATGCCTGCTTTCCAAACATCACGACGTCACTGCTATCGATATCGACGCCCACCGCGTCGAATCCATCAATGCAGGAATCTCGCCCATCCGCGATGAGCTGATCGAGGCATATCTCGCAAGCCGCCCCGCAACTCTCACGGCAACGACCAACTCCCATGCGGCATACGCTGATACCGACATCGTGATTATCGCCACGCCCACCAACTACGACGACACGACGCACAGCTTTGATACCACGAGCATCGAAAGCGTCCTCGATCTTGCCGCCGCCCTCAACCCCGATGCGCTTGTGGTCATAAAGTCGACGATTCCCGTTGGCTATACTGAGCAGATTGCAACGCAATACCCACAGCTTCGCGTCCTGTTCTCCCCCGAGTTCCTGCGCGAGGGACATGCTCTAGGCGACAATCTGCACCCTTCGCGCATTGTCGTTGGCACGCCAGACCCCGCACGCAAAGAAGACGCTGAGCTTTTTGCACGTCTGCTTGCCGATGGGTCGGAAGACGACGACACCCCCGTATTGGTGACGGGCGCTACCGAGGCGGAAGCCATCAAACTCTTTGCCAATACCTATCTAGCTCTACGTATTTCGTACTTCAATGAGCTGGATACCTATGCGGAGAGCAAAGGACTCGACACCAAGCAGATACTCGATGGCGTGTGCCTAGACCCCCGCATTGGCAACCATTACAACAACCCATCTTTTGGCTATGGCGGCTACTGCCTGCCAAAAGACTCCAAACAGCTTTTGGCAAACTACGAGGATATCCCACAAGACCTCATGCGCGCCATCGTCGACTCGAACGCCACGCGCAAGGCCTTCATAGTGGAGCGCATCTTGGCCAAGCGGCCAAAGATGATTGGCGCCTATCGCCTTGCCATGAAGGCAGGATCAGACAATTTTCGCCAAAGCTCGATTGTCGATATCATTGACGAGCTGCACAAGCGCGATGTTGGGCTCATTATCTACGAGCCAACACTCGATGCCGAGCAGTTCCACGGCATCCCGGTAACGCACGACCTGGCGCAGTTCAAAGAGTCTTGTGACTTGATTATTGCCAATCGTTTTAACGATGAACTTTTGGACGTAGCCGCCAAAGTCTACACGCGTGACCTGTGGCACAAGGACTAGCGCCGCCGCAAGCCGCCCCGGCCTACGCCAGAGACATCCCGTACCATCACCCCTTAAGCCAAAGGACAAGACATGCCTACCGTCTCCGTAATCATCCCCAGCTACAACGCGGCGGAGTATATTGCGCAAACGTTGGAGAGCGTCCTTGCCCAGACGCTCAGCGATATCGAGGTCATCGTCGTGGACGACGGATCGACCGATAGCACGCGCGATGTCGTAGCGGAGTTTGCTTGCAAAGATTCACGCGTCACGCTCGTTGAACAGGCAAACCAGTTTGCCGGAGTGGCACGCAACAACGGCATGGCCAAAGCTCGGGGCACATACCTCTACTTCCTCGATGCGGACGACTATATCGAAAAGACAGCCCTCGAAGAGCTTGTCGATGCCATTGAAAAAAACCATACGGATATCGCCATCGCCAAATCGGAAGGCTTCGATAACGAGACGGGCAACACCTGGCCCATCGGCGGTGCGCTCAACGGCATGGATTTTGGTTGCCCCGTCGAGCATGCCGAGTATTGCGGAAAGCTATTCCAAAGCTTTATTGGATGGCCCTGGGACAAGCTCTTCCGCAAGGACTTTATCGACCGGATCAAGCTGACGTTCCAGCCGCTCAGGACCACCAACGATGCCCTCTTTGTCTTTTGCGCCCTGGCGCTGGCCAAAAACATCGTGTGTCTGGACTCTGTGTTGTTTCATCATCGGACCAACAACAAGAACTCGTTGGAAGGCTCTCGTGCAAAGAGCTGGAATAACGCGCTGTGCGCTATCCGCGCCATCGGGGATTTGTTGAACGAATCTGAAAATGGCAAGACTTGTCTAAACTCCTATTACCGCTGGATCCTCAACTACTCGATTTGGACCATCGAGAGCTTGCCCGATAACGAGGCAGATGCCTATCTTCGCGAGGTCGAGCCCATCATCCGCGCTATACCCAGCAGCACCGACCTTCGCCTGGATCCATATGAGAACAGACTCATGGAGCTGCTGGATGCCAACAGGGCAAAGGCCATCTCCAGTGCTATCACAACGCTGAGAGAGCGCGATAACGCAATCTGCGAGCGAGAGGAGCTAGCGCATACACTTGAGGCGGAGCGTCAGCAGTTTGACTCCTGGCGAAACGAAAGCGAGAAGAGACTTGCAGATATATATGCGTCCCATTCCTACAAGCTAGGAAATACCTTGCTTAAGCCTCTGAGCGAGGTAAAAGACATTACCAGGCGATAAAAAGACACAAGACAGTCCGTTGAACGAAAGAGATCGATTTACTTGAACAATAACCCCACGGCACCGAGCATTTCCATTGTTCTTCCCGTCTATAACGGAGAGAGCTACCTGGAAACAACCTTAACGAGCATACAATCACAAACGCAGTCGGACTTCGAAGTCCTGTGCGTAAATGATGGCTCGACCGACAACAGCCTCAGTATTCTAGAAGAATTTTCCCAGGCAGATACGAGGTTTCACGTCCTTACGCAAGAGAATTCCGGCCCAGGCGCAGCGCGCAATACCGGTCTCGATGCAGCAACGGGAACATATGTCATCATGCTCGACGCCGACGACATTTACGAGCCGACTCTTCTGGAAGAGCTCTATGCAAGCGCGGAAACGCACGGCAGCGATGTTGCTGTATGCAGGTCCTCGCAATTTGACGACTCCACCGGCACTCCTGTCGATTCGTGGTGGACTATCAACATCGCCCAGATTCCAGATATACCAGTTTTCAATGCCGCAGACATGCGTGACTTCATCTTCACCGCATTCATCGGCTGGCCCTGGGACAAACTGTACCGCCGCTCGTTTATCGAAGAAAATGCTATCCGCTATCCACGGCTATCTAACAGCGAGGACCTCTATTTCGTCTTCCTCTCCCTTGTACTTGCCTCCAAAATCTCCATTGTCGACACTCCACTCATCAGCCATAGGGTCAACCGTTCGGGATCGGTCTCCGGCTCGCGCGCAAAAGACCCACTCGCCTTTTACGAGAGCACCTGCCTGCTAAAAGCACAGCTCAAAAAGCGCCCGGACCTTTACGAAAAAACCTCTTGGGGTTTTCTCAATTGGGCTATCGGATACTTGGTGTGGAACATCGAAACCATGGACGACGAAAGCGGCCGTCAAATACAGCTAAAGGCCCTTGCGAACGACGAGTTCCCAGAGCTTGAAATCGGGCTTCACTCCCCCGCCTTCTTTGGCCTGGAACCCACCGTCTACGCAAGGTATTGTGCCCTCTTGGACGAAGCAATTGGAAACGATGGACAAACCGCAAGCAACACAAAGCAGCAAAAGCGCTACCGCATCATCCCGCGTTTGATAAAATTCCTCGAAGGAATCCAGTACGACGGCTTTCTCCGCACTCTACGTAAGAGCCTTGGTTGGTTCAAGCGAAAGCTCCTAAAGCAGGCGGTTTCGCAGCCGAGCTCCCATATAGCACGAGGGTCGGACTTTGCCCTTACTGGCAAAACTGCAGCTAAGAATATATCCTCTCGTACCTTAGGAGATTGATACATGAGCAACGCAACGCCAAAAGTCTCGGTCGTAATGCCCATATATAACGCCGAGCCCTATCTAGAGCAGGCGCTTGACAGCGTCTTGGCACAAACGCTTACCGATCTCGAAATCGTTTGTGTAAACGATGGCTCGAAGGACACCTCTCTCGAGACCATGCAGCGCTATGCTTCAAACGACGCTCGAATCAAAGTTATCGATAAGCCCAACGGCGGCTACGGCAACGCCATGAATGTGGGCATAAGCAATGCTACCGGCGAATACGTGGGCATTCTCGAGCCGGACGACTACCTTAAGCCCGAGATGTTCGAGAAGCTCTATAACCGGGCAATTCAAGATGACCTCGATTTTGTTCGCTCCGACTATTATCGCCTCACCACCAATGAGAAAGGTGTCGACCATCTTGAGAAGGAACCCATTTGCAACAAGAGTTCTTATTACAACAAGGTGCTCAATCCGCAGACCAACGTCGATCTGTTCAACATTCGCATGGAAAACTGGACAGGCATCTATAAGCGCTCCTGGCTCGCAGAGCACAACATCAAGTTCAACGAAAGCCCCGGAGCAGGCTTTCAGGACAATGGTTTTTGGTTCCAGTCCTATTGCTGGGCTACCAAGATCGCCGTTTTGGATGAGGCATTCTATTGCTATCGCCAGGACAACGCCGCCTCTTCGATCAACCAATCCAATAAAGTGTTTGTCATGCTCGATGAGTACCAATGGATTGAGAATTGGCTGAGGAGCAACCCTGAGCTGTGCCAGAAGTTTATTGGCATCTTTGAGTACAAAAAGACGCACAACTGCGAGTTTGCTTTTAGCAGGCTCGCCGATGAGTTCCAGCTTCCGTTCCTGGAAAGGTATTCTGCCGAATACAAACAGGCTTTTGACAATAACGAGATTGATGAAAAGCTATTTTGGCCCGACGAGCTCAAGAGGCTCAAGAGCATTGTTGCGGATCCCAAGGCGTACGTAAACGAGGTTCGCGACAGCAGGGAATGCAAGTCTGAGCTCGATTTAGCTCATGAAAAGGGCAGGATAGCAGTCTTTTCTTACTACCTTAAGGAAGAAGGACTCACTTCAGCGCTCAAAAGGGGTCTATCCTCCATTTGCCGATAAACGCAAGGCTCCCTTAATGAGCGCGTAAAGTCAAAGATTCATGATGCGAGGCCACTTTGGACACATGAGTTACAGCGGAAGCCTTAAAAGTAGCACTCCATCTTTTTTCTTGTGCAACCTTGGCATTCTGGTCTGAAGACATATTTCGATTGCTTTATTCCTTCCCCTCAACGGCACATCCGGCTGAATCCAGTTGGACTTCAGGTAATAACAGCAATCAACCTGCGTATCTTCCCGTCCATGATTCTCCGGCAGTTTATCCCTCTATCGGATAAACGTTCTATAGCGGAAACCAACCTCTGTCTTAAGAAGGTTTACATATGTGGTTCGAATTCAGCATCGCATTTTTTCTATACATAGCAGTCTTGTTTATACCAACTTATTATTTTCTTTCTGCCCTACAGATTGACCAACGCATATCCATTTCGATGGCCCCCGCGATAACGGCCTTTTCCTATTCGTTAAGCGGCATTGTGCTCTATTGTCTAGGACTTAAGTCCTCACCACTGACAATCATCTTTCCTTGGACTTCTCTTTTTCTCGCTGTTGGTATTTTCATTAGGCTGAAAGACAAACGCAATTTACTTCAGGATCTACTATTTATAGACTTTCACATTCCCCTTATCTATATCTTTGTCGGCATTTTAGTTACCACTGCAGTGTTTGTAGCCAATCTCGATGGGGCTACCGCTTTCTTCCAAGACGGAACAGACAATTATTATCACCTCAACGCCGTACGAAGCTTTGCACAAAGCGGCGATATGTCTTGTCTGTCTGCTAGCCTTTTTGAACACAGCACCAGCGCCACTGTTGGCGCAAGTTTTTATCCTGCCGAATGGCATATACTTGCCGCCCTTTGCATGCAGACACTTAATATTGAACCGACTATTTGTATTAATGCACTCAATACAGCACTTATAGCCGTCGTTTTTCCGCTAGGTCTTTATTCATTTTTAGTATCGATTGATTCGACCAATCGCAACCTTCACATTGCCGGATCCGTTACGACGCTCTCGGTTTGTGCATGCCCTTGGAAATTCGTAATTTGGGGGCCTCTCTATGCCAACCTCTTAGGTCTTGTCTTTATATCAAATACATCTAGCTGCTTTATATCACTTCTCGACGGAAAACATGGTAAACGCGTTAACCTGGCGGCATTATTCGTTACCGGATGCTTCGCTATTGCACTCGCTCAGCCAAATTGCATCATGACCATGGGCGTAATATTGGCTCCATTTTTAATCCGCAGCATATATAAAACATCAAAAGAAAGAGGTTTGCCAGCGGCGTTCTTGGCATGCGCGGCATCCATTGCCATTCTGTTATTTTGGGTCATCTGTCGCAACAGCCCAGTTTTCTCTGGAGTCGCAAATTTCAACTGGGACCCCATCCTAGATGCTAAAAGCGCCACACGCTGCATACTCGAATTGACCCTAATTTATAACAATAACCCACCTCAATGGATTGTGGTCGCCTGTGTACTCTTGGGCATTATTCGACTTGTTTCGTTACGTCGGAATCGATGCTTACTCTTTTCACCGCTTTATTTTGCTATTTCATATATCATCTCCATTTCAAGCAGTGGATTATTAAGAACATATCTCTCGGGATTTTGGTACAACGACTTCTATCGAATCGCGTGCATGTATGGATTGTGCCTAATTCCCCTCGTATCTTATGGACTAGAATTAATTCATAACGCAATTAAATGCGCACTTACCAAAATGGGAATAGGTACCAAGGGAATACGTGTCGACTCATTAATCCAAGTGCTATCAATTGCTTTATTTTGTGTTATCTGCTATGGACATAACACTTTTATCCTCTTGCCAAACAAAAATGCAGGCTCCTTTGATTTCCTAACCTCAACGATTAAATACCAATACACCCTTACAAGCCCTACCGCCTCCCTAACCATTGGAGACTCGGAGTTCCTTAAAAAGGTTGAAGCAATTACGGGAACTCACAACCTTGTGATTAACGATCCCAATGATGGAAGCGTTTATGCCTACGGACTAGATAACATCAATATCTACTACAGGCGGTTCTTCGCACCGGAAAACAACGATACTTCGGATTTAATTCGAACAAGATTAGCCGACATTTCATTCGATGACCAAGTCAAGGATGCCGTCAAATCAATAAACGCGAAGTACGTTCTTGTCCTCGATTACGATTTCAATGGAAAAAGCGGAACAAAGTACTTTGATTTTTACGAAAGGGACGACTGGAAGGGTATTCACAACATAAACGAAAATACTCCTGGCTTTGAGCTTGTTCTTACCGAAGGCAGCAGACGTCTCTATCGAATAACCGTACTAGATTAATGACGACAACGATTCTAACTTCGTATCCTTGCCTTCTAAGCTCTATTGTCCGAAGCTTGAACAAGCACCGCCAGCGCACTGTGATAGTGTCGCGAAGGTTGGTGTAATGGCCCTTACGACCCCTGCGTCCAGGATTTGAAATCAGTTGATATCCTTGGCAGTCTCTACGTTGACGACAAGCTCCGGGCTGGATTCGATCATCTTCCTGGGCATCTTCTTCAGCTCCGACCAATCGTGTTCCCCGGAGGCGCCGGCCTTGCCCTCTCGAACCGGCGCAGCCATAGCATCGCGGTAGAAGCAGCCGCGAATCCCAGCACCAGGTATTCGCCCGTGTACACAAGCTACCTGTACCGTATCTCCAAACGCAACGGCTGGACAACGACTGCTCCAGGGTTGAACTTCAAAAACGACGCCTCATCATCCACCAGCACGGGGGAAGCCGATTCGGCGGTGCTCACGATCACATCGGATGTCGAAGTAGAAAGCGCGACGGTATCCTTGACCGGTTGCAGGATCAAAAGAAAGATGGCGATCACAATCACCAGAGTGGCAAGCGTCGGGGCCCAGCGAACAAACGACTCGAACCTCAACCGGTCCTTTATCCGAGAGATCTGGAGTCCTGTTATCGCTACAGCATCTAAACCCTTCTATTCACCGCTTCGTTAACGAAGCGGTTGCCCTCAATTGCCACCGACGCGTACGATAGTGTCGCGTGTTGGCGTAGGGCTCGATTCTCGAAGGTGGCCGCAGGCTGCCCAAGGAACCAAAAGTCGCCTAGAATGCCGTCATTCTAGCGCATGCCTCGCCGCCTTCCCGCCGACAACGGGGTTGTCCGCCGCAGACGAGCGCGATGAACCTGGCCAGCGCGCTCGGCTGTCGGCGACGCAAGGCGCGAGCAATGTGGTCGCGGCCTTGGAGCCGGTCCTGCCGTGCGGCAACACCTTGAAGCCGTGCGCCTTGATGGTCCTGGCCCTGGACCGGGTGATCCCGGCGCGCCTGGCGAGTTCCGCCAGGTTGACGTCGTTTGGTTTCAGGGCCCCGCCGTTCTCGGCGCGCATGTCCGCCAGGGCCTTGTCTTTAACGTCTTCCAGGCCGTTGCGTTCCTGTTGGTTCATCCATCCTCCTCTCGCTGGTGTATTGGCGTATTTCAGTCTAGGGCGGAGGCGGGGCGCAGCGGCTATATTTGTTCGGCTCGGATTGGCTGAATTAAATCGGCGCAGAGAAAGGCATCGTCAAATCATCCAGTCTCAAGCGTAATCACAAGTAAGATTTATCGGTATAAAAGCTGAAGTGCCAGTTTTTAAGTTGCGAATCAGCATCCCCGTTGTCATCAACAAACTCAGAGAGCATATCCGCACCGTCGGTAATTGGGCAGCGATCGCCCTCGTATTTCATAAAAGGAAAAGCACCATCTCTGGAACCAGAAGCAAACACAAAACCTGATGGGTTGATTGCCCAACAGACATATGCATCCTTTCCACGAGAAAGCAACAACGATCCGTTGCAGCCGTTGGGCAAGAAGCGGTTAAACGCCTCGTCCAGAGACGAATAGGCACCGGAATCCGTCCAGCTCCGATTCTCCAAACTTGCAATTGTCCAAAGAAAGGACTTCATCTCTTCCAGATATGTCCAGTCAAACCATATCCCATCTTCATCGAACCCGCTCCTCCCTTTGCCCGATTCAAACCGCTTAACCTTAGCGTTGGCGTTGGCGGCGTTCGTGTCGACCTCACGCTTAAAAGTAGCCAAGTAGGAAGCTTTTTCAGGCGGTCTTAAACATTCAAGGTACTTTTGGGCATTCCGTCCGTTGAAATGTCTGATGTATCGAAAGTTTGGAAACAACGCTATTGCGATATTAATAAACTCCTTTGCAGGCAGGTTCTTCTCCACAACGTTAATGCGCATGTACATCGATTCAAGCGAAGCATAATAGGCAAGCGCGAAAACATAGGGTGCGATGAATATTGGGTACCAGATTGAAAGAAACAGCAAGCTTAATTCATCGCCCCAGTCCATAGAGGACCAGGCATTTGAGAGCAGCAACGTTGCTGCAACAAAAACAATGATGCCCAAAACAACCCTCATGTTTTCAAACAAGCGTAGATTGGATACATCACGTCTGGATGAAAATAGGGCATAGCCAATACCCAAAAACAAAAGGACTACTTGAAGAGCAACTTCAAACAGAATCGGGAAACAGACCAAGTTGATATAGAAAGACGTTAGTGCGCCAAAGCCGACTTCGGGCACAATCAATTCGTTTTTAATTGAAGTGACCGATGTTGCCTTAGAAGCAATATACATGGAGGGAAACCCAACAAATACAACCTCAAGAATCGTATCCAGCAAGATGCCTGTATTCCAAAACCCGCATTCAAACGCGCCGTATATCAAAAGCGCAGAGTACGTCACAAGGATGAGCGCAGGAATCAGAATTTTGGGATTTAGCGCAAGTTTGATAACACCAGCAAACGATTTAATAACGCTTAACAACTTACCCTTAGCCAGAAGATAAATCGCTAAAAGACCTATTAATATAATTGATGCATATTCACGGTTATCCATTTGTCCGATGAGAGTTGCAGCCAACCATTGAACTCCACTGAGGATCAATCAGGCTCCCTCCTTAGCCATATTGAATCTAGACTCAAGATCGCGCCGGGCACGCCATCTGCGCCGTCGCCATGGGCATCTATACCCACGTGAACATGGATTCCAATCGCGAGATTGCCGAGACGCTGGCGAAGGCGGTGGGCACCGCGCAGCCGGAGCCTGATAGTAGCGCCGCTTGTATCAAACGCCATTGCTCCGGTGAGCTTGGTGGATACTCATCGGTTGCGAGCCGAGGCATCCAAGCCTCATGAAATGACAGTCTAACCCTTGACCAAGCCAGAGACATATCCCAACGCGTCAGGAAGCGACGAGTTCACGGCATCCAGCAGCACGAAGAGCTTGATGCAAGTCTTGCGTCGGACCGGCTTGTACATCATACCGCGATCGAGGAAGTTCCGGTTAAGCTCGCTCTCTCGCTCGCGGTTGAAGTCATCTCCCGACCTGAAGAAGTAGTCCACGGCCTCGCATATGTTGGCAAAGTCGCTTATCGAAATGGCCATGGCGGGGAGTTCACCGTCACTTCCATCTGAAAGCGAACCTTTCAGCTTTTTCAGCTCGCGAGACCAAGGCCTTTGTTTATGCTTGCCCCCTACATCTCGTCTCGCCAAGCAATCTTCTCAAACCGCACAATTCAGAGCTTGCGATGGTTCTCAGCAAACCAGTTATCCAAGGTTTCCACACGCTGCCTTAAACGCTTCTCATACAGATTTGCAGGCACCCCGAGCAGTTCAAGAAGAATAGCCCTGTACATCAACGAAAGCTTTTTGAGATAGAAAGCGCTTTCGAGGCCATCGAGATAGCCACCCTTTGGTTGATTGGCCTTAATATGCATAATCCTGACTCGACTGCACTTCAGCTTAGATAAGAACGCGTCATAGGGTTTCTTTCCCATCTGCATTTCATGAGCAAAAGCCACCTTACCAAATTCCCCAATGACTGCATGGAGGCACTCTTTTAATGTAGGGTGTTCCTTTTCAGCCAAATCAGGGAACAACCCCTTTTCTTTGTTGCACATCTCAATCAAAGGCTCAGCGAGCTCGATGAGAAAAGCGCATCGAATGTCAATCGGCATCCCAGACCTCGACATTGCGTACAGGTACATCTGATTTGTGATGTCGAGTTGCTCCACCAAGCAAAGCCATTTCCCAACCAAGTCGTCAGTCAAAACATCCCAATAGTCAACGAGCTTGTCGTTGGGAATATTCGACGAACGCAAGTCGGAGTCGAAATAGCTTAATCGCCGAGCTAGAATCTGTCTGACCTCCGCCTCGCCGCCATCGCCGTCCGGCGAGCCGTCGAACTCTACCCTGGCCAATGGAACAAAAGCCCCGTCGAACACCATCAGAAGTCTTTCGATTAAAAACAACGGCGTTTGAATGTTCGACCACGGAATCGGTTCGGCAGCAACCGCGGTTATCTCCCTGGTTCGACATTGCTTGACGACAACATCGTATGCAATGTCCCCGCATCTCATGTTGACGCAGATCTCATGCGGTCCGCCCAGAGCAAGACCCTCTTGCTCATAATGCGCGGAAAGCGTTTTAAATCTGGGAATGTGCTCTCCCATTGCCCCTCCTGCAAGCAATACCTTTGCACCGTTTATATCGAGCAGGAAACCCAAGAAGCAGTGGTGCGCTGAGTGTTAGTGTAAACCGTCCTAACGAATGGTAGCCGAAGGCCATCCGATCCGGGCAGCAAATTCGGTTCACATTGCCCGGATCGCCGCCTAAAACGCCTGCATCTTACCACCGCTACGCCACCCTCGCGGGCAAGACTGAGTAATCGTCTATTTCCATACCTCCATACCACCTGTAGCGCGCTTTAGTACCGCCATCCAAATACGTGAATATTGCCCTTCAGCACCGCCCGCGGCGCGCTTGAGTGGCGCTCGCATCCGCGCCCGCGCCCTACCGGTCCGCTTCCTGCATGCTCGAGACGCCATACCGGTAGTCGAGAGAAAGGAGCGGATCATGGCAAGAAGGATACCGGCGAAGGAGGTACTCAGGCTGAGGTCGTCGAACCTGTCGCTCAACGCGATCACCGCCGCGCTATATGCGTCGAAGGCCGGTGTCTCCGTCGTGCTCAGGGCCGCGGCTGAGCACGACGTCGCCTGGGAGGAGGCGGAACATCGGAGATGGCCGCCGTGAGGTGCGTGCTCGAGAGCTGCGCGGCGGAGCTGGATGGAGCCCGGGCAAGGCGTTAGGCCTTCCCCGTCCTTGCCAGAAAGCTGCCATCAGAAGCTCTTCTGCAAATCCTAAGCCTCACCTACGACGAACAGGCGGACCTGCTGATCTCGCGCGGCCTCATGGCAGACCGAGAAGAACTCGTCGGCAAGCACGAGAGCGTGGGATAATAGCGGGCAAGCTCGGAGTCAGCGCCAAGGTGGCCGAATCCTAGCTCGTGGCGCTCAACACTGTGAGGAACTGCTGTGCCCACCATAGCCGCCTCTGGAACAAGACGCTCGGCACCAAACCCATGATTCCAAGGGATGACACCGCCTGGCACGAGCCCCACGAGGTCGGCAACCACAAGATGTTCGGCACGCTCACTGTGCTCAGCTACATGCTCGAGACCATCGCGCCGGACACCTCATGGAGGTCGCGCCTCCTCGATCTCATGGAAGAGAGGCTGCCTCGCGAGGAATGGCGAGCCATGGGCTTCAGAGACGGCTGGGAGAAGTGCCCGCTATGGTCAAAGTGGCTAGTCAACGAAAAGGCCGATGAAAGCTTCAGCGAAGAGAGCCATCAGAACGAGGGGCCGCAGGACTAGACAATGGGGCGCGGCCGAGGCGTTCTGCGCCCATCGCGAGGCGCTGCGCTCGCGCGGCTTCCTCGACGCCGGCGACTCGACCGCGTGCTGACGCACCCCCATTTGTCCCAGTTGGCTTGACCTGCGGTTATTAGCAGCTAATCAACAACAAAACGGACTAGCGTTGAAGCCCACCTGTGTCATCTTTCTCGCATTCTATTTCGAATGGAGACTTCTGCTTTGCAAGTTCGAGCATGTCATGCTTTTCTTTTATTTGATCTACATGCATGCTGGATTCAATTGCCCAGTAAACTCTAAACCCTCTTTCGCAAGCTGCCTTCTCAATCCTTTCCACATCACAAACCCAGCGCCATAATCGAGGCTGCCGGTAATAAGCGGAAGGACGATATCCTTTCTCGACAGGAAATATATATTGCTCAAACCAAGCAATTTTATTTTCCGCCTCATCAACCCAAGTCATAGGGTTTTCGGACAGAGGCTCAAATCCGAGCTTCCTCATAGCAAAAGAAGGGAACACCTGGCAGTCGCAAAACGTCATGGTTATACAACCTGCCAGCGCATTGCACAAGGAGGCGCTGGCATCAGAGAGGCGGGACGCATTTCCCCCTCTTCCATAGATTTGGAGAGCATAGCATCCGAACTCCCTATCGATAACGTTATCGGGATATTCACAATTCAAAGGTGATATTCGAGCCGTGCCGTATTGTTCATATTCCCTCTCGTTTCCGTATGGTATGTATAACTTCCATCCCAGACATGCTTCCCCTTCGCTTAGTTCGCACATGGGCAAGTTTTGGACAAGACTAACCCCGGCATCCATGTCGCCGGACTCGAAAAAGGCGGCTAATAGGGAGAATAGTCTCGTCGTTTCTCATGTACCTATTGATGAAAAGCGCCGCCTCGCTATCGGCAAATGACTCGATAGCGTCTTTTATATCGGCGCAGTCATCATTGCAGTAGAGACGAACCGTCGAAAGATAGTTCTTTATGAGAGACGGGATTTTTGAGCTCCCGCTCCCAGCAGGCACTGGGGCATCCACATCAGACTTAAGAATAATCCCGGGCTCTCTCGTCGCAAATGAAAGGACGCAAGCCTCATCTGCCCTCGTCAATGCGTCGAAGAGCCCATAGAGGCAATTTAGGATCTCGTCTTCTTCTGGACAGACTCGCATCCAACGGTCGAGGACCTTCTCCAGCAGAATTCGTCCGAAGGGATCGATTGTTGGCAACGCCACACATACACGGTTAATTATTCCCCGCACGTGCAGCCCTCCCCATGAGATTCCCCTCACTGCGTTTTCCAGCCTATGCGGATCCTGCGGGACGATAGAATCAAGAAGGATATCCGTCGCTAGCTCTGGCAATGAAGCAGGTTCCGGCAAACTACGAACTTCTTTCTCCAAGACTGGAGGATTACATCTGCCGTTGCAGGTTATCCATCTTCTCTTGCTGCCGCATTCGAGTTCAAACATAGTCTCAAAAAGGGTGGGACTCTTTGCCATCGCCCTGACCCTGACGGCATACGCGATATCGCTCGACGCCGATCCGAAGCCATATCGATCCAGCCCTTCGTTTCGATACGAA
>OLPO01000629.1_pt1 | contig 28088 bp, 21 predicted proteins | sample 1672831 | NCBI WGS metagenome assembly OLPO01 (sample SAMEA3136728, study PRJEB25190) | human gut metagenome
TGCCGAAAAGAAATCGCCCCAGGTATTCGACCAAAGATTGCAGGGATGCCCTGAACCATGCGTCGAACCATCTCCGCGATTTCTTCCACAAACTTCCCAAGCAATTCCTTGAAAAGCAACCAAAGCGAAAGCGAGCCCGAAAACGCGGCCCGGCCCCCGCGGGCATAGCGCCAGCTCAGCTTAAATGAACCCGTTCAACTGGAACATTTCTCCGCTGTTGCTCAATTATTACGTTTCAGTTACAGAACGTAACAAAAAGCTCTAGAATCAACCCACTTGTGAAAAAGCAGAGGAGATCGATTCCTTCGGAGAATTGATGGCCCCTCGTGATGGGAAAGGCGGTGCACAGGGGTGGCTGAAGACAAGCGCGTAGACTTGCTGGAACGCATCCTTGCAGCACATCAGTCCTTTTACGACATCACAAGAGACTATCTTTTTGAAGGCCGCACCTTCCCCGCCTTCGCGGAGTACCACACCTACGGCGAAAAGTATGTGCTGGTAAAGCGCGCAAAGCTCTGGGAAGTGAACACGCACGACTTCATGTTCTTCGAATGCGTTGACGAGCTCGACGAAGCACACCTTGCCGAGGATATTTCCTTCATGCAGGAAAAGGCCCTTCGCAAGGTTGATGCCGGTCCGAACCATATGTCCTCTGCCCTTTCGCTGGTGATCATCGCCAACAGCACCACCGAGGCAGCACGCAAACTCGCAAAGAAAACGCGCTTCCACAAGGAATATCGCTTCGGTTTTCGCGGTTGGACCGACCTTCGCCTGTGTGTAGTGGATCTCTCCCTCCCTGCAAAGCAAGGCGTGGTTGCCAACAATGCGGCAAAGCAGCTGAAAGAAGCTGTTGCCAGCAACTTGGCATTGATCAAGTAAGATCCCCGAACAAGAAAGGTTCAGAGATGAACGCAATGATCGTCCTTTTGGGCGGCCTTATCATCCTCGTACTTGGCTACGTGCTGTACGGCGGATGGCTGGCAAAGAAATGGGGCGTTGACCCCAGCCGTCCTACCCCCGCGCAGGAAATGCACGACGGCGTAGACTACGTGCCCACCAAGCCCTACATCCTGCTTGGTCACCACTTTTCCTCCATCGCAGGCGCTGGCCCCATCAACGGCCCCATCCAGGCTGCCGTGTTCGGCTGGGTTCCCGTTCTGCTGTGGGTTCTGATTGGCGGCATCTTCTTCGGTGCTGTTCACGACTTCGGCGCCCTGTTCGCTTCGCTGCGCCATAAGGGCCAGACCATCGCAACGGTTATCGCCGAGAACATCGACGACACCGCTAAGAAGCTGTTCTGCATCTTCGCCTACCTTACCCTGGTTCTGGTTGTTGCCGCATTTGCTTCCATCGTTGCCAACACCTTCGCGGTTAACCTGGCAAACGCGACCGAGGCTTCCAATCTGGCAAACCAGCGCACCGCGATGATCTCCGTGCTGTTCATCGTCGTGGCCATCATCTACGGCTTGGCTACCCGCGGCCGCGAGATTCCCACCGCAGCCAACATCATCATCGCCATCGCGATCATCGTTGTTCTGGTTGCCATCGGCTACAACTTCCCGCTGATCTCGCTCGACTACACCACGTGGATGGTTCTTTTGGGCGTGTACATCATGGTTGCCGCCGTTGCCCCCGTTTGGATTCTGCTGCAGCCCCGCGACTTCCTGAGCTCGTTCTTGCTGTACGGCATGATCGCCCTTTCGCTCATCGGCATCGTGGGCGCTTCCATCACGGGCGACGCCTCCAACCTGCAGATTCCCGCATTCACCGACTTCTACGCCTCGAACGCCGCGGTTGACGCAAACGGCAACCCCATCATCGACCCCGCAACCGGCAAGGCCGTTGTGAACAAGGCCGCCGCTTCCGGCTTCCTGTTCCCCGCACTGTTCATCACCATTGCCTGCGGCGCAATCTCCGGCTTCCACAGCCTGGTTGCCTCCGGCACCACCTCCAAGCAGCTCGACAACGAGAAGAACGCTCAGCCCATCGCTTACGGCGGCATGCTGATCGAGTGCCTGCTGGCCATCATCTCGCTCTGCGCTGTTGGCTTCGTGTGGACGCAGTACAGCGCTGGCGGCTACGCATCCCCGACCGCCGTTTTCGCTGGCGGCCTTTCCCAGATGCTCGCCTGCATCCCCGGCCTTGAGAACATCGAGGGCATCGCCTACACCCTGCTGATCCTGGCTGTTTCCGCCTTCTGCCTTACCTCGCTCGACACCGCAACCCGCCTGGGCCGCTACATGTTCCAGGAGCTGTGGGTTCCCGCCGGCAAGCAGATGGACGAGGTAACCGGCGCACGCAAGGCGCTTACCAACCCCTACGTTGCCACGCTGGTTACCGTGATCCTGGGCGTTGGCCTTGGTATGACCGGCTACACCATCATCTGGCCTCTGTTCGGCGCCGCCAACCAGCTGCTTGCCGCGCTTGCCCTTTTGGCTGTGTGCGCATGGCTGGGCAACGCAGGCCGCAACAACAAGATGTTCTACATCCCCATGGTGTTCATGCTGGTTGTTACGCTCACCTCGCTGGTAATGACGCTGCAGGCAAAGTGCACCGTGCTTATGGCTGGCACGGGCGACCTGTTCGCCGCAGGCGTTCAGGCTATCCTGGCCGCTGTGCTCTTCGTTCTGGCCATCATCCTGGCCGTCAAGGGCGCAAAGACCATCTTCGGAAAGAAGAAGGCTGCATAGCTCTTTGCGGAATACGCATCACGCAAAAGAGGCCGCTCAACACGAGCGGCCTCTTTTTTCTGCCGTTTTGCGGCTGGCAGAGCCGATGCTGACGGCGGAGTGCAGCCTGCCTGCCAGCCCTGCGAGCAAACCTATCGGGAAACGCCCAGGTACTCCAACTGCGCACGGATGCTGCGGATCGAGGGCATGCGCAAGGCAGGGTCGACGCCCTTGTACACCACATCGAACAGAGCATCGGGGTTGGCGGGTGTGCCCGCATCGAGCGCCTTGCGCACCTGCTCCAATCGCTCAGCACGATGCAGACGCGTAGCCTCGATAATCGGAATCGGGTCGTCGATAGGATAACCGTGGCCAGGATAGAAGCGCTGCGCCTTTCCTTCGCGCACCAGCACTTCAAGCGCATCGAGGCTGGCGAAGTAGCTGGCAAGCACCCCATCGGGATGGAACACCACCGTAGGACCATGACGGAAAAGAACATCGCCCGTGAACAGCGCCTTTTCTGCGGGCAGCAGCAGGCCCGCAGAATCCTCAGAGTGGCCCGGCAAGGCCATCACCTCGAACTCAGGTGCGCCCCCAAACGGGCAGAACGAACCGATGCGCAGCGGGAAAACAACAGGAACCGCAAGCCCAGCAGAAGAAGAGGCTGTCTGCTGCCCGCATGGTGAGCACAGCCCTTCGGGAGCTTCCTCCCCTTCGCTCGACTTCGTCGCCGAGGCGGCTTCGAAGCCCTGCGCCGAAGCAAGGGTTTCAGGTTGCCCGCCCCTACCAGCAAAGGCCTTCTGCAGCAACCGCTCTATGCGCTCGGTGCGCGGCGCGTAGACAGGGGCACCTGTTGCCGCTGCCAACTCCGGGATCCCCTCGATATGATCGGGATGGTCGTGGGTAGCCACGATGGCCCCAATACGTAGGCCCTCTCGCTTGCAAGCCGCAAGGATACGCCGCACCTGTTCCCCAGCGGGGGCAGGGTCTATCACCACGCAGACGTTGGCACCAGGCTCAGCAACAATCCAGGTGTTGGTACCTACGTACGTCATAGGACTGGGATTATTGGCGCGCAGGCACAGCACACGCGAGCTCATGCGCCCACCGTTCCATGGCGTTTCATCTTTTACGAAGCCCACGATGCACCTCTTCCTTCACAGCCACAAACCCTATCGCATGCGGCAAACGCCCCAACAGCCAGACGCTAGCCACGCTTAGGGAAGTCGCAATGCAGCACGAACGTGCCGTCCTCCTTCTTGATGGGGTACGACATGAAACGCGTAAGCTTGCGGCGCGTTTCCACGAATTCCTTCGCGCTGTGCGCCGAGGCAACGCACGTGAGGTTGTAGATGGTAGGCGCCAGCACCAGCCATTTACCCGCATCGCCTGCACGCATGGCGTAGGCAGGCGTCACCCAATCGGCGATTTGAGCCTCGCTGGTTTCGCCGTCGGCCACCTGCCCTTCAGGCATCAGCGCCGAAAAGAAGAACGTGTCGTAGCGCTTCGTTTCGAATTCTGGCGTGCAGAAGTTTGAGATAAGGCCCAGCAAATCGGTGCGCAGTACCAGCCCATGAAGAATCAGGAAGTCAGCAAAGGCTATCTCGTGGTTCTCCAAAGCGGTGCGGTTCTCTTTCCAGGTTGGGTCGCTTAGGTCCTGCACCACCGAATGCTCATCGGGGCCGGCCAGCAGAACGCCGCACTCTTCGAACACTTCGCGCGCAGCGGCAACCACCACGCGGCGCGCCACTTCTTCGGTGCAGCCCATGAGCTCGGCCCATTGCGCCGGCGTAGGGCCGCACCACGGCAGGTTCGGGTTCGAGTCGCGCTCATCCACCCTGCCACCGGGGAACACGACCGCATCGGGAACGAACTCCATCGTCTTCACACGGCGCAGCATGAACACCTCAAGCTCCTGGCCCGTAGGGAAATCGGGAGGAAAATGATCGCTCTCGATGCGGTACTCCGTTTGGAACGGTTTGGAATCGCGCACCAGCATAACCGTTGCCGCATAGCGCGGCTGCACCGGCTCGAACCCTGGCTGGAGGGATGCCTCTATCTTCGGCACCACGCTTTCACGCGGCTTGAACTCAACCGAGCTTCCCTGGAAATCTACCCGCATGGCACCCTCCTTTTCGCCGCTCCCCTTTTGCGGCACATCGATGCTTTTATGATACGGTTCGCGCATGCCTTTCGCTAGAACCAAACATCAGCGCACCGTGCCTTCGCGAACCGCATTCGGCAAGGTACACCACGCCCTACCGAGCAAGGCTCGCCACCGCACTGCAACAGCGCCCCCTTCGCTCAAACCGTTAAACGAGCCGGATCCAAGCGCATCGGCTCTGCGGAGCCAAAAGAACGCGCTCCGCAGCTACACTACGAAGCTGAACACATCGCCCCAATTACGGCGCAGAATGAAATCAGCCGTGCAGTTGATATTGTCGTACACGATAGACCACTGCGTGTTGCTGGTAATGTCCTCAGGGTTCGGCTCCTGCGAAGAGGCGCGCAGCGCCTTCCAGGCAGTTTCCTTCGTTTGCGGCTGCGCACCATCAAGCACCTCGGCTATTACCAAGGCGCGTTCCTTACCGTGCCCCAAAACGCCGTTTTTCTGGTTCGGCAAAACCTCATCCGCACAGCACGCGTAGTAGTTGGTAACCTCGCGCGCATGCGTAACAATCATCGGGCGTGCCGAATTATGAGGATCGTACTCCACCACGCGGCTATCGCCCGAAGCGTCGTTGATGAAGAAATGATAATCACGGCCCGCCATGGCAACCATGTCATACGAGCCCAACAAATCTATCGCTTCCTGCGTGGTGGCCGCCCTATCAAGCACCAGGCGCACGGCAAGCGAGGTGTTGATCTTAGGCTTTCCGGTATTTTGCCTGGTGGGAGCACTGTCAAGCGTAAGCACTGCAATGGATACGCCCTTTTCGTTTATACCATCAAGGCTGGCGAACGGCGCGAGCATGGCGGCCGCCCTTGCCGCAAGGCTGGCTTCGGGCTGGTTTGCACCCAAATTGTTCAGCGCGGAAAACGCAAGGGATGCATATCCCTCTTTTGGATTGGTGCGCACCAGCAATGCCGAGGTGTCGTCTTTGAAATCGTAGTTGCGGCCCATCAAAACGCTGCCGGATGCCTCGGCGCGAAATGCGCTGCAAGCGAACTTCGGCGCCTGCACCTTCAAGGGCAAGCCAGGGAACACCTGGCGGCATACCGCATCGATATACGCCTGATCGTCTTCAACGCCCGCCTTGATAATGGCGTCAAGGTTGTAGCGATAGCTAACCGAGGTTTCGTACAGGTTGTACGGCCCCTCATAACAGGACAGCTTCCTTAGCGAGCAAAGCGTCCTGATACGCGTTGACGCTACGGCGCCCGCCGCCAAACCAGCCGCCACCCCGACAGCTCCTGCGCACAGCAAGCCTGCCTTCGCTGCCTTTGAATTGCTTGCAAAAACGCCCATATCAGCTCCTATCCCCAAGATTGGCAGAACTTTTCCGCCTCTGCGCTAGCCGCTTCGCCAGCCCAGTGTACGGCACATTTCTCTTAACCACTCAATCTAACAGGCATAACGCCAATGCGCCGCACCCCGGGAAGGTAGCAGGCCTGCCCGTTTGCGCATGTACGCTACTCGGCACCTTCTTCAGCTCCGAACACCTGCGCTTGAACCTTGATATCGAAGGTATCGGCCATCGTTTCGAACAGCTTCTGAACAACTCTTTTTGAGATAGCACGCAGATCCTGCTGCGCAATACCCGCGATAATGGCAGCACGCTCTTCGGCGGGCACGTTCAATGCCCCGAGGCTCATTTCAAGGTAGCGTTCGATCTTCTTGCTAAGCGGAAACTCGTCACTGCAAGGGCGCATCATGTAACCGAGCATGATGCCAGAGGTGCCGATATCAACCTGGTAAAAATCTTCTTCGGTGAAATCCGGGTTATACGGCTGGAATGCTTGCTGGATATGCTTGGCAGTGTTGCGGCGGATGTAGTCGAGCGAGCGTTCGCTGGTGTACGCCTGCAGGTACAAATCACGGATGATCTCGTTCAATTCCGCGAGGGTAAGCTGAATGGAGGTTTCAAACGCATAGGCGAACGCCGGACTAGCCCCAGGGCCCAAAAGCGACGCTGCCTTATCGGCAGCCGAGAACTGGCCCGAGAACATAAGCTTCATCAGCTCGTACATCACGCCATCTTTCGTGCCGAAGATATTCTGGAACGTGCTTGCGGAGACGTCGGCGTTCTTCAGGATGGCCGCCATAGTGGTGCCGTGATACCCGCGTTCCAGGAACAAGCGAACGCTCGCAGAAAGAATGCGCTTGCGCGCCGCTTCGCTATCGTATCGACGGGTCACGGTTCCTCCTTTTTCTTGCATTGGTGTTAATCCTACCCGCACCGTGGTGCCGCACTTGCCCCAAAACCAAGAAACAGCCCCCTCCTGGCAAAATAATCCACTTGTGAACGATTGATTGGCTCCAAAACAATGCATCACCAAAGCTGACCTGGTGTTTTACCGATTGTTCAGAACGAGGCAACCCAGATGCAGGCAGAAAACCATTCCCAAGTCGATTAATTTGCCACCGAAGAGCCTTTTCTTGGTTTTGCCCACGGCAACCCCGCCCCCCAAACAAAAAAGGAGGCAGCACCTGAACAGGTGCCGCCTCCTTGTACGTAGCTTTTGCCGCGCCGTTGGCGCTCAAAAGGCCTACAGGTTGTTGAAGGTGAAGTTCTCGGGATGAGCCTTTACCTCTTCGCGCAGTTTCGGGTTCATCTTGCGAACGCCACGACGGTTGTCCTCGGTCTGAGAAGCCAGAACCTGGTTGCGGTTCTCCATGCTGATCTGACCCATGAAGGAGTTGTCCAAGGAAGCAAGCAGGGATTCCTTGGTGAGGCGCATGCCCAGAGGAGCAGAGTTCTTGCAGATAGCCTCTGCCATCTTAACTGCTTCTTCTACTACGTCTTCGTCAGCAACAACCTTGTTAGCGAAGCCCCATTCCTTCAGCTCTTCTGCGCCGATGCGGCGAGCAGTCATCAGAGCCTCAGCAGCGCGAGCGTAACCCACGATGCGGGGGAGGTAGTAGGAGCCGGACATGTCGGTGCCGGTAAGGCCGATGTTGAGGTAGCCTGCCTGCATCTTGAAGGACTCGCCGCAAACGCGCAGGTCGCAAGCGCAAGCCAGGGAAAGGCCGCCGCCGATTGCATGACCCTTGAGAGCACCGATGATGGGCTGCATTGCGTTGTGCATGTTAACAGCCTGGTCGGAGCAGATGGTCTGCATGATGCAGTGATCGCGCTGAGCACGGCCCATGTCGGCAGGGGGCTCGTAGTTGAGCTCGTTCAGGTTGAAGCCTGCGCAGAAGGACTTGCCCTCGCCGGTAAGAACGATTACGCGGCATTCGGGGTCCATGCGGACCTTCTTCAGATAGTCGTTGAAATCAGCCATCTGCTGATAAGACATTGCGTTCAGGTTAGCAGCGTCGTCGAAGGAGACAACGTGAATCGGGCCACGAACCTCAACCTTGAGGCGTTCGTACTCGTACTTGAATTCGGGCAGCTTGTATGCCTCCTGATATACGCTCATGCGCAATTCCCCTTCCAAATTGGAAAACTGGTTTAAGATAAATGAATCGTAGTTTTTCGGAGCGCCCTTTGTCAAGGACAGCGAGGGGTTTTGGCTCCGTTCAAAGCATGTTCACACTGCCGAAAGAAGGGGTACAAATGGCAGAATTCAGCCCGACCCGCACCCACGCTACGTGGAAGCCGCGCGTGAGCAAAGCGCATCTTCCCTATTTCCGTTGCAGCGAATGCGGCGCCGTTCTTCAGGGCATCGATGGCAACGTAGAAATCACCTGCACCAACGACGGCGAGCGCTCGCTTCTGTTCGAGCCGCCGTACGCTCACGCCGAGTTCAAACCGAGCTGCTGCGGCAAGCCCATGGAGCGCATCGAGCTCGTCAACGCGGCCGATGAGGAAGACCGCTTCAAGCTCACCTACAAGATCTTAGGCGGCATGAACAACAACTGCATCGAGGTGAACTGGCGCAGCGTCGACTCAACGTGCAAGCCTCGCTGGTTTGGCCTGAAAACGTTCACCGGCATGCAGCATAAGTATGTGCAGCCCAAGAAATGGCCGCCCGTGGTGTTCGCCCTGGCCGACGAGGACGCATTCGCGTATTGCGACAAGAACCCTTGCGTGCAGTGCACGTTCCGCTGCAAGCGTGAGTTCGAGATCTACGCCTATGTGGAAAATCTCGGCCTGGTGGTAAAGCATCTTGACGAGTGGGTTGCACCCGGCAGCGCCAGCACCGACGACTTCGACTCTCCCACGGAGATCATGGCAAAGGCCCGCGCAGCAAAAGCAGCCAAGAAGGAAGCTGAAGAAAAGTAGCCCTTGGCTTTAGCCCAAAACGCGAAGCGCCCCTGCATCTGGCTTGATGCAGGGGCGCTTTTTACTAACCGTGCCGCTTTCTTCAAGCCTTCAGCCCTTAGTCGAGCACCTTCGCCTTAAAGCCTTTCTCGACCACGGCGCCCACCAGCGCCTCATCGGGCGTCGAGCTGAGCACGCGCACCGTGGCGCGCTTGCCCTCAAGGTCGACCTCAGCGCTTTGAACGCCCGGCACTGCTTCGAGCGCTTCGCGCACATGACCAGCGCATTTATGGCATTTCATGCCCTCTACGCACAGCTCCTTTTCAACAGGCTGCAGCGTGGCATGCTCGCTTTGCGCACCGCCGGGCACGCCGAGCAGCGACGGTTTCCAGCGACGCAGGCGCAGAGCGTTGGTTACCACGCATACCGAGCTTACGCTCATGGCCGCAGCGGCGATCATCGGGTTCAAGCTGAAACCCGCCCAGGCGAACACGCCCGCGGCAACGGGGATGCAGATCGCGTTGTAGAACAGCGCCCAGAACAGGTTCTGCTTGATGTTGCGCATCGTGGCACGCGAAAGCTGGAGGGCCGCAGGCACATCGACGAGGTCGCTGTGCATCAGCACGATGTCGGCGCTGGAAAGCGCAATGTCAGTTCCGGCGCCGATGGCAATGCCCACATCGGCGCGAGCCAATGCGGGGGCGTCGTTGATGCCGTCGCCCACCATGGCCACCGGGGCCTTTGCAGAAAGCTGGCGCACAATGCGCTCCTTGTCGGCTGGGAGCACGCCGGCAATCACCTCGTCGGTGCCCACTTGGCGCTGAACGGCGAGCGCGGTACGCTCGGCATCGCCCGTGAGCATCACCGTGCGGATACCCATGGAACGCAGCTGGGCAATAGCCGCGGCGCTGCTGGGCTTGGGTACATCGGCCACGGCGATAACACCCGCCAGCACGCCATCGCAGGCAAAGTAGGTAACGGTTTTGCCCTCGTCGGCAAGCTGCTGCGCCTGCGATTCATCTACCGCGATGCCCTGTTCGGCCATCATGCGCGCATTGCCCGCAAGGCACACGACGCCCTCAACGCTCGCCGAAACGCCCTGACCGGGGATCTGCTTGAAGCCCTCGACGGCAACCTCCTTCAAGGGAAGCGCCGCCAAAGCAGAGGCAACCGCCTTGATGCCGCCGCGCGCCGCCTTTTCGCTTGCGGAAGAAGCGGCGAGCTCGGCCGCATGCTGCCCCGCCCCACCAGCGATGCGCGCGGCATCAACGTCGGAATCCGCTTCGGCAAGCACGCCGGCAGTGTAGAGAACCATGGCGCGGGCAAGTGGATGCTCGGAAGGCTTTTCCAACGCATGGGCAAGCCTCAGCAGCTCTTCAGCACCCACGCCCTTCGCGGGCAGCACATCGGTAACCTGCGGCGCGCCCTTGGTGATGGTGCCCGTTTTGTCGAGCACCACCGTCTTCACCCCGCGCGCCGTTTCCAAGGCCTCGGCCGACTTCACCAGGATGCCGTTTGCGGCGCCCCTACCTGTGCCGACCATGATGGCCGTGGGCGTGGCCAGGCCCAATGCGCAGGGGCATGAAATCACCAACACGGAAATGGCATACATGAGCGCCGTGGAGAACTCAGCGCCCACCGCCAGCCACACCGCGAACACCACCACCGCGATGGCGATGACCACCGGCACGAACACGCCGCTGATCTTGTCGGCCATCTTTTCGATGGGGGCTTTCGAGCTGGTAGCCTCATCGACCAGGCGGATAATACCCGCAAGCACCGTTTCCTCGCCAACGCGCTCGGCGCGCATGGTGAGCCAACCCGCGGTAAGCGTGGTAGCGCCCGTTACCGCGCTGCCCGCATGAACGCTCTTCGGCAACGGCTCGCCGGTGATGACGGACTCGTCCACCGAGCCTTCGCCCTCCAGCACCACGCCGTCGACTGGCACCGATTCGCCCGTGCGCACCACCAGCACGTCGCCCGCACGCACGCTCGCGGCGGGCACTTGCACCTCGGCTCCATCTTCCATACGCGTAGCCATTTTGGGCGAAAGATCCATGAGCTTCGAAAGGGAGCTGGTGGTTTTGCCCTTCGCGCGCGCTTCCAGGTACTTGCCCAGCGTTATGAGCGTAAGGATCATGGCCGCCGACTCGAAGTACAGGTTCATGGCGAAATGATGCGCGGCCTCTATGTTGCCATGCCCCATGTAAAACGCCATGCTGAACAGCGCATACAAGCCGTACACCGTTGCCGCGCCCGAGCCAAGCGCAATAAGCGAGTCCATGTTGGGAGCGCGGTTGATCAACGCGCGGAAGCCAACGCGGAAAAACTTGAAGTTGACGAAGATGACGGGCACCAGCAGTACGAACAGGGTAAGCGCGTACACCATCATGTTTTCCATGCCGGTTAGGATGCCGGGAAGCGGCCAGCCGAACATGTCACCCATAGAGATGTAGAACAGCGGCACCGTGAACACCAGCGAGGCGATAAGGCGGTGCAGCATGCTTTTTTGCTCCGCCTCAGCGGTGGCGTTGGGGTTGCCGGCGGAAACGCCTGCACCAACTGCCGCGCCTGCGCCCGAGGCCGAAGTGCCCTGACCTTTGGGGCTGGCGCCATAACCCGCCTTCATCACGGCAGCCTCGATGGCTGCGGTGGTTTCCGCGGCATCGACGCCTTCTGCGAGCTGCACTTCCATCGAGTTCTTCAGCAGGTTCACGGCAACGCTTGCTACGCCGGGAACGGCGCCGGTCGCTTTTTCGACACGCGCAGAGCAAGCAGCGCAGGTCATACCAGTGATGTCAAATTGAACTTTCATTATTTTCCCTACTTTGAGAAACGCTTGATGAGCTGCATGGCCTCGTCGATCACCTCGGTGTCGCCTTGGCGCACGCGCTCGGTTACACAGGTTTCCAGGTGGTTGCGCAGCAGCATCTCGGAAACGGTATGCACGGCGCTTTCCGCCGCAGAAAGCTGCGTGAGCACATCGCCGCAATAGCGGTTGTCATCGATCATGCTCTTCACGCCATTGAGCTGACCGATGGCACGATTCAGGCGTTTCTGCAGCTCAGCCTGAAACTCTTCGCTTCGCTTCGTTGCCTTGTAGCGGCATTCGCAGGTGCGCTTCTTCGCCTCGGAGCGAGCCGAGCAGCACTGCTCCGTTTCTTGGTTTCCCATAATCGTTTTCCGTTCTGCTTCTACGCCGAACCCGGGCAGCCGCCGAAGGGCCCACCAGTGGCAAGTTGCCTGGCATCCCGGGAGGCGGCAACGGGTGATGGGGCGGGCGTCCGACGAGGCTCCGATGAAGCTCCGAAGGGTACACCGCAACCTCGTCTTCGCATTCTTTGCTGCTACTTTATACCCCATGGGGGTATTGTCAACGACAAAAAGTTTGAGTGAGCGAACTTTTCCGCCAGACAACGGCCCATTCACGCAGCGCTTCAAATCCATTCCAACTTGTTTTGACGTTTGCGTATTATGCGTCCCCGCACGAGCAACCCGAGTACAATAAGGAGATTGGATTCAAGGGAGTTTTAGATCGAATATGACCAATTCAAACGAACCATCGCATCGCCCCATGCGCCGTCAGGCGAGCTACCGCTCAACCGCACCCCGCACCTCGGTGCCCAGCGCGCGCGACGAGCTGGAGCGCGAACGCGAGCTTTATAGTCAGCACGACCCCACGGCTTCGTTCATGCGCGATCGCGTGCAGAACAAACCCGCAGGTCAAGAACATGGCAGCGCAACGAACGCGCACCCCGCATACGCAGGAGCAGCCAACGACCACATCGCCCATTCGCGCGTAGCCGGAGCAGGCAGCCATCCGCGTCAGCCCGAAGCGCCGCGCAGCGCGCAGGGCAGCGCCACAGCCTGGAACCAGCGCCCTTCCGCGGGAGCAAGCCAGCGCACGCCCCGCGTAGCACCAAGCGAAAGTGCCAGGATGCCCCGCGTTGAAGCGTCCGCCAACACTCACAATGCCGCAGCAGGCATGCCGTCGCAGCCGCAGCGTCACAGCACAAGCAGCCAGCAAGGCGGCCGCGCATCCGCACCGCGCCCCGCTGCTCAGCAACCGGGCGCCGCAGCACCATCCGCAAGCCAACGCATGCCTCGCACCCAAGCGGGCTCACAGCAGGGCCGCCCCATGCGCCGCGCCGCAAACGGCAACAGGCAGCAGGCTCCGCGCCCCAGCGTTCAGGCAAGCCAGCGCATGCCCCGCGTTGAAGATCAACGATCTAACGCCGCAAACCAGCGTCCCTCTGCCGCAGGCCAGCGTCATCAGCGCCCCGTTCGTCGTGGAGCCGCCTCTTCGCAGCCCAGCCAAACTATGCGCGCACAGGCGCAGAAGCAGGGGCAACCTTCGCAGCAGATGCCCGTGGTGCAGAACGTCCGCGGGAACGACGCCTCCGCCTACTCGCGCGCCAATTACCAGCGCTCGGTAAGCGACGCCCACAAGGCTTCCCCCACCAACGCTTCCACCTACCAGGCGGCACGCTACCTGGGCAACAACAACCACGCACCCAAGCAGAAGGCCAACTTCTTCACCCGCAACAGCCTTATTGCCGTTGCGGTGGTGGCCGTTATTGCCGTGGTGGGCGTGTTCGCATTCAACAACTGGATGGGCTCGAAGGAAGTTGAAGTAACGCTGAACGGCGACCAGGTAACCATTTCGGGCGCCGAACGCAGCGTAGGCGGTCTGCTGGACAACAACGTGGTGTCGGTAACGCCCGGCAACTACGTGGCGGTAGACGGCAGCACCATCCGCCAGGGCGACGGCACGCGCTGCACCGCCAAGGTGAACGGCAACGAGACCACCGACATGGGCCTGCACCTGAACGGCGGCGACAAGATCGAGATCTCGAACGGCACCGACATCACCGAGCCTTACACCGACAGCGACCCGCAGCCCATCGCGCATAAAACCGAGCTGAAGGGCGTTGGCGCAGTTCACCTGTACAACAACAACGCTCAAGACGGCGAGCAGGTAACGCGCACGGGCAAGGAATCGGGCATCACCGCCACGGTTACCACCAAGGAACCGGTGGACAACATCGTGCAGTACTACAACGTGAACAGCAACGGCGACAAGGTTATTGCGCTCACGTTCGACGACGGCCCGTGGGACCAGCAGACCGATGAGATCTTGGACATCCTACAGGAAAACGGCGCCAAGGCCACGTTCTTCACTGTTGGCCAGTGCATTTCCGGCCACGAGGCAGAGCTGAAGCGCGCGGCCGAGATGGGTTGCGAGATCGGCACCCACACGTGGGACCATGCAGAGGGCAGCGGCCAGGGCGTAAGCCTTATCAAGATGTCGACGCAGGAACGCAAGGACGAGGTAACGAAGGGCTTGCAGGCTATCACCGATGCCACCGGGCAGCAGGCCAGCACCATCTTCCGTTGCCCCGGCGGCAACTTCGATACGTCGGTTGCAACCGACCTTGACGGCCTCGTAACGGCGGAAATCGGCTGGAACGTGGACACTACCGACTGGAAGCGTCCCGGCGCCGATGTTATCGCGCAGCGTATCCAGAGCGCAGGCCCCGGCAACATCATCCTGATGCACGACGGTGGCGGCGACCGTAGCCAAACGGTAGCAGGCCTGAAGCAGGCGCTGCCCAAGCTGAAGGAGCAGGGCTACAGCTTCATCACCGTGCAAGAGCTGATTGAGAAGTACCCCTACCAGGAAGGCCAATCGAACTAGCGGGAACAGGAACAGATTCCATTTTCCGCCATCGAGCGCTTAACGACGAATCCTCTGCTGCAATCCATTTTGCAGCAGAGGATTTTTGTTAGGGTGAGTTCAACGGCGGCCCACCACTGCGGCTGCTGGGCCGCGCATCGGTGAAAATTTTGCAGGGAGATTCAGCGAAAAACAAATCAACAACCTGCTAGAATTAGCCCAACGGCAGCCTACGCTGGGAGTTGGGCAGCGCCGTTAAGAACAAGGAAAAGACTTCAGACCGCTATCTGGAGTCTTTCTTTTTTCGCTGCTCACGTGTTCGAACACCAGATCAAGAATCACCTTAGCTAAGGCGAGCAAAGCCGTTGCCAACTTCGCTATTTCAGCTGCAAGATCCATGGGGCACCACCTCCCCTCTTTTGGAAGGCGCTGCCCAACACGCAGGACTTACGCCGCTAAGCTGTCTGCAATTTTATCCTATAAACCAACTATTTCTCACTTAATAGCAACTAGAATAATGCTATTAATTCCGTAAGAAATGGAGCTTCATATGCCAGCACTTTCAACAACTTTGCCGGTTATCCGTCCTATAACCGACCTCCGCACGAAGATGAACGAGGTGTGCAAACAGGCCTCCGAACTGCAAGAACCCATCGTTCTTACTAAAAACGGCACCGCTGCCTATGTGCTGATGGACAGCCGAACCTACGAGGAAATAGAGCAGCGTGAGCGCATTTACTTGGCGCTGAGAGAAGCGGAGCTAGAAGAGAAATACCGTCCCGAAAGCATTTCATCCGACGAATCCGATGCAGAGCTATCTGCGATTTTCGAGGCTATGGGCGTTTCATACCCCGCTTCTGAGGACGGTGAGTGATGAGCGAGTCGAACAAACCGCTGCAGCTGGAATGGAAGTCTCGCGCAAACCTCGACCGAAAATCTATCGCGATTTATTTGGGCATTGAGTGCGGCAACCCGAAAGCAGCCCTGAAGGCAATCGAATCAATCGACAACGTAATAGAGCAGGTTCGCCAATTTCCCCAAATCGGAAAGCGCTTTAAGCATGAGCGTTTGGCAAACGAATACCGCATGGCACAAGCAAGCCCCTACCTTGTTTTCTATCGTGTAGACAATGGCGCAGTCGTTGTCTATCGAATTTTGCATCAGCGACAGAACATCGACGAATACGAACTGATCGATCGAAGCGCTTGGCAATGATAGACAAAATGCCGGCCAAAAAAGCGCCTGCAGAAAACGTACAGGACGTCATCGCCTGCCGCCTTCACGTGGAGCGCAGCAGGCCCCGCTTGCGCATTGCACCGCAAGCGGGGCCCGCTCATCAAGCGAAAGCACCTGCCTCATTCCCCGATCTTGAAATGAGACTCTGATACCGCGAACGTTTACCTGCCAGCCTTGAGCCTTAGAAACACATTATGAAGCGCGCCGTTTTTGGCGGTATGGATGGCGCTGCCCAGGGCCAAGCACTTTGCGGCATTGCGCTGCTGAAGCGGCTTCAAGCACAGCCGCAGCGCTTGGCTGTCAGCCTCGGCGCAGGGCACCAACTCGTTGAAAAGAGGGTCGGCAAACACGCCTTCCAGCCATTCTTTCTGCTGAGCCTTGCTCATGCCGCTTTCCTTCTGCTTGTTCCGCTCCAGCGCGGAAAGGATATAGCGCGCGTACAGGGCACCGAGCGTTGCTTTCGCATCCGCATCGAGCAGCCCCCATGATTCCAGCTGATTGCGCAGCAGCTCGATTCGCATGCGATGCACTTCGTAATAGCGCGGGACGAACTTGTTGGTAAGGTTGGCGGCCTCGCGCTTGGCATAGCGATACAGCGGCACACCGATCACGTTCAGGCCGGGCAGATTCTGGAACACGCGGATGTTGAACTCGATGTCCTCGATAAGCGGCAGGTCGTCCTTGAAAAGGAAGCCGCCCTGCTGCAGATACTCACGCTGGTACACCTTGTTCCAGGCGTAGCCGTAGTGCGTACCCTTCTCGAAGCCCAACACGTGTTTGCGCAGCTTGGTTTTGCCCAGGTGAGCCATATCCTGGCTGAAGGTGAATTCCTGCACGCCGGTGACGTTGCCCGCCGCATCGTAGAACTCTTCCACATGCCCCACCATAACAACTGGCGCATCGTGCTCCTGCAGGGAGTTGAACACGCTTTGCAGAAGGGTGAAATCGTAACGATCGTCTGGGTCGGGGAACCATACGTATTCCCCACGAGCAGCCGCCAACCCTGTGTTGCGCGCCGCCGAAAGCCCGCGGTTCACCTCGTGGGAAACGATGCGAATGCGGGCATCATCCGCGGCAAAGCGCTGCGCCACCGCCAGGCTACCATCGGGCGAGCAATCGTTCACCACAATGGCTTCCCAGTCGGCGAAGAGCTGATCCTGCAAATCGCCCAATGCATTGGCCAAATACGGCTCAGAGTTGTAGGTAGGCAGGATTATGGAGAAGAAGGGGTGCCCCTCCGGCACTTCGCTCGATTGCCTGCTTTTCCTTGAAGCGTTTGACACAGCTGCCCCTTCCCGACTCTTAATCTAGATTAAGTTTACCGTTCAATGTAAACGTATTTGCAATATGCGCGATAGACTTCGCGCATTTCTTCGACAAGGGCCCCGTTGCCAGCCAACTGCGCCCAGCAACCTTTATCATAGAAATGTTAAACGCAAACGCACGCTGCGCAGCGATAGCGAAAGGACCTGCCGTGCCCGCAATTAGCTTGCTTATACCCATTTACAACGTGGAGAAATACCTGCGCGAATGCCTTGATTCCGTGCTGGCTCAGAGCTTCACCGACTTCGAGGCTATCTGCATCAACGATGGCAGCACCGACGGCTCGCGCGCCATCGTGCAGGAATACCTGGATGCCGACAGCAGGTTCCGCGTAATCGACAAGGCAAATTCCGGCTACGGCGCATCCATGAACCAAGGGCTCAATGCCGCAACGGGCGAATACGTGGCAATTCTGGAATCGGACGATGCCTTCACGCCCGACGCCTTGGAGGTGCTTCACAACTTGGCAACCACTTACAACGCACAAGCGGTGAAAGCCGACTTCTGGTTCTACTGGAGCCAGAACGAAAAGTTGGAACCCTGCCACGTTATAAGCGAGGGCCTGTGCGGCAAGCTGGTGAACCCGCAAGACGAACCCGAGCCCTTCTACGCAAAGCCCTCCATTTGGTCGGGCATGTACAGCCGCGCATTTCTGCAAGAAAACGACATCCGCTTCTTGGAAACTCCGGGAGCGTCGTACCAAGATGCCGGCTTCGCCTTCAAGGTGTGGGCGGCTGCTGAGCGCGCCGCATTCAGCTCCACGCAGATTTTGCGGTACCGCCAGGACAACGAGGCATCGTCGGTGAATTCGCCCGGCAAAGTGTATTGCGTGTGCGACGAATACGCCGAAATGCAGCGCTGGCTTGATGCGCGCCCAGCAAAGAAACAGTACCTGCAGGGCGTGCTGGAGCGCATGAAGTTCAACAGCTACCTGTGGAACTACGACCGCCTTTCTGAAGAGTTGCGTGCCGAGTTCCTGAAACGCGCCGCGCAAGAGCTGAAGGCCGACCTGGATGCAGGCCGCGTTGATTTGGCGCTCTTCGAGCCTTGGGCCGAAGCCGACCTTCGCGCACTGATAAAGGAACCAGAAACGTTCGCAAAGTGCCGCACCGAATACGCCGCACCTGGCAAGCTGAACACTTTCAAGCACTACTACCGCATCGGCGGGTTGCCGCTTATCGCGAAGCTACTGAAGAACAAGGTGGCGAAATAATGACTATCACGCCCACCGTTTCGCGAGCCGAAAATGCACCCGAGCACCCCACCCTTTCCATAATCGTGCCCGTGTACAACGTAGAGGATTATCTGAATGCCTGCATTAATTCATTGCAGGCGCAGACGTTCGGCGACATTGAAATGGTATGCGTGAACGACGGCAGCCCCGATGGCTCCCGCAGCATCCTGACAAAGCGCCAACAGGAAGATTCGCGCATCGTTATCGTGGACAAGCCCAACGGCGGCCTTTCATCTGCCCGCAACGCCGGCATAAACGCTGCGCGCGGTACGTACATCGGGTTCCTGGATGCGGACGATCGTTTCACGCCCAATGCCTGCCAACGCATTGCGGAAACGTTTGAGGAGACCAATGCGGACGTGGTTACCTTCGGCGGCTACTGCACCCCCGCGGAAGCGGCAACGCCCTGGATTACGCTGAAGCTGAGCCCGCGCGATGTGGTGTACGACGGCTTTTCGCCCGACTTGATGTTCAAGGAGCAGAGCACGCCCTACATCCGCACGGCCTGCCGCAAAGCGTTTTTGGATGAAAACAACATCCGCTTCGAAGAAGCGCTGCCTTTTGGGGAGGATCAGGTGTTCTTCTTCGACATCTACCCCAATTCAAGGAAGACGGCGCTGATAAGCGACAAACTGTACGAGTACCGCATTGAGCGCGAAGGTTCGCTTACGTCGAAAACCAACGACGACCTGGAGGCCAAAAGCCGCAAGCACCTGCCCATGACCAAACGCATTTTCAGTGCATGGAAGAAGCTCTTTGGGCTAGAAGAGTACAGTTCCGAGATTGTGAGCTGGTCCATCGAGTTCGTGCTGTACGGGCTGTTCTGCTTGCCGGAAGGCGTGCGCAACGAGCTGCTGCCCAAGTACACCCATATCTTCCGTGAGTTTTGGGGCGACGACAGCACAAGCGCATTGCAGCTGAAAAAGTACGACCGCAAACTGCTGGAAACCGCCCTTAGCGGCAAACCGGTAAGCAACGCCCAAGCCCTGCGCCTGCGAGCCGGCTGGTTCCTGGAGAGGTATGGCGCCAAAGCTGTTGCCGGGAAAGTACTGGGGATGAATTAACATGAACGGCAAAACCGATAAGCCTACCGTATTCGTATTCGTGGATACGAATTATGTCGACAGGAGCAATTCATTTACGTATCTATTCGGCAATCGTAAGGACCTTATGGAGCTTGCGAAGATGACAACTTTGGTTGTTCCTGAGGTTGTTATAGACGAGCTTATTAGCCACAAAGAGAAAGCCTACCAGAGCGAGAAAAGCCGCTTTGTTAAAAATCCTTTTTTCGACCACATCGGAGCAAGCAGGGAAGACATTAAAAAGCTAGAATTTGAGCAAATCAAAAACCAACTGATAAAAGACCAAAGCATCCCTTACAAAATTGCCTATTTAAACGAATCAAAGGAAGATGCTTTTAATAAAATCTATTCACTCGCAATCAAAAATGCCCCTCCTTTCGATGAGGGGTCCGACAAAGGATTTAAAGACGCCTGTATCGCCCTTTGTATAGAGCAATACCTATCTAATAAACCCGATTGCAAGTCTTACCTAATCACTAAAGACTCTCGCCTTACAGAATACTTCTCCTCTTTCGAGAAGCCAGAAGTTGTCGACAGCGCAAAAGCAATTCTTGACAGCTTCGATAAAAAGGAATTAGCAACACAACCAAAAATAAAAAAGAGCACAAAACGGTCTGCCACAGACAGCACGTTGCTCAATAAGATTGATCAACTATGCAATTCGAAAAGCTTCGAGGAAACCCATCGCGTTATTAGCGAATTAGCCGAATATTCCAATAGTCTGAGTTATGAATCGATCAAAAAAATAATCGCATCTACGGTTGAGAATAGCCAAATCAGCTGGGTTGCAAACGATAAAGATGTTAAAGAATTCATTCTTCCTCTGTTCAGAAAAGTCGAGAATGCGCTCGATGATCTGGTTTATTCGAGAATGGTCGATTTACTTCATATCGCGAATGAGCGGAAAGATAAATACGGAAGACCTCAGTATTCCAAACAGGAGCGAGCAGCCTACGAAAGGTTTACCGAGGCGCTGATATCCCATATGGAAAACAGGCATTATCTTTCTAATATAAATAGCGAACCAACCAACATAATAATCGGGTTGGAGAAATTGCTCTCAGACGCATCCCTCGATCCCAAAGTTAGTACGTGGCAAGATTTGGCCAATCTGTTCTTCGACGGAGGGTCCTATGCCTCGAAATCCCCGATAGATCAAAAAATCGTTGATGATTTCCTTACACTGCTCAGACGAAGCCCCAATGAAAAGGTCGAAGACATTATTGAATCATTAAGGAGAAGGCTCGAATCGGTAGAAATAGACTATCCCTTCTAAAAAACGAACGGCTGCAGATACGCCTCCATAGCTATATCCGTAGCCGTTCAATACCGGACATCACAAAGAAGGGAAACAGTCTAGATGCCCAAATCCGGAAGAACGCCCTTAATCACTTCAGCTTCCCGTTGCCCAAAATATGAATCGTTAAGCTTCGACTTGCTGTAGGCAAGATACGAATCCTTGAAACGGGCAATCAATTCCGCAGTAAAGGACTGCTCCCAACTAAATCCCACTGAATTCGATATACTCAGCGGGATTTAAGAGCATCTGCAGCGCCTTGAAGTCGGCAAACAAGCCCGATTTAAGAACAAGCTAATCGAACGATTCGGGCAAAACAGCTTTATCGACCTAAAGCGGCGAAGTAAAACCAAATAAGCCATATCCAGCCCGAAAGCTACACCATCGGCAACAACAAGAATGCCCAATCCACTAGCTTCGCGAATCACATCAAAGATATTCGTTTTCCACACGGTAATGTAAAATTCTTTGCGCACTTTGAAAGCAGAATGCGCAAAGAATTTTACATTACCAACACTCTGACAAGCATGTGAAGCCATTCAAGACCGTGCCATCTATCTGCCTTCTTTTTACTTTGCTTTGTAGGCGTTCGGCAACCGCATAAACTCCGCCGAAAAATCTTTAGCCATTTCTCGGTCAAGCGCAACTTCAAGAGTCTCATCATTGAATTCTGCCGTTTTTGTCCAATTATATGAACCATGCATAACGTACTCAAAATCTATGATGCAAAACTTATCATGAGCTCGGTTAAATCCCATCAACCCATGTTTTGGCACAACCACAACCTCAAACGTTTTTGAAGCTTTTCAAGCATCTTCGAATTCGACTTTTCATCCGAAATAACTATTCGAATATTTACGCCATCGGCTTTTTGCTAGTAGTTCACATAATATATCGTCATCCGTAAACCACGCCATCACTATCCAAATTGTGTACTTTGCATTTTGAATACCCTGAATAACCTTGTCTTTCAGCCCTGCAAAGTAAGCATTATGTTTTACATATTCGTAGTTCGGTTTCATTATCAGAGGCTTAATCGAAAAGCCATTCATCCTGTACTCAGGCGTTTCGGTATAAACTTATCTGAACAGGTCCTCCAGCGCTTCAGCTTTTTCGTGGGCATCATCGATCAAAGGAGCAGGAGCTCTTAATTCTACATCCTCCAGTCTTTGGTCCCATTGCCCATACCTCGCAAAGTCGCTTTTCTTTACGAGAATAACCGATGAGCACTCAAGCAGCGGAAGCAAATCATCTTGATCATGGAACAAAGAATCTTATTTGACGGTTTGGGTAACCGTATTCTGATAATCTATTTCATCCATCATCAGTAACTCCTCAAAATATACTTAGCGAAAAACCATCGACCGTTAGACACCGAAATCCCGCGTGGAAGCCGAAGATGGTAGATTATCTCGGCTACAGACGACTACATGCCATCCGGATACACTTCAGTGAACCTATCCGAGTCATCAATCAAAAGTCTGATTTGCTCCCAATCTCGGTCACAGAACATCGTCTTCTCCAGGGAGCCCTCTTTTTCTGCCTGAGAAAATTCTTCAGACATCTTCTCAACGAAAGCGGGGCGGTTCTCGTCGGTGATCCTGTTGTAGTTCCAACGATATGTTCCAAGCTTAAGCAAATTCATGATGGGGGCAAAAGAGGCAACTCGCTCTGGATCTTTTTTCATAAAGGATTCGCTTAATGCGTATTCATCGCAAACCGCAAAAACTTTTGCAGAAGACTTGACGGAAGAATTTGCATTATCAACGCGATAATGCAAATAGCCCTTTTCAAGAATGGCAACGCGTCTTGCAGCCATCCAAACCTGATGAACAAACGATGTGTCTTGATACGATGCACCAGGAGTCTCATTAAAGCGTATCCCGTTGCTCACTATCAAATCTCTCCTATAAAGTGCAGACCAAATAACTGGCAACGCAGTAAGAGGCCCTTGATAAACCCTAGGATCAAAAACCTCACGATATTCGAATTCGTCAAATGGGCGCTGAAGAACGTCGCCTGACTCAGAGTGCTCGTAATAGTTCGCCTTAAGCAAATCAAGGTTCTTCTTTTTTGCAAATCGGTACATATCTTCGTACATACGCTTATCAGCAAAATCATCAGACTCACAAATACCAATGTATTCACCTTTGGCCGCCGAAAAGCCAAGATTCATTGTGTGCCCATAGCCACGGTTCTCTTTCGTAAGGACTTTAACCCTTGAATCCTTTTCAGCATAGCTACGTAAAATGGTGAGAGAATCATCCGTCGACCCATCATTCACGCAGATAATCTCTATGTTTTTCAGAGATTGCGAAATAAGACTATCAAGGCATTCGGGAAGAAACGTTTGCACATTGTAAACAGGGACAACAACGGAAACATAAGGGTGGTCTTGGTCGAATCGCTTGTTGATGAACATAGAAACCTCGTTATCGTAATTTGAAGATCGATGCAATTTTACGCGGAACAGCTGTGATCTTGCGGCCAACCTTAAAGCTAACAGATGAATTCAAAGCATCCAGCCTTTCGTTTAATTCGGCGATCAAGCGGCGTTGCGCCTCCAACAAATCAGAGTCTTTCTTGCCGCGAACTTGAAGAGAAGTCAATAAAGACATCATTCTTTCTTTACGGTATTCTTCTGAGTTTTTTCCCGACATCAAGGCCAAAACCCTTTTGTCGGCACAAGTGGACCTCAATTCATGGATAGCCCGTGGCCTATAATCCTCGAACTCTTTAAGCAACTCAGAAACCGCATCGAACAACTTGCAAAAGCCGGCAGAAAACATGCACAAATCTAAATTGATCGAGCAAAAGGATAGAGCCATCTGCAACGCATCTTTTTCGCAAATGCCCATCCAATTGTTAAGTCCAAGACCTCTTCCCACGGAAACAACCTCCAAAGCATCTGCCCTGAAGGAAGATTGGCCAATCGCCAATGCGTCAAAGTCGAAAAGATGAAGGATCGAATCACATTGCGTTTGAAATCCAAATATGCACGCCTGAAGCGGAAAAATCTGATTTCTCTCTTTAGCTGACCGGCAGAAGGAAACAAATTTTTCCGTCAAATACAATTTATTCCAAGAAATGGGAGAAATGCCCAAGTACCAGCTTCCCTGAAGTGCCGCCGGATCAATATGGTACCTATCGGCTAATGCGCATTTCGCTGAAGGCTTAGAGACTGACAATAAGTCCGAAACACCCAACAACCCGTCTTCGTCTGCGAAAGAAATAACAGAGGGAAAGCCTGATGAGGCAGAGGGGCCAGACTCGGCATAAATGTTTATCGAATCAACTACCTTACTGAGAAAGCCTTCCGTATACCGACAAGCCGTAGACGAGAAGCTTACATAAAGCGATTTACAGGACTCAAGAGCAGCATCCACCGATGGATACAAACTGATTTGTTCTCCATCTACAGGGACAGATAAATCGCTCCCAATATTGCCGCCGCATCCCTGATAGACCAATTTCAGCGAAAACCTTCTTTCACGGGAGTGCATCAAAGAATCGGCAAACCCCCGCAAGGCGGGGGAATCGCTATCCACCAGAACTATTAAATCAAGAACGCTTTCAGTGCCTTCCACGGTTTTGCCTCGCTCGGACCCAAGCATCCACATTGCCTTTTTTCTGGCGTAATCAGGAATTCGATTTATCGTTTCCTCAAGTTGATATGAACTAATTAGCTCGCAGTATTCCACTGAGAACCGATTGAGTTCATCCGGATAAAGATATTGCGCATCTTGGTAAAGAAAATTTGTAGCCCAAATGCACAGATCGCTCTTGTATTTAAGGAAGAGACCTTTCCTACCCCAAGAAGAAAACACCGATTCGACAACAAGCAAATGCTTTTCAATTCGACCAAAATAGTCTTCTACGGACGCGTTTACAGCTGAAGTCTCTCTTGTTCTGTAAAAATAAAGCTTGTCTTTTAAATAGCCGATTCTTTTTGCATGAGGGAAAGTATCAAACTGAAATGCATGATCCTCCCCTAGTTTAAGAGACGAATCAAGAATGCAATGATTCGTCTCAAGAAAGCTCCTGCGGAACATCTTGTTGCACATTAGGGGTCGCGAGCCGGCCTCGTCAAATAAGGCTCGAATTGAATTTCCGTCATACACAGCGTCGTTTTGAGCAAAACAATCATCAGCCCATTGAACCGTAGGAAAGGTCTTACCGCCAAACACGGCAATGTCGAGATCGTTCTCCCGGCAAAATGCAAAAAGTTTCTCGCACGCGTCTTCGCGAATATAGTCATCGGAGTCAACGAACATGACATATTCGCCAGATACAAGGGAAAGGCCTTTGTTCCTCGCTGCGGAAACACCGGAATTCGCTTGCCGAATGACCTTGAAACGTCTGTCCCTTTCTGAATATCTTTCTAAAACAGCAGACGAACCATCAGTTGATCCATCGTCAACGCATATCACTTCAATATTGTGCAGAGACTGCTGCTTAACAGAAGAGAGGCACTCATCAAGATACGTAACAACGTTATAGACGGGAATAATTATCGATACGACAGTCGTATCTGAAGACTTACGAATATTTGCCATCATGCAATCCTTGCCTATTCATTGGCGTGACGTTTTTAGCCCAAAAGCACAGCGCTTAACTATTAAGCCATTTTACAGAACTATGAAAGCATGTATGTCCTTTAGATCAGCAGCTCTGTTGAGTCGGATAGTCGTCGAGGCCAGCAAAGCGCAATGAGACCAGATTGAATATCTCTCTTGAGACGCATGTCCGAAGTGCCTCAAGAGAGAATCTACGTCCTATGTAGTATCGGAAGCAAATAGAAATCTCTTCAAGTCACGTCCCATACCGAGTCGCACTCAGCCAAATAGCAACAAACCTATGCGTTGTTGAACAACCACATCCCTTGTAAGATAAAGGTGATGAAAATTAGAAAAACTAGCAACAAGCCGCTTACCCTGAATCTCATCTTCCCATCTTCCATCACAGCAAGAGCTTCTCCCTCGCCTTCAACTCTCCAAATCTGGCCGATGCAAAAAACAGCAGCAAGGGAGAAGAAAAATCCAAAATCCATAAAGTACCTCATCAGGATTCCCGCCCCATTCGCATCGAACACGACCAAAACAAACCCTACCAGCAAAGAGCAGAGAGAAAGAGAAAGGGCCATTGGGGTCATCCGCTCTCTGAACCTTTTAATCACCAGCAAACAGGAACAGAGAAGAACCGGCGACAAGCAGAGCAATCCTCCCCACATCGTCTCCGAAATAGTCAAGCCGTAATAATCGCTCGCTAAGCTAGTACCCACCAAATAAGGATAAGTAAAAATCATTGAAGGACTTTGAAACAAATAAGCGAATAATGCCAGAGGAACCCTGTCGATGGAAAAAGCTCTGTGCGTCATGTCGTTAGTCGTAAGGTTATAATTTGCCCCAAAATCGAATGGACTCCCAAATCGAGCGGCATTATACATTCCTATTAACATGAAAATAAACACAAATGGAGCAATTGCGATTATCGCCGACTTGAAGAATCTTTTTTTGTCCATTTTTTTAAAGCAAAAAACAAGGAGAACAACACCAATAAGGCCCCCTGCCATAAGCTGAGGACGACAAGCAAAAGTTAAGGCAACCAGTAAAGATCCAACAATTGCTTTTGGTATATTAATGTCCCCTCCCCGAGTAGAGTCAATCCAAAAGACCAATCCCCACACAAGACAGGCAAGACCAGTCACTATGGGAAGAACATAATGTCCGGGAACAGCGCAGGCATAAGCAGCCCACGAGCCGCACAACATAACAAGTAAAAGAATCAAAAACATTGCCTGGGTTATTTCGCCTAACCAACGCTGGCATATTTTTTTCAAGAGAAAAACAACACCAACGCACATTACGACAGACGAAATCGCAACGGATGCGGCAACTGGAAATTCCCCGCCTGTCAGAAGATAAAAAGGCAGCTGATAAATCAGAACTGGCAGAATACCGAAATACACATAGTAGTGCCCATTAAAATATGCATAATCCCATAGGTATTCGACATTATTCGAATACCTAGCATTGGTATCATAGGGATTGTCCATGCTCATGAGAGAAGCACTAGGCTGAACGTCAATATAGAGCTGCCCGTGAGCCAAAGCTTTGGCCAGCTCTATGTACTGCCTCTGATTCATTGCGCCTGTCTCCATGTGACCAACGTGCGTAGCGACAATAAGAACAGCAACAAAGGATGCTAGACTCAGCAAGCACAGAAGAAATGCATGGTTTTTATAGCTTCGTTTGTAGAGCTCCGAACCAGGACGTAAGGCAAAAACAAGCAGAGCGCCAAAAAAGAGCAATAGGAGACGTTTTTTAGACACATCAAGAGGGATGGGCAAATTGAAGGCGGAACTGTAATTTACATAGAATTCCCCTGGTTCAAGAACATTGTCTCCTGCTGTAGAGTAAAGAGATTTGCCAAGCGCCGCCTGATCTTTATAATCTAAAGGCGAGCCCACAGGCAACGATTCCAAAGTCTTGACTTCACCATCGTCACAAATCTGGACGCCTGCTATTTCGGTTTCCTTGTCTAAAGCGGCATTATTAAGCTCATCCTTCGCCTGAGCTTTTTTACTGGCAACGTCGATATCGGATTGAGCCGTTTCCTCGGCCTGCTCGCTATTGTCTACCCCGTTAGTCTGCAAGACGCTAGCACTTTTAGCTTTAGAATACGCTTCTGGCGTTCCTGCCTCTGTTATCGTTTTCGGCGTTGCTGGGCACGCCGTTATAAGTAATTTCTTTACTTTTCCCGTTGGGTGAATACGATAAACAGCATCCGACTTCAAAGGGAAATCGCCAAGCTTATAGTAGACTGAGCTACCTTCATCGATCACATAGGCGGAACAATATGAATAACCGTCAAAGTCGTCAGGCAAATCCGAAGACAGCTCCACATCCTTGATGTCCTCATCGTCGAAAGAATATTCTATGCAATGATACCCATTGGAATCGTATGTCCTAGATTCGGACGGGGCAGCCTCTTGGAAAGCTAGGGATTCTATCGAAGACCAGTTGAAAACTACGATTTCGACCAACAATGCCAAAGTTGCCGCAACGACAACGGAGATAACCAGCCCCTTTAAACGACTTATGACGCTCGATTTCATACTTCTTTAAAGCTCCCCTTTTTCCACGTAGAAGCCGTTCATCACCTTGTACACGTCGATCTCCCACTGACGGCGATGGCTC
>OLPO01000639.1_pt1 | contig 27744 bp, 39 predicted proteins | sample 1672831 | NCBI WGS metagenome assembly OLPO01 (sample SAMEA3136728, study PRJEB25190) | human gut metagenome
GCGTTACGGTGGCACACGATGATGTGCTTACCTCGGAGTTGGCTTCTCAGCGTTCTCCGATTTTGCCCGCTTATTGCCCGTACATTACTGTACGGCGAGGCCAATGATAGCAAATTTGGACATAAGAAAACCGCCCTGAATGAGCGGTTCCAAAATTATATGGGATTACACAAATGGATCTGTTTCATTCTCAAACCTGCTAATGTCGGCCTGAGCGACTCCGGTAACTTCAGAAAGCTGTTTCTGCGTCAGATTGCCTTCCTTCCTGCCCTCAATGATAGCCCGCATGATCTGAAATTCTGGCTCCAGAGCTTCCCATTCAGCGCGGAACTCAGGGTTCTTCATTTCTGCCTCAAGGGTCTCTCTAAAATTCTTCATGTAGAGTAACCTCCATTCGCTTCGCACTTTTCAACTATCTATCTATACAATATGCTATATGTCATATGGATACCCCACAGAGTTTTCCGGTTCGATGCCAAATCCCCATCTGGATAGATTTGGCTGCCTGGGCAATCACCAGATGGAGATTCAGGAAGCCCTGCGGAGACACGACTACGTCATGGCGGTGGGGTCCTGTGTGGCCTCCGCCCGGAACCTCAATTTCACGGACTCTGTTGTCGGGGACGAATTCATTGGAGCCCTGTGCCGGAATACAGAAACCTTGTGCATGGAGCTGCCTGACGGCACCAGAGTCACCCCCTTGGATGCTGTCCTCTGGTTAGAGGATCAGGAAGAAACTGGAAAGGAGACCGATCATGAGTAAACCCATTCGCATCACCGAAGCTTTCCTTCAGGAAATCAAAAAGGATTTTGAGGCTACCCTCCGTTCCCTCAAAATGTCCGACGGGAAAGTTTCCTACACCAAACAGTTCGTTTGGACTTCAAAAGAGGACGATATTCCCATCCTGGAGTTCACCCCTCTTGCCTATGTCAAAATGGTATCTCTTCTCCAGCATTACAGCTCGGAGGTGGCCTGGCACGGCACCGTCACCCGGGACCCGGACAATCCCCTCCACTTCGTCATCGAGGACATCCTTGTCTACCCCCAACAGGTGGACGGAACCAATGTCAACACCGATCAGAAAGAATACACCCAGTGGCTCTATGCGCAGGAGGATGAGGTCTTTAACGCCATCCGGATGCAGGGGCATTCCCACGTGAACATGGGCACGTCTCCCTCCTCTGTGGATCTCACTCACCAGGAAGAGATCCTGAACCAGCTGGATGACGATATGTTCTACATCTTCATGATCTGGAACAAACGCCTGGAGCACACCGTTAAAATTTACGATCTGGCCTCCAATACACTCTATGAGGACGCCGATATTGACCTGGTCTGCCCCACCCTGGATAGTTTCCTGGAGGAGGCAGATCAGCTGGTCAAGAAAAAGGTCTATACCCCCGCCAAGTCATCCTCTCCCAAAAAACCCGCCGGCTATTCCGGTTACAGCGGATGGCCGTACTACGGGCAGCAGGGAGAGAAGGATGAGGATGAGCGTGACCCCATCTATGGCTACTACTACGGGTACGGGTACGAAGACGATGATGACGATCTGGACCTGCCGCAGTACGCAGGCAAAAAGAAAAAAGGCAAACAGAAGCACTGAGAAGGAGGTACCTCATGGATCTGTCCAAAAGCTATGAATTTTTCCAGCCCGATATGCTCACTTCCCGGGTTCACATCATCGGCTGCGGAGCCATCGGCTCTACGGTCGCCGAGAACCTTGCCCGGTTCGGCATCACAAAAATCACCCTCTACGATTTTGACCGGGTGGAAGCACACAACATCGCCAACCAGATGTTCTGGGAAACCGATCTCGGCAAGCTGAAAATTGAAGCCACCGCCAACCAGCTTCGCGCCATCAATCCGGACATCGACCGTGGCCTCAAACTGGTCCCCGAGGGTTGGACCGGCCAGAAGCTTTCTGGCTATGTCTTCCTGTGCGTGGACAATATCGATCTCCGCCGCCAAATCGCCGAGGCCTGTCAAGGCAGCTCCTACGTCAAAGCCATGTTCGATTTTCGGATGCGCCTCACCGACGCGCAGCACTACGCTGCCGACTGGTCGGATAAAAAGGCTGTGGAGAACTTCCTCAAGAGCATGGCCTTCTCCCATGAGGAAGCCGCAGAGGAGACCCCCGTTTCCGCCTGCAACATTACCCTTTCCGTGGTTCCCACCGTTCGTACGGTGGTGGCGCTGGGGGTGGCCAACTTCATCAACCTCGTCAAGGGCGATCCCATGCACAATCTCATTCTGGTGGACGCCTTTGCTCCCTCGGTGGTAGCGCTCTGATCCTGCCACCGGGGGTCTTCCCCTCTAAAACAAACAGGAACGTCTGTAATGCATTGCTTTTTCACCCCTTTGAAAAGGCCCGCCGTGTTGTCAACCGGCGGAACATTTGGCTCCCCAAGGAGATTCCGCTGCACGCAGGTAAGAGCCCTAATACTTGATCCCAGACGATCGTGGCAGTTGAGTGCGAAGGAGAATCAGTCCGAAAGCGCCTGGGGGAACCTTGAAACCGAGAGTTAAACGACCCAAATCCCAACCGAACCCAAATGGAACAGCAAGCCGTCCAGTGATAGCAAGGGTGGACTGATTTGTCAACCCTCGGCGATGGGTCGCCGCAGCTCGCATCGCGGAACATCCCAAGAGCTTATTAGTAATACTGAAGAGCTTGTTAGACTCCAGATTCTCCATAAAGATTACAGACCAATCCCCAGAGAGGAGGCATGTTATGCCATACATTACCGTCAAGCAGTCCCCTGCCGTCCATCAACTCACCTTGGAGGAGATTTTGGCCGGCCCCGTGGACCTCAGCAAATTTACCATCGCCCACCACGAATCCAATACCAGAACCTATTGCTCCACGAACATTCCACCCAGTCTGAGTCATGTGGCCTCTCCGGAGACCCTGATTTCTCTTCTGGAGCAGTTTGTCGCAGACCATCAAGCCCTCTATCAGCAGGATCGCTCGCAGCTTTACACCACCTTCCATATTCCCAAAAAGTCCGGTGGGCTTCGGGAAATCAACGCACCGGTTCCAGAGTTGATGCACGCCCTTCGGGTTCTGAAAGGGCTTCTGGAAACTCGCTTTCTTGCCCTCTACCACACCAGCGCCTTCGCCTATGTCCCAGGTCGGTGTGCCGTAGACGCCGTGCGCAAGCACCAGCGCAACCAGAGCCGGTGGTTTCTGAAGGTGGATTTCTCCAACTTCTTCGGGTCTACCACCCTCCCCTTTCTCCTGTCCATGCTGTCGCAGATCTTTCCCTTCTCCTCGGTCTGCGAAACCGAACGGGGGCGGTCTGCTTTGGAAGCGGCGCTGGATCTCTGCTTTCTCCACGGGGGTCTTCCCCAGGGCACGCCCATCTCTCCCATGCTCACAAACCTTATGATGATCCCCGTGGATTACACGCTCTTCAACACCCTGCGGAATTTCCAGCGGCAGACGTTTGTCTACACCCGCTACGCCGATGACCTGCTCATCTCCAGTCGGTATGGTTTTCGTCCGGAGGCCGTTCTCTCCCTCATCCAGAACACCCTGGCTGCGTTCTCTGCCCCTTTTCTTATCAAAGAGGAGAAAACGCGGTACGGTTCTAGCGCCGGTAGCAACTGGAATCTGGGGGTGATGCTCAATAAGGACAACGAAATCACCATCGGCCACAAGAACAAAAAGCGCTTTCGCGCCATGGTCTGTTCCTACCTCTTGGACCGGCAAAACGGAACCCCTTGGTCCCTGCACGACGTTCAGGTTCTTGCCGGCCTCATGAGCTACTATGCCATGGTAGAAAAACCCTACGTGGAAAAAGTCATCGGGTACAACAATCAAAAGTATCACACCGACCTCCTGGCCGCTTTGAAAGAGGACCAGAAAGCTCTCTCTTAATCCCAAGACCACGGGACGAAATGGCTTCCCTTTGATTGAGACGACCCTATTTCGTCCCGTGGTTACGGCCATAACTAGGATAGTGTCAGTTTTCCTAATAAGAGGAAGGGTGGTGTACACGCTGCTTTTCCTCTCCTATGTCCCCTTATGAAGGAGCCACGCTTCTGCCTCTCCCCGGAAATCACAAGGCGTTTTCCCCGCAAGGTCGCCAAAGATGCCCCTTTATTCATCTGATCCGTGGTGAGCACTTTGATGTTGATAGTTCCAGCGTAATCACCCAGAACTGCATTATATTCATTTGTGGTGTATCTCCTTTTTTTGCGTGGGTGGGTTCGACTCCCACAGGGGACCCAATACAACCCGGACAGACGGGTGACAGCCTGGAAAGACAGGCACCTACGGTTCCTTGGTCCAATGGTAGGACGCTCAGCTCATAACTGATGCAATCTCCGTTCAAATCGGAGGGGAACCACCACAGCCGGTGCATCCCAGCGGGGAAGTTAAACGGGACAACAGTAAACCGATGCCGGTTGATTTGCGGAGTTGGTGAAATTGGAAGACACAGCAGGTTTAGGTCCTGCCGGCCTTGCCATACCGGTTCGAGTCCGGTACTCCGCACCACCTCAACCACCTGAAAAGGTTGCGCCGGTGAGGCAGACGTGTTTTGTTTGGCGTTGGATGGTTGGGGCAGAATCAAACCTTTTCTCCACGGTAGCGCAACCAGGCCGATTCAGTTCGGTTGGAAGAGCGGCCCATGATCTGGGCACGGATGCCGGTTCGAGTCCGGCCCAAAGGCGGTCGGCTGGAATGCCGAGAAAATTCACCCCATAATCCCGACAGGGTGTGCCGTCGGAAAACCATGGGAAACGGCTTGGGGATGTGGCTGTTTCCCCTCCCAGAGATGGTTTGGAGTTTCTTCTCCGGGAAATTTTCTCCTTCCCATACGTTGACAGCTGCGCTCATGCGTAGAAAGAGTGTGGGCGGGAGGTGCTCCAAAGGCCACGGAGCAGATCCTGCTAACTGGCAAAGCGGAAAGACGCTTGACACCCGGACAGACGGGGCGCGTGCTGGCATAGCTCAATTGGCAGAGCAGTTGTTTTGTAAGCAACCGGTTCTCGGTTCAAGTCCGAGTGTCAGCTCCACGGGGCGTTGCGCAGTTGGTAGCGCGCCTGCTTTGGGGGCAGGAGGCCCTGGGTTCGAGTCCCAGCGCTCCGACCATTCGCACGCGGAGTTCCCCGTCGATCTTCCATTCTTCTCGGCGGGGTTCTCTTGTGTCTATAGAATAAGAAAGGAGATCACACCATGACAAGACAAGAATTCATCGACGATATTTTGGACATGTCTGATCTGTATAACTTCTGCGCAAACAACAGAGGTTACGACCATGTGATCGAGGATATCTACGCAGAAGATGCCCTCGACGACTTCGTGAACAATGAGGTCATCAACTATACCGATTGGAGGGATCTCTACAACTTCCTGGACGACATCCCTACTGGCTACGATTGGTATCGGATCGACTGCTACGGTGATATCACCGGCATTGATGACAGCGAGTTTGAAGATATCAAATCCGATCTTCTGGACGAGTTGGACTCCGATGAGTGGTTTGAGGAGGAGGATCAGGACGAGGAAGAAGAGGCCGTGCTGGACTCCGCCAGCGAGCGCCGGGAAGAACGTGCCCGCCAGCAAGCGTTGGAAGCTCAATTAACCGCCGTCCTCATGGTTGGCGCGTAAGCATTCTCTGTTTTCCCGCGATGTTGATGTCTGCGCCGTAACCGCAGCGCTCTGTGCGGTCCGCCGGAGTAACAGATAGAACGTTTTTCTTATGCACACGGGCGCAGGACACACACACAAGTCCTTTCCCGTGCAGATCGTGGGACCAAGGCAACTTTAAGAACACAGGCAAAGGCCGGAAGGGAAAGAAAAACTGAATCTCTTTATGAAACAGCCAAACGCCACAAACAAGGCGAGGCAATAAAAAAAGGAGATCTTTCTATGATGACCATGAATAATGTAACGGCTCCCAACACGCCGGAACCCGCTTGTCCCTCCGTTCCGTTCAGCATCCGTACCTCAGAGCGCCCAGTGCGGTACTCCCTAGAGTTTCAGCGCCGCGTGGTACGGGAATATTTGAGCGAGGAAACGAAAAACAGCATTGCCCAAAAATATAGCATCACAGATAACATTGTTGACAATTTTCTTCGAAGATATCGCGAAGAAGTCTCGCAGGAGATGGAGCAAGAGGGAGAATACGTCCGCCCACTCCGTCGTGTCAACAGGTACGAGAAAGGATTCAAAATTCAGTGCGTTCGTCTCGTCCTGTCCGGGGGTCTTATCCGAGATGTTGCCCAGCGATATGGGGTCTCCCCTACCAGTGTCAGAGACTGGACCCTTAAATACGGAGACGAGGTCTCCAAAGAGTTGGATCTCGCTCCCTCCTATACGGTCACCGCCGGACCCGCCCCAGCAGAGATTCGTCCGCCAGAGTCGAAGCCAACCCCTCCGGCTCCCGAGGAAGACCTCCGCCGCCGTAACGCCCAGTTAGAGGAGGAGAACCGCGTCCTCCGCAAAGCGGTGGCCATCTTTGCCACTGCGATCTAATCCACAAGCAGCCCCGCAGAGATACTCTGCGGGGCTGTTCTAATTTATAAATCTCTAGTTTTTTTTTAGTTATTTTTATTTTTTCTGTTGTGTTTATCTAAAATCCAGGTATAATAATCAGCAAAGGAGGGAGATCCCATGCTTATCGAATTCACATTTTCAAATTATCGCTCCTTCCGTGAATCTACCACACTTTCTATGGAAGCGACCGGTCTGGGCGCTCTGAAAAGTAGTTTGATCCATTGAAGCCCCGCCGCCTTTTACCCACCGCCGCTATTTATGGGAAAAATGGGGGCGGGAAGAGCAACGTCATCCGAGCATTCTGGTTTGCTGTGCAGTTTGTGCGTAGCGCACAAAGAATGCAGCATGAGGCAGCTCTAGTCCCCGTGCAGCCGTTTCTTTTGGATGAGGTCTCCGCCCAGAAGCCAACTTCTTTCGAATTCATTTACATCTATCATGGTGTGAAATATACCTATGGGTTTTCTGCCACACAAACAGAGATTGTAAAGGAATATCTCTATCATTCCCCCAAAGGGCAACCCGCTCTCGTGTTTTCTCGGAACTATCAGAAGTTTGATTTCCGGGAAAACGCAGAAAAAAAGAAGCGCGAGTTGATTAGTGAGGTTGTTGGAAAAAATCAACTGTATTTTTCTGTCGCAAGCACCATGAATGAGCAAGCTTGCATTCAAGCGATGGCTTGGTTTCGGGAAGCTCTCTTCTTTTCCCGGGATTTCCCAGACATTCCACACCAACTTCTTTCCTATGCCGAGAACCCAAATATGCTCAATGCCATGAAGCACTATGCGAAAATGGCGGATGTAGGAATCCAAGATATGCACTTCTCGTTTCGTCAAGAATCCGACAATGAAATCGGCCCATCGATGAAAGAGTTGCCCGAGGACATTCGTGAAGCCATGCTTCAGTTTATGAAAGCGCTGTCTGATTCTCCAAACACGTCTGAGGTAAAGCTACAGTTTGGAGAAGTAAAGGCAACGTCATTTCATGCCGGTCTGGCTGCCGACGGAAGTCAGAAGATGTTCCCCTTGCCTCTCTCCAATGAGTCAGATGGAACCAGAAAACTAATGTCTCTTGCCCCGGATATGGAGCGTGTTTTGACCAACGGTGGGCTTCTTCTTGTCGATGAATTGGAACGGGAGATGCATCCTCTTTTAGTTGAAATGATTGTCTCTAAATTTCAAAGTCCAAAAAGCAACCCAAACCACGCGCAGCTCATCTTTACTACGCACGATACAGAACTACTCAATGCACATCTCCTTCGGAAAGATCAACTGTACTTTGCGGACAAAGACCGTCGGACCGGTGCATCCACGTTATACAGCATCAGCGACTTCTCCACACATACCAGCGAAAATATTCATAAAGGATACTTGCTTGGAAAATATGGCGCTATTCCAGAGCTTCCCATTGAGGAGGTGGAATGATGGCCAGAAAGTTCTTGCTTCCAAAACCTCTTATCTATGTGTTTTGTGAGGGAGAAAGTGAACAGGCATACACCGCCTATCTAAAGGAAACTTTTCGTGATGTTGCGGTTATCAAAATTCCTAGCGAACTTGGCTTGTTTTCCACTGCCAAGGCCAAATTTGCAAAGGATGCAAAGTTCCGGGATATCGTCAGTGAAGTTGATGAGATCTGGTTCTTTTTCGATGTAGAAAAATCAGACCAGCCAAATTGGGATAATCATTTAAAAATCATTCGACATTTGAGAAACCTCCGAAAAAAACCTGGAGTTCGTGTACGTCTTCTAATGACCACTGCCTGCATTGAATACTGGCTGCTTCTTCATTACAAAAGGATCGCACCTCCTCTTTCTACAATTTCGGATAAAGAGTCCATGCTTCGACAGGTTCGCAATGAAGTTCCAGAATATCAAAAGGGAAATCGAGCATCCACCTGGAAAATTGCCGAACACTATAAAACCGCTGTAGAAAATGCTCAGTCCATTCTTCATCGTCTGCAACAGGATGGTCTTCCTACTTTAGAGGACACCGATGAGCGAAACCGATGGCTATTTTGTAGTAGTTTTACATTCACAACGGTTCAAGAGGCCATTCAGTTTTTAGAGACAGAACGAGAAAAACGAACATAATATTTGTGGAGGCGAGCAGATATGGACTATGACATTCTTCATCATAAAAAAGAGCAGCTTGCTAAGATCTGTAACAGGATTCCACTGGAAACGCTGGAGAGCTAGGAAAAAGTTTCGACGTGGAATATGCGCACAACTCCACCGCCATTGAAGGAAATACCATGACCCTCGCCCAGACGAAAGCAATCCTGGAAGGCGGAAAGACGCTTCAGGAAATCGTGGAAATGGTCGCTGCCACGGAGGAGGCCCGTCAGGACGAGTCCCCTTCTGTCAACAGTAAATAGATCGCGTAAAATACCATATCAATTCTATCGGGAAGAGCGGATTCTTTTGGGAATCCGCTCTCTTTCTATGTCACAAAGGAGGCATTGCATGAGCTACGACATTTCTTTCAAAGTAAAAGTCGAAGGGATAGACCACTACATTGATCTCGACTGCTGTGAGGCCAACATCACCTGGAACGTGCGGGAGATCATTACCCGTTCCACCGGTCTTCCTTGGGAAAACGAGGCCAACAACGGCCTGGTCAAGGACATCGTCCCCGCCATCCGCAATGGCCTCACTGAGCTGGAGCATAACGGGGACGCCTACAAGCAGTACGAGGCCTCAAATGGCTGGGGCACCGTGGAGGGCGTCATTCGGTTCTTCCGAGAAGTTCTCCAGTCTTGGGGCGACCTGCGCGAGGATGACCAGGAGCTGGCTGAGGTCGCCACCTTCTGGATTGGGTAGTTTGCTCGTCCCCGTAACTTTTCCGCCCAGTCAGGCGGCTTTTCGAAAAGGAGGAATCTTCATGCGAGAATTGATCGATGACCGCACCGTAATCACCAGAGACAGCACCCACTGTGCCTGCATCTTTTTTCGGGACGCCAATGGTATGTGGCAATTTCCCGCATCCTGGTTTTCCTGGACTGTCGCCCAGGATGGATCCCAGTACTTGACGCTGGGTGAGATTCGGGAGATTGCACGGCAGCACCTCCCAGACAACCCCATCTACGTTTTATTGGAATCGCCCCATCAGGGCGATCTTTTTTGCACCGGTTTGATCCCTGACGAGTTCCGTTGGCGTCGCTGGGGAATCACCGCCGGGTTTGAAAGGAGGATGTAATACGATGAAGCATACCTTGAACCGCCCCAACACACGGGCGTTCTATGAAACCTTTACCGCCTATGGCTGTCCCGTTACCCTGGCCGCCTTTCCAGCCAGCGAACTGGAGGACTTTCGTGTGGTCATGTGTACCCAGCCAAAGCTCAGTCCGGAGAAGATGCTGGCTACCTTCCCAAAAGCACCGGATTTCCTTTCCAACGGTTCTTTCTTCGATACCAGTTCCGGCGCCTCCATCATGAATGTGGTCTCTCAAGGAGTGACCTATTCCGAGGATCCCGACCCACGCACCTCCCTTGGCTTCGGGCTCATCTCTGGGACAAAGGATAATTTGCCCAAGGTAGGCAACCGTCTTCTCCCCTGGAAGGAGTTCCTCTCCGCCTACCCCCTACTTTTTCTCGCCGGGCACCGGCGAGACGTCTCTGATTACGCCGACATCAACTACGCAGCGCAACGTATGGTGTTTGGAAAATATACCTCCGCTGCCGCAGAAGAGTGGTACTTTTTCCTCCTTGTGGAGGGTTCCGGTTGTCTGCTCGCCCACCTGCAAGACTTGCTAATAGAGCATCTCAAACAGGAGGAAAATACCATTCAGTGGGCAGCCAACCTGGACGGTGGCGGCAGTGCCTACCTGGCTGTGGAAGGCAAACGGGTCTCCGAGGGCAAGCAAGGTTCCTGGCTTCGTCCTGTGGATAACGTCATTGCCGTCTATCTCAAAGACGTTGAACCGGAATCGGATCCAGGGACGAAAGCGTTCTGGCGTGTCTCTCTTGGGGCGTTCTCTGTATGGGAGAACGCAAACGAATATCTGCAGGGCATCCGCTCCCTAGGTTTCGGCGTTGTGGACTATTCCAAAGCATTCCTCTCCTATGACGAATCCGGGAAGTTTTACCGGGTGCAGGTTGGGGCGTTCTCCAACCGTTCCGGGGCGGAGAAAGTCGCAGAGGAACTCCGTTCCTGGGGGTATGACACCTACGTCCGGTATGGGAGGTGACGTCATGCCATTTGCGTATCGCGGTCAGGCATACAGCATCCGGCCACCTTACCGTATCCAGACACCTGCTCCCAGACGAACTGAAAATCGAAAGGACAAAATTGCTATGAGTGAATGGTTTCCCGTTACCAAACTCCTTCCCACCGAGGAGGACCGCAAGCGGAATGACGGACAGTTTCTCTGCCATGTCATTTTCCCAGAAAACAATGGAGATTATGGTTCCGCAGACATGGTGATCCCTTACCAGCTGCCCAAGGGCTGGCAGATCGAGGACGTCATTGTCACCCATTGGCGTTATCTCCCAGAGGATCCGGAGGAGGTGCTCCTGTGACCACAGAAGAAGCAACACGTTGGCTTATGGATTTAAGAGAACGGACAGATGCTCTTTATTTAGAGCGTGACCGCAGCATTCCCATGGCGCAAATCGAAGGTCTAAGCGAAGAGTTTGCGTTCCTCTCTTGGAGAATCGAGCAATTATCTAGTGCGTTTAAGGAACTTCTTTCCGAAGTGCAGGAGCGAGGTGTGATTTCTGACATTGAGGTTGAGGAATACCTATCTATTTTAAAAGGGCGAGGTGTGTCATGAAGAAAATTCCTACCTTGTTTGAGCGGGTGTTTCAGAATCATAAGTTGGTGGGAATCACCGAGCGTGTAACGCCTGGGTTCTCCTGGGTTTTGGATGGCGAGGGAGAGGCCACTATCAAGTATGACGGTGCCTGCTGCGCCCTGCTGAACGGGAAGTTCTATAAGCGCTACGACGCCAAGCGCGGCAAGCAACCGCCAGAAGGCGCAATCCCCTGCTGCCCTCCAGATCCCGTCACAGGGCATTGGCCGCACTGGGTTCCGGTGGATCCAGAGAATCCGGCAGACCAGTGGTTTATCGCTGCCCTGCAAAACACCCAGGCGGCCCATGAGGTTCCCCTCGTAGATGCCACCTATGAGGCAGTGGGTCCTCATTTTCAGGGAAATCCATACTTCCTCTCAGAGGACAAGCTGTACCGCCACGGAGACGTGGCGGTTTCTGTTGCCCGCACCTTTGATGGGATTCGGTCCTACCTCGCCACCCACCCCATAGAGGGTCTGGTGTTTTGGAAGGACGGGGAACCTCAGTGCAAAATCAAGCGGTCCGACTTTGGCCTTCCATGGCCAGCACAACGGTAAGAAAGGAGAATTTTGATGGGAAATCGAGCTGTCATTGCCGCAAGCCTATCCAACGACCCGCAAACGTCCAATGACATCGGCATTTACCTCCATTGGAACGGTGGTCGAGATAGCGTAGAGGCGTTTTTAGAATACTGCAAACGCCGTGGGTTTCGCCCGCCAGATCAGGATAATTATGGCTGGGCTCGTCTCTGCCAGGTAATTGCCAACTATTTTGGTGGGGATCTTAGTATCGGCGTTGACTTGTGTCGTAATCTTGACTGCGATAATTACGATAATGGTGTATACATCATTCGAGGTTGGGATATCGTTGGCCGTCACTATTTCGAAGGCGAGGAACAGCGTCGGTACAATTTGGAGGAAATGGTTTACGAGATTGATCAGGCGCAGCCAGAGAAAGACCGTCTTTACAAAGACGGATCTGCAAAGAAGGAGCCCTCTTAAAGAGGGCTCCTTTCATTAAAGCTCCAAACCAAGTTTTTCTGCAACTTCTTCCGGGGTCATGCCAGCTTCCTTTGCTGCATTCATCACAGAACGCATGGTTGTAGGATGCAGCATCTTTTGTTTCCTTGCTTCCAAGGAAGCAAGTTCTGCTTTTTTCTTTTCAATTTTCTGATCGATTTCAGCAATGCGTTCTTCTATCGGTCTGATAACTCTTGCCACGCAAAACACAACCTTCCATTTGAAATAGTGTAACAATATTATAACAGATCAATTCATAAGTCAATCAAAAATCGAAACAATCCGTTTTCATTTTAAAAAGAAAACAGGGTGCGAAACACCCCGACGACTCAGCGCTTTTTCTTTTTGCGCATTACGGCTTTCAGGCCGTACCAAGCGGCACAGGCAGCAATGCCACCAACGATGCTCAAAACAAGCGTTTCGACCATAAACCACTCCTTTCCGAACCAGAAGTTTCAGGTCCTGTGGTCAAACCATTCACTTCTTGTTCGGACTCTCATGGTGAATCGCGCTTGAAGTATAGCACGTAATGACGCAATTTTCAATGGGTCGTCTAGGTACTTTACACACTGTTTTTAACATCAAAAGGAGGTCTTACCGGTGATTTATTTTGACAACGCAGCCACAACCCGGGTTTCCAGAGCGGTCCTTCAGGAAATGAACCATGCATTCATCGAGCTTTACGCCAATCCGAGTTCTTCTCACAAAGCTGGGTTGCAGGCCAAGGATTTGGTGCAAAAAGCGCGGGAGCAGTGCGCAGACGCCATCGGGGCACATCCAGAACAAATCCTGTTTACCTCCGGAGGCACCGAGTCCAACAACATGGCTGTTCTTGGCCTGGCAAGGTCATTGAAAAAGCGACAGAAAACGCACCTCATCACAACACAGGTAGAGCATCCGTCGATTCTCGCTGCCATGCAGTTTTTAGAGGGCGAGGGTTTTGATGTTACTTATCTTCCTGTCACAAAAAGCGGATCTCTGCCTCCTGCTCTGGTGGAGAGTGCTTTTCAGGAAAACACAGGTCTGGTCTCCATTATGGCAGTCAACAACGAGACCGGAAATGAATATCCCGTGGAGGAGATTGCGCACCTGTGCCATAATCGCGGCGTTCTTTTCCACACAGATTTCGTTCAGGGGTTTGGTCAGCGCAGCATTGATCTGAAAGACATTGATTTTCTCTCCGTCTCCGCCCATAAATTTCATGGCCCCAAAGGCGTTGGGTTCCTCTATGGAAAAGACTGGCGTCTCCTCTCCCCTCTCCTCTTTGGCGGCGGCCAGGAAGGTGGTTTGCGTTCTGGGACAGAAAATGTTCCTGGTATTGTGGGAATGGGGTTGGCGGCCAAGACAGCTACTTTGGCCATGGAAGAGAATCAGAAAAAATTCCGGGACTTGGCGCAATCTCTCTTGTCTACCCTGCATCGTAAAGGGATCCCTTTTCATGTCAACGGGGACTCCTTCCACCAAAGTCCCAAGATTCTAAATCTTCGCTTCCCTGGTGTGGATGCTGAGTCTTTGGTTCTGCTGCTGAGCAACCTCGGCGTTATGGTTTCTGTCGGCTCAGCTTGTTCCGCGCACGAAGTCGCTCCCAGTCACGTTCTGCTGGCCATGGGGCTCTCTGCTGCAGAGGCACGTAGCTCCATTCGTGTCTCCTTCTGCGAGACATCCACGAAGGAAAACGTCGCCAAGTTTTGTTCCGCCCTCTCCTCTGCATTGAGTGCAGTGAAATTTGGTGTCACCAAATGTCCCTGAAATTTCAGGCACTGCAACCACTCAGTGCGCCTACACGGTAACGTGTTTGAAAAACAACCCTTTGAAATGCTGGGAACCCCTAAAGCCAGTAATACCACAACGTGAGGATGAGACACACCTGAGCGTGAAGGTAGTGAAAGCAGAAAGAAATTACTGGATGGTGCAAGGTTAAATCCTAAACACCGTAGCAATGGGCAATCAGCAGCCAAGGCCTGATGAGGGCAAGGTTCAACGACTATTGCGAGAGCAAGTACACTGCAAGCGATAGGCAGTGGAAGTGGAGGGCCCCTACGGGTAGTAGGGTGAAGATATAGTCTGCGCTCTTGTGAAAGCAAGAGGTTGGTACATCCAACGGTACAGGGGTAGCGCCCTGAAAACTTCCAAGGAGGGAGTGCAACGAAGATAATCAAGACCTACAAGATCCGACTAAAGCCGACGGCTGAGCAAGAGCAAAAGCTGTGGCAGCATGTTGGAGCATCGAGGTTTATGTACAACTACATGCTGGATTTGCAAAAGAAGCGGTATGAGGCTGGAGAGAAACACCTATCTGCCTTTTCCATGATCAAGTTGATCACACCATTGAAAAGGCAGCCCGGGTATGAATGGCTGTGCAATGTATCAAACGGCACACTCCAGAGGTCATGTCAGGATTTGTCCAGAGCCTATGAGAACTTTTTCTCCAAGAGGTCGAAGCTCCCTAGGTTCAAAAGCAGAAAGAAATCCAGAGCATCATACCCGGTCAGGGAAACCGTGTATTTCATTGACGGGAAGACTCAGGCACTGCAACCACTCAGTGCGCTTACACGGTAACGTGTTTGAAAAAAACGACCCTTTGAAATGCTGGAAACCCCTAAAGCCAGTAATACCACAACGTGAGGATGAGACACACCTGAGCGTGAAGGTAGTGAAAGCAGAAAGAAATTACTGGATGGTGCAAGGTTAAATCCTAAACACCGTAGCAATGGGCAATCAGCAGCCAAGGCCTGATGAGGGCAAGGTTCAACGACTATTGCGAGAGCAAGTACACTGCAAGCGATAGGCAGTGGAAGTGGAGGGCCCCTACGGGTAGTAGGGTGAAGATATAGTCTGCGCTCTTGTGAAAGCAAGAGGTTGGTACATCCAACGGTACAGGGGTAGCGCCCTGAAAACTTCCAAGGAGGGAGTGCAACGAAGATAATCAAGACCTACAAGATCCGACTAAAGCCGACGGCTGAGCAAGAGCAAAAGCTGTGGCAGCATGTTGGAGCATCGAGGTTTATGTACAACTACATGCTGGATTTGCAAAAGAAGCGGTATGAGGCTGGAGAGAAACACCTATCTGCCTTTTCCATGATCAAGTTGATCACACCATTGAAAAGGCAGCCCGGGTATGAATGGCTGTGCAATGTATCAAACGGCACACTCCAGAGGTCATGTCAGGATTTGTCCAGAGCCTATGAGAACTTTTTCTCCAAGAGGTCGAAGCTCCCTAGGTTCAAAAGCAGAAAGAAATCCAGAGCATCATACCCGGTCAGGGAAACCGTGTATTTCATTGACGGGAAGACTCATATTGAGAAAATTGGCAAAGTTGTATATCAAACAAACTACGATCTCCCACAAGGCAGAGGGCACAAATTCAGCAATCCCAGAATCTCCAATAACAATGGGAAATGGATCCTCACCGTGGGCATTGAGTGCGAGAGCCAAGCACCAGAGCTGACGGACAAGCCTATGGGGATTGATGTAGGAGTAAAAGATTTAGCGATTGTAGCTTTTGGAGAAGATCAGATTGTATTTCACAACATCAACAAGTCTAAGCGAGTTCGGAATCTGAACCGGAAAAAGAAGAAGGTGCAGAGGGCGATCAGCCGCAAGTATAGAACGAACGGCAGCTATGCTAAGACCAAAGGGATTGAGAAATACGAACGGATTTTAAAGACCATCAACTACAAATTGGCAAACATCCGGAGCAATTACATCCATCAATCTACGCACAAACTGGTTTCTATGCTACCAAAAGTGGTGTGTGTGGAGGACCTGAATGTAACTGGTATGATGAAGAACCGTCATTTAAGCAGGGCAATTCAAGAGCAATGCCTTGGTGAGTTTCTTCGTCAGATGGAGTATAAGTGCGCATGGAACGGAATTGAGCTAGTCAAGGTAGATAGGTTCTACCCTAGCAGCAGGACATGTTCTTGCTGTGGAGAAATCAAGGAGGACCTGAAGCTCAGTGATCGCACTTATGTTTGCCCGCATTGTGGTTTAGTGATTGACCGTGACTACAATGCAGCGCTGAATCTTATGAAGTACGCAGCGTCACAGACAAGAGCTGCGGCTTAGGGGAATCGTTGCACCCCTGAATGCTGTGGAGTGTCATACAAACCCGAGTAGCTAAGGCCAAAGGGGACACAATGAAGCAGTGATTGGAATTACCAAACGCAACGGTACAACGTGCTGGATGTAGAGGTCATGGCTAAGATTCTCTATCGGGAAGCTCGTGGCATCTCCAGCAAGACAGAACAGGCCTGCGTCGGCTGGGTGATCTGTAACAGGGTGGATGCGGGGTATGCCAACACACCCACAGAGGTAATGACCGCCCCGAACCAATTCGCCTACATAGAAGACACCCCTATCGTCCCAGAACTTTACGCCCTCGCTGGCGATGTTCTGGACCGGTGGAGTCGAGAGAAAAATGGGGAGACCGACGTCGGTCGGGTCCTCCCAAAGGAGTATCTGTGGTTTTCCGGGGATGGACAGAAGAACCATTTCCGCAACCAATACAGCGGGGGTACCCGGTGGGACTACAGCCTGCTAAGCCCCTACGAAAGTTAAGCCCAGGCGCAAAGCGCCGCCATTGTACAAATCAAGGAGGAAACTATGGAAGCATTGAAGAAACCCGTTGGATACTACGATGACCTTGAAATTTCTGTGGAGGAAGCCATCTCAAACGCCGCGCTACCAGACTGCCTTTTCTACTTTAAGGATCTAAAACAGCGCAAGTTTTTCCTGCCCACCGAAATTGAAGCAGAAACCGTCGGGGACATCCTACGTCATATCATGCAGATCAACCGGGAGGATATGGGGACTCCGCCAGAGGAGAGAAAGCCCATTCTGATCTACATCTCCTGTCGCGGAGGTAGCCCGGACGACGGATTGTCCGTCATCGACGCCATCGAGAACAGCATCACACCGGTGTACACCATCAATATCGGGTATGCCTATTCCATGGGGTTCCTCATCGCCCTGGCCGGCCATAAGCGGTTCTGCACCAAGAACGCCATGTTCTTGATGCACGACGGCACGGACTTCGTGGTGGACTCCAGCGCCAAAGCCATGGACCGACTGGAGTTCAACAAGCGTATGGAGGACCGCCTGAAGCAGTATGTGGTCTCCCATAGCAAGATCACCAAGGAGGAATACGAGCAGAAATACCGGGTGGAGTGGTACATGTTCGCTGACGAGGCCAAGGAAAACGGCTTTGTGGATTTTATCGTAGGAGAGGACTGCGACCTGACCAGCATCATTTGAGAGGTGCGCCATGGGAGCAAGCCACAAATCTTCCAACACATATTATAAGGACCGTCCTCAGAAAATTGAGGACTGCCTCTTCTACGGCTTGGAACTGGACGACGAGCAGTTCCAGTTCGCCAACGCCATCTGGTCGCCGGACATTGATATCGTCTTCTGCAATGCCAGGGCTGGCACCGGGAAAACCACCATCGCTGCCGGTGTAGCTAACCTCCTGGTTCAGTACGGGGACTTCGATCAAATCATCTACATCATGTCCCCTTACGGGGAGCGCAAGCAGGGCTGGCTGCCAGGGACCATCACAGAGAAAAGCTCTGTCTACTTTGAAGCTTTTTACCAGGCGTTGGTTAACTGCAATGTGAATCCAAACTCAGCTGTCAGTAACGAGTCTATCGTCAACCAGAAAAACGGAACAGGGTACATCTCCTGCATCACCGACACGTTTCTGCGTGGCTCCAATCTGAACAATGCCGTAGTCATCCTAGACGAGGCACAGAACTTCACGGTTCCTCAGCTCAAGAAGACCCTGACCCGGGTTGGCCAGCACGCCAAAGTAGTAGTCATCGGGCACGAGGCACAGTGTGACCTGGACGCCCCGGAGACCAGCGGATTCATGCGGTACATCCGGCATTTCGAAGGCCAGCCTAGAACCGCCATCTGTCACCTCACCCAGAACTACCGTGGGTGGATCAGCCGCTGGGCAGACGAGCTGTCCGAGGATCCATGAGAGGGGGTGAGAATATGCAGGAACCGGTACTCTATTCCACTGGGTGCGCCCGGTGCGGCGTCCTCAAGCGAAAGCTTTCAGAGAAAGGCATCTCCTATGAGGAACACAATGACGAGGCGGAAATGCTCCGCCTTGGGTTTACAGAAGTACCCATGTTGGTGGCCGACGGGAAGACCATGAAATTCTCTGAAGCCGTACAGTGGGTCAATCAACACTAAGAAGGGGGAAACATATGGACATCAAATTCAAACTGTCCAGGGACTTTGAGGAGTGCCTGGAGTATCTGAAAAAGAAGTACGGAAGTGAGTTCGAATATATCAACGGACTCCACGAGAACCAGCTTGACTTTTCTGAGTTTATCAACAATTTTGTTGACTCAGAAAATACAGCCAACGCAACCATCGACTCCAACGCAAACATTCAGTCAAAGGATATTGTGAATCTCATTCACGAAATGAGTAAGCCGCATATGAAATTGCTCGGCTTCAACAAGCTATTCTATGAGATGGAGAAGAAATACGGCCTGGAGCGAGCCAAGGATATGCTAGAGAGCGAATGGAGGGGCGATATCTTTATCCATAATGCATCCGATATCAGCTTCCGGCCCTATTGCTTTAACTACGATCTGGAATCTCTGGCGACCAAGGGAATGTACTTTGTCTCCAATTTGAAGACTACGCCGGCAAAGCACCTGTCCACCTTCTGTGATCATCTTCTTGAAATGGTGTCTTGGGTATCCAATCGGCAGAGCGGCGCTGCCGGGATCGCAAATGCCCTAATGTGGATGTACTGGTTCTGGAAAAATGATGTAAAGAACAACCATTACCTGCGCAGCCCTGAATATTACCGAGATCAATGCTTCCAAAAGTTTATCTTCGATCTCAATATGCCGTACTTGCGAATCTCCCAGGCCAGCTACACAAATGTATCCCTATATGACAGAACCTATTGCGAAGAGATGTTTGGTGGGTTTGTGTATCCAGATGGCACGATGTTTATTGATTGCATCGAAGACTTTATGGACTTCCAGAAGGCATTTATGGAAAAAATGTCGGAAATGAGGGAGACAAATATTCTCACCTACCCTGTGCTGACATACTGCCTTGTATTTCGTGACGGAAAATTCCAGGACGAGGAGTTTGCCCGATATGCCTCTGACCATAATATCCGCTGGGCGGACAGCAACTTCTTGATCTCTCCGGATACCACTTCCGCAGCCAGCTGTTGCAGGTTACTCAGCTCATTGAGCGACTTGAAATCTAATCAAAAACAGAAGCTGACGGGTGTTATGAACAGCATTGGTGGGACATCCCTGGACATCGGAAGTGTTGTTGTCACCACGCTCAATCTGGCCGGGCTTGCCTACCAGTCTGCTTCAAAAGAGGATTTTTTCAAAAGGCTGAATGAGAAAATCCGTCTTGTGATTGAAACAAATGATGTGGTAAGAGGCATCATTCGGCGCAATGTAGAAAAGGGCCTGCTTCCAAACTACTCTTACAATCTGATGAAATTTGATCGTCAGTATAACACGATAGGTGTAAACGGCTGCTGGGAAGCAGCAAAATATTTTGGACTTGCAAAGCAAGATGAGCTTGGGTATTGGGACTACACCGAAGATGGGCTCCAGTTTGCAGCAAAAATACTGGACACCATCAATGAGGTCAAGGACTCCTATGACTTTGATTACTCCATCAACATTGAGCAAACACCAATGGAAAATGGTGCAATCAAGTTGGCCGGGAAAAACCGAATCCTGTATGGAAGTGATGACTACATAACAGGGAACCAGTGGCTGAGCTTAAAGGATAAGGCGTCCATTTCCGCTCGAGTGAAAGCTGCTGGCGTACTGGACAGCAAGTGCGGTGGCGGATGTATTACCCACGTTCAAATTGATGCTCCGTTCAATAGCAAGGAGCAGGCCTGGAATATGCTGAATTACATTGCCGCCGCTGGTGTGATTTACTTTGCTTTCAACCTGAAAATCAACACCGATGCAAATATGCACAGTTTTACCACAAAGACCTGTCCATACTGCGGATCTGCGCCCACAGAGACCTATCAGCGTATTGTCGGGTATCTTGTTCCCACACACTCTTGGAGCGAAGGCCGCCAGCGCGAGCTTGCAGAGCGGGATTGGATGAACCTGAACGAGTTCAATGGGATGTGAGATGAGAATTAAGGGAATTCAGCTGGAGGACTTTGTAAATTACAAACTCCCCTCCCTCTTCCTCGCATCCGCTTACTGCGACTTCAAATGCTGCCGCGAGCAGCACCTGGACACGGGGATTTGCCAGAACGCTCCCCTTGCCCAGGCTCCTACCCAGGACGTCCCCGACACCGTCCTCTACGAGAAGTTCTCTGCCAACCCTATCACCAAAGCGGTGGTCATCGGCGGCATGGAGCCGTTCCTCCAGATTGATGAAGTGGAGTCCCTCCTCTCCCTTTTTCGGGAGAAAGGGGACCACTCCCCTTTTATCCTCTACACTGGCTATTACCCAGAGGAAGTCTCCGAACACCTGGCCAGGCTTCGCAAATACGGCAACGTCATCGTCAAATTTGGGCGGTACATCCCTGGCCGACCGGAGCGATACGATGGGATTCTAGGTATCACCCTGTCCTCGGACAACCAGTTTGGAAAAATCATAGCTTAACTATACAGCATACTGTATATAGAAAGAAGGGAACCATGAAAATCAAATTAAACCCAGACGAGGAATTCGTCCGGGAAATGAAGCGACAGCTCAAGGACAATTCTGGCTATTGCCCCTGTGCCCTCATCAAAAACCAGGATACCAAGTGCATGTGCAAAGACTTCCGGGAAATGGAGGAGGGTATGTGCAACTGCGGTCTTTACATCAAGGTGAAGGGGGCCGACGAATGAGCACCAACCCTGATATCATCCTCCGATTTTCCGACAACGACATTGCAGGTATAGCATCCATTCAGGACTTCTATGCCGCAACTGGCCTGGAGGATTTCATTTCAGATGGAACCGTCTCCTCTGTGGACCAGATATGGATGAATGACGCGCAGTGTGAGGATATTCTTTCCATTGCCGTAAAGAATCTCAGGAAGAAACACCGTAGCTGGAGTGCGCAGTTGGTACGCGCTGAAGCCTCTTTGGACTGGGCAAATTACTCCCCTGTCCAATCCCCGTTCACCCCAAAGGGCGAACTCTGGCTCTTTCGAGCGTCTCGAACAGAAGCAGCCATGGACGCCCTGCGAGCAACCAAATGGCGGAAGCAATAAATAAAAAGGAGGAACCTGCTTTGAACCAAATCGGAGAATTTGAAAAGGTCAGCCTCGCCCAGTTCGAGGCGGCCATGCGGGAGACCTATTTTCTAAAATATGACCTCAACGACCTGTACGACGACATCCGTCTTCCTGCTCGAGCGACCGCCGGATCTGCTGGGTATGATTTCTTTGCCCCCTTCGACTTCACCCTCCAGCCCGGGGAGAGTATCAAAATTCCCACCGGGATTCGGGTCCGCATGGAACCTGGCTGGTTTCTGTTAGGCATCCCAAAAAGCGGTCTTGGCACCAAGTACCGCCTCCAGCTGGACAACACCGCCTTCGCCATCGACAGGGATTACTACAACTCCGACAACGAAGGCCACATCTTTGTGAAGCTCACCAACTCCACCTTGGATAACCGTGTCCTATCCCTCCGAGCTGGGGATAAATTTGTTCAGGGGATCTTTCTCCCTTATGGCATCACCTACTCAGATAATGCCGTTGGGGAGCGTAACGGAGGATTCGGCTCTACAGGTAGATAATCGGATACCTTTCGGACAAGGCGGGAGCGCAAGCTCCCGCCCTTTCATCTTTTGACCAACTGAGAATTGAGAGCAGTGAAATTAGGTCCCTGGAAAACCAGGCACTGCAAAGAGTGCGAGAACCAAGCACTTATGAAGTACGCAGCATCACGAACAAGAGCTGCGGCTTAGGGGAATCGTTGCACCCCTGAATGCTGTGGAGTGTCATACAAACCTGAGTAGCTTCGGCAAAAGGGGACACGATGAAGCAGTGATTGGAATTACCAAACGCAACGGTAAAGGAGGAACTTATGATTCTGTCAGGAAGTGAAATCAGACGCCAGATGGATTTCGGCAACATCATCATCTCTGATTTTGACCAAAGCCGTCTAGGACCGAACAGTTATAATTTGCGGCTTGCCCCAGAGCTTATGGTGTACAAAGAGGCGATTTTAGATCCTCGCCAGGAAAACCGTACCGCCACTGCTACGATTCCAGATAGCGGTCTGGTGCTCCAGCCAGGGCACCTATATCTGGCCCGAACCATGGAATACACCGAGACCCATAATTTTGTCCCTATGCTGGAAGGCCGCTCGTCTGTGGGGCGTTTCGGAGTATTCGTCCATGTAGCCGCTGGATTTGGAGATGTCGGGTTCGCTGGTAACTGGACCTTAGAGCTCTCCTGCATCCACCCCATTCGGATATACCCTGGCATGGAAATCTGCCAGATCTACTATCACACCATCCTGGGCGATGTCCAGGAAGAGTACCACGGGAAATATCAAAACAGCCTGGACGTTGTGGCTAGTCGCCTTTATCAAGAATTGAACTATACGGAGGAACCACAATGAAAAAGAAACTTTGCCTTGCCGCCTTGCTTGTCACGCTTGCTTTGGTTGCTGCTGGATGCAACCAAGCCAGCCGGGTTTCCTACAACTTGTCTCAGGAAGCAGATAACTTCAACGACATCCGACAGATTACAGTAATGAATTGCATCCAGGGCGATGTTCTCTTCCAGATGACTGGGAAAATGTCCATTACCGCCGATATTGAGGACAACCAGTTGGAGGTCATTGTGGAGGATGAAAACGGGGAATATAGAAAGCATTTTATTGGACTTAGTGATAACGTGACCTATGTGGTGGAGGATATCACCACCAGCGACGTAGACCAGTATCAGTATACTCTGAACTTCAACCCCAAGATGTGGATCCCCTTTGAGGCGGAGACTGTGGACTAAGAAACGGAGGAAAATTATGGAAGAAGGATACCTGACAGATTTTTTATCCCAGCTACGCGAGGAAGTTATGGAGGTCTTCTCCCTTTCAGAGGAAGAAGCCACAGAAAGCATTTTCCTCGACCTGTCTGGAACGACCGGATGGACTACGGCTCTTTATAAGGCCGCTCAGAAGACCAATCACGCCTGGCTCATTTCTGCATATCGTAAAATGACATGGTACGAGTCCGATCTCTTTGACGGCTATCTCCTGGACCTCATGACAGACATCGGGTTGATCACGGCAATGGAGCCAGTCTCTCAAAACCCCTATTGGGATAACATCAAGGAGATTGCTCAGCGCCAGCGGAAAAAGGGACTGCAACACTACGGATGTGGCCTGGAGGACAACCCCATGCCTGCCCCAGAGGTCATTGAATATCTCCAGGAGGAGCTGATAGACGCACTCATGTATTGCGAGCACCTAAAAGCGAAGCTATCTTCGTCAAGCAGCTCCCTCCTCCAGTGAGGCTCCAGCAATGTTTGCAGAACTGATGATCATTCTTTTGGTTGCCTGTATCTGTGCTGTCTTGCTCCACTTGGTCGGAGTCCTTGTGGACCACATCATTCCACACGCAGTAGACCTCTTAGACTACCAAAGGAACAAAAAAGACTATCAACTCTATCTTCGGGACTACCTCCGTTGGGAGGAGGCGAAGCAAACACAGATCTTCCGCTGCGACCACTGCGCCTACCCGGAAAGAGCTAAAGAAAGAGAGGTACATCCCATCGATGAATGAAGCTATCATCACAGAAACCTATTTTATGAAATGCTCAGATGGCATCCGTCTGCCCATTGGCATGGATGGGGAGGACTTCACGTGCTGCTGTTCTATCGTTATGAAGGACAATGAAGTTGAGAACCAGCTGTCCTCCCTGTTTTACACCATCGGGGTCCCAAACATGGAATCCTGCGTTGGTACACAAGTCCGTGTCATCTCCAATGGATGGGGAAGTATTCCGTATGCTATCGGACACGCAACAAAGAATGTGTGGTTTGCCATGGCTAGCGATGATCCGGGCCATAGCCCAAGTGAAAACACCCCCGAAGTCCATAAGAATATGGACCCTATGACAGTCCAGGAACTTCAGGAGTTCTACGACCACGATGATGGCTTTGTCTGGGTGGTAATGTCTGGTGTCAGTATGGCCTATCCCGCGATCTTAGACCGTGTGGGGAACCAGAACGAACTTGTTGCCGTATGGTGTGCCTCCACCTATCCGGAAGCTTGGCTTCGTGAAAATGAGTATGGCAAAACGTGGACCGCCTATCGAGAAAATCCATTCCACGGAAAGGACAATCAATCCGTCAGAAAGGAGGACTGAGTCATGGACTTCAGCGAAAACACCATCTCCGACCTTGCCGCTGAGATTACTTCCCTGTCCAAATCTATCCCAGAGCATGGGACCTTTCTGGTTAAGGTGGCAAACGCACTCACTGTTCTCAATGCCTTATACATGGCAGAGAAAAGCATTGCAGAAGATTACCGTGGACAGGTCCATCGCTGCATAGATCGCATCTATGAATTGGAAAAGGAAATGGAGGCCAAAAATAATGTTGAACTCTGAACAAAAGCAAAATGGTCTATACTGCAACTTTATTGCGGTAAAAGACAATAAGGCATACAAGATCAGTGAGATGAGTGTACCTGACCTGGTAAGTATACTAACCTATGCCGTCACACAGGCTGCTTTCTACGGCCCAGAAACCGTCAAGAAACACTTGGATGACGCCGCCGGGATTGGAGGCCATAATGGTAAAGATTCTTGAATACCCTTCCGAGAAGGACTGGATGGAAGTGAAGCGCCGGGCGTTGATCACCGTTGGCCTTTCTCCTGTAAACCCGCCGGACAGTGTTTGGAAACACGATATCCTAGAAGCCAGACATAGCCCCATCCGCCGTCTGCATTATTCCTTCTACTTAGAGATCCCATACTGGGTGTCCGTCCATCTCTCCCGGCACATCCATGCTCAGCCTTACGTCCGTAGCCAGAGAAATGATCGGCAGGATCAGTACGACCGTAACTGCGCACCACAAAATTCTACGGTATCCATGATTTGGGATATGAATGCGGAGGAGTTGATGGAGGTTGCCAACAAGCGTCTTTGTCTACAGGCCGCGCCGGAGACACGGTCTGTTGTCAGAGCTATATGCGATCTGGCCACCGAGGTGACTCCAGAACTGGATGGGCTCCTTGTTCCCGCATGTGTTTATCAAGGAGGCGTGTGCCATGAGATGCATCCATGCAGACAGAATCAGAAAACAGATTCCTAAAAAAAAAGCAGGGCTACACTACGTTCGTAGTGTAGCCGTGCTTTTTTTAGTTCCAAGAAGAACAACCACAGAGTGAATTCTTAGAAACTCATATTGATGAGAAAAATCCTAATTATTCTAATCCGCTAAAATGTCCCATGCAGAAACACACCATCTGATATTGTACCGCCACTAATAAAGTAAGCAGTAGCGTTCCACCTGTGTTCATGTGGAACGCTACTGCTTACTTTATTGCTGGAGTTCTGTCACATCAAGACACTTTCAAAAATGGTGTAGTAGTGGTGTAGTAAACCCTTTTTAGATTCGCAAAACCATTGAACTTACAGGCTTTTCAGGGACTTTTCAAGATATGGTGTTAGCATACCAATCTTTTTTCCCCTGCGCAAGAGGGGGCAAGTTACAAATCGCAGGCCACCAGATCCTGGAAGGTCTGCCGGCGCACTGCCAGGCGGGCCTGCCCCCCCCGGACCAGTACCAGGGCGGGGCGGCAGAGGCGGTTGTAGTTGGAGGCCATGGAGAAGTTATAGGCCCCTGTGGTGAGCACCGCCAGCAGATCCCCCCGCCGAGGCTGGGGGAGGGTGATGTTCTCCTGGACCAGATCGCCGCTCTCACAGCACCGGCCGGCCAGGGAGCAGAGGAAGTCCCCCTCCTCCCCCATCCGGCTGGCGGGGAGAACGGTGTAAGGGGACTGGTAAAGGGCGTAGCGGGGGTTGTCGGTCATGCCGCCGTTGACGGTGACGTAGCTGCGGTAGCCCTCGATGGTCTTCACGCCCCCCACCTCGTAGAGGGTGAGGCCGGCGTTGGCCACGATGCTCCGGCCGGGCTCCAGGAGGATCCGGGGCACAGGATAGTCCTTGGCGGCGCAGCCCTGCTTCAGGTGCTGGGCCAGGGCCCGGATGTTGCCGGGGATGTCCACCACGGGGTCGCTCTCCACATACCGCACCCCGAAGCCGCCCCCCAGGTTCAGGGTGCGGGCCACGAAGCCGTGGGCTGTCCGCATGGCCTGGGCGAAGTCCAGGAGGATGTCCACCGCGTCGCAGAAGGGTTCGGCCTCGAAGATCTGGGAGCCGATGTGGCTGTGGAAGCCCTCCACCTCCAGGTGCTCCTTCCCCAGGGCCGCCGCCACGAACTGGGCGGCCTGGCCGGTTTCGATGGGCACACCGAACTGGCAGTCGATCCGTCCGGTGTTGATGGCCTGGAGGGTGTGGGGGTCAATCCCCGGGGTCACCCGGAGGAGGACCCGCTGCCGGATGCCCCGGGCCCCGGCGGCCTCGTCCAGCCGCTCCAGCTCCTGGGGGTTGTCCACGATGAAGCAGCCCACCCCGCTGTCCAGGGCATAGGCGATGTCCTCGTCGGTCTTGTTGTTGCCGTGGAAGTAGAGCCTCTCCGGGGGAAAGCCCCCGGCCAGGGCAGTGTAAATCTCCCCGGGGGAGACCACGTCGGCCCCCATGCCCTCTTCCTTTAAAATAGGATACAGCCCCTTAAAGCACAGGGCCTTGCCGGCGAAGAGAGGCATGGACCCCTGGGGCATGGCCTCGGCCAGGGCCTGGACATAGGTCCGGCAGTTGGCCCGGAGCTGGTCCTCGTCCACCACATACAGGGGGGCGCCGAACTGCCGGGCCAGGTCCACCGTGTCCACCCCGCCCACGGCCAGGTGGCCCTGGGGGGTGACGGAAAGGTTGTCGTATAATAGCATCGCGCATTCCTCGTTCTCTATAGGATGGGGGGCCGCGCCCGGCGGGGCCGGGCGGGCCGTCTGTGTCATCGGCAGCTGGTCCCGCTGGGACCGGTGCAGGTTGGCACCTGCCACGTGGGTTCCCGCCCGGTCCCGGGCGGGGATCCAGGCTTTCTCTAGAGAAAGCCCGGACGCAAAGAGTCGCGGGGGGATGCCCCCCGCCCCCCCATGTTTAAGGCCCGCTCGTTCCCACTCGCTTGTTTTGGCGGTTGTGCCGCATTGTTCCGGTCGTGGGGCTATTTCGAGGCCCATCTGCGTGCCCTGATTTGGATTCGCATTTTGCGGGAGCGGGGGTTGGGCGAGAAGGCATTTCGTTGCAGGGGTATACTACCTACGAAGGCTTCCCCTTGGGTAAACACTGATTTAATTTTTTGAGAGATTGCGGTAAAATAGGGAAGAGAGGTGA
>OLPO01000644.1_pt1 | contig 27643 bp, 20 predicted proteins | sample 1672831 | NCBI WGS metagenome assembly OLPO01 (sample SAMEA3136728, study PRJEB25190) | human gut metagenome
TTCCATCCGACGTAGAGCAAAGGGGAACCGAACCCTGCAATGATTATAAGAGCCCGAGTCTTCCTTAGTTTACTGGAAGTGCTTTAAGGAAGTGTGCTTTACCCTTATGACAGGCTATTCGAACTATGCTCATCCGAGACAAGCCTACTCAGCCAATTCTTTCTTATTTTTTCCGAGGAAGCATGGTCAAGTGCCAAAGACTTTGACTTACTTTTAGGATAGAATTAAAGCAAGAAAAGAAGACGGGCCTTAGCCAATGGCTTTACCGGTCGGTCCTTCCTGTCCAACTGGTCTTTTCCTTATTACTCCGACTGTAGTTTACCTGAGATTAGACCGATTCTCCTCCTGCTGCTCAACCAGCTCCGTCTGACCTGACTTTGACCGCTTTCTGATCGCTGGTCAATGAAAACAAACCCTCGATCCTTAGCTCTATCCTTTGCTGGCTGGTTGCCCACAGGGACTACTCCTTTCTATTTTTTTTGTTGGATGGGGAAGAACAAAGTTAGACTGTCTCTGGGCAGCGAAACCTACGACTGAGGGTCTTTAAGTTTTGAAGCATACAAGATGAAAAGAGAGTCGTTTTGTAATCTTATCAAATCGGTCTTAAAAGAGTCGCTTTTTCAGACCAATTTAATGCGTGGACCGTAAGCCCTTACTCCTAAGTTGTTGCGGAGTTCAGTCCCTTCCAATATGAGTGTAAGACTTGCTTCCTGATCGTAGATCACCCTCCTGTGCTAAAGCTAACCGAGAATCCGCTTTTCCTATTCCGTCACCCGGCATTTCTTTCGAGTTTCCGCTCCAGCAATCCGAGCACAGTCAGTGGAACAAAGAGTGGAAGTCGGAGCAAAAGTATACCGCAACGAGATAAAGGCTCTCATTCAAAGAACTAGGCAAATTTTTTCTTTCTTCTTCCCAGGGATACTTTCTTTACCCAACTCTCCCCATGATCCTACGACCTGCCTTTCACTCATCCAAGAGACTGGGCTCGGTCCTATCATTTGGTGTCCTTTTCTCTTATAATCCTCAGATGCGGAAGTGCTTTTATAGAAATGAGTCTCTATAGCTTGATGCCTCGCTTCTTTTTAATGGGTCGCCTTTCATAACAAAGACTTCACCTGGCATAGATCTAACCAAAGCCTCTCACTTCCAGGGAAGCTTACCTTTCCTTTCATCCCATGAGCTACCCCGGTCATCGGATCTTTCTCAGTCGATTTTCTAATTGAAAAGAGGGTCGAGCTTCATAGAGCTATCAGATACTCGATCACCCAACTAAGCGGATCCCATCACTTCCAGAATACCGATTTGTTCTTCTGGCAGAACATCTTCCTTATGGTAGGCTTCTCTCTCCTTGTAAGTCTAGCCCATGCCCGGGCATCCAAGTTAGCCCCTTTTACTCGCTTAGATGCTCCGCTCTATCCTTCAATCGATTGAGCCTGGAAAAAAAAAATCTCGTTCTTTTCGCTGGCTGATCTACTTCTATTTCAAAGCTTGGGTGCTTATCTTGGAGCAGGAATAAAGCGTTCGAACGAGTATACTTACAAAGGGTTCCTTCCTTCTTCCTATCCCGTCAGCTTCTCTGTCGCTTTTTTTGAACATTAGCCATCTCCTGACTCCTTCTCTTGTCCCCTAAACCTGGGAAGGGTCTATCTTACTTACAAAACATTCCGCTCATTCGCTCGCTTAGCTTTAAACTAGAGATGAGACAAAGGGATGGAGCTTGCACAGTGCTTCAATAAAAAGGGTTCACGGTAAAGAACATAGCAAAGGCTATTGGGATCGAGCCCGGACCAGTAAGCATTTCTTTTTAAAGCAGAAAAGCATTCTACCTCGGATCAATCGTATGAAAGCAAGCAGCAACTAAGGGAATAGGGTGCTTCGGGAGGGAGGAATGGAATAGAGAAAAAAACTGTGTGTGTTAGACTTCCCTCCTTTAAGAGCTCCTCTAAGTCCTGCCAAGCCCGATTAGTGCCTCTTTACCGGATGTGAAACTTGGCTTTCTAGCTGGCATGCTACTAGTTCCTGCCTTAACAAGATCAGGTTCAACTGCGGGATCGGCTGTGAGTTCAAGTGAGGACAATTCCCTTAAGAAGTACCCCACGGCTGATCTGTAACAAGGTATATGCAGCTTCTGCTAGATCTGATCTGTCCCGCTTCAATCAACATTCTTCCTTCCATCGGGAAAGATAATAGGAGAACGTCTTCGTAAAAGGTTGCAGATTTACCGGAACGAGGGGAAGGCTGGGCTTTCTCTTCTTGTTGCTTCTGGGTTCTTGAGAATGCTTTAAGGTTGGTTCTAAGGCTGCTTTGGAACCCTTCCCTTGAACAGGAGCTTCAGCTTAAGTAGCCGCTGTTGTCGAAGCTGAAACTGCAGGATCTGTTGTAGACGCAGGAGCTTGTCTCGTCCGCTACTATCTCTCTGATGATCGATGTTGCTTACAATTTGCTTGACTTTAGTTCTGGCACCTTAAGATCTCCTAGGGCATAGGGCACAACATCTTTCTCTCCAATTCTACAAGCAGTAACCCAACAAATCCACTCAGAAAGGCACTAAAAAGACCGTATACGGATTCAATTGCAAACAGAACATAAGGCTAACGTTTTTAAACCGCGGATACTACTACTCACACCTCTTACTCTGCGGATTATAAGAAGGAATTTAATGCCCAAAGATCATCATTAGACGAGCCCGCCTTAATAAAGAAAGCCCGGATCCGGCCGGATAAGCTGCTATCGGATTCATGCCATCTTAATGAGTTTTTTTTATTCCCGGCACTGTAAGAACCGATTCTATGATTCAATAAAATATCCCAAAGGCCGATGCCAATAGCAAGAAGGCTTTTTCAACGATTGGAATGCTTCCTTTCCTTCCTCAGCTTGAAGTTAAGTTCCAAGCCTTCAGTCTGTCAGGTACTTACCAATACCCACGATTAGCAGGATAAGCGCCCTTTGATGCCATACTTCCTTCACTAATGCAGTCTATTGCTCTCCTTGTCGATGACCCGCATAGCTTAGTAGCTAAACGCCAAGCTAAAGGAATAGCTTTGATTGAAAGATATCCCATTTCCCCCCTTCGCATTCAATAGGTTATTTTAGTTTATATTTAAATTGTACACCAACTAATTACGACTTCTCCCACTTTAAAGTGAACAGTCACTGACGGAAGTCAACTCGCAAGAGGTAGGATTCCGATTCCTCGATTGATTAGTTCTCCATTCCAAAGCAACAGCCGACGTTACAGTGCAGTACCCCACTCGGTAGAAACCCCAAGAGGAGACTCTATTCTCGGTATTCAGCCAATCACTTAGACTGGCTTGAGCTAAGTGGTAAGGCCTTTGAGGCAGTGCCATATGTTGAATATTCTATTGATTCAATCCAGTTTAGGCAAGTCCCCACAGTTGATTCGTGCTAACTCCTGGCAGCGGTTATGTAGGATCTCTGAGACCAAGCCATTCTTGCAAAGGCAAAGGCAAACTTCATTCAAAGAAGAGAGGGCGTTAAGCGGAACAAGAGATTCTTGCTGGACAAGGTTGAGAGTTTCGGCAAAGAGCTTGAGGATGTGCAAGGTCGTCTAGCAATTCTGGAGGACGAGTTTGATCCACTAAAAAGGGACTTAGATGAAAAAATGCCCCAAGTTATTCCAGCCCATCTTCAGGTTGCTAGTGGTCTCGGTTAGACAACCCCAAAGGTTGACCAGTACGAAAGCGAACAAAGAACGGGGAACCCTTTTGGGAGGTTGGAGCAAGAAAGACATTGCAGCCTAACCCCGAAACGACCCAAGAAAAGCGAACAGTCTTATTGTTTAGTCTTTCAACTAATGTCTCCTGGAACGATAGAGGAAAGATATCAGTAGCAGAAGACAAATCGTAGGAAAACGAATATTTATGACCTATCATCTTTACCTAAAGGCCGGAAGGTTGCAAATGGAAGAGGCCGAGTTTGGTTAAAAGTTCCGCTTTCTATCTATTTATTAGGCCATGGGTATACGCCTTAAAACGGCCATACACCAATCATGGGCCGGACGCATAAGAGCTTGCTTGAATGCGTTCGGGAGATACCTTAGCTTACCAGACCCCTCATCCTTAAAGCACAGTCTTCCCAATGGGAATCGACTCAACAACTGATCGTCGGATAACCCTTTGATCTCGTCGGCTACTTTCCTACAGTATTTTAGACTAGAAAATACCTGCTTGAGCAGCAGCTGCACGACAGTAAACTGATTCCCGGTTTGTAACCTTAGTATACATTGACCATGGAAAGTTTACATCGTCAGGATCCATCTCACCGGGTGGATGATACGAGGAAATAAGAAATAAGCTCACAGTGGAGTGAAGAAGTTGACTGCCCACTCGACTAATTCATGCTTAAATGGCCATAAAAATTGGAGTCATACCTAAACTAAAAGATGGCTCGATCCCACACGCATAGAGAGAATATATCCCACTCCATGCGGAGTAGGGGAGTCCATAACTTGCGACTCTTGACAGAAGTCACACTCCTAACAGGAGAAGACGACCATTGAGGTAACCACCTGAAGCCAGCATCCCTAGGAATGGTGAACATAACAGGTGCGTACCTTTCAGCAAGCGAAATACACTTGCACTTATCTCTGAGCTTTTTTTGGGGGGCTCGTTGACGATAACCAAACCCCTGTCTTTCCCTCACTAAAATGCATTTATATATGGAGTATAAGGACAGGTATAATTTAACAAATTGGTCGGCCTTATTGTCACGACGCCTGATCATCTTACGATGAAAAGCAGGTATATTCCGGGGTAAACCACAACGAGTAAGCGAGATAGGGTGAGGTAAAGTAAAGCCTCAGACCGGTCAAAAGAGCCTCTGTAATACCTCATCAGACAGGTAGCAGAAGCAGAATATAAAGACCGGTGTTCCGCCACCCAGCCCTACGTCTAAACTCATAATGCAGGGGGTATTTTAGCTACACCCATTCCCAGATTAGATTTCATAGAAAGAAAGGAAAGATCAAAAGGCTCACACGCTCACCTTCCAGCACGCCTTCCTGTCGCTCGCCGTAGAAAGCTAATAATGTATAAACAAAAACTATCCCCCCGTCATTTAAGGGATAAAAGGCCGTTGCAACACTCTTTCGAAAGGTTCACCGGTGATGATTTCCACTCATTCATCATACTCAAAGTCGAAGTCACGACATGGGGGCTCGGAAAAATAACAAATTGAGAGAACTACGAGATGGCGATTTTTCGTATAGAAAGAAGAGAAAAGTACACTCACATATTTTGAACCCAAATCACAGCGATGGGAAAGGTAGGCTTGGAAGTCCAGTTAGAAGGTAAACCAACTCAACAACATATATATCCGAGGGTGGTAGAAAGAACGTTGTGCTATCGGTAGCGGTCTTCTTCCTATTCCAACTATCAATTCTATCAGGTTTAGCGTAGCTAGCCAGAAACCTGTAAGTACGAAATCCACTCTTTCCAGTGTAAATTGAATGTGAACGTAGCTTGCCTCTCTTTATTGAAAGGTTTAGCGTAGCCCTGAATTCCCCTGCTTTAGAAGCTGGAAGAAAGTTGTTGTTACAGTGAGCTTCCCAGAAGAGTACGCTTTAAAGGTAACAAATCCAATCCCTAAAGCAATTCCGGTAAGAAGAGCTATTGGTCTACTGTATAGAACATAGAAAGATGACTTTGTACCGGACAATAGAAAGTCTATCTATCCCCTACACGGCGGGACAGGTAAATCTCTCTTCCCTTTTTACTTTTCGACCGGATCATAGAAGTCATAGAGAAAGAGGTTTGAGACTTAGAACAACGCTTGACCTAGAATAGAAGTAAAATATCTAGTATCATTTTATAGCTATGAATACGAAAATAGTAGTTGGAGGATGGCATCTATTCCGCTGCAAGTGAATCAAGAAAGAAAAGCTAGCGAAGGGAGACCTAAAACAGTAGCTTTTTCAGCGCGCTCTTGCGTTGATTGCTGTTTATTAAGTTAGTTAAGGTGTGAAGATTGCTTCTGCTGCGTTAAATAGCGTGGTATAAGCTTTTTGTTTCGTTGATTCGGAAGTGGTGGAGTCAGAGTACCTCCCCGACAATCTCGCTTCGAAAGCGCTCTAAGTTCTTTTCTTTGCCAAGCGGCTTTTCTTTCTTTTAAAGGCCTCGTATAAGGGCTAAGAGAAGATGGGAAGGAAGATCACTAATACCAGTTAGCGGTATGGACAGATTCCCAGCCCTCAAAAGGGGGCCTTTTTTTAGTTTAAGTTAGTGGAGTCCCTGGCCTAAGGGCCTTAGCATAGGCCTACCAAGACTGGCTTTCCGACCTATCAGACTTGCTCTAGCTCATACACCCGGATCCAAGAGGTTCCTCTTAGTTAGCCATGATATACCGCGTAGTGGGGCACCCTTAACGTTTAGGCGCTAAGCTATAAAATTTCCGGGTTATTTTCACGCCTTTCATTACTCTTAAAGTACTCCAGAAGAACTTTCTTGTGAATATGGTACATCGGCCTTGGTATTCAAGGCTTTTCTTCCTCAAAAGAAAGGGAACCTCTCGCCCGCTTTGTAGTAAACTTAATTCCTCTCAGTTTTTTAGTTGTCAAACGAATCCTATCATAAGACTTTCACTGCTTCTACGTCTGCCAGGCACAATTTACATTGCCCCATCGGGCTCGCCATCTACCGCGCCTGACGCTCCAACCAGCACACACTGCATTCGGGCCTATTGGAAAGGAGTTGTTGATCCCTTAAATTGAAAGAAAAAACAGAAAAGAGTATCAATAGAATGTGTTAATCAATAAGAGTGAAACGTATGAAATAGCGTATAGAAAAAAAGCTTGGAAGATTCACATAAGCTAGTCTCTCTCATTAAGCTAGATAGGTTTTGAAAAGCCAGCGCCCAAAGTGCTTGATGTAAGCCGGTCAACGTCTGGTAGAGTAGGTACCTCTAGCTTACTGAAAAAAGACTAGTTTGCTCAGAAAGTAGACAGTCTGGGCTAAGAGTTGGGATGGGATCACAAATTCTTTCGCTTTTGGCAGAGGTAAAATTTCTTACTTAAATAGAACTAGGTACTAAGTTCCATAGAGTAGTACCAGAGAAGGTTGTGTTTGTACAAGATTCATGAAGCTAAGCACGGAAAATAAAGAAAAATTACTAGATGATTCCGGTCTCTCTTTTAGAGTGCCATCCGTGTTGGCGGATCGATTTGATATAGTAACCACCATTTTGGTAAAAAAAAGTATTGAACCCAAGTCTTCGTGTCGATTTCGGGCATTCTTCTTATGTAATCCTAGATCTATTTCCTTAGCCTTATCTTGAGTGGAAAGCCGGCGAACGCAATTTAATTTCCTCCTGTTCAAAGGCTCTTGAAAAATGGCACTTTCAGTTGATCCCCCTAAGGGAGTCTGAACGTCCATTTCGTCAACCTGGAGTGGTACCGTATTGGCTTTCAACCGGCTTGACTCACTGTGATTGGAATCTAATTTCCTTGTGACCAGCTGACTTCCGTTACTACCACAGGAGAGCTAATAGTAAGAGCAGATTTGCTATCTTCGTACATCAAATTGTGTAGATAAAGATCTTTCTTTCTTCATTCAAGTCAGTTAGTGGATCAATAAAACTCCGCCCAAAGGTCCTCATAGAGGCGGTCACCGGTAGGCTAAGATTCATCTCTGATAGAACGTAGAAAAGAAAGGATAAATGATTTATATTCTCGGCTTTTTCTTTGTTTACTCAACTCGTAAAGGCAAAGAAAAAAGCCCCTATCTCTCCAGTCTCTATGCCATCTGGTCCGCCGCCAACTTCTGCTTTACGACTCTACTCTTTCTTCATCCATTCAAGGCACACCATCTCTTGTGCTGTCTCGTCGCCAGCCTTCTTCACCAGCTCAGTCTTCAATTAATCTGGTTGTGGATCTTTCTGACTATCCATCATCTTCTGGCTCTCCTGCACCCGTTCGGACTTATCTCATGGCGACACGTTCCCAAACTGTCTCAAGCCTCGGCTTTTTCAGCTCTCATCCTATGATATCCCCAAGAGCGGATTCGATAGCTGTAAGAGTTGCCCTAAACGCTGAATTACACATTCGGCAGGCAAAGGCAAAGAACAGATATGGCTAAAGCACCGGGTAGTTCTGAGGGCTTAGGAAGAATAGGACCTATGAACCAGAGAATAGAATCCGCGGAAATGAAGACTCTTTCTATGCCAAGAGCGTCTGCGTTGGGGAGATCCGGGTCTTATAACGGGTGGTAGAGGACTGGCAATTGAATCACTAACCACAGTTGCTGGACTAGCACAACAATTAGCTGTGACAGTCTCTGTTGGTGCCCTTGTTAGAGTGAGCGTTCCCGCTGCATCGAAAATTGAAAAGTGTTCAATTAACCGGTGTACCCAATCCGCCCATTCGATAGGAGCATCCGGACACTCACGCTGACTGTTGGAGTGACGCACTTTGCTCCAATCAGGCATTAGGCGACGAAATCCACTCTTTAGGGAGGCTTTGGGACAAAAAAAATGATCAACCACAGATGGTTCTGCTCTATTGGCGTCATACCCTTGGGCCGGGTTACGGCGAACATGCTACTCACTATCGAGGGTAAGGATGAAGACGGCGCTAGAGAATAAGTTATTGGAGGAAGACTCGCTCTTGTCTCTTTCCCGGCAATGTCAGATCAGGAAGAGCCGGCTTTTCTCGATCAAAGATAAAGATAAGGCGGCGAGAGGACTTGATGTCCCGGGCCATAAGGGTAGGAAAAGCAATCTAAGAGGGGCTGTTAGAGCCCCTTCCTCCCGTTCAGGAAGAAAGGGGCAGTAGCACTTGCCGCACATACTCTATTTCTGTCCCTGGAAAAGTTCCCTATCCCGGTGAAGAAGGTAGAAAGAAGACTGAGTTGCCATAGACCTTTGTCTAATCGCAGCGGTGACCATATCCGAGATAAACTGCTCTACACAAGACAAAGAGGGAAGTCCTGTAAAAAAAGGAAGGAAAAACCTATGTCGATAGAGCGAATTCCCACTCTACTCTTTAATTTCATTTAATGGGTTCATCTTTGATTAGATAGAAAGAGAGAAATGGAAAGAAAGAGCTCTCTTCCTTTCCGGAGAGAGGTTGGAAGGATTCCAGTATACTCCCCCCATGAAAGTTTTCCAACCCACCCGAGGAGAGAAGTAGCTCGACCGATCCATAATAGGGGGGCAAGAAGATCAAATAGCGTTGAACCTAAGGAAAGCAAGCAATTAGAATTGGCTGGATTCAGGGTATTCGCGTCAGTCAATGTCAATGGATTGGCATTTCTTTCGTTCGGGCTGTGCCCTTCAAGTGATCACTTGACGAGTAGAAGTAGGGCTTTCGAGCTAAGATATTTGGTTGCAAGACTGGTTCAGTTGTCTATTCTTTTAATGGAGACAAACAAAGATGCAAGTTACTTCAAGTGAGGTTGGGTTGGTTAGGGGGCCCTGATAAAGCAAGAAAAGGTGTCCACCAACTAATGGGGGTAGAGGAATGAATGGCAGGAGAAAGGCATTAACAAAACAAGTAGGATGTGAATAGAAAGGGCACCGATGTGTCTTCCTAGTTGAATGGGAAACCGCGTCAAGCGATTAAAGCAAAAGCTAAGAAGAGGAAGTCGTAAGCGCTCCCGGTCCCACACTCAAAAGAAAAAAGCAAAGATCACTTAAATGAAGACCTAATAGAGAAAGTAAGTATATCCGCGGAAAGTAGTAGAATACAGATATGAAAAAGAGAATTGAGATATCGAAGGCAAGTCGCCCTACGTTCTCTTCTCTATCATTTCATCAATTAGCCGCCTGTCTTACGCCGGTGGAGGAAGATTTTCCAATCGGTTCATCGTCTACAACAAAATAAATATCAGATGAGCGACTCGAAAGATCAGATGGATAGACTAGCCGGCTTATGAAGAAGGATTTACCTAGCTCAGGAAAATTTAGAGGACAAGTAGTTCCAACTAGGCCAGCAGTTCCTAGTCCGGTTGATGCCGTAGGAAAACAATAAACAAGAGCTACAACCACTAGAAAAGAAGATGCTGACTTTAGCTCAGCTTCGTTTCGGCTAAGGCAAGTAAAGAATAAGAAAGCGATAAGCCAGAGAGGTTCTAAAATATGCTCGACTGAAAGGGCCTATCCCACCTATAGGAAGTGACTCGACTGGTTGGGCCTATCCCTCTGAACCCTATTGGTCGAGCTCTTTCCTGCGGCGGAGTTCGTGAGAGAAATATTTTTGCTCTTAGTTCAAGAAGGTATGCTTTTTGTCCAGAATAAAATAGAAGAATGGAAGAGATAATCTATCAGTTCAACAAGAGAGCGCCGTAATGGGGTCCTTGAAGAACTGGTCCAGGTCGAAGGGGATTTTTTCGCTTCGGATTGCGATAAGTCTCAACTTTCCTGTTAAGCAAATGATAAAGGAGTAGCGGATCCCTTTCGCATGATAGTGGGGAGGCCTTTTACGATAGATATGAGTCAGTCGGGCTAGTAAGTCTCATTAAGGTCAAGAGCGAATCCTTTCTATGCGCCATACCTATGCAGGAGAGAAGGTCGAGCGGTAACCTTGAGACTGAAGTAGAGCGGCGTCAGTACTGGATAAGGAGATGAAAGGACATTTCCTATGTATACGCATAGAGTAAGAGGCGACTAGCGCTGTTAGCAAGTGAGTAAAAAAAGTAACAAGAAAAAAAGGCAATGCTATCCGCTTGACTGATGAGTCCTCGACAGGTATTAATAGCGGGTACTATAGGAGCATTGGTGGGGGGTTCCAGCATCATCCCTTCCCCCTCCGGTTGAGGGATGGCTAAGAAGACTCACCCAATTTGTGGGGTAGGAGGTGTGCGCAGTGACATAGTTCAACCTGTCATTCCTCAGCGACTGATTCGAAGAGCTGGTCGTAGATCACTTTCGAAGGTGAAGTCTTGTTAGCGATCCATGGGAGTAGAAAAAAAAGTAGGAATAGAGCTTACAGCCCATCATGAGGTCTAATCTCATGAGTCTATCGTCCCAAAGCTACTAATGCTAATAAATCTCCTGCTTTCATTCCGTTTGATTGAAGACTTTAATCTGAGAGAAGATATAGGGATCCCCCGGCAGTGGTCGTTGGGTTGGTGAAATCCAATAATCGATTGGCTTAAAACAAGCTTTCCAACTAGCCATTGTAATTGAGATTGCGAGTTGTCCTTTCCTTCTTCTTTGAAGCTTGTTCTTGGTCCCAAGGGAAATGGGACGACAAAGAGCCGCTTGCTTCCCCAATTGGATCATTGCTCGACTAGAAGTAGCCTCAAAAGACCTAACAAACATTACCTTGAAAAAGTGAACTAGTACAGTCTAACGAACACAAACTTATTACCGAAGAGAGAAGATCAGGATCAGTCTTCGACGAGCCTTTTTATACCTCCGTCTGGGCGCTTTAAAGTTCAAGTTGACATAGGTTCATTCCTATCTTTAATAACTATAACAGACGTTTTGATGTATGAGTTCGATCCATTAGGTTCTTCGATTTGTTTGTTCAGAAAAGAAACGAGAGACAAGAAAACATCTTTGATTACGATTAAAAAGAACAATCTCAAATAGACCAAGATCAAATTTCGGGTCATTTCTTGGTGAACATAATCCGCCATAATCTCTTTGATCCCTTCATTTATATGCCAGAATAAAAAGAGATTTGGTAGGAAAGTGGAAGAAAGTTTTTTGTATATGATAATTAAAGGGAGCAGCAAAGCTGCAGTAATTCTTTGGAAAAGCCCGATTCTCTTTGCCTTCGAGCTTTTATTTCTCAATCCACTGTTTCGTTCCTTCATATACCCCCCCACCAATAGATAGAAACAAATAGGAATAACCAAACCACGTCTACAAAATGCCAGTACCATGCAGCTGCTTCAAAGCCAACGTGATGCTCCTTGGTCAGATGACCAAGATATTGGCGAATAGCACATATGATCAAGAAAAGAGTACCTATAATCACATGAAAACCATGAAAGCCAGTTGCTAAGAAAAAGGTAGAACCATAAATACTATCCGAAATAGTGAAGGGTGCTTGATAATATTCCATTCCTTGAAAGCCTGTGAATACTAGAGCCAGTAAAACGGTAGCTACTAAAGCATAAACTGCTCGTTTTTCCTTCCCCGCGAGTATAGCATGATGAGCCCAAGTTACGGCTGCTCCGGATGAAAGGAGAATGGGGGTATTAAGAAAAGGGATTTCCCAAGGATCTAAAACCCCAATCCCTTTTGGGGGCCAAATACCTCCGATCTCAACCGTAGGTGCCAAAGAAGAATGAAAAGAAGCCCAAAAAAAAGCAAAAAAGAACATAACCTCCGATACGATGAACAGAATAAAACCATATCGAGGTCCTAATTGTACGATTTTGGTATGATGTCCTTCCAACGTGGACTCACGTAGAACATCGCGCCACCATACAAACATAGTATATAGGATAAAAATTAGGCCCAAACTGAGAAGTGTTGCACCCCCTTGAAATGAGTGCATGTACATCACACCTCCTACGGTGGTTGCCAAAGCTCCGAGTGAACCCGAAATAGGCCATGGACTTGGATCTACCAAATGATAAGAATGCCTCTGAGATTCAATCATAAACTACTTTGCCAAGGTTGTATGTAAACCCCCCCACCCCCTAAAGTAGTAAAGAAGGGCTCTTTGGGGTCTAATTTTTATCCTATATCTGACAGGACAAACAAATAGGAAGGGATGGTTCTTTCATTGCATTGATAGAAGTCTAACTAGAAAAAGATCTTACTATCAATTTAGGAAGAGAATCGTTGGTTTAACCGACGAACTACATGGGAGGTTCTTCTTTCTTTTCTTTTCAGAAAGCCTGGGGGTCCCTTATCCCCGTAGAATACTCTTTCCTTCTGCTAAAGTTTTTATTATTCATTTTCTTTCCCCTTTTCTTCTTCGTAAATCTTCGGAGAATGCGGCGTTGTATTATTGTAAGTTCTCTCTTCCGAACGACCAAGTCATAATGAGATTAAAAAACGATGCTTCCTTGGCCGTGTAGAACATGGATTAGCATTATGTCATTCCTACAAGTGATCCCCCATCCAGGATTCGAAGAAGCGCCATATGAGGACTTCTTTATTAAATATAATATGTTTCTTTCCATTCCTCGTGAGCCACTTATTTCTCCGAAACAAGAGATCAAAGTTATTTTCCTTCTTTTTCCCAATAAGTCGACAGCCTTACACCATTGGGATACTTCGAATAAACTAGAGTACATATAGGATACACCGGTGCTAAACCCTTTTCTCAAGATATCTTCCAAATTGTTGGGGTCCTTGCTCCGGGTGTTGTTCTCCTGGTGTGAAATTAGTTGGTTCCGTAGTTTTAGAATTCTGCTGATCCCAAGTACTCCATCTCCATCATTGCATATGAAAATATAGAAAGTAAAGAAGAAAAGGCATAACCAGAAGAATTGTGTAAAATAAGTGAATTTATCTAGTTGAGGCATGATTGATTTCGAAAAAAGAATTCCCTCCAGACAGAAAGAGAGTCGGAGTAGTGAAGAACTATAGAGAGCAGTGGTTGGTTGTTAACCAACAGAAACCATGGGAGTCTTATCTTAGGGCATAAATGTTGCTTTCTTCTCTTACAATATTTTTAGTTGGATGAAAACAGTGCTCCTAAATGAGGCTAGCTCCTTAACATCCGAAGTTGAATATGATGGCATAGTCGGAAAAGTCTGGCCACAAGGCCCTAGTCTCTGAAGCGCTGGTACTGGAGGTGGTGAGAACAAAGCTTCCATACCGAATCGAAAAAGAAGCATTTAATGGACCATAGCATGAGATTTAATAGATCAACCTAGTCGCATATCCGCTGTCGCAAATCGGTTGTTAACGTAACCGCTGATGGAGGTGCGTAGCCGCTCTTACTCTATCTGCTGTTGGTGGTGAAGTCACTTCGGTAGGGGATTCGCGATGCCATCTGTATGGTTTTGTGTTCTTTCCTCACATCGTGAATGCTGCCCTGAAACGGCAAAGCCCGTCATCTATCTCAGCACGTTGGCTCACATTGCCTTGTCAAGGAAGCCGAGATCGATGTCGGATAATAGAAACGAGGGAGGTTCGCGTCTATACGTGTAGTAAGGGAGAAGCAAAACTGGGCATCATAGTAGCACTTCTTCCTGTAGATCATGTAAAATTCCCTCGTTAAACTTCTTGTATATCCGCCCTGATGCTTTAGATGCTGATCGGGATACTCTTTTGATTGATATACTTTTTCGTTATCTAGAAAAAAATTCCCACCGTCATATAGCTAGCTCGCCCGATAGGTTTAAATATGCTCGACCGATCCATAATAGAGGGTCTTTCGATCCTAAGAATAAGCATGAACAAGGACTTTTTTTCTGCGGAATAGAATGAATGAGGGGAATGGATGCGACAATGAATAAAGCCGATCCAGGTAGGGCGCAGCATCTTTTCCGGCGCTGTTAAGAAAGGGGTACTTAGAGCTGTAGAAAGGGTACAGGGAACCATTGGGCGGTGTGGTATTCCGATTCAAGCTGGGAAGCTACCAGTCGGAATAGCCCCAGCTTTCGCTTGCTTTCTTTATAGTTGAATTTTTTCCAACTCGTGTATCAACGTATAATAAGATTCCGTGATAAGAGAAATCTAGCACCTGCTCTTCCATCGAAAGCAGTATTCCATCCCTAATAGCGCAAAAAACGGACCTTCTTGCTGCTCCAGAGCATCCTCCATTTCAAAAAACTGATGTGATGAGTCAATATCTGCGTATTCAAGAAAAGGGCGTCCCCGCGCTATAGAAAATATTCTCTGATTAGTTACTCTTGCCCTTTCCCCATGCCTTAATCTCCGCTTATCTTATACGGATACCCATTACCGTAGCTTATCCATTAAGTGTTGATGCGCTGCCCGTCAGTCGGCTTGATAAGCAAATGCTTCATAGTGTAATCTTGGAAAAGACCCTCTTTCGTAAGCATCCCCGGAAGGGGAAAGAGAGAGTCATATATACTACCTAGGCCACGTACTTATCCATAGTAAAACCCAGTACTGGCTCAAAAGCATTACGAATGGAAGCGCTTTTGTAAAGGGCTTAAAAATGGCCTGAAAACTATGACCTAATAAAGTACCCTGCATATTGGCCCGTTTTTATCGCTACTACGGATGTATACCCACCAGATACCTATAAATCCTAGCAGGACACTGGACAGAATAAATAGCAAAGGAAGAAACAGTCTCGCATGAAGAAGGAGGGCCAAAAGAGCTACTTTCACTCTTTATCGCGGGAAGGCAGATACAAGAGAGACAGAGATTGCAAAAAAAAGAGGTCTCGCCCCACAGCAAAGCAAACTAATACAGGACAGGATGGAAGAGATGTGAGGTCACGTAAATCAATAAAACTTTAGGGAGTAATTTTTATGCTAAATTTCTTACATTTAACAAACAATCAATGAAAATCGTACAGACAAGCGAAGACCAGCCGGACACTGAGGGCTAAGAGGCGGAGGGAAGAGCGTACTGAAAGTTCTGGTTTGAGGGACTTCACCGCTAAGAGCATCGATAAGCTGTCGCAAGCAGCAATCAATCAACTGGGGGAGCTCGACCGTCCTGACTTAGGAGGCCTACTAGTCGATCCTTCTTCTTACGAGACATCTTGGTGGATTTGTCAAAGCACCCAATCGGATGACTTATCCAGGGAAATGGGTTAGATAAGTGCTTGTATAGGAGCGAATGTGGTTGCTGTGCTTTCTTTATGCCACTTTGGAATGAGAAGCGAGCACTCTTATAGAAGCCCTTGATTTTGAGAAGGTTCGTAGCCTTGCTAACGTCAACCTTTACCTATGTGCCTAGTGACTGATACTAACCAAGTACAGTCTTAATATAGTCTTGAAAGTAAATTAGTTAAACTTCTCATTGCAAATATCATAAGAGAAGAAGAGATCTTGCGAATTGATTCAATCTTTTACACCAATGTATCGTACTCTCTCGACCCGGCTTACCCCAAACGACCGGCTTCACGTTCCTTCGGAAGCCTTCGGATTGGTTACGCCCACTTCGGGTTGACTTATAGTTTGACCTTACTGACGCTCGTGCCCCGATCAAGATTCGAACCTGCTATCTTTTTTTTGCAAGGTACCATATGCATTGATCAAATAGCATAAATAGCATTTCCTATTGATTTGTCCCCTGGACTGGACCTAAAATGATTCAGAATTAACCAAGTGAATGCTTGGGTTTAGTTTAGCCCCGTCCCTGCCACTCCCGCCGAAGCCGGGCTTCGGTCCCCCCACTTTTCTCGAAGTAAGCGGAAGTCGGTTTGAACTTCCCGAAAGTAGGGGCTTTTGAAGGGAGGAAGAAAGCGACTTCTTATCAAAGCAGCTACTCACCCAGCGCTTGAAGCTTCAAGTTCACCCAACTCCTACTTAACGGGGCGCTGAACTTGCGCTTTCAAGACGAGGTCTCACCGAGCCTTCAACCGAGTTAAGCGTAAGCCAGTGAAAGCTAGGGAAAAGCTTAGGTCTTGGGCCATGCAATGCAGCGAGGGCTTGTTAGTATTGGTAGGTGACATATAGCCCGTAGCATTCTTTCTTCGATCAGGTTCCACTGTTCATACCGAGCTCGTACCCAATCGGATTATTCCATGAGTACGCGTAGGGACCGTATACGAAGGATAAGATCATATTGTAACCCCTTTTCATGAGCTCAAGCTCACAATACGACTTACTTTAGCAATGACGAGACCATTACATCTACGTCTCAGCTATGGAAGTTCCGCTCGGGCAAAGCTACCGGTTGCAAAGGAATGAAAAAGCTAAATAGAAGATGAAAGTATCCCCAAGGCGGCTGGTACCAAATCCTACTCTTTTTTCAGACAGAAGCAGGTGGCATGCATGTGGAAGCAAGGGAAGGTGTAGCGGCCGGAAGAAGAGATTCTCCAACCTTAGCGCCTAGCGCCATTCCCACGGGTTTAACGACTGGTTTAATTTCTGCAACAGGTTTCGAAAAGAACTCGACTTTTTTGGTTTTGGCAAATGTTTAAGAGTCCATCCATTCTCCGAAAGGCTAAAGCTACCGGTTGCAGCTGTTACAGCTGTAGTGGCTGGTGTAGCCAGCCTGTGATGACATAGGTTTCCGGGGGTAGCGGCTGGTTACATTTATTTGGAAGAGAGTTCCGCTGCCGCAGGTTTAAAAGAAACTTTTGAAGAGGTTAGAAATAGCAAATCTGCGAGAAAGGAGAGATCAAGACAAGAAAAATATTATCCGTAGAAAAAAAAATTCCAAAAACCTCCTCTATTATGGATCGGTCGAGCTACTTCTCTTAGGTTTAAATTCGACCAATAGGGAGAGGAGAGAGCTCGACCAATAGGGTTCAGAGGGATAGGCCACTTCGTTCCTCGCGAAGAGGCAGTCTCTCCCAGTTGATTGATTGCTTTTTTACTTTCTTTATCGAGATTGGCTTGGTGTTCAGTCTACAGAGGCCCACGGAGCGGTAGAAGAAAAAAATCATGCTCTTCGGAGCCCCAAAAATCCCATGTCTTTCTTGGTTGGACTAACCCAACTGGCGATTTCCGTCTTCCTGAATTGGGGGAGCAATAATAAGTCTCTCCGCTTAGAACAAGAAGCGGAACTACGGGGATGAAATGAAAAGTCTTTCTCACGATAACGCCCAACAGCCCACTGGAGCAATTTTCCATTCTCCCATTGATTCCTATGAAGATAGGAGATTTGTATTTCTCATTCACAAATCCATCTTTGTTTATGCTGCTAACTCTCAGTTTGATCCTACTTCTGGTTCATTTTGTTACTAAAAACGGAGGAGGAACCTCAGTACCAAATGCTTGGCAATCCTTGGTAGAGCTTATTTATGATTTCGTGCTGAACCCGGTAAACGAACAAATAGGTGGTCTTTCCGGAAATGTTAAACAAAAGTTTTTCCCTCGCATCTCGGTCACTTTTACTTTTTCGTTATTTCGTAATCCCCAGGGTATGATACCTTATAGCTTCACAGTTACAAGTCATTTTCTCATTACTTTGGGTCTCTCATTTTCCATTTTTATTGGCATTACTATAGTGGGATTTCAAAAAAATGGGCTTCATTTTTTAAGCTTCTCATTACCCGCAGGAGTCCCACTGCCGTTAGCACCCTTTTTAGTACTCCTTGAGCTAATCCCTCATTGTTTTCGCGCATTAAGCTCAGGAATACGTTTATTTGCTAATATGATGGCCGGTCATAGTTCAGTAAAGATTTTAAGTGGGTTCGCTTGGACTATGCTATGTATGAATGATCTTTTCTATTTCATAGGGGATCCTGGTCCTTTATTTATAGTTCTAGCATTAACCGGTTTGGAATTAGGTGTAGCTATATCACAAGCTCATGTTTCTACGATCTCAATCTGTATTTACTTGAATGATGCTACAAATCTCCATCAAAGTGGTTATTTATTTATAATTGAACAAAAGCGAGGAGCGAGTTTAGAAGCGAAACGTAAGAGCGAAGCCAACACCTGCCTCCCGCCATCCATAAAGAAGTAGAAGTCGTTCGACCTGGACTTAACCATTAGTTTTCCTTGTCTTCCAATGAATAGCCTTTCATGCCTTTAATCCCTCCTTTCCTCCAACCGGCACGATTGAAATAGACGGCTAGGAAAGTACGAAGTGAGTCGACTCTAAAGGAGATAAAACCACTCGACCGATAGGGAGAGGGCCTATCCCTCTGAACCCTAGGAGGCATTGAGGCCCAGAATAGGTCAAATGGCCGGTATCTTCACCACGAGGGAGAATTTTTCGTATCAATGAGGAGGGGAGGTTTCGCGAGACTATGCTCGGCAAACGGGTTTATTATTCGGGGCGTTCCGTCATTGTCGTAGGCCCCTCTCTTTCATTACATCGATGTGGATTGCCTCGTGAAATAGCAATCGAGCTTTTCCAGACATTTGTAATTCGTGGTCTAATTAGACAACGTCTTGCTTCGAACATAGGAGTTGCTAAGACTTAAATTCGGGAAAAAGCGCCAATTGTATGGGAAATACTTAAGGAAGTTATGTGGGGACATCCTATATTGCTGAATAGAGCGCCTACTCTACATAGATTAGGTATACGGGCATTCCAGCCTATTTTTGTATTAGTAGAAGGGCGTGCTATTTGTTTACATCCATTAGTTCGTAAGGGATTCAAAGCAGACTTTGATGGGGGGGGATCAAATGGCTGTTCATGTACCTTTATCCTTGGAGGCTCAAACAGAGGCTCTTTTGCTTATGTTTTCTCATATGAATCTCTTGTCTCCAGCTATTGGCGATCCCCCCTTTTTTTTTTCGATGAATATTTTCATTTTATTCATCAAAAATCAGGAGTGCCAAAATCAGCAAACCTGCCATGAAGCTCAACAAGTCCCAAAAACTAAAAGACAAGGAACAGACATAAGAAAACTATCTAAGCACATAGGCCACATCTCTACAAACATGGATTGCAAGCTCTCTCGGGGTGAACTTAATTTCCCCAGCGCGTCGCCGGCATCGCTCGTACCAGATTTCGCTAATAATAGCCCGCCAGAAAAGTCTGGCCGCAGCAGCCACTTTGGTTTTCCCAGCCGCTTTGCAGCTGTGTTGAACGATACTGTCCTCCCAGCTCGTCGTAGCCAACTGGTCGCGTCCGTAACAGTACCGTCGGACCTCCTGCCCAAAATCACAGTCATGCAGGATATGATTCAAATCGTCAACACCGGAAGTGCACAAGAAACAAGAGATATCAATGCTCATCCCCCACGAGGCCGCCATGGAGTTGGTGGTGAGCCGCCTCTTCACAGCGAGCCAGGCGATAAGATTGTGCTTGGGGATGGAGGGGGGAGACCAGACCAGATCATACCATCCGATCTCCTGCTGCTTCACTCGGATAGCAGCCCATACTTTTGAAACTGAATACCTCTCAAGCGCCTCCCCCTGCCATTGAACTTGCCCGTCATCAGAAAGGGAGAGGTAACTCCGAGCCTTATCTCTGGCTCTCAGCAGCCTCCTCCAGGTCCAGGAGTGAGACGCAGCAGGAGCACAAGACCAGATCGACTTGGTCCTGAGCCTATATCGACGCAGCCGGGCAATCCAAAGGCTGCCTCAATCAGGATGCTCCAAATATGCCTGAAAACACACGCGTAGTTCCAAGAGCCAAGATCGCGAATGCCAAGCCCCCCTTCACGCTTAGGGACTGCAACCTGGTGCCATCCCACCCTGGCCTTCTTTCTTCCTTTCACCGTCAGAAACCTTCCATAAAAAGTCACTGCAGAGCTTTTCCACAGCCGTAATAACAGTCTTTGGCAGAAGCAATACGTTCATCCAGTACTGGCTCATAGTGCTGAGAACCGAGGAGACGAGTTGAAGCCTCCCAGCATAACTGAGAGTGGCCACCCTCCAACCAGAGATTTTCGCAGTGATCTTGGAAATCAGGAGGTCACAATCACGAACCGAGAGCTTCCCTGAAATCAGGGGAACGCCAAGGTACCGGACCGGAAGCATGCCCTCGAGGAACCCCAACTCAGAAGAAACCTGAGCCCTAGTAGCCTGCGGAACCGTGGATGAGAAGAATGGGAACTGGTGAAGAAAGCTCCAAGCCGGTATATAGCTTAGCTCGTCCCATATGTTAAGTAGACAAAACGGGCATTTCCAGAGGTCTTTGAAAACATGTTCTTATTTCTTCGTATGCGCAGATTAAGGCCCGCGTGGAGTAGTTGTATGATCGCACGGCGTAGAAGCTATGTTACTCACCTTTTATGTAAGGGGAGAACTATAGAGCGAAGGAATCTCTTTCCTACTGCTATTCCTAGTTCCACTATGCCCTACTCCTAATTCCACTGCGCGCGTCGGTCTTTCAAAGCCAACTATCGAGGTGGGGTCCTTTCCTCCATTTGGTAGTGGGATGTCAAAGTCAAAAAATTCCTCGCTTCTTTTCATCAAAAACCACAAGGTAGATACACCTTTTAATGGGACGAGGTTTATGTGATCGGAGCTTACAAAATGGAAGGCTGTTGGTTCTGATTCCGATCCCCTCGCTGTGCTTGAACGAAAGCTAACTAACGTATCTAATCTAGTGGCAGCAGGTGGATATCAAACGGATTCTGCCCTGGGGAGAGCGGCTGAGACAAATAAAGATCTTGTGTATTCCCCCATCCCTCGCTTTGACAAAGCCAGATCGTCCAATTGCATAGAAAGAAGATCCAATGCGGTTTTGTTCTCTCAGTCAGACAGTCTATCGCTCTCAGGTTGGCCCATCTCCTTCCTAAAGAAAGAACCTTCCACTATCGATACGGAACCCCTTTCTCGTTCACAAATGAGTTGATTAGCTTATCACGTGGCCTGATATGATCAATTTCGCGGCTCGCTATCCTATAACAAGCAGTTTCTCCTGAACTTCCTATAAGAGTGCCGCACGAGCAAGCTTCCATCTTCAATCTCCAGGATTTCACCAGAACTTCCTATATTCGTTACATTCTAAAGGACGGTAGATACACACACTGTTTCAAGTCAATTTCATTGAACCTTATCTGGCTCAACCCACAGGTCAGATTTCAAACCTATCGATATACTTGACCTGACTCGCTTTCCTCACTCCGTCCCGGCTTAGGAGAGATTGAGCTTGACTAGAGCATTTCTTTTCCCGATAGCGCCTTCATTCCTTCTTTTCAAGATGTTTACTTAGCCCCCTTCCTGGTCCTTTCGAACCAGATATTGAAAAACCTGGCTCACAGCTAGATAGAGAAAAAAGTGGGAAGATTCAATCTTGGTATCGCACACACCGCAAAGAGGGGAGACTTTAAGAGGTGGTGCTGCATCCAACCCGGCACCAAGCATGAAAAAACCAAACAAGTTATTTACAAAACTGTAAAGAAGACTCCAGACTCAATTGCATCGATCAAATCTTCAACTCACGTCTACCCTTCCGCTTTTGAAAAAAAAAAGGAATGCTTTTTGATCCTATCGCCCTCTTCAGATTTAGGGGGTTTCCTTTTCAGGCTGACTCGCTTCTCCCCATAAATGAACACTGATGGAATCCATAGAGAGAAATCGGATTCAACCACTTCTTCGTCGGTGCTGCTGATGATGCAATGAGTTTCATTCGGCTGGAGATATATATCATATATCTATATGAGATCTGTCTTTCGTCCAAAGTGAGTAAACTTCCATGGCATAAGAGGAAAAACTAGAGCTTAAGCCTGCCCGCATGCCTATTTATGGCTATAACGTTCCAGGAAGTGGTTGACAATGAACTACTTCCTTTCACTCTCGCCTTATCCTTCGCTTCCCTCGCCCGAGACCAGAGCAAGAACCGTGACTGATTCACCTGCTCCTTTGACGTCCAAAAGATCGAATCTGGGAACACACAAAAGACCCTTGAGAATCCCAAGCGAATAGAAAAAAGTCCTATGTGTCTCACGCTCCAAAGTAGTTAGGCTTTTTGCGTAGAAGTCGGTCTTCTCAAGGCCCCATGGCTATGTATGGATCCCTAGCAGGAAGCTTTCGCTTCTTGAATCTATATAAGGATATAATCCCTATTCCATTTTTTTCTTTCTTTTTTATCGAGGCTTCTCGCTTCTCTGTCTCAGTGAAAGTGGGATCACCGAGGCTCCTAAAAGCAGCCGCGATCTTATAGACCACCAGGCCGCCGCCTTTCTAAAGCGTTGAGTCCCGTGCTCGCTTTTCGAAGAATATGGAGTCCCTTGAGTAGACGCCGCCCGCGCTCTAATCCTTACTACAATGAAAGATCTGCTTCATTGCTATGCCCTTCGACAAGGATCTTACCTAACCCGATCTTTCAATGACTGCATAACCGCCTTAACCGCTGGACTTGTGACCGGACCTGTGGACTTCTCTTATTAAATTTTAACTCTTTAGTCAAGATCGGAGAAAGAGCATGTAAAAAGCCCGTCCTTTCTTGTGGGGTGATCGAGAGATGGATTTTTTAGAGGAGTATGGTCATTGAACCCTTTTGATTCGCCAGTAACGGTTCCTTACATCAAGAAAAATAACGGGGATTCCCCAGGACCGGTCGATTTAGCACAAGCATAATCCATTAGAACGAGACGGCTCAAATACGTGTTGTGATTGTTCGTGACTGGACACTAAAAAGGCGTTCAGAAACCCTCGTTATTGAGGGCAATGCGTTCTTTTGTTTCACTACCTGACCAGAGGAGAGGGACAACAACGGCTTTCCGGTTCACCAAAAGGCGCAAGGGGGAGTAGGAACTATGAATACATGAAGTCTTTCCTTTTCTAAACATAAGGGGATTAGATAAAAAAAGGGTCTAAGAGGCAACCCGCCTACAGAATAAGTAAGCCCGACCGACGAACTGTTCGTCTGTTTGACACCGAGGATCCCCTTCTATACCGTTATAATAATGAATCAAGGAAATCCTCTTTTATCAAATCGTCTGTGCTCACGAATCGATTGTGGAAGCTTAATGAAAAAAAATTATCGTAGTATAGTAACAGTCAACACAGTAGCTGTAACGTGACCAGCGCTTTGTCCTTTATATATATCTATATAATAATAGCTGCAACTGCGCTGAATGATAAAGCCTTATTCCCATAAAATTTGTGAGGAAAAACCGCACCTACTCTCTTCCAATGAATTCTAAGTAGAAGTGTACCGGTCGCTTTCAAAGTTTCTTCGGGATACGCGAGTTGACGGTGCGTCTTTAAGAAAAAAGGAAAAAAAAAAGGCACGAAGTAGCTCGACCGTAAGGGAGAGGAAAGAGCTCGACCGTAAGGGATAGGAATGAACTGCAGCTGACGGGGATAAATGTGGATATCCTGTGGCAACTGAGCAGCTCTACCCGCACATAGCTAAATATCCCCCTTCCACGCCTCCCTGTTGGTGAGCTCTGCCCTTAAGTGAGCCCATCTGTTGGTCGGCCAATATTGGATAGTCAACTAGCGCACTGGGTAACTCGAATATCTAATATAAGAATAGCTGCCCCGTTCTCAAAAAGAAGCATGGAAAGAGCTGTGAATCAGAAAGATAAGTTGAAGTTGCGTAAACTCACTCTACTTAAAGGTTTTATAGGTACTTATTCAAGTATGGGATGTAAGATGACAAGTATGTGTGGTAAGATGACTCTACAAACGAAGACAGAGAGTGGCTACCCCTGCGAAGGTTAAAGAGGTTAAGTTGCCTGTTCTGCTTGAAGGAATAGGGAGAAGGTACTCGACCAACTAATCTGTATTGGGTATAACGTGATAGTAGACTCCATATATCCTATTTGAAATAGTGCTTCCTGCCCGTGACGAGTAAGAAAAGAAATGAACCGTGTGGTAAGCCACATCCCTCTATATTCCTCCTATGCTTATCTTATGTGACGCTTGTCCTCTACTTCTGATGAACGAAAGCGTTCGGCTAATCTGCTCAAGCAAGTGAGAAATAGGACTCATTTTTCACTACGTAATTAGACAAGATACTTTTTGTGGTTCCTGGAATCCATAGGGTCAATAAATGTGCCATGTCGCCTTTGAAGGCGTAGTGTAGACTATTTTCATTCCACTTTCATATTTCTACACTGTCCTTTCGCGCTACACTAGGACGCTTATATCCGTTGCTTGCATTCTTCCTTCCTCTCTATTTGATTTGCTTCCTTTGAAGTTTGAGCTTTGCCATCTTTTACATTGTCCTGTGCCCTTGTCTTTTGCTCTATGGCATCAAAGGATGCGCCTACTCAGGGCGTTCAAAGCAGCGTGGTAGATCAGGTTATATAATAAGGGAAGCCTTAAGAAAGCGTCAATTCTCGTCAATCAGGATCGGGGCTCAGGCTACCCATGTACAACCTCCACAGATTGCAAAACGGAAGGAGAACTCACTGTCCAAATGGAGGGACAGGGGATCGGAGAGAAGTAAACTCCGGACATCTTTTTTCCGAAGAACTCCTCACATGGTCAGTGAAGGTATTCCCTACCAAGTTGATATACCTAAAAAAGAAAGAAATGCACATCCCGAAGTCGAAAAGGATAGGGAGATTGAAAAAGAAAAGGATGCAATGATGAATACACAGGAGGATCAGACGAAGAATCGCGATCTATGGCAATTCTAGTTTCAACAGAAGGTCGTCAGTTCAAGTCATCTCATTGATGCTCATCACCTGTCACAACTCTCGATAAATGTCTTTCTTTGAATGTCTTTGACTAAAATATCTACTTTCATTCAACTTTAGAGAAGTCTAGTCCTTATGCGCTAGTGCGCTCATCCGTTACTTCAAGTGCTTTCCCTTGAGCTAATCCTCTTGCAGGAGCGAGGACAGTTCGAGCGTTAGAAGTAGCTGAGTCAAGGTAGCATTCCCTGTTAGCACTACTCGCCGTATAGAGATTTGACTTTCACGGGCTTTGCTTTGACACGTGCCCCCTTGCTTTTAGGAATTAAAGACCCGTGCATTAAAGATATAAGGGATGAGGCTTTCGATCAAAAAAGCGGGGACTCCCAGAAGGAGAACAGATTTACTTCGGGTGTTGTGCTCTTGCCTCCAGTTCTTCACAGGAGAGAGGGTAGCTCTGCATCTATTTCTGTTGATTCCCTTGGTTTAGTCCCTTGAAGAAGGTAGGGCAGAAGGTTTAGGATCACAAAGAGAATCTGGATAAGAAGATTCGACTGAAAGGTCTGTGATTAAAGCTTTCTTTCAAGGAATGCAGCTACTCGGCTAACTAGGATCGTAGTTTCACTTAATAGGGTTCGGCGGAGAAGACATAGATTCCTGGAACGAAGCTAAAGGTATTCGCTTATAATCAACAATTAATGTGGCTTTTTTCCCTCTATTTTATCATGCCTCGAAGTTTACCCTTTTTTCACGTTCTCCATACTCTAAAAGTGAGTGAATCACTTCCAACTGAATAAGATGGGATTGGAATCCCTTTTTTGTAGAGTCCACCATGGGAAAATCATACCCAATGTGATAGGAGTACCTAGTCCCCTGGTTAGTAGTTGTTTAGCTCTATCTCCGCCCCGTAATATGGTTTAATCGCTAATTTTTTTTTGTTCATGGGCCTATTCTCTTTCTCCTTCCCTTGCTTGTTCTCGCGTAGTGGGAAGTTCTCCATTCCGCCCTAACTTCAATTCAAAACTATTACTTCTCGGCCTAACTCGGACTAATCGACTCCCCAGCCTATCTAGGCTAGACCTGGTTGAAAGCAATCAAGCCAAAGTGCTTCAACGGCAAGATCCGTCAATAGCAGTGCTTATGCCGACATTTCTCCTTTCTTCCTTACCTGCTTTTCGGTTAGGATTGATTCATCTCCGCATCTGGCGAATAGAACGAGTGTTAGGGGAGTATGGAAGACTACTTCTTACTCTTCTATTTTTTACCCGCTGCTGAAGTGACGAGGTTTTTCGATCAAGATTTCACCCTTCCTATTACGGGCTTCGGTTCCTTCTGACTTGATATCTTCGACTCCTATCCTGCCGGAGATTAAGGAGCGGACACTCGCAAAGCGATTCTGTTCATAGTTTTAAGGGTTTATATTTCCGCACACTTACACAGGAAAGACTTTCTATACTTTTTAGAAATCCGTTCAAATTTGCTTTATTCAGGTGAGCTGCTTTAGCTTGAGCAAAGTTTTTTTGATCTCGTTAAGAAAGTTTGATTCGCTCCTACCTGTCTTTCGCCGCAGGTCAATATGGGAACGTACGACAAACCACTACCTATTCACTTCTGCCGAAATGAGAAGATACATATACATTAATATGGTAAAGAGCCTGTCGTGACATATTCAACTTCAGCTTCTGCTTCACTAAACGTAGTTGACCCAATTGCATCAAGCAGCGCCCTACAGTCAACTCACATCGAGTCCTTCCTCTTCTCCTGGATTGGTGTGGGGAATCAGCCACTAGAGGCGAGATAGCCCTTGTTTAGTTCATCATTCCGTTCGGATATAGAGCAGTTTCCCTGGTCAAGGGACCAATTGATTCATAGCCAATGTTCTTGCATTGCCTCGGGCATAGAAAAGCATCTTCGCCTATTGTCCGGGGAGGTTAGAAGTAGCTCGACCGTAAGGTTTAGAATATACTCGACTGAAAAAAGGAGAGGGAGATCCATAATAGAGGTAAGAAAGTAACTCTGAATAGAAGAGCAACATGATAGAATGATAGGAATAATGAAGAAAAGAGCGGGTAGTATGAACTAACTGGAACAAGGGCTATTCAAAGCATCGAGCAGTACAGGAAGCATCTAAACATGAAGGGGAATAAGCAGCGCCCTGCCCTTGGCAGCCATAGTTGTTGTACGAGTCATAGGAGGTTGAATCAGAAGAAGGAAGATGACATCGAATAGGCTCTGGGACAGAAATTACTTTCCTTTCTGGTGAATTCATTGCCGGTGTTACAGAGAAAGTCAAGTTGTTGTCAGTCAGATTCTCCATGTGAGAAGGAAATAGTGAAGCTCCTGGATAGGCTTCACAAGGTGAGTATGGAGTACAAGCTCAACGAACAACAAAGCAGAAGCAGATAGGAATTAATCTGGGACAAAGAGAGGACCTTATCCTCAACAAGGTTCGAAGCGAACTCGGCCGAAGAGTCTGGGAGCGGGCAGAAGAGAAAGGGAAAGGGTCAGCCTTAAAGGGCACTAGCCAATCCCAAGGGAAGGTCTGTCTAAACGAATCAAATAGCATAAAACGAGCGTTCATGAGCCCATGCTCCAGTTTCCATCCATTCCTGCCTATATCCAGCCAGGAGA
>OLPO01000646.1_pt1 | contig 27520 bp, 28 predicted proteins | sample 1672831 | NCBI WGS metagenome assembly OLPO01 (sample SAMEA3136728, study PRJEB25190) | human gut metagenome
AAGTACAGATATTGTATTTCTGCATGATGGGAACATAGGGAGTCCATATAAAGGCGTTAAATACCGGCCATGACGGATCACTCAGCACCGGTCATGCGAATACTCCACAGGATATGCTCTCACGAATTGAGACGATGGCGCTGATGGATTTTGACATGCCGCTATCGGCGATCCGAAGACAGATAGCTTCCGGTATTGATCTGATTGTCCATTTGGGACGATTGCGTGATAAGACGAGAAAGATACTACAGATATTGGAAATTCTCGGATATGATCCGCAGTCGGGAGAAATTCGGACACAGGTGCTATACGAGTTCGTAGAGGAGGGTGTGGATGCATGCGGGAAAGTATGTGGAAGGCTGGTTGCGAGGAAGGGACTGCGGCGGCGCGAAAAGCTCGAACGAGCCGGACTGACGCTATAGACAGTCACCGGCGGGAGCATCCTTATACCCGCATGAGCAGAGTAGATGTGGGGCGGTATCTGGCAGGCGACCTGACGCTGATTCTGCTGCTTGGCTGGCTGTTTTATGACTCTCTCGTAAGCGTGATTGTGCTTTTTCCGGGAATGTTATGGATGCTGCGGGAGCAGAAGAGGACGTGGCGCAGGAGGCGCAAGCGGGAGATGCAACGGCAGTTTTTAGATGCGATCCAGATGATGGCAGCTTCGCTTCAGTCCGGTTATTCTGTTGAGAACGCAGTGTGTGCGTCAGCAAAGGAGCTAGAAAAGCTGTACCCGCGCGATACATTTATTGTGCTGGAATTTCAGAATATGGCATTACAGCTGGACCGGAACCAGAGCGTGGAGAGCCTGCTGCAGGATCTGGGAGAGCGAAGTCAGGTGGAGGACCTGCAAAGCTTTGCAGAGGTGTTTCTGACAGTAAAGCGCACGGGTGGAGATCTGCTGCATGTGATCCGCAATACGGTTTCGTGTATCAGGCAGAAGCAGGAGACGGTTGCAGAGATTGAGACAGTGCTGACCGGCAAGATGACGGAGCAGAAGGTGATGAGCCTGATGCCGTTACTGATCTTGCTGTATGTACGGCTGACATCACCGGAGTTTCTGTCCGGTATGTATGGAAATCTGACCGGAAGGGCGGTGATGACAGTCTGTCTTCTGATCTATGCTGTGGCGTATCTGTGGGGAAAGAAAATTGTGGGAATTGAGGTATAGGAGTGTCGGGACTTAAGTGCTTTTGGAGAAAAATGGGTGCGTTTCTGGTAGACATCCTGAGATTGGATCAGCCGGAAAAGGGACGTGGGACGCTGCAGAAAGAACTTACAGCGCTGCAGGTCGGAAGAAAAGAGACGATCCGGGCATATTGGATTCGAAAGATATGCTGTGTGCTTGCGGCAGGAATGATCGGGATTCTTCTGGCGGCGGTCAGCTTTGGATGGAGTATGCTTCGAAGAGAGGACGTGCCGGATCAGGCGTTGCAGCGACCAGCTTATGGGGAAGGAAACAGGACAGAAGCACTGGAGGCGGAGATCGACGGAGAGGAGGTGCAGGCATTTGAGATAACGGTGCGGGAACGTGCCTATACGGAGGCCGAAAAGCAGCAACATCTGGAAGCGGCTATTTTGACGCTGGATGAAACGCTGCCGGGAGAAAACAGCTCTCTGGATGAGGTGCGGCAGGATCTGGCATTCCCAGAGACTCTGGAAGACGGAGCCGTACAGGTTTGCTGGACGACGGTTCCGTATGGCGTGATTGATGAGAGCGGGCGACTGCTTGGATCGGAAGATGTAGATGGCGTGCTGGTAGAGATACAGGGAACTCTTACCTGCGGCGGAAAAGAAGCCTTATATACTGCGTATGCAAAGGTCTTTCCGCAGGAAATGCCGAAGGAGGAGCAGCTCCATCAATCAATATTAAACGAACTGTCCCGCGAGGATTCAGAGCATGGAAGTAAAGCGATACTTGAACTCCCGGCAGAGGTTGACGGAAGAAAGCTGTACTGGCTGTATGCCAGAGAAAATCCGGTTTCAAAGGTGCTTGGACTGACGTTGCTTACGGCTCTTGTGATATGGATCGGAATGGATCAGCAGGTTCATCGTCAGGCTAAGGAACGACAGACACAGCTGCTCTTAGACTATCCGGATCTGATGTGGAAGCTTGCGATGCTGCTTGGAGCAGGGATGAGCATGAAGAGTGCGTTCTGGCGGCTGTCCGGGCAGTATCAGCGGGAAAAGAAAGAGATTCATTATGTATATGAAGAACTGACTTGTGCCTGCTATGAGATGCAGAGCGGAATCGCGGAAGCAGACGCATATGAACGGTTCGGAAGGCGCTGTCAGATGCCGGAATATATCCGGCTTGGCACCGTGCTCTCGCAAAATTTGAGAAAAGGGACAAAGGGCTTAAATACGATGCTCGAACAGGAGGCTGCGGCATCCTTTACGGAACGGAAAAATAACGCAAGAAAGCTGGGCGAAAAGGCAGGGACAAAGCTTCTGTTTCCAATGCTTCTGATGCTGGGAATTGTGCTTGTTATTCTGATGGTTCCGGCGTTCCTGTCCTTTTAACCGAATCAGGCAAGTCTACTGTTTCGGTTGTGTGAAGCAACGATTTGGTTAATGAGCAAGTAGCGAAGCGGATTGTAAATATTCGCTGTCAAACAGCCAGAAAAACGGAAAGGAGAAAAAATGGGACAGATTAAGGCATTTTTAAAAGAGGAAGATGGCGTTGGCGTAGTAGAAATCATCTTGATTTTAGTCGTATTAATCAGCCTGGTACTGATTTTTAAAAGTCAGCTGACCAGTCTTGTGACGAGTATTTTCGGTAAGATTGTAAGCCAGAGCGGAACAGTATGAGAATGGTGCATCATGAAAAGCGAACGGCGTGGCACGGGTCGGTGACAGTTTTTTTCAGTCTTACCGGAGTTCTGATACTGTGTCTGCTCCTGGCGGTAGTGGAGGCTGTAAGGATTCAGGGGGCAAAGGCGCAAACGGCGAGTCTGGAAGGGGTGGCAAATTTTTCTGTACTGGCGGAATATGAGAAAAATCTTCTGGAAGAGTTTGAAATCTTTGCACTTGACGGTGCAGGTGGGAGCGGCAGTTTTCAGATTCAGAAATCCGAGGGGAGACTGCGGTATTATCTGAAGGCGAATACAGATCCGCTGTCCGGAGAAGGCGGATTTGGATTATTTGATCCGTGGAGGCTGATGCTGACAGACTGTGAGATCCAGGGCTATGCATTACTGACAGACGAGCAGGGAGAGCCATTTTATCAGCAGGCAGTCGCTTATATGAAAGCAACTCCGCAGCTTTTAGCCGATAAGCTTCCGCAAGCAGATACCGGGACGATACGTGAGCTGAAGGTGCTTGGAGAGCAGTATGAGCGAAGGCAGGAGGAAAATGATAAGGAGCTCGATGTGCTGGAAGCAGAAAAGAAAAAGCAGGAAGCCGAAAAGCAGCAGGAAGCATCAGAAGCCGGTGAACCTCCGGTAAAAGATAATATGTCAGCAGCCATTCCGGTGAAGAATCCGCTTATAGCACTCGGGCGTCTGAAACGGCGGGGAACACTGGCTTTGGTCACAGGAGGTGAGCATGTTTCCACGACAACGATTCCGACCGGGGCACTTCCATCCAGAAGGCATCTGCAAAATGGAAATCTGAAGCTGGAAAAAAAGAATCAGGGTATGGCAGCAGACGCACTGTTTCGGGAATATCTTCTGATGCAATTTCCAAATTACTGCAAGGAGGCAAAGGAAGAACTGAAGTATCAGGCAGAGTATCTGATCAGTGGAAAACCGTCGGATCGGAAGAATTTGAAATACGTTGTAAAACGACTGCTCTTTTTGCGGGAAGGATTAAATTATCAGTATTGCCTGCAGCATCAAAATTTGAATGGGGCGGCAGGCGAGCTCGCACTGGCATTGACCGGTATGTTTGGAATGCCGGCGCTGACAGGAGCGATGCAGCATGCCCTGTTGCTTGGACTGGCCTATGGAGAGAGCCTGCTGGATGTCCGGATCCTGCTGTCAGGAGGGAAGATCCCGCTTTTAAAGGATGCTGCTTCCTGGAAATTGTCATTTGAAACACTGGGATCACTTGGGAATCTTCTGGAACGAGTGGATGGGAGTGAAGCGGAAGAGGGGCTGTCTTATACGGACTATCTGCGGATTCTTTTGCAGATGTGCAGGCGGTCGGATTTGAAGCTGCGTGCACTGGATCTGATCCAATACCGACTGCAAAAGCAGGAAGGGAGCAAATGCTTTCAGGCACAGAATGCGATTGTAGCGATTAAGACCGAGGCAAAGTGGAGCTGTCGGCCAGTGTTCTACAGCCTTCCCCAGGCGGTATTCGGACTGGGAGCCGGTGGAACAAGCATCTGGCAGAGTGGAAGCATTGCTTACTAGAAGGCGGGGTAAAAAAGAATGCTTTTATATTCAGAATCGGATCAGAAGTGCGCGAAAAATTATTCTGATCGAAAAGTATCCTACTTGAAATTTTTAAATTATAGAAAGGAAAAGCTCTCTCCCCCCTTTATTTCGCTAAAGAGTATAAGAGCATTCTTTTTTACTACGCCTGTCGGATGGAAATGCTGGAAGGGGACACTGACTGTGGAAGCGGCGCTGGTGGTTCCGGTATTTCTGTTTCTTATGATCGCTGTGCTGCAGTATGCTCAGGCTATGGAGGCCTCTGTCTGTTATGGAGCGGCGTTGGCGGAGGCGGGCAGAGGGCAGGCTGTGCAGGTGTATACGGCGCCAGATATCTCCGGGACCGGCACGGCGCTTCGGCAGATGAGTACCGGAGCTATCCGCGGTAAAGTATACGCAGCAGCCGGAAACAGCCGTGCAGTAAAGGATCTGCGAATCGAAGATGGGCAGAGCGTAGGAGATGCCAACGTGCTGGAGCTGCGCATGACCTACCGGGTACAGAATGTGACAGGGATATATTTGCCGCGGATCACATTTTTGCAAAAGGTCTGTGTACGGGCATGGACCGGGAGAGAAGGAATATATCATGCAGATGGAAGCACAGATGCAAAAGGGGAAGGAAAAACGGTCTATGTAGCGGCGACCGGGGAGGTCTACCATACAGACCCGTACTGTACACATCTGAAATTATCCATTCGTGAGGTAGGCGCCCGGATGGTCGGGCAGCTGCGCAATAAGAGTGGAGAAAAATATCATGCCTGTGAGCGCTGCCACGCAGGAAGCGCAGGGAGCGTATATATTACCGGAGAGGGAAACCGCTATCACGGCAGTCTTTCCTGCAGTGGATTGAAGCGGACGGTGGAAGAGGTATTACAGGAGGACTGTGACCTGCGCCCATGTAGCAAGTGTGCGGAACCATATTTGTATGTAGAATAATGTGAGGCTTTTGGGAAAGGAGCACGGTGTCAGGACAAGAATGGATAACGACGGCAGTGCTGCTGATCTGTGCAGGAACAGATTTTTGCAGTAAAAAGGTGTATCGATGGGTAGTAATGCTGTATATGACCCTGGCAGTGACAGGTCGTCTGGCGGCAGGAATGGCCGGAGGCATGTCCGTGTTTGTGGCAGATCTGTTGCCGGGAGCCATTTGTCTGCTGATGGCCCGGGCGACGCATCAGGGAATCGGATACGGTGATGCGATGTTGATACTTGTGTGTGGTCTGTCTGTCGGATGGGGAGCATGTATCGAACTGGTATTGTCAGCATTCTTTTTGACCGGGATAGCGGCGTTTGTGTTGCTGATCAAGTACAGGGGACAGAAAACAGAGCTTCCATTTGTACCGTTTCTATTGGCAGCATGGATGTGGCAGCTGATATGTGGTCGATAAAATTAAAGATTTGTACAATAGACAGCCAGGATATGACCATGACAGAAGGTAATTGGGGATGCGGGAAATGAAGGATGAGACGAGGAAAGCAGAAAATAAAACGCGAATCAGAGACTGTCTGAAGAAGCGGGCGTTCTGGAAGGGAAGCTATACGGTAGAGGCGGCACTGGTTTTTCCGATTATTTTGTTTGTGCTGGCGGCGCTTTTAATCCTGGCATTTTATGTGCATGACCGTGGAATCTTACAGGGGCTTGCCTGTGAGACGGCAGTGGCGGGAAGCAATTACATTACGGAAAATGAGCGGAAAGCGGCAGCAAATCAGGTACGGAATCAGGCGGGGCCGGAACGGCTCATGGGGAGCAGAAGCAGTCAGGGGCATGTGGCGTTTGGAAGTTCAGAGGTCTATGCGCGATATACGGCAGTCTGTCCGGTGCCGGGAATGGTGATGCGTTATTTGTCCGGAAATCAGCTGAAAATCGCAAAAAGCTGGCAGGTCCATACGCTGAATCCATCTGACTGGATTCGAAAAAAGAGAGGCATCATACACAGCAGAGATGGAGGAAGTCGGTGAAAGCAGAATTTAAGCGGGATCTTAAGAATAATTATCTGGTGATCGAGGGGCAGGAGGAAGCAGTCGGAAATGATTATTGTATTCCGATGGTGGAGCAGAACAGGATACCGGGGCTGTTGCCATTCCACCGATCCCGCACCGACGGAAAACTGTATCTGAATTATGAGATTACCGGGAAGCAGACGGTGGCGAGTCTGTATGAGCGAAGGCGAATTGGCTACGAGGAGATATTGCAGCTGCTGATGGGAATCAGTAGCCATCTGGATATGCTTCAGCGGTATTTGCTGAGGCCGGAACAGCTGCTGTTTGATCCACAGTATATTTTTACAGACCCGGATGGCAGGGCTATCTGGTTTTGTTATGTGCCGCAGAAGGATACGGAGATCTCCATTATGCAGCTGGCAGAATTTTTTTTGAAACGGCTGAATCATCAGGACCCGGCGGCTGTAGAGCTTGGATATCGCTTTTATGCCAGAACCCAGGAGGAGAATCTGAGCTTGTCAAGGATGCTGCAGGAGCTGCTGACAGACTGTAAGATGGGCGAGAAAAGGACGGCAGCTGATAGAAAGATGGTCAGGCAGGAGCTGAATCCAAGGCTGGATGCTGTGTTGCCGAATCGACAGGGAGAATCGGGACCGGAAACGGACTCTATGAGAAATGATTTGAGCTTTTTGTATGGTCAGGTACAGGGAGCCGGTTCTGAAAATGGATTTGGAGAGGAGCGCGCGAAGAGACAGGATAAGAGAGAAGCAAAGAAAGAGGCTATGTCAGAAGAGCCTCCGAATGTAATTCACAAAGAGCGCAAAATGGATAAAAAAAAGAAACGGAAAATCTTTCAGATTGTGCATCCGGCGGTGCTGCTGACATCTCTGTTGTTGTTCGCAGTGCTGGAAATCGTCTTTTATTATGGATATTTAAATGTGACGGAAGCAGGAGGCTGCTTTTTCCTCATTTTATCTGGCGAATTGTTGGTGAACAGTCTGTGGAAGCGAAAAAAGGAAGAAAAGAGAATAGTACAGCATGGCATCTGGCAGGAGGAAGAGGATGAAGATGAGCAGGAGGAGTATGGACAACTGCATCAGGAAATGTATCAAAGTACGGGAGAGCGGAAAGATTTTTTTGCAGAAGAACGAATCGAGGAGACGCGTTGCCTTACTGATGTGCAGGAGCCGTGCGGGATGCGTCTGATTTATATTCAGCCAGAGGGAAATGCAGGCGAAGTCCCGCAGATGTTTCCGGATATTTATATTGGGACAGATGCGGTGACGGTCGGAAAACTGCAGGGTCAGTGCGAGGTGCAGCTGAATGCTTCGACCGTCAGCCGGATCCACGCACGGATGGAATACCGGAAGGGGATCGGCTATATCCGCGACCTGAACAGCCGGAACGGTACCTTCTTAAATGGAGAACGTTTAGAGCCGCAGGAGCTGCGCACCTTTACCGAAGGAGCGCGGATTGCCTTTGCAGATGTTCAGTACCGGGCGGTTCATGCGCATACACCGTTTTGAGTGTGGCAAATATCCGCTTTGACAGTTTACATTGGGAGACTTGATTTTGCACGGAACCAGTAAGTATACAGGTCTTCAAATCCAAGCGAATGATAAAGAGACTTTGCATAAGCATTGCCCTGCACGACCTGAAGATAGGCATGAGTGCTTCCCTTTTTCTGTGCTTCGCTCAGAATCGTGCTGCAGATGGCGCGGGCGTAATGCTTGTGTCGGCAGCTGGCATCGACGTAGATGGCATAGAGCCCGACGTGTCCCCGATCCAGGATGCCAAGACCCGAAGCGACCATCCGCCCATCAATTTCGATGCTGGCGACGATGGTTTCTTTTGGAATGGCCTTGAACATGGAAGGGACGATACGGCGAAGTGTCGGATTGGTCGTACCGTTTAACCGGAACAATGAGGTAATCCATTCATCTGTGATGCGATCCTGCAGCTGAACGATTACATCGCCCGGATAGACGACAAAGGAAGGCAGGCCGGAATTACGGCCATAGTATTCATATTCTGCGGAGACGGATGGATAACGTTGAAACTGTGTCAGTTCCATTGTCATTGTCTCGGTGACATGCTGAATCTCGTAGCCCTTCCCGGCCAGCAGCTCATCAAACGAAGGATCGATAAGCGGGCTGATCTTAAAGATGGACGGCGTATGGTAGTTGGCATAGACAGCCTCGCAGTAATGGATTTTCTCCTCAATCGGAAGCAGCGATGTGCCGACCTGTGTCACACTGTTGGTCCGGTGCGTATAATTATGAGAAAAGCGGATGAGCCATCCGTCATAAAGCTCTATCTTATGGGACGGCCATGCATTCAGGGAAATTTCCTCCACGAGTTTGATGTAGGCTTCTTTTGCTGTATTTGTCATAATATTCGGGACCTCCGACGATGTATTAATACATAAGCAGTAATCTGTAGTTGCTTCATCATACAAAAAAATTTTTCGAAATGCAAGTGGTTGCTTTTACGAATGCGGGCAGTATATAATAATATGATGCCAGGGTTAAAAGGTCAAAAAGCCGTTCATGCTTGCATGATAAGGCTTTTGAACTTGAGACCCGCCAAACATGAGAAAGTAGCGATTTACGTAGTAAATCAGCGGATTTCGAATGTTTGTAGAATTGCGGGAGCTGCTTTGCAGCGGAGCAATTCGTAGGCATCATAATATAGCTCTATAGGGTGCGTGAATTCAACTCTGTAACAGACAGAAAATGAGAGGAAGAAAAAGCGATGAATGAGCTGACTGCATTTTTGAAAACAAGAAAAAAAGCAAATCTTACAATCGTGGCGATCAATGTCCTTGACTTTATAGTATTCAGTATCATTGGAAATACGGAGGACGCACAGTTTATGCTCACGCACGGGGCATGCTTCGCGCCGTTGGTAAAAGAAGGAGAGGTATACCGGCTGTTTACAGCGATGTTTCTGCACTTTGGAGTGGAGCATCTGATCGGAAATATGCTGCTTCTGATTTTTCTCGGAGATACACTGGAGCGGGTAGTCGGTTCCGTTCGTTATCTGATTATTTATCTGTTAGGCGGCCTGGGAGGAAATGTGCTCTCCTGTTGTATCGCGCTTTACCGGAAGAATTATGCAGTGTCGGCAGGCGCTTCCGGAGCACTGTTTGCGGTGATCGGGGCGTTGGTATATCTTGTACTGAGAAAAAGGGGCGATGTAGAGGGAATTTCCGGAAAAAGGCTGCTTTTGATGGCAGCTCTTTCGATCGCCCAGGGATTTACCGCGGCTGGAATTGATGGATATGCACACATCGGAGGCTTTCTGTGTGGCATGCTTTTGTCGGTTTTCGTCGTAAGATGTGGAAAAAAGGATGAAAAAAGATAGGGAAATAAAGCTATATTTTGTTGACAATTCATAAAAGGCTTCTTAAAATAGTGGTATCTTGTGTCGAATGCCAAAGATGGTAAGATCGACAGAAACTCACGCGGTTATGCGGAAAGGAAGGATTAGAAGTGGAGGATAATTGTATTTTTTGTAAGATAGCAAATGGAGAGATTCCATCGGCAACGGTCTATGAGGATGAGACGTTCCGGGCGATTCTGGATCTTAGCCCGGCAGCAAAGGGACACACGCTGATTTTGCCGAAGGCACATGCGGCAAATCTGTTTGAGCTGCCGGATGAGACGGCGGCGAAGGCATTGATGCTTGCGAAGAAGCTGGGAGCTGTCCTCAAAGAGGGACTGCACGCAGACGGGCTGAATGTGGTACAGAACAATGGGGAAGCTGCAGGACAGACTGTTTTGCATTTTCATATGCATCTGATTCCGCGCTACAGCGGAGATACCGTCAACGTAGGCTGGAAGCCGGGTCATCTGACCGATGAGGATCGGGAAGAGGTACTGAAGCTGTTTCAGAAGTAAGCCGAATTTACAGAAAAGGAAAGAGAACAAAGATGACTAGAGATGAACGGTTTGAGGCGTGTTTCCTCAAGTATAAAAATCTGGTCATGCGCTTTGTGATAGACGCGACGGGAGATTATCAGGCAGCACAGGAGATCTGTCAGCAGGTATTCGTGCGGTATTACGAATACATAGATCGGGTTTCACCTGATTTTGAAAAGGCATGGCTGATTCGATGTACGCAAAATGCAGTGATCGATTATCTGAGGAAAAATAAGAGAAGAAAAGAGCTTTTTCTTGAGACCCCGATTGGCGAGGTGAGGGAAGTCAACGGGGCATTACAGGAAAAAAGTATTGCGATTTGTGAAGAAAAAATGAATCACAGGGAACTTCTGGGGAAGATTCTTGCAGAAGTAAGAAAAGTGAATGAGCAGTGGTATGAGATATTGATGCTCCTGTGCGTGGAACAGTGTACGTACGAGGAAACAGCACAGCGGCTTGGCATATCAGTGATGGTGTTAAGAGCCAGACTGTATCGGGCGAGGTCATACGTCCGAAAGCATTACGGAGCAGAATATCGGGAAAGCTGAACGGTCGGGTATTGACTGACTCGGACATAGACGATGTGGTTTGCTGCTCGTGTAAATGAAAAGGGGTTGTCGCAGAAAAACCAGATTACATGTGCTTCTGCAGCAGCCCCTTTTGATACTATTTGTCCGCAGATATGTCGATCAGCCGGTAATTTCCTGAATCATGTCCGTGATAGTAGTTACAGCATTGCTGGCTGCGCTGTGCTCCATCGCAGAAATGTACTTTTGTCGATTCTCATACAGAGAGAGGATTGAGGAGAGCAGTACTTCCGGGGTGAGTTCTTCTTCTTGCAGCACTTCGCTGAACCCCTGCTTCTGAAAAGATTTCGCATTCAGGATCTGATCCCCGCGGCTGGCAGCGGCGGAGAGCGGAATGAGCAGATTCGGTTTGCGAAGCTCAAGCAGTTCACAGATCGCGTTGGCACCGGCACGAGATACGACGATGTCTGCAAGTGCGAACAGATCGGCAAGCTCCTGTTTGATATATTCATACTGCACATAGCCTGGAGTATTGCTCAAGGCAGCATCCAGATTGCCTTTGCCGCAGAGATGCACGACCTGAAAGGTCTTTAACAGCTCCGGGAGAATCCCGCGGATCGCCTGATTGACGGCTACAGAACCGAGGCTTCCGCCGATGATCAAAAGTACCGGCTTTTCGGCAGTAAAGCCGCAGAATTTAAGGGCTGCCAGCTTGTTGCCGGAATGCAGCTCCGCGCGGATCGGCGAACCGGTGACGACAGCTTTTCCGGCCGGAAGATATGGCACGGTCTCAGGGAAATTGCAGCATACCTTAGTGGCAGCCGGGAGCGCAAGCTTATTTGCAAGGCCGGGCGTCATATCTGATTCGTGAATGATGACCGGAATGTGAAGCTGTTTGGCAGCCTGTACGACCGGGACAGAGACAAAACCGCCTTTGGAAAAAATGATGTCCGGCTTCAGCTGCTTCAGAAGCTTTTTGGACTGGAAAAAACCTTTCATGACACGAAATGGGTCAGAAAAATTTTTCCAGTCAAAGTAACGGCGCAGCTTGCCGGAGGCGATGCCATGATAAGGAACGCCAAGCTCTTCAATCAGCTTTTTTTCGATACCGTCGTAGGAACCGATATATTGTACGTCATAGCCCAGCTCGTGCAGACGCGGGAGCAGGGCGATATTCGGAGTGACATGACCGGCAGTTCCGCCACCGGTAAGAACGATTCGTTTCATAGATAAATACCAGACCTGTCAGAGGCATTGGCATGCTCTGCAGGCCGCAAACAATCGGGTGATGGAAGGGTGTTTGCAATTCCTTTCCAATGAATTTTCCGTCACCTGGTCAGGCGGATAACAGGAATCCGCTTTATGATCTGCTGCTAACCGAAAAATGCTTTTCGGCTAAATACAAGAGATAACTACAGTTTACCTGTTAGGAGGAAAAAGTCAAGAAGGGACTGGAGCGAATGGGAAAAGAAACAAAAGAGAAAGGAAAGCACAGAGGGAAGAAAATCACACAGTTTCCGACGCAGTCAGACGTTCAGGAGGAACTTGAGGATGCGGCAATGGATCGTTTCCTGAGACAAAGTATCATAGAAGACGCCGACCGGATCGAGCGGGAACTGAACGAAGATCCAAAGCTGATCGGGATCGGAGCGTCAGACGACCTGTTCGGAAAGATCGTGGAGGAGCTGAAGACGAAGGGGATCTGGGAAGGCGATAAGGAAACGAATGTTGATGAAAGGCCCGAGCCTGCGCAGGAAGAACAGCAGAAGCCTGCGGTATATGACATGCTCTCGGAAGCCGACCGGGAAGCGCTGGCATTTGGGTATCAGATGCAAAAGAAGGAGCAGGAAAGAAAAGAGAAACGAAAGAAAAGAAATCGACGGCTGAAGCATGTGAGTGCAGCGGTGGTGGTGCTGGTGCTTGTTGGTGGGATTGGGGTTAGTACAGAGGCTAGTAGAAGGTGGATTTTTCAGGTTGGAGATGCAATTGTGGAAAACTTTGGTGTAAGCTTAAAAAATAATTTAATAGACAGTAGTGATGATATACGATTTTGCAGTGAGGAAGAGGAAACAGCGATAAAAAAAATACAAAACAGTTTAAAAATTGCACCTGTTGAATTTGTATATTTACCAAAAGAAATGAAATTTATCTCATATGATATTAATAAAAATTCATTAACCGCAACAATTTCTTATATGTATAATGATTTATCTTTTATACTCTCTATGTGTGGAAATAAAAAAGAAAATGTGTTTTATTATCAAATGGATGAGATGATACAAATGACGGATACAATTGTGACAGACCAAGGTATAGAAATACAGTTGTACAAAAGCAATAATGAAAAAGCACAAACTTATGCAGCTACATTTGAATATAATGAAGATTACTATTATTTATTAAGTGCAGTGCCTTACGAAGAAACAAAAAAAATTCTAAAATATTTGATAATTTTATAAATGATGCGTTATGTTCAGGAAATTAGTACGTTTATATTATATCAAATAAATTAAACAGGAGGAAGAAAATGAAAATTCAAAAGATTTTTGTAGTATTGTTTTCGATTTGCTGCTTTTTATTTGGAGCACTGACTACCAAAGCAGCAGATGAACGACTAGGTACTGTAGTAGATGGTTCATTGCTTGTAGAAGGAATGGAGGTAGAAGGCTTTACTCAGACAATGGCAAGAGGAACATATCTCGGGGCAGGAAGTGGAAAGCTAACTAATAATGGAAACCATAGTGTAAATGTATTTGGAAATACAACTTGTAATAAAATTTGTGATGAAGTAAAAGTTACTTTACATCTGCAAAGATTAGAGGGTAATTCATGGGCTACGATTTATACTTTAGGACCTAAAGTGGCAAAAAATACAAACTATGTTTCTAACTCTAAAAATTATACAATAACGGGTGGATATTACTATAGAATAAAAGGTAGTCATACAGCAATAAAAGGTAGTACAGCAGAATCTACCGCCAGCTATACAAATGGCCTCTGGATCGACTAACAAATTCCTCGAATCCAGTTTCCATATACTCCGGTCCTAAGAACTTTCCCACATCCTCATCCCACCCAATCTCTTAGCTCAGCGCAGCAATCGAAGCTTTGTCTCGTGAGCGGTCAATTTAAAAACGGATGCGTGGTGAGGATGAATGAGACGGACGAGGGCAGGAGTGCAATCCATGAACGGCAGCTCTGAAACGGGGATGGATTGCAGTCAAGCAGATATTCGCAATCCGCTTCGCTACTTGCTTATAACCGAATAGCTGCTTCGCAGCTTATCAGGAGTGGCTTGCACCACTCCTGATACAAGCAAGTCCCAACCCACTGCTTATTGCTTCGCGCAATTGAAGCAGGGGACTTGCTTGATTCGGTTAAATAAGCGGTAATCCAACGTGCGGCTTTATCTATAGACGGCAGGGTCAGGGAAAGCTGTAGGCAGGGCGCCATGCAACCTTTCAGGACGGAATGATTCCGAACCTGGGGACAACTGAATAGGAGCCGGGAGAGGCATACGGAAGAGATGCACAGGACCGGCAATGCGCAACCGGTAAACAGGAAGAACAAAGTGTGAAAACCAATGGAAAAAGGAAGCTCCTGTTGCATCTGGAATTCACGCACGTACAAAACAAAACGAAAGCCGGATTCCGAAAGGGAAATCTGCGTCGGGGAATTAGGGTCTCCCCGATGCGGAGATACCGGTTTGCCGTAATAAAATTACAAACCCGGGCAGAAAAAATCATAAATAAGAACCGATTCTAAAAGGCAGGCTATTTTGGCAAGCCTTTTTTTATTTTACCCCAACTGATGCCTGCGAATTGCTTCGCATTATACTTTTCGGTGTTTTGCGGGTCAATAAGTCATAAAAAAATGAATGCTATCTATAGAGAAAATGCACATTCAGTGCTAATATAGAGATATAGAAGCCTGAGCCTTACGAACGTAATAGACGATGAAAAAAGGAAAAACGATAACGCTCAGAAGAATTGCCACATATTGATAAAACAGAGAAAGAAAAGAGCCAGGTACAATTTCACATAGTAGAAAGGCGGGGATTTTATGAAACTGACATTTCTGGGAGCGACACATGAAGTGACCGGGAGCTGTTATCTGCTGGAGGCGTGTCAGAAGCGCGTACTGATTGACTATGGAATGGAGCAGGGGGAGGACATTTTCGAAAATGCCGAGCTTCCGGTGAAGCCGTCAGACGTCGATATGGTGCTGCTGACGCATGCACATATGGATCATTCGGGCAAGCTGCCGCTCTTATATAAGGAAGGATTCCAGGGGCAGATATTTTCGACGGCGGCGACAGCCGATTTGTGTGAGATTATGCTGCGTGACAGCGCGCACATTCAGATGTTTGAGGCAGAGTGGAAGAACCGCAAGGGTATGCGCGCAGGCCGTGAGATGGTGCAGCCACTCTATGATATGGAAGATGCAGAAGGGGCGCTGCGGTGTTTTGTGCGCTGCCGATATGGTGAGGAGATACGAATTGCGGAGGGGATAAGGATTCGTTTCATTGACGCGGGCCATCTGCTTGGATCCTCGTCCATCGAGGTGTGGGTAAAAGAAGGAAAGACAGAGAAGAAGATCGTCTTTTCCGGTGATATCGGAAACTGCAATCAGCCGCTGATCCGCGATCCGCAGTATCCGACACAGGCAGATTATGTGCTGATGGAGTCGACCTACGGTGATCGGAGCCATGATGCACCGGCAGATTATGCGACGGCGCTGGCCGAGGTGATCCAGAGAACATTTGACCGCAGAGGAAATGTTGTGGTACCATCATTTGCAGTCGGACGCACGCAGGAGATGTTGTACTTCATCCGGCGTATCAAAGAAGAAGGGCTTGTGCATGGACATGACGGTTTTGAAGTGTGGGTGGACAGTCCGCTTGCGATTGAGGCGACCAATATTTTCCGTCAGCATATGTGGAGTGATTTTGACGATGAGGCAACCGAGCTGGTTGAAAGAGGGATCAATCCGATTGGCTTTGAGGGGCTGCGCACGTCGGTCACGGCAGAGGATTCCAGGGCAATCAATGAAAAACCGCAGCCGAAGGTGATCCTATCCGCGAGCGGTATGTGCGATGCGGGCCGGATCAAGCATCATCTGAAGCATAACCTCTGGAGAAAGGAATCGACGATCCTCTTTGTGGGCTATCAGGCACACGGGACACTGGGGCGGGCACTTCTGGAGGGTGCAGAGCATGTGAGGCTGTTCGGTGAGGAAATAGAGGTAAAGGCTGAGATATGCAGGCTGCCCGGCATCAGCGGTCACGCGGATCGGGAAGGGCTGCTGCGCTGGATTCAGGCATTTGAGAAAAAGCCGCAGCAGGTATTTGTCGTACATGGCGAGGATTCTGTGTGCGATCTGTTTGCTGAGCGACTGCAAACAGAATTCGGATTTTCGGCCTATGCGCCATATTCCGGGGCAGTCTACGATCTGGCAAACGGTGTATTTCTCGAAAAGCCGGACGGTGTGCGGATCAGGAAGGACAAGAGAGCGGCGGCAGCCGGGAAGAGCTCGCGGATGTTTGAAAAGCTGGTGGCAGCCGGACAGCGTCTCATCGGGGTTATCCGGAAAAACGAGGGCGGTGCGAACCGGGACCTGGAGCGCTTTGCACGGGAGATTCATAAATTGTGTGACCGCTGGGAGCGATAAGTCCGGTCATCCGGCCTGGCGGAAGGGTCACAGGAGCGCATAAAAACAAAGGGCTGTGCCATCACCAAAGAGTGACAGACCGGAGTATAGAGATCGAAAAAATCCGGATTGTACAGAGAATTCGGAAATCAGTATAGGAAAGACAGAGAATGAAGAAAATAAGACAGAAAATAAGAAACAGAAAAGAGGGTGACGTAAAACGCAAATCCGTATGCCTTGGTCTGACAACGGTGCTTCTTATGCTGTCATTGACCGGATGCAGTGTGGCAGAGCGGGTACAGTATCAGTGGGAGGGCAGCGGAGCCGGACACTGGGAGGAGGCTGCGGTCGAAGCCGGTGTGGAGAATCAGGTAGAGGAGTATTATTACAATCATCTGCCGGAAGAGCTTCATGAGGCATATCGGGAAATCTATGTGCATCTGATGAAAAATGAGGATTCCGGAAGCTTTTTATCTGAGATTGACGTGGACAATTTCTGGAAGGCCTACTATGCGGTGCTCGCGGATCATCCGGAGATATTCTGGATCGGGACGAGTGCACAGATCGAGGAATCCGGGATTGGCAAGACGGTCGTTTCCTACACCTGTGAGACGACCGTTCCGGTGGAAGAGCGCAGTACGATGAAAGCGCAATTGGAGGCTGCGGCGAATGAGTGCATCTACTCGATTCCGTCAGACGCTTCTGATTATGAAAAGATCAAATATGTATATGAGTATATCATTGATCTGACCGATTACGATGCGAACGGGATCGATACGCAGAACATTCAGAGTGTGCTGCTGTATCAGAAGTCGGTATGTGCAGGCTATTCCAAGGCATTTCAGTATATCCTGAACCGGATGGGGCTGTTTTGCACATACATCACAGGGACGATCAGGGACGGCGGTGATCATGGCTGGAACATGGTACGGATCGGGGAAAATTATTATTATGTCGATGTGACCTGGGGCGATCCGGTGTTTGCCAACCAGATGGACGGCGAAGGATCTGAGACCGTGACAAATTACAATTATTTGTGCTGCACGGAGACCGAGCTGTTTAAGACGCATGTGCCGTCGGATGCGGTACCGCTTCCGGCGTGTACGTCAGACGACTATAATTACTACAAACGGAATGGCTGCTATTATGAGACATTTGATTATGACACTATTTATAATGCACTTATGAATTCCGTGTGGAACGGAAGTTCGAATATTGTGATGAAATTTGGCAGCGATGAGGCATATCAGACAGCAAAATATGAGATGTTTGAGAACGGAATGTTGACAGATCCGGGACAGTATCTGATGGAAATCAACGGAGTCTCAACGTGGAATTACAAATATCATACAGATGATGAATTTTGTCTGATTACGCTATATTGGTGGTAGAATGCGGAAGATTTTCTGAATATTTTCCGGGATGGCTTGCTTTTTTTCAGACGATCACATATACTGGAAACTAACGCTGTGCGTTGCAAAACAATTGAATATGAGGAGAAATAGAATGAAAAACTGGAAGACTGTTTTAGCAGGGCTTTTCATTTTTTGCCTGCTGATCTGTGCGCCGCTTGCTGTGTTTGCGGAAGAGGATGGGGCGCAGCAGGAGGAAGAAACAGAGGAACCGGTTCCAGAATCATACGATTATCCGATTGAGTCGAATGAGATCAAGGACTGGCCTCAGGGTCCCAAGATAGAGGCGGCGTCAGCCACCGTTCTGGATATGGACAGCGGAACATTTTTATATAGTAAAAATGCGACAGAGAAAATGTATCCGGCGAGTATTACGAAGATCATGACGACGCTGCTTCTGGTGGAAAACTGTAATCTGGACGATGAGATTACGTTTTCTGAGATTGTCTATGACCTTGAGGAGGGAAGCTCGCATCTTGGTATCCAGCCGGGAGAGACGATAACCTTGCGGGATGCGGCATATGGGATTATGCTGGCATCTGCAAATGACATTTCCAATGGTGTGGCAGAGTATATCGGCGGAAGCATCAGTGGATTTGCAGATATGATGAATGCACGGGCTGCGGAGATCGGATGTGTGAATACGCATTTTTCCAATCCGCACGGGCTTTACAGCGACGATCATTATACATGTGCCTATGATATGGCGCTGATCGCGCGCACGGCCTGGCAAAATCCGACGTTTCGAAAAATCGTCTGCACGAGAAGCTATATGATTCCAAAAACGAATCTGGCAGATGAGGACCGCTACCTCACGAACCATCACAAGATGATGCAGGAGGATGAGGAATATTACTGGGAATATGTGATGGGCGGCAAGACCGGATTCACGTCGCAGTGCTTAAATACGCTTGTGACCTATGCGCAAAAAGACGGACAGAGCCTTGTATCGGTCATTTTGCGGGTGAACGGGGCAGGAAAAGCATATAACGAATCGAAGCAGATTTTGTCGTATGGATTTGACAATTTTTCTACGGTAAATTATAAAAGAGGCAACTCTTCAAGAAGTTTTTATGATATAATGGGTCTGACCTATCTGGGGCATGCGGCAAAGCTCCAGTCAGTAGTATGGAAACGCAGCCCGGTATCAGATTTTTCCGTTTCCCTTACGATTCCGGACACGATTGACGCGAAGGCATTTGCGCATCAGGTGGATCAGGAGGGGAGAACCACGAATGTCACTTATGAATATGAAGGGACGAATGTGGGGGAAGCGAGAGGATTTTTTTCTTCTATTTATGCTCCGGTACAGCTTGCATTTGAAGGAGATGCGGCGATACCAGAGGATGCAGAGACAGAGGCGTCGTCAGAAGCCCCGGTACAGCTGGAGGGGCTGGATGGTGTGCTGGCACAGACGGCGGTGATTTTCCAGTCCGGCTACACGCTCATCGGGGAGTATGCGCGGACGCATACGATGACAGTACTCATAGCAGGGGCGATCGCACTTGTGCTGGTGCTTGCTTTTATTGTGATTCTGATTTTCCGGTGTACATCGGATATGCGGATCCGCAGGCGCAGAAAGCAGGAGGAGAAGGTGCGGAAGCGCCGGGAGGAGGAAATCGAGCGGATGACTACCGCGGAGATCGAGGCAGAGCTTCGAGCAGGTATGGAGCAGGAACGCATCCGCAGGGCACAGGAGCAGAGCCGGAATCAGGACGGCCAGGGAAGAGCATGAATAAATACGAGTATAAATAATAAAAGGATTGCAGGAAGGGAAGGGTACAGTATGAATTGGGTAGCACCGATTAAAGATGATGAGACACTGGAGAAGTTTAAGGCAAAGCTGCGTGAGATGGACGATAAGTATTATATTATGTTTGAGATCGGCGTCGGGACGGGGCTTCAGCTCCAGGAGATCCTGAAGTTTAAGAATAAAGATATCCGTGGGAAAGACAGCATCGAGGCATGCATCGGCACGAAAAATATTCGCCGGACATTCCAGATCCCGCCGGAGCTTAAGGAGATTATCACCAGATACACAGAGGGAAAGGATCCGGAGGCATATCTTATTTTAGGGCATGCGTCCTCACCGGCTCCGCTGTCCCGTGAGCAGGCATATCGTGCCTTCAAGAGCGCAGGCAAGAGCATGGGACTGACTTCCATCGGCGCACAGACGATGCGGAAGACTTTTGCGTGGAGATACTATAAATCCACCGGAGATATTTACTATCTGCAGAATCTTCTGAACCATGCGTCTCCATCCATTACCTACCGCTATATCGGTGAGAAGCCAAACGTAGAGGTATATCTGAAGAAGATGACGCCGGAAGAGAATGAGCGCAGCCGTTATATGCTCTACAAGAACGGCAATGGTAAGAAACGGATTGAGGCGATTCGGGAAATGCTCTCTGCGATTGATGCAGAGATGGACAATCCGCTGAACAATGACGCTTACTACGGAAGAGTGGACTGTCTGCTGACGGAGATGGAAGATCTCGTCGAGAACTTCAATAAGACAAAATAGAATGGCATAAAAAAGGGAACCGGTGAAATGATCCGGTTCCTTTTTTTACTTACTTACTTTTCTTTTTGCTTTTCTTTCCTGTCGTAGATTCCTGTTGGAGCTCTTTCTCTGCCTTTGTGAGCTTTGCGCGGAGCTTCTGCATCATGGACTTTTTCTTCGGCGGAGTGTCGAGCGGTCCGCGCACGCCGCGGACTTCCATAATGTAAATGCCGCTGATGACTGCCTTTATTTCCTTCTTTACCGGGATGGTATCGAAGATCGCAGAATCGGCAACGAGCGTCATGATCCTCGGGCCGACCTTTGCCTTTACGATCGGAAGCTTGGACCGACGCATGAGCTTCGGCGTCTGGTCAATCACGATCTGAGGCAGTCCGGACTGTTTTAGTGGCATGATCTTTTTATCGATAACCAGCATGGAGACGGACTGCTTCGCAGCCTCCATCTGTTCCTGCTGAGCAGCCTGCTTTCGCTGCATTTTCCGCCCGACGAAATACAGGACGACAAGGGCAATGACAAGAATGATCAGGATGACAAGCAATACCTTAAAAAACGTAGACATATGTACCCTCCCACAAACAGAATTCATCCCATATTTTAGCATTGAATGAAAGAAAGTGCAACCAGAAAATCAGCGCCTGTAATTGTGGAAAAACGGTGTCCTTTTTCTTAAAAATAAAGAATGCCTAGCCATATCTGGGAAAAGTATGGTATACTGGTTGATGTTTATGAGTAAAATCGTCTGAAATGTCTGTGCTGCCGTTTGTCTGGCAGCAGAAGGGCTTCTGCTTTACGGTGAAGGAAAGAAAGTGCAGACAGGGGGACAGAAGGAGTGAATATAATATGAGAAGAAAGAATTTAATGACTGCGTTGTTGTGTGCGGCAGTCGTGGCAGCATCTACCGTGATGGCGCCGGGAGTTGTGATGGCAGAAGAGACCGAGGCTGTTACCGAGGCTGTTACAGAGGCATCCACAGAGGCGGCGACGGAAGCAGATACCGAAGCGTTGACCGAGGCATCCACCGAAGAGGCACTGGAGCTCGCAGAGCGTCCGGATTATAAGGCACTGGATTATGTGGAGCTGGGCGAGTACAAGGGTCTGACGGTAGAGGTAGAGCCGACGGCCGTAAGCGACGATGAGGTGCTCAAGCAGATCCGCGCAAATGCGGGCAGCGATATCCTCGAGGAGGTGACCGAAGGTACCGTCGAGGAAGGAGATACCGCAAATATTGATTATGAAGGAAAGCTGGACGGCGAGGCATTTGAAGGCGGTACGGCAAAGGATACGGATCTGGAGATCGGTTCCGGTACATTTATTCCGGGCTTCGAGGATGGACTGGTAGGTGTCAAGATCGGGGATACGGTCGATCTTCCGCTGACCTTCCCGGAAAATTATACAGAAGAGCTGGCAGGAAAGGATGTAGTCTTTACCGTCACGGTCAATTCCGTAAAGCGGATGCCGGAGCTTACCGATGATCTCGTAAATCAGATCACTGACGGTGAGTACACGGATGTGGCTTCCTATAAAGAGAGCGTCCGCAAGGATCTGGAGGATGCCAAGGCAGCATCCCGCCCGAGCGAGATCAACAACAGCCTGCTCACTCAGATCGCAGCGACGTCTACGATTAAGGAATATCCGCAGGAGCTTGTGGACTATGCGGCGAATAATATGAAGAATTACTACAAGCAGCAGGCCGAGAGCAGCAGCATGGAGTTCGCAGACTTCCTGAGCACATATTTTAGCATGGATGAGGATACCTTCAATGAGCAGGTTGACCTGGTCGTAAAGCAGAACCTGCGTGCGGAGCTGTATCTGAAGGCGATCGCAGAGGCAGAAGATATCGAGCTGACGGATGAGGAATACGAAGCAAAATGCGAGGAGTACGCAGAGAATTACGGCTACGATTCTGTAGAGAAATTTAAATCCGCATATACCGAGAATGAGATTCGGTTAAGTGCACTGGAGGATAAGGTGCTGGAGTTCTTAAGCGATAATGCGACTGTTGTGGAGAAGAGTGAAGATGAGACCGAGGCTTCCAGTGAGGCAGAGGCATCTACCGAGGCGACATCCGAGGATGGTACCGAGGCTGCTGTCGAGACGGAGACAGAGGCGGCTACAGAAGCGGCTACAGAAGCGGCTACAGAGGCTGCGACAGACGCAGAGTAATAAGCAGATTAAGAAATAACGAAAGACAGAGGGTACTGCGGATAGCGGCACCCTCTCGTATATTAAGATAGATTGAGAGAAGGGAGCGGTGATTCATGAAGAAGGCGGGAATGATCTTGGAGGGCGGCGGCCAGAGAGGCATTTTCACGAGCGGTGTGCTGGATTATCTGATGGAAAAGAAGGTACAGGTGCCATATGTTCTTGGCGTGTCAGCGGGCGCGTGCAATGCCGTGGACTATGTGTCGAATCAGATTCTGCGCACGAAGGAGTGCATGCTCGACGCACAGCTGGATAATGAGCTGTATGGTATCCGGACGATGGTGGAGACGAAGCATTTTATGAATATGGATCTGATCTTCGATGAATTTCCGAATCATCTGTATCCGTTCGATTATGAGGCTTATGTGAAATCACCGACGCGCTGTCTGCTGGTGACGACGAACTGCCTGAACGGAAAGGCGGAATATCTGGAAGAGTATCGGAGCCGCGAGAAAATGATGCAGATATGCCGGGCTTCTTCGAGCCTGCCGTTTGGTGCGCCGATGGTAAAGATCGACGGTGTGCCGATGCTGGATGGCGGAATCGCAGACTCCATTCCGGTACGCAAAGCGATCGCGGACGGATTTGACCACAACATTGTCATCCTGACGCGGCATAAGGGTTACTATAAGGAAGAGCGTACCGATGCGACGATCCGGATAGCAAAGCTATATTATCACCGTTATCCGATGCTCGTAAAGGCATTGTCCCAGCGGGCGCATGTCTACAACCGGACATTAGATCTGCTGGATCGCCTGGAACAGAAAGGAATGGTCTTTGTCATCCGTCCGACGGCGCCGTGCGTGAGCCGGACGGAGCGGGATCTGGAGAAGCTGGAGGATTTTTACTGGCATGGCTATGAGGAGGCCAAGCGGCTTTATCCGCAGCTGCACGCATGGCTGGAGCAGCGGGAGGAATGTGTCAGCCGCAAGCGTCTGCTGCGGTAAGGATAAAAAGAATGCCGAAAATGCAAGGATTCTGGTTGCGGAAAAAAGGTATCTGTGCTACCATGAAGCTGGTGACAAAAAAAGTGTGTGATGAGCAAAACAATGCGTCAGACATCCGTAAGGGTGCTGGCGCATTGTTTGCGGCTATGGAAGGAATGGGGGCAGGGGAGTATGAATAATACACAGTCCAAGACGCTTCTGACAGAAGGAAGCATATGGAAAAAAATGGTGGTGTTTGCATTGCCGCTTTTTTTCGGAAATCTTTTTCAACAGCTCTATAATACGGCAGACTCTCTGATCGTCGGGAATTTCCTGGGGAGCAATGCCCTGGCGGCGGTGAGCTCGTCCGGCAGCCTGATTTTTCTGCTTGTTGGATTTTTTAATGGAATTGCGATGGGAGCGGGCGTTGTCATCGCGCGCTATTATGGAGCGAGGGAGATCAAAGAGCTGCAAAAAGCGATCCATACGACAGTCGTGTTTGGGATTTTGTGCGGCCTTGTGCTGATGACAGCCGGACTCATACTGGCACCGCAGATCCTCATCTGGATGAGGACGCCAAAGGAAGTATTGCCGGAGTCCACTGCATATTTCCGGGTGTATTTTATCGGCTCACTGGCATTTGTACTCTACAATAATTTTGTCGGTATCCTGCAGTCAGTCGGGGACAGCCGCCACCCGCTATATTATCTGATCTTTTCCTCGGCGGTCAATATCGTGCTGGATCTTCTGTTTGTCGGTGTGCTGCATTTTGGCGTGGCTTCGGCTGCGGCTGCGACTGTGATTTCTCAGTTTGTAAGCGCAGCGCTCTGCCTGTATCGCCTCATGTATAAGAGCCCGGACGATTACCGGATCTCTTTTGGCCGCCTGCAGCTGAATCCGTTCATGCTGAAGCAGATCGTAAGGAACGGCCTTCCGGCGGGCATTCAGAATTCCGTGATCTCGATTGCAAATGTGTTCGTACAGTCGAATATCAACAGCTTCGGAAAGATCGCGATGGCGGGCTGTGGCTCGTATTCGAAGATTGAGGGCTTTGGATTTTTGCCGATCACCTGTTTCTCAATGGCGGTGACGACGTTTATCAGCCAGAACCTTGGCGCGCGTCAATATGACCGCGTGAAACGGGGCGCGCGGTTTGGAATTCTCTGTGGGGTATCTCTGGCAGAGCTTGTCGGGATCACCCTGTATCTGGCGGCGCCGCAGCTCATCGGTTTGTTCGACCGGAATCCGGAGGTCATCGCCTATGGTGTGCGGCAGGCAAGAACGATCACGCTGTTTTATTTCCTGCTGGCTTATTCTCATATGATGGCGGGAATTATGCGCGGAGCCGGAAAGGCAACGGTTCCGATGCTCGTAATGCTGATCTGCTGGTGCCTGATCCGAGTGACCTATATTACGATCGCAGTGCGGATTTATCCGGTGATTGACGTGATTTTCTGGGCTTATCCGCTGACGTGGTCCCTGAGCAGCCTTCTGTTTACGGTTTATTACCGGAAGGTCGACTGGATACATCAGCAGGCGGATCGCTCACTGCGTGCATGAGCAGCCTGCAAAAACGGATTGCGAATGTTCACTTTACTGTGACAGGAACGGATTAGATCATTTTCCGGAAGAGCTGCGTCATCTCATCAGGCGTCTCGTGGAATTCACGTTTGTACCATTCATCGAGCAGACCGAACAGTCCATATGAGTAAAATCGCGCCGCGTATGCTTCGAGTGTACTTTTACTTTGCTGGGAGATCATAATCTGATAAAAGGCACTGTAGACCGCAGACTGTGCACCGGCCTGATAAATAGTTGTGAGCAGTTCGCGGATCTGATAGGTAAATTTAAAAAAATCGTGCGCATTTTCCAGAGTATAATGCTGGGAGATCTGCGGCTGCACAGCCGTATAGCGCAGCCAGAGCTGTACAAGCTTGAAGGTCAGTGCGTCATTTTTTGTTTCAAAGTGGCGGAACCACGTCGAGCGGTTGACGCCGGCTGCGGCTGCGATCTCATTGACCGTGATTCTGGAAAATTCTTTCTGAGGCATGAGCTGAATAAGCGCATCTGCCATACATTCTTTTAAAAACCCGGAGGCTCTTGCGTTACTTCCCATGGGGACTCCTTTCCTGATTCCTGCAGGCAACAGTTGAAAAAGTGCTCGCTGCGACTTTTAACTGAAAAAGTCGCAAATTGCCCTGAGCGGCTTGTTTTTTTTTGAATGATCTTCTATAATACTGCTTTAAAACTGCAACTTTTGTTGCATAGAGCGTAATTCGATGAATGAACTGACATTAGTTGTATCGTAAAAATCGAAAAAAGTCAATAAGACAGGAGATAAAATGAGTATACGAATTTTTACAGATTCCGCATCAGATATCACACGGGCCGAGCTGGAAGAGCTGCAGGCCGAGCTGATCGCGATGCCACTGCAGTGTGGAGAGGAAACCTATGTGGATGATAAGACGACGCCGGTGGAGATATTCTGGCAGATGCTGCTGGATGGCGTAAATATCAAGACGTCTCTGCCTTCGCCGGATACGTTCGTGCAGAAATTTAAGGCAGCAAAGAAGGCGGGCGATGAGGTGATCTGTATCCTGATCGCATCAAAGCTTTCCGGGACGTATCAGGGGGCAATGCTGGCAAAACAGATCGTGGACTACGATGGCATCCATGTGATTGATGCGGGACATGCAGCGGCATCCGTTGCGGAAAAAATGCTTGTGATCGCAGCGTGCCGCATGCGGGATCAGGGGTGTACAGCGGAGGAGATCGCGCGAAGGCTGGAACAGCTGCGAGGCAGCGTGCGGCTGATTGCCTGTCTGGATACACTGGAGTATCTGGCGCGCGGAGGACGGCTTCCGGCGGCAGTGGCGAGTATCGGGACGAAGCTGCAGCTGAAGCCGATCATCGTCTTTGGAGAGAATGGAGAGATTCAGGTTGTAAAGAAATGCATGGGCAGTAAGCGGGCCATGCGGGACATGACTGAGATGGTGACGGAGTGCGGGATCAATCCGGAATATCCGGTGATCCCGATCTTTGCACAGAACGATAGGAACTGTCAGGAGTATGTGGCCTCTTTGAAAAATGCCGGCTGTGTGGGCGCGATGCAGGTGCCGCAGGGAATCGGGGCGACGATCGGAAGCTATATCGGACCGGGTGGATATGGGATCGTATTTGTGGAAAAGTGAGCGGTCAATTGTTAACTTAAAATAAAAACAGGTTGACAATCAGATGTGATACGTTTATACTGGGCAGGAGTCGTGTACAGCGCTCCTGTCCAATTTTGTCTGACATGCTTATGATGTGGCCCTTGAAGGAACGCTGTGCTGCGAGCTTTGTATATGTGTACAGAAGAATCAGTACATTCGTGCAAATTTCTATGGAAAGAGGAGAACAAAAATGAGTGACATTGCAGCAAAATCAAAGGCGTCGTCCTTTCGTGTTTCACAGATCGCGATGATCGGCGTGGTGACGGCAGTGACCTGTGTTCTTGGGCCGCTGGCATTACCGATCGGACCGGTACCGATCTCACTGACAAATCTGGTCATCTATTTTTCCTTGTATGTGCTTGGAATGAAAAATGCGACGATCAGCTATCTGGTTTATCTTCTGCTCGGATTATTCCTTCCGGTATTTTCCGGTGGGGCAGGAGGACCTGGCAAGCTGTTCGGACCGACAGGAGGCTATCTCTTTGGGTTTATCCCTATGGCGATTCTGAGCGGTATTGTGATCGACCGGTACATGGATCAGAGGGTACGTTGTTTTCTTGCACTGGTTGTCGGCACGGCGATCTGCTATGGCTTTGGAACCGCATGGCTGGCCTATCAGGCACATATGACTTTTGCGGCGGCACTGGCAGCAGGCGTAATTCCGTTTATCATCGGAGATCTGATTAAGATCGTGCTCGCGGTTGTGATCGGACCGCAGATACGCAAGCGTCTGGCAAAGGCGGGCGTGTACGCGTAGGAGCAGAAGAAAGATTTTGAACGCAGATAAGCATTCCCCCGCTTCAAGTGCGCGGAGCACTAAGCGGC
>OLPO01000648.1_pt1 | contig 27505 bp, 29 predicted proteins | sample 1672831 | NCBI WGS metagenome assembly OLPO01 (sample SAMEA3136728, study PRJEB25190) | human gut metagenome
GATCAAGTACGTGAAGATGACGGTCAGCTCGAACTTCGGCAACATCGCGAGCGTCCTTGTGGCGGCGGCGCTGCTACCGTTCCTCCCCATGACGGCCGTCCAGCTGCTCCTGCTCAACCTGATCTATGACCTCACCTGCACGGCCATCCCCTGGGACAACGTCGACGAAGACGCCATTCGCAGCCCGCGCCGCTGGGACACGGCCTCCGTGCGCCGTTTCATGGTCGCGTTTGGCCCCCTGAGCTCGGTCTTCGACATCCTCACCTTCGCAGCGCTGTTCTTCTTCGTGTGCCCCGCCGTCGCCGGCGGCGCCTGGGGCACGCTCGACGCCGCGGGTCAGGCGCTGTTCGTCGGCACCTTCCAGGCTGGCTGGTTCGTCGAGAGCATGTGGACGCAGACGCTCGTGGTGCACCTGATCCGCACCGAGAAGACCCCGTTCATCGGCAGCTGCGCGTCTCTGCCGCTCGTGGTGCTCGGCTCGATGGGCATCGCCGTGGCGACGCTCCTGCCAGCGAGCGCGTTGGGCGCGGCGCTTGACTTCTGCAGTCTGCCGCCGGTGTTCTGGGGCGTCCTCGCCGCGATGGTGCTCGGCTACGCGGCCATCGTCTCCGGCATGAAGAAATTCTTCCTGAGCCGCAACGACTCGCTCCTGTAGGGACGAGACAGCCGGCGGAGCAAGGCTGGCGAGCGCCAGGGCTCGCCAGCGCCCCACCCGCGACCTGCAAAAGGGACTGTCCCTTTTGCAGGTCCCAGTTCGTTTGCAGGTCCGGCAGGTCGGTGGGAGACGAGTTGACAAAGGGACTGTCCCTTTGTCAACTCGCTACATCTCGGCGGTACCGAAGCAGCCGGAGGGGCGCCGGCCCGTGAGTCCGGGCGACCCCTACCTCTTGCGGCAGAGAAGCACGTTGCGCCCGGGGACGAGCCGATATGCGACGTCGTGGCGCCAGGTCTTTGTGGCCAGCTTGACCACCTCGCGCGCGGAGCGCCTGAACTCGCCCTCGTCACCCGAGGGCAGGCGCATCTCGACGGAAGAGGCACCGCGTGCTCGCCGCAGGGTTGCCCTCGCCCCACCCATGTCCCACGCCTCGAGGTCAAAGGCGTCGTAGTAGCCCGCCGAGACATCGCACGCAGGGCTAAAGCCAACGCCTGCGGCGAGGTGGGTTGGCGCGGCCTCGGCATTGGACAGGCCGAGATAGGCATGGCCGCAAGTCCAGCCGTCACGCTCCGCGTCCCAATAGGCGTCCACATGCACCCAGCGAGGCGGCGTACCCCTCTCGGCGGACACGTCGACGAGGTTCCAGGCATGGCTGGTCTCGCCATCGCGACCGCGCCTCGGGGGCCGGTCCCCGCCCGTAGCCCACCCGCTCACGACGGCGCACGGCACATGCGCCGCGTCACACAGCAGCTTGAACGCACGGGCATAACCCGTGCAGACGGCGCCGGCATGCCCGCGACCAAGCGCGCCAAGCGCGTTTCGCAAGTCCGCGCCGCCCTCGACGCCGGCGCCAAGGCTGAGCAGTCCGTCATGGATGGCGGCGACGCGCGCCAGCCCCGCGGGAAGGGAGGAAGCCGCCTCGAGGATCGGATCGGCGCTGCGGGCTATCGCGTCGAGCTCCGAGCGTGCCTCGGCCTCGTCGCGCAGGTAGGAGAAGGACATCCTCGTGACCCCCCCTGCGACCCGCGCTCAACCGTCGTCGCGGACGAATTCGCCCAGATGATACGCGGGTTGTCGTGCATCACCAGGCGGAACACCTCGAACGCGGCGGTGTGGTCGAAGCCGCCGGGAAGCGTCGCTTCGTCCGAGAAGGTGGCGAGCGCGTCGAGGATTTCCTCGTAGTAGGCACGCGAGACCGGCCCCAGGGTCGAGCGATGTAGCTGCGCGACCATCCTCATGCCGCCTCGGCCGCAGGGGTAGCCTTGGCCATCTCGGCCTCGACGTGGCAGTACGGGCAAACGCTGAAGCCACGGTGGTACACGTGCCCGCGGGGACAATCGACAAGCTGGTCGAGGTAGTCGCCCAGCAGGCGCTCCCACTGGCCCGGCGCGAGGCGACGGCTCGGGTCATCGTCGAACAGGCTCCACTGGAAGGCCCCCTGGAAGAGTGGCGGGAGATACTCCAGGGGCAGGGCCCAGGGCTTGAGCTTGAGACCGGGCGCAGTGCCAACGAACGGGGAGGCGCCTTCCGCCACCAACTCGATTACCGCATGTAAGGTACCACACGCACGCACGGGCGGGGCCTAGCCGAACAGCCACCAACCTCTCTCGCCGCCAACTCCCCCAAGCGGTTATCATGTGCGCGACGGCACGCGCGAAACGGGGGCAACGCATGGCACTCACAGAACAAGAGCTGGCCGAGAAGGCCAAGGCGCTGGGTCTGGACGCCATCCACGACACCGTCCACGAGATGGCCCGCGACGAAGCCCGCCACGGCAAAGCCTTCGCTGGTCTGCTGAAGCGTTACTTCGGCAAGTAATCCTATACGAAAAAAACGCCCCCGGCCAAGTTGGCCGGGGGTGTCTTTTGCTTCTTAGCAGGGGGCGGTAGCTTCCATCTCTTACCAACCACGGCTGGTGGTGGATTTTACCCCTCCCGCTGGTCAAAGACGGAGAGGAGATCCAGGTCGATGCTCCCATCCTCCTCCCACTGATAGGGAATCTCCACCACCCGGCCGGGGCTGTGGACCTGGCAGGCGATGTACCCCTGTTCCACTGTGTATGTCCCGGTGACGGTTTCCGCCTGGTCGGTGAGGGTGAAGTCGCTGGGCTGGGAAAAGGCAATCTGATAGGAGATCCCGTCAATGTAACAGTTCCAAGCGCGGCCATTGACCGCTTGGCGGACCTGCTCGGCGGTTTCCGGATCGGCCTCGGCGCGCAGAGCCTGGACCCGGTCATACCCGGTGGGGTCCGCCGCCTGGGCCACTTCCTCCACCCCCTGGCAGAGGACCAGGTCTTCGGTGGAGAGGATCAGCTGGTCCATCTCCGGGATTTGTTCGTTGGTCAAGGTGATGGCTTGCCCGCTGGTGAGCACCTCCGCGGGGATGCGGAAGGTCTCCACCACCGCCAAGGGGGTGCCTACAGACACGTCTTGGAGGTAGCTGCTGTAGTAATAACTGGGCATCAGACGGCACTGGCCGGTGTAGTGCTCTGCGGAGTAGGTCTCCCCCTCCCCCACCGTCAGTTGGGTGGCATCGCTGCGCACAGAAAGGGGCTGGTCCGGCGTATAAACGGTGTAGAAGAGGTAGAGCATGTGCCGGTCTTGGCCCTCCGGATCCTGGTAATCGGTGTCCACGTACAGGCCGTCAATGTGGGTGTAGGCCGTCTCCGTGTGCAGGTCAAAGGTCGGAGCGCTGCCGCCACCGCAGGCACAGAGGGCCAGAAGGAACCAGGCAGAGAGAGGCAGGGACAGCATTCGTTTCTTCATCGTGGCACCTCCTGTCGCTTTTTGGGGGTTCTTCTATTTAGAGTATAACACAACCAGTGTTTCAGGTCACGGATTTCGGCAAATTTTTCCTTCTTTTTCAGGAAAATGGGGGCATCCCGGGGAAGCCCCGGAAAGCCGTTGACAAACGGCGGCAAATTCGATATGCTGGCCTTGATCCCCCGGAAAACCGGGCGCATCCCAACTGTTTTGGAGAAAAGGAGAGACCATCCATGCAAACAAACGCACCTGGCAGAGGAAAACTCAAAGTGACCGGCATCCTCTACATCATCTTTGGTGCCCTGGGGCTGTTGCTGTCCCTGGCTCTGCTGGCTGGGGGCGGCCTGCTGCTGGCCGCCGGCGCCGGCACCGTGGGTATCGCACTGGGGGCGGTGGCAGGCATCCTAGGGGCTATCACCGTGCTCACCGCCGTGTTCTATTTGATCCTGGGCATCCTCGGTGTCCGCAACTGCGACAAGCCGGAAAAATGCGGGGTCAACTTTGTCCTGGGCATCCTCGTGCTGGTTCTGGTGGTCATCGGCCTGGTGGTCAATGTGGCCACCACCGGCCCCAGCGGCGCCTTGTCCAGCGTAGTGGGCTTGGTGCTGTCCATCCTCTACGTCATGGGCGCCAAGGAGAACAAAGACGCCCACGCCATGGCCGGGAAGGTGTAACCTGCCCCTCAAACCAAAACACCGTGTGCCTAAGGGCACACGGTGTTTTTCTGTGGAAGCGTCCGGGGAGGGGTTGCCCCAGGGGCCCGGTCCTTCTGCTCAGGGTGGGCCCGCGCCAAGGCAGTCCACCCCGGGGCATGGTGGGGGCACAGCTGCACGCAGGCTCCGCAGCCGGCACACCAGGTTGGTTCCACGGCACAATACCCTTCCCGAAGGCGGATGGCCTGCATGGGGCAGGCAGCAGCACAGGCCCCGCACCCTTGGCAGAGCCGGGGATCAATGACCGCTACCGCGGGGGGCTGGGGATGCAGTAAGTCCATGGGTTTTTCCCTCCTTGAAACCTAGAATGGGCCCATTGAGCCCAAGCCACTTTCTTGCCAAACGGTTGGTTCCTCTGTCCCTGCGCCAAGGGGTTTGCCTCCGGCAACCCCCTTGTGCGGCGCTGCTGCGCCGCCCCATGTGGGGGCATGGGGCGGCAGCGAGCTGGCCCAATTAGCCGGGAGGCCAGGTCATATCCCGCCCTGCCAGCACGTGGAAGTGCAGGTGGAACACGCTCTGCCCGGCGGAGGCGCCGCAGTTGGACACCACCCGGAACTCCTCGATGCCCAGGTCACGGGTGACCTTGCTGATGACCTCGAAGCAGTGGGCCACCACGGCGGAGTTCTCCGGGGTGATCTCCCCGCAGGAGGCGATGTGGGCCTTGGGGATCACCAGGAAGTGGGTGGGCGCCTGGGGGTCAATGTCATAGAAGGCATAGACCTGGTCATCCTCGTAGACCTTGGTGGAGGGGATCTCTCCCCCTGCGATCTTGCAGAACAAACAATCGCTCATGTCGTTGACACTCCTTTCTGTCTGAACTGGTTAAGGTTCCTCAGGGACCACCGCGAAAAACTCCAGCGGAAGCGGTCCCGTATTCTGAAGGCTGTGGGTATGGCCTTTGGGGCAGTAGTGGCAGGCCCCGGGGCCCAGGGGTTCATAGACCCCATCGCAGAGCACCTGGCCGGTGCCGGAGAGGATATAGATCACCTCACTGTTGGTCTCGTGGGGATGCAGGCCGATGGTGGCCCCGGGGGGCAGCACCCCCCGCATCACCTTCACCGGGCCCTGGGTGGTCTTCTGGAGGAGGACGGTGCCTTCCCCGCCCCGCATGTTGGCCACCGGCTCCACAGGGATCTGAGAGAAATCAAGCAGCATGGTTCCTTCCCCCTTACAGGCCCAGCTTCACGGCCACAAAGTCGTCCACGGAGGCCAGGGCATCGTCCAGTTTCAGCATGTCCTTGCCGCCGCCCATGGCAGAGTCGGGCTTACCGCCGCCTTTGCCGCCGCAGATGGCGCAGACGCTCTTGACCAGGTCCCCGGCCTTCACGCCTTGGGCCACGGCCTCCTTGCCGCAGACGGCCAGGAAGGTGATCTTGTCCTCGTTGGTAGAGGCCAGCACCGCCACCACCTTGGGCTCCTTGTCCCGGAGGAAGTCCCCCATCTGCCGCAGGGCATTCCCATCCAGGCCGGGACGCTGGGCAGTGAGCACCCGCAGGCCGCCCACCTCTTTGGCGGCGGTGAGGAACTGCTGGGCCTGGCCCAGGGAGGCCTCTGCCTCAAACTTCTCAATGGTCTGGTGGAGGCGCTTGATCTCCGCCATGGCGGCGGCGGCCTTCTCCCGGAGCTCGCCGGGTTTGGCCTTCATCGCCTCAGCGGCCTGGAAGAGAAGCTCCTGGTTCCGGTTCATCACCTCCAGGGAGAGTTTGCCGGTGGTGGCCTCAATCCGGCGCACCCCGGAGGCCACGGAGAACTCGCTGCCGATGTGGAACAGCCCCACCTTGGCAGTGTTGGACAGGTGGGTGCCGCCGCAGAACTCCACGGAATAGCCCTCGCCCATGTCCACCACCCGGACCACGTCGCCGTACTTCTCGCCAAAGAGGGCAATGGCTCCTTTTTTCTTGGCCTGCTCAATGGGCAGCTCCTCGGTGACCACATCATAGCCCTCCAGAACGGCCTCATTGACCATGGCGCTGACCTGGGCCAGCTCCTCCGCCGTCAGGGCGGAGAAGTGGGTGAAGTCAAAACGCAGCCGGTCGGGCTCCACCAGGGAGCCGGCCTGGTGGACATGGTCCCCCAGCACGGTGCGCAGGGCCTTGTCCAGCAGGTGGGTGGCGGTGTGGGCCCGCATGATGGCCGCCCGGCGCACCGGGTCCACTGCGGTGGTGACCACGTCGCCCACCTTCAGACTCCCCTCGGTGAGCTTGCCGTAGTGCATGTATTTGCCGCCCTTGTTCTTCTGCACGTCGGTCACCTGGAACAGGGCGCCTTCGGGGCCGCTCTTGGCCAGGGTGCCGTGGTCGGCCACCTGGCCGCCCATCTCGGCGTAGAAGGTGGTGCGGTCCAGCACCACGATGGCCTCCACCCCGGGGATGATTTCATCCACCAGTTCCTCCTCAGCCACGATGGCCAGGACTTTGGCCCCGGTAAGGGTGGTCTGGGCATAGCCGTCAAAGACCGTGGCGGGAATCTCCTTGCCGAAGTCCACCCCGGACCAGCCCAGGTCGCCCAGGGCCTCCCGGGCCTTCCGGGCCCGGACTCGCTGCTCCTCCATGGCCTGGTCGAAGCCCGCCCGGTCCAGGGTCATGCCCTCATCCTGGACCATCTCCTCGGTGAGGTCCACCGGGAAGCCGTAGGTGTCGTAGAGCTTGAAGGCATCCTCCCCGGCAAACTGGGTCTCTCCCTTGGCCTTGTGCTGGGCCAGCAGCTCGGAGAAGATCTTCAGGCCACTGTCGATGGTCTTGGCGAAGTTCTCCTCCTCGGTGCGGATAACCTTGGTGATGTAGCCCTGCTTCTCCCGCAGGTCCTTGTACTCCCCTTCGTTCTCATGGATGACGGTGTCGATGATCTGGTACAGGAAGGGCTCATTGACCCCCAGGAGCTTCCCGTGGCGGGCCGCCCGACGGAGCAGGCGGCGCAGCACATAGCCCCGCCCCTCGTTGGAGGGGAGCACGCCATCGCAGATCATGAAGGTAGCGGAACGGATGTGGTCGGTGATGATCCGCAGGGACACGTCGCTGGCCTGGCTGTCCCCGTAGTGGGCGCCGGTGATGTCAGAGACCTTGTTGGTGATGTTCATCACCGTGTCCACGTCGAAGAGGGAGGGCACATTCTGGCACACCACGGCCAGGCGCTCCAGACCCATGCCGGTGTCGATGTTTTTCTGCTTGAGTTCGGTGTAGTGCCCCTCCCCGTCGTTGTCGAACTGGGAGAACACGTTGTTCCAGATCTCCATATAGCGGTCGCAGTCGCAGCCCACGGTGCAGCCGGGCTTGCCGCAGCCGTACTCCTCGCCGCGGTCATAGTAGATCTCGGAGCAGGGGCCGCAGGGGCCGGAGCCGTGTTCCCAGAAGTTATCCTCCTTGCCGAACTTGTAGATGCGGTCGGCGGGGATGCCGATCTCCTCGTTCCAGATGCGGAAGGCCTCGTCGTCGGCGGGGGTGGTCTCGTTGCCTTCAAACACGGAGGGGTAGAGGCGGTCGGCCTCCAGCCCCACCCATTCGGGGGAGGTGAGGAACTCCCAGGACCAGGCGATGGCCTCCTTCTTGAAGTAGTCCCCGAAGGAGAAGTTGCCCAGCATCTCAAAATACGTGCCGTGGCGGGCGGTGTGGCCGATGTTTTCAATGTCCCCGGTGCGGATGCACTTCTGGCAGGTGCACACCCGGCGGCGAGGGGGCTCCTCCTCCCCCTTGAACCAGGGCTTCATGGGGGACATGCCGGCGTTGATCAGCAGCAGGGAGGGGTCGTTCTCCGGCACCAGGGGGAAGCTGGGCAGGCGGAGATGGCCCTTGGATTCGAAGAAGGAGAGGAACATCTCCCGCAGTTCATTGAGACCGTAATATTTGTGCATATACATACCTCCGATATAACACACTCTCTCCCCAGCAGGCGATGAAAAAACGCCGCCCCTGAACGGTTTCAGGGGCGGCGTGGACTTCTTCACGGCGCGGTACCACCCTGATTACAGCGGGCACAGCCACGCTGCATCTCAGATCATTCTGTAACGGGAATGGCCCGGCCCGGTTCTCCCGGGCGGCTCGGAAGTGGCGCTGGGACGGGCACTGCCGAGGGGCTTTCACCATTCCCCCTCTCGCTTGGGCGGCCGCGGCCCATGGGTTTCCTCATTGCCTGCTGCGGAATTGATTTTGCGTTTCTATTCTATCATGGATTCTGCCCCTGTCAAGGGAAAGTTGCAGGGGCGGGGCGTCCCATCGGCCTTACCGTTCCGTCCCCCAGAAAATGAGGGCCAGCATCCCCGGGCCGGTGTGGGAGCCAATGATGGGCCCGATGGGGGCGATGTAAATCTCCGTGTCGGGATACAAGGTTTTCACCTGCTCGGCCAGCTCCTGGGCCCGGTCGATGCAGTCCCCGTGGCCCACCACGATGAGCTTTCCCTCCTCGGGGGTCCAGCCTTTCTTCATCCGGGCCAGCTGGGCGGCCAGGGCCCGCTTGGCGCCCCGGGGCTTTTCCGCCACGTCCAGCTTGCCCTCCATGGAGACGTGGAGCATGGGCTTGATCTGCAGGAGGGTGCCCATCATCGCCGCAGCGCCGGACACTCTTCCCCCGTGCTTGAGGTGCTCAAAGGTGTCCACGGTGAACCAGTGGCAGACCTTTTGCCGGTGGTCGTTCACCCACTGGACCAGTTCGTCCAGCGTCAGGCCCTCTTTCTGCTTCCGGGCGGCTTCCCGGACCAGGAAGCCCTCCCCCACCGAGGCGCAGAGGCTGTCGATGCAGATCACCTTGCCTTCGGGGTACTTTTCCTGGAGTTCCGCTGCACAGAGCGAGGCTGTCTGGAAGGTCCCCGAAACGCCGGAGGTGAGGCAGAGGTAGAGTACATCCTCCCCCTTCTGCAGGCACGCCTCAAAGTGTTCCAGATAAACGGTCGGATTGATCTGCGAAGTGGTGGCAAACTTGCCGTCCCGCTGCGCTGCGTAAAATTCCTCTACGGTAATATCTCCCCCAGGGCCATAGGTATAGGCCTTCTCCCCCAGAGTAACGCCCATCGGAATCACCTGCACCTCGGGCAGGCCAACAAGCATCTCTGGAACCATGTCGGCGGTTGCGTCAGTAATAATCTGATAGGTTCTATGCATGGGGTGTGCCTCCTCTTTTCGATTCTCTCCCCTGATTGGGAATGGGTTGGCATAATTAAGTTGAGTATAGCAAATTCGAGATCATTTGACAAGCCCTTCCAGGGCGTTCCTCTCCTCCCGCACCCCCACTTGCACCTCTGTGAGGAACTCCTCTGGGCGCACGGTGTCCCGGTTGTCGATCTCGTAGAGTTCGAAGGGCCGCCCGGTCAGCGTCAGGCCCGCCTCCCGGGCATAGGCCAGCAGTTGCTGGACCACAGCCCGGTTCTGCTCATAGGGGCCCTGGTAAAAGAGGGAGAGGTAGTCCCCGCCGGGGAGGGTAAAGTCACAGGCATCGGCCTCCTCCACCACGGAGAACACCCCGTCATACACGTTGGGGGTGCCTGCCATCAACTCCTCCATGGCCAGGAAGGCCCCGAAAATCTGGTTGCCGAAGTCCCGAATCTTGTCCTCGTGCTGGCGGTGGAGCTTTTTCATGACGAAGTCCATCTCCTCGTCCCGGGTGATGCGCTCGGTGAAGAGCACGCAGGGCCGGGGCGGAAGGGTTTTCCGGGCGACCACCCCGGGGACCACCCGCCGGGCCGCCTCCAACGTGGCCACCCGCTTTTCCAGCAGCACCGCCTTGGCCTGGAGTTCCCAGAGCTGCTCCTGGACCAGGTCGGCCTCCTGCCGGAGGAGGTGGAGGGTGTTGTCCACCGTCTGGCCCTCCAGATAGGCCTTGATCTGCTCCATGGAGAAGTTCAGCCGCCGGAGATCCCGGATCATGTTCAGCTTGTACATCTCCTTCAGGGAGTAGAGGCGGTAGCCATTGGTATCCCGCCGGGGCTTTAGGATCCCCAGGCGCTCATAGTACCGCAGGGAGTCCACCCCGATGCCGTAGAGTTTGGCGATCTCGTTGATTTTGTAGTAATCTTTCACAAAAACACTCCGTTCTCTTTGTGGAGTTTTTCAGGGTATCTCCCCTTGACCTTGGTATTATACCAGAGTTTATCCTAGGAACCAAGGGAAACCTTCCCAAGAAATTCCATGATTCCATGATGAACATAGAAAGCGAGGCATTTTTTATGGCAACCAACCAGCAAGTGATCCAGGACATCAAACGGGTGATCGGCCTGATCCGCACCGACATTCACGACCTCTCCCAGGAGGAGAAGAATCAGATGGTCCAGGACACCATTGAGCACTTCAACCACTACGTCAGCCCCGGCTGGCTGAAATATCGGAAATCCGTCTCCTCCGACTCCGACAGCGGCGCGGTGCTGGAGTGGCAGGACGAAGGGGCCTACTGCTACGGCCTGAACGGGGAGAAGTTCATCGACTGCCTGGGCGGCTTTGGCATCTACACCTGCGGCCACCGCAACCCGGAGATTCTGGACGTGGTCAAGGCCCAGCTGGACCACCAGGCCCTCCACTCCCAGGAGCTGCTGGACCCCCTCCGGGGCTACCTGGCCAAGGCCATGGCGGACATCACCCCCGGGGACCTGCAGTACTGCTTCTTCACCAACGGCGGCGCTGAGGCCGTGGAAATGGCCCTGAAGCTGGCCCGGATCGCCACCGGCGGCCGGTGGGTGATCTCCACCGTGGGCGCCTTCCACGGCAAGACCATGGGTGCCGTGTCCATGGGCGGCAAGGGCACCTACCGCACCCCCTACCTGCCCATGATCCAGCAGGTGCAGCACGTGGAGTACGGCGTGGCCGAGGACGTGGAGAAGGCCATCCGCAACCTCCAGGCCGTAGGGGAGAAGGTGGCCGCCGTCATCCTGGAGCCCATCCAGGGGGAGGCCGGCATCATCGTGCCCCCCAAGGGCTACCTCCAGCGGGTGCGGGAGATCTGCGACGAGACCGGCGTGGCCCTGATCTTTGACGAGATCCAGACCGGCATGGGCCGTACCGGCACCATGTGGCGGTGCCAGGCCGAGGGGGTCACCCCGGACATCATGACCTACGGCAAGGCCTTCGGCGGGGGCATCCTCCCCATCACCGGCATCATCTGCAAGCCCAAGATGTGGGTCCAGGAGCTCATTGACAACCCCTGGCTGCTGGGCTCCCCCACCTTCGGCGGCAACCCCGTGTGCTGCTCGGCCGCCCTGGCCACCATCCAGTATATGCTGGAGCACGACGTCCCCGGCCAGTGCCGGGACAAGGGCGCCATCCTCAAAGCCGGGCTGGAGCAGCTGGCGGCCAAGTACCCCAACATCATCCAGGCCGTCCGGGGTGTGGGCCTGATGCTGGCGGTGGAGTTCCACACCAGCGACCTGGGCTATGCCTGCGCCCGGGGGCTCTTCGCCCGGAAGGTCCTCACTGCCGGCACCCTGGTCAACGCCAAGACCATCCGCTTCGAGCCGGCGGCGGTGATCTCGGAGCAGGACATTCAGGACGTCCTGTCCCGGATGGATGAGGCCCTGGCGGAGATCCAGGCCTAACCTTCCATTTCCACCGCAAATTCCTCCTGTAAGATCGTCTAACCGTTCCGGCCCCAAGACAGGTTTGCCTTGGGGCCGGAACGGCGTTTCCCTGCAAACCAACAGGAGCCCCGCCGGGACAGCCTCTGGCTGCTCCACGGCGTGGGCTCCTGTTTTACAACGGTTACGAATTCTCCCGGCAGGCCCGCAGGAAGGACAGCGGCGGGGCATAGCAGGGCAGTTGAATCTGAAAGGTCATCTGAGGGTGCCGGGGTTCCGGCAGCGCCTCCCCCTCGGCATCGGCCATGAGAGGGGCCTGGAAGGCCACAGGACACAGGCCAGGGCCCACCAGCTCAATGGGGTCCCCCTGGGCAAACTTGTTACGCAGAGAGGCGGTAGCCAGCCCCTGGGGGGTGCAGGATTGGACCACCGCCAGCACCTGCCAGTCCCGGATGTACCGGGCGTCCTGGGTAAACTGCCCCGGCTGTCCGTAGAAGAAGCCGGTGGAGTAGTGCCGGTGGCTCACCTTTTCCACCTCGTCCCGCCACACGGGGTCTAAGGGGACCCCGGCCAGGGCAGCGTCGATGCCGTGGCGGTAGGCGCCGGTGACGATGGCGGCGTAGTAGGCCGACTTGGCCCGGCCCTCGATTTTCAAAGAGTCCACTCCGGCGGCCAGCAGGTCGGGGATGTGGTCGATCATACACATGTCCCGGGAGTTGAGGATATAGGTCCCCTTTTCGTCCTCATAGACGGGAAAATACTCCCCCGGGCGCTTCTCCTCCATGAGGGCGTACTGGTACCGGCAGGGCTGGGCGCAGGCCCCCCGGTTGGCGTCCCGCCCGGTCATATAGTTGGACAGCAGGCACCGGCCGGAGTAGGACACACACATGGCCCCGTGGGCGAAGGCCTCCAGTTCCAAGTCCCTGGGGGTTTTGGCCCGGATCTCGGCGATCTCCGAAAGGCTCAGCTCCCGGGCCAGGATCACCCGGTCCGCCCCCAGATCGTGCCAGGCCCGGGCGGCCTGGTAGTTGGACACGCTGGCCTGGGTGCTCACGTGGATCTTCACGGAGGGGGCATAGCGCTTGGCCAGGGCCAGCCCCCCCACATCCGCCAGGATCACCGCGGTGACCCCGCTCTCCTCCAGCAGTTCCAGCCAGGCGGGGAGGGCGGCCACCTCGTCGTTGCGGGGCATGGTGTTGCAGGTCACGTGGAGGTCCGCCCCCTTCTCCCGGCACAGGGCGGCAGCCCGGGGCAGGTCCTCCCGGGAAAAGTTTCCCGCGAAGGCCCGCATCCCGAAGGTGTCTCCCGCCAGATACACCGCGTCCGCCCCGTAGGCCAGGGCCATCTCCAGCCGTTCCCAGTCCCCCGCCGGGGACAGCAGTTCCAATCGCTTCCCCATAGCCATCAGCTGTTCAGGAAGGCCTGGAAGGCGCTGTTGGTGCTGAAGAAGTGGTGGACCCCATCGTCCCCCAGGGCATAGTAGTAGTAGTAATTGGTGCTGTTGGGGTTCAGGGCAGCCATGATGGACTCCATACCGGGGTTGGCGATGGGTCCGGGGGGCAGGCCCTTGTTCTCATAGGTGTTGTAGGGGCTCTGGACAGTGTGGTAATCCTCCTCACTGACGATCTCCCCCTCCGGCAGGACGTACTGGATGGTGGCGTCGATATTCAGGTACCCCGCTGTGCCGCCGCCGGGGTTGTTCAGGCGGTTGTAGATTACCGAGGCGATGTTGGCCCGGTCGGTGCCATCGGTCTCCTTCTCGATCATGGAGGCGATGGTGAGGATCTCCCGGATGGAGTAGCCGGTCTCCTCGATCTGGGCGCGGATGTCGTCGTTGACACGGCTGTCGAAGTTGACCAGCATCTTGTTGATCACGTAGCGGGCATCCTCCCCCATGTAGAAGTCATAGGTGTCCGGGAAGAGGTAACCCTCCAGCCGGTTGGGATCCCCCAAGGGGATGTCCTGCAGGAAGGAGAAGGCGTAGTCGTGGTTGGCCGCCATGTCGTTGAGCTTGTCCACGGTGGAGACCCCTTCCTCCTCCAGAAGCTGGAAGATCTGCTGGACGGTCATGCCCTCCGTGATGGTCACCTCCACCTCCTTCCGGTTGGAGGAACTGGAGCTCAGGCTGTTGAGCAGGGCCCGGTAATCCATGTCCGAGTCCACCACATAGGTGCCCTGGGCGATCTCATCGTCCCCGCCGGTCACGGCGGCAAAGAGCCGGAACAGGACGGTATGCTCAATGATGTTGTTGGTCTTCAGTTGATCCACCACGCTGCCGAAGTCATTCTCATCCTCCACCGTGATGGTGGCAGAGGTGGAGGTTTTGTTCAGAGCCAGCATATCGTTGGCCATGGACCATCCCACCGCCGCCAGCACCATGGAGATGGCCACTACCACCACAAGATAGACAATGGAGTTGGTCAGCGGAGAGCGCTTGGCCTTGGTACGGCGCTGGGGCGTGGCGCGGCGCTCCGGCTCTTCCGGGCGCCGCCGTCTGGTGTCTCGCTGCATAGCTTACCTCCTCAAAGCGGAGCCGGCAGAGGGCCCCGCGGGTTCGGTTGGTTTAATCGATAGGTTGGGTCATGGGCCACACCTGGCCCTCCTCGGTGAGGACGAACCGCACCCAGGCATCCAGAGGCTCCCGAGGCAGGTTGACCTGGAAGAAATCCTCCCGGCACAGGCCGATGGTGACCCCCTCATAGTCCTCCAGGTAGCGGTCATAGTACCCGCCGCCCTGGCCCAGGCGGCTGCCCCGGCTGTCAAAGCACAGGCCAGGGACCAGGATGAGGTCCAACTCCTCCCGGGCCACCACGGGACATCCGTCCTTGGGGGCGGGAATGCCGTACTGGTCCGGGACCAGGTCCTCCAGGGCGGTGATGGCCCGGGCCTCCATCTGGTACTCCGGCAGGCACTTGGGCAGGCACACGGTCTTGCCCTGGTCCAGCAGGGTCTGGATGAGGCCGGCGGTGGCCACTTCCTGCCCCACGCCGTAGTAGAGGAGCACCGTATGGGCCTCTGCCAGCTTGGGGTGCTCCAGGAAGCGCTGGATCAGCTCCCCGTCAGACCAGGCCCGTTCCTGGTCGGTGAGCTCCGCCATGGCCTCCCGGATCTGCTGGCGGAGGATCTTTTTTACCTTTGCCACTTCTTGTCCCATGTTATCGTTCCTTTCCGTAGAGCAGGGGGGCTGCCGCCTGCCAGATGTCCCTGTGAATCTCGTCAATGGACCGCAGGTTCCCCGCCGGGTCCAGGCAGGGGATGGTTTTCCAGCCGTAGAGGGCCGCTGCCTCCAGCGCTGCTTGGCGGCAGGCGGCCAGGTAGGCGCTGTCGGTCTCATGGATGTCCCCGTGGGTGTGGGTGGCCGCTTCCCGCTGGCGGAGCATGGCCACCGCCCGGTCCGTGGGCATGTCCAGGTAGAGCACCAGGTCAGGTTCCGGCAGCCCCAGGCGGTGGTACTCAAAATCAAAGAGCCACTGGAAAAAGGCCGGCCGCTCCCCTTCCGGGACCTTGCTGGACTGGTGCACCGCGTTGGAGGTGGTATACCGGTCGGCCAACATCAGGCCGCCGGCCAGATAGTCCTGCTGCCAGACCTTTTTCCAGGAGGCGTACCGGTCCACCGCGTAGAAGCTGGAGGCGGCGTAGGCGTTCACATCCTCCGGCCGCTTCCCGAACTCCCCGCGGAGGTACATCCGCAGCAGGGCGGAGGATTCCTCCTGGTATTGGGGGAACACCAGCCGCCGGAAGGCGATCCCCTCCGCCTGGACCCGCTGGCACAGTTTGGCAAACTGGGTGGACTTGCCGGACCCGTCGGTCCCCTCCAGGACGATGAGCCGGCCTTTCTGGGGGGCGCTCATGGCTTCCCCCGCTTTCGCTTCTCCCCGGCGGCCGCCACCAGGAAGCCGGGGAGCTTGGCCATCCGGCCGATGCGGCTGGGCTGGTGGAGCAGGCGGTAGCACCACTCCAGCCCCAGCTTCTGCCAGGCAGCCGGGGCCCGCTTCACATGGCCGGCGTACACATCCAGCACGCCCCCCAGGCCCACCATCAGGTGAGCTCCGGTGGCCGGGCCGTGCTGGGCCATCCACACCTCCTGCTTGGGGGCCCCCAGGCAGACAAAGACCACGTCGGCCTGGGCCTGGCGGATGGCCTCCACCACCGGCCCGTCCTCCTGGAAGTAGCCGTGGTGGGTGCCGCACACCGTCAGGCCGGGGTAGGTCTTGCGCAGGTTGTCCGCCGCCTGATCCGCCACCCCGGGCTTGGCCCCCAGGAGGAAGAGCCTTCCCCCCGTCTGGGCCAGCCGGGTCAGCAGGCCGGAGGCAAAGTCAATCCCCGGCACCCGCTCCTGCAGGGGGGCACCCAGGATCTTGGCGGCGTGGATCACCCCGATGCCGTCGGGGAGGACCAGCCCGGCGCCGTTGAGGACCTGGCGGTAGTCCTCCCGCTGCCGGGCCAGGTTGACGATCTCCGGGTTGGGGGTCACCACATAGGCAAAGCCGGGGCCGGCCGCCAGGCGCTCTCCGGCGTCCACGGCTTCGGCCAAGGTCAGGTTGTCAAACAGGACACCCATGATGTCGTTTCGCACAGCGTTCCATCTCCCTGGTTCCCCTGTTCCAGGGGCAGAAATTGGATATAATCTAAAGGATTGTACCACTTTTTTCCCGGTTTGTCCACCGTCAGAACCCACAGGCCCCGTCTCTCAATGCCCGGCAGAGCCAAAGAGGTTCACCACAAGGACCCCGGCCACAATCAGGGCCATGCCTACCATCCCCGCCGTGGTGAGCTTCTGCCCAAAGGCCAGGGCTGCGATCACCGAGGTGGCCACAATGCCCACCGCGCTCCAGGTGGCGTAGGCGATGCCCAGGTCCAGGCGGTTCAACGCCTTGGAGAAGAGGAAAAAGCAGACGCCGTACCCCAGCAAGCTCAACACGGAGGGGCCCAGCTTGGTGAACCCCTCGGAGAGCTTCAGCTGGGTGGTGGCGAAGATTTCCAGGGCGATGGCGCCGCCCAACAAAAGATAGTGCATGACAAAGCTCCCTTTCTCTCTCATTTTTTGCCGCCTCAGTGTATCATATTCTCCCCCTTTCGGCAAGCCGGCGGCCAACGCCGTTGCCAAGGGGCGGGAAGGATGGTACAATGGGACCAACATCCCATGAGAAAGAGAGGACGTTCCATGTTCCGCAATGCTACCATGGCAGACCTGGACCAGGTCGCCGCCATCTATGACCGCATCCACACCGAGGAGGAGGCCGGCCGGTCCACTGTGGGGTGGATTCGGGGGGTCTACCCCACCCGCCAAACCGCCTTGGCGTCCATCCAGGCAGGGGATCTGTTCGTGGCCGAGGAGGACGGGCAGATTGTGGCCACCGCCAAGATCAACCAGGAGCAGGTCCCCGTCTATGCCAGCGCCGCCTGGAGCCGGGAGGCCAAGCCCCAGGAAGTCATGGTCCTCCACACCCTGGTGGTGGACCCCCAGGTGAAGGGCAAGGGCTGGGGCAGCCGGTTTGTTGCCTTCTATGAGGACTACGCCAGGGACCACGGCTGCCGGGACCTGCGGATGGACACCAACGAGCGCAACGCCGCCGCCCGCCGGCTGTACCACAACCTGGGATACCAAGAGGTGTCCATCCTCCCCTGTGAGTTCAACGGGATCCCTGGTGTGAACCTGGTGTGCCTGGAAAAACTGCTCTAACCCAGCCGGGTCCAAAAGCTCTTTCCATGACGCGCGCCCAAATCCTGCTCGGATTTGGGCGCGCGTTTTCTTCTCTCCACGGCCTTATCCCATCGGGCCCAGCAATAGGTCGCGGGCCACGGGGGTCTCAAACAGCTCCGCCACCTTTTCCTGGTCCCGGGTCTGGGCCAGGGCCCACATGAGCTTGGCATAGGCCGCCTCTAAGGTCATGTCGTAGGCCTCCAGCACCCCGGGCTGGGCCTTGAGGCCGTGGCCCACCTGGTAAACCCCCAGGTCACTGCCCTCATTCTGCACCTGGGTGGTAAAGACCACCGTCTTTCCCTGGGCAGCTGCTTTTTGAATCAGGGGGTAAAAGCCCCCCGCCTGGCCGGCGGGGAGCCCGCCGGAGCCGAAGCTCTCCACCACCACCCCGTGGCTGGCCTCCAGGGCAAAGGCCAGGAAGTCCGGGGACTGCCCCGGCACCAGCTTGACCAGGGAGACCTTCTGGTCCAGGGCGTGGTAGAAGGTGGGCCGGGCCTGGGCCTGGGGGCAGAGGTAAGGGGTCACCTTCCCCTCCCGCACCACCCCCAGGATGGGGTGGTTGATGCTGGAGAAGGCCCCATAGCTCTTAGAATAGGTTTTCCGGGCCCGGGTTCCCAGGAGGATTCGCCCGCCAAAGACCACCGTCACCCCCGGCAGGCGGCCGTCGCAGGCCACGGCAAAACTGTCCCAGAGGTTGGTCTTGGAGTCGGTGATGTCCATGTGGATGGGCTTCTGGCTGCCGGTGAGGACGATAGGCTTGGGACTGCCCTGGATGAGGTAGCTGAGGGCCGCCGCCGTGTAGGCCAGGGTGTCCGTCCCGTGGCAGAGGACGAAGCCATCGTAGTGGTCATACCCTGCCTCCACCGCCCGGGCAATGTCCAGCCAGCGGTCTGGGGTCATGTCGGTGGAGTCAATGTTGCACACCTGAAGGGGGTCCACCTGACAGAGCTTCTCCACCGCCGGGACGTACCGGAGGAAATCCGCCCCTTCCATCCCCGGGGCCAGCCCGGCCTCTGTCATCTCCGAGGCGATGGTCCCCCCGGTTCCAATCATCAAAATCTTTTTCACGCGTTTCCTCCCCTTCTCTCGAAAAAAGGGCCGTCCGCCAAGGCGGACGGCCTTCCACTCGGTTTCTTTTCCAAACGTTGGCAAAGCAGGTTCGAAAGGGATCAACCCACGCTGTTCCACTTCTCGATGACCGCCCGCAGCTGGTTGGTCATCTTCTTGAGGTCCTTGTTGGGGCTGCCCTTGCTGGCATGGATGATGGCCACCAGATCCATGGCTGCCCGCTCCAACTCGTGGTAGGCATTGGAGGGCCGGCTGCCATCGGAGGTAAAGCTCCCCTTCTTGGGGGCCAGCTCCACCCCGGCGGCCAGCATCTTGTTGGCGGCCAGGTCAAAGACCTCCTCGTACAGGGGGGCATGGGCAGGCAGGCCCATCTCCCGCAGGGTGTTGGCAAAGATCTCCGTCACAGGCGCGTCCCCGTGGACCACAAAGACCTGCTGGGGGGCGGGGTCCTTCACCGCCTGGATCCACTGAAGCAGGTGGCTCCGGTCCGCGTGGGAGGACAGGCCCTGGAAGTTATAAATGGAGGCGTTCACCGCGATCTCCTCCCCGAACAGGCGGACCTGTTTGGCCCCGTCCAGGAGGTGGCGACCCAGGGTCCCCTCCCCCTGGTAGCCCACGAAGACAATGGCGCACTCCTCCCGCCAGAGGTTGTGCTTCAGGTGGTGGCGGATCCGCCCGGCATCGCACATACCCGAGGCGGAGATGATCACCTTGGAGGACTTGTCCAGGTTCAGCTGCTTGGACTCCTCGCTGCTCTCGGTCATCATCAGGCCGGGGAAGGTGAAGAGCTTGTCCCCCTCCTTCACCACCTCCAGGGCCTCCTCATCCAGGTAGCCGTGGAGGTCGCCGGAGAAAATCTTGGTGGCCTCGTTGGCCAGGGGGGAGTCCACGCAGACGGTGAAGTCGGGGTTGCTCTTCACCATCCCCTCCTTCTTCATCTCCCGCATGAAGTAGAGCAGCTCCTGGGTGCGGCCCACCGCAAAGGAGGGGATGATCACGTTGCCCCCCTTGGAAAAGGTGTCGTCAATGATCTTGGCCAGTTCGGCGGTGTAGGAGGTGACGGGGTTGTGGTTCCGGTCCCCGTAGGTGCTCTCCATGACCACGTAGTCCGCCCCCTGGAGGGGGACCGGGTCCCGAATGATGGGCTGGTTGATGTTGCCAATGTCCCCGGAGAAGACGATCTTCTTTTCCACCCCGTTCTCCTCCAGCCACAGTTCCACGCTGGCCGAACCCAGCAGGTGGCCGGCGTCCACGAACCGCAGCTTCACCCCGGGGCACAGGTCCACGATTTGGCCATACTCCGCCGTGGTGATGTGGGCGGCCACCTGGGCCGCGTCCTCCACTGTGTACAGGGGCTCCACCGGCGGCCGGCCGGCCCGCTTGCCCTTTTGGTTCTTCCACTGGGCGTCCATCTCCTGGATGTGGGCCGAGTCCTGGAGCATCACCGACATCAGCTGGGCGGTGAGGCGGGTGGTGACAATCTGCCCCTGGAACCCCTCCTTGATCAGCAGGGGGATGCGGCCGGAGTGGTCAATGTGGGCGTGGGTGACGATCACATAGTCAATATAGTTGGGGGCAAAGTCCAGCACGGAATTGTCCCGCTCGTCCTTGCCCTGCTGCAGGCCGCAGTCAATGAGGATCTTCCGGCCCTGCACCTCCAGGCAGTGGCAGCTGCCGGTGACGGCCTTGGCCGCCCCGAAAAAGGTGAGTTTCATGGGGTATCCCTCCCTGTTCGCGCTCTCCCGGCCGGGGCCGGGGATCGGGTTTCGCAATTATATTTATCATACCCTATTTTCCCCGGTTTGCATAGGGGGTTTTCCCCATTTCTTCCAAACCTGCCGCCGTTGCCTCCCGGGCGGCCCTGTGCTACAATGCTGGTAGAAACCCCATAAGGAGGAAACTTCCATGACCACCATGAGCCATGTCTGCATTCGGGTCCTGGACCTGGACCGCAGCCTTACCTTTTACCGCGATGCCCTGGGCCTGGTTCCCCAGCGGGAGATGACCATGGAAGACCGGGGCTGGCACCTGGTCTTTCTGGGGGACAACGAAACCCCCTTCCAGCTGGAACTGTGCAAGGAGATCGCCCGCACCCAACCCTACCACCTGGGGGACGACACCCCCCACGTGGCCGTCACCGCCAAGGAATTTGAGGCCCTGAAAGCCCGTCACCGGGCAGAGGGCCGTATCGTCGATGAACTGGCGGGGGGCATCTACTTCATCCAGGACCCCGACGGGCACCTCCTGGAGATTCTGCCCCCGAAGTAAGGTCCGCTCCCCCCACAGAACCGCCCGGCCGCCTCGGCCAGGCATAGGGAAAGCCCCCCTCCCCGGTGGTACAACCACCAGGGAGGGGGGCTTTGGGTTCCGTGGGCCTCCCCCTCTGCAGAACCGCGAGGCGGTTTTCAGAAGGTTTGGTTAGCCGTAGCAGAAGTAACTGGTGCTGGCATACCAGCCGCTGTTAAAGTACACGGACTGCCACACGCCCTTGCCCTGGGCGAAGTTGGCCTGGTAGAGCACGTTGCTGGGCATATCCACCTGGCCCATCATGGCCTTCTTCACCGCCGTTTCGCACATGGCGTAGTAGTAGGTGCCGTTCTGGCTGTCGGCGGACTTGATGGAATCGGTGGCCGCCTGGGTGGCGTACTTGGTGGCATACTGGCCGGGCTGGGTGATGACCCCCTTCACCGTATCCGGGAAGCGGCTGTCCGCCACCCGGTTGAGCACCACCTGCGCCACGTACTCCCGCAGCTGCTCCGTGGTGTGGCCGGCCTCATAGAACACCGCCGTGGTGAGGATCCGGATGTCCTCGTCGGTGTACTGGGACAGCTTCTGGTAGGCCACGATCTCGTCCTGGGCCGCCCACCAGGTAGACTGGGCAGCCTGGATGTAGGCGCTGCTGTCATCGTACCCCTTTTGGCGCAGCGATTCCGCCGTCTGATGGGCCTGGTCCTGGATCACCTTCTGCTCCTGGATGGCTGCCATGCACGTGGTATAGTTGCTGTCGGCGGTGTCGGCTGCAAAGGCCGCCGGCACCATGGTCACCGTCAGGGCCATGCAGAGCAAGGTCGCAGTCAAAAACTTTCTCATGAATCAAACTCCTGTCGTCGCGGAGTTCCCTCCGCCGCCCCGCCTCAAGCGCCCGTCCGGGGCAGCATCTCAGAGGGGCCTCCTGGTGGTTCCTCTGGCCGGGTCCGTCTCTCTCTCGGGCCCGGCGGCGCTTGACGGGAGGCATTATACACAAAACCCCTCCCCTTGGCAAATCCCCGTTTTGGGGAAAAATTCAGGGAAAGCTGCGATGGCTTTGGCAGGATTGTCCAAGATTTTGTTTTTGATTGTTACTCTTTTTATCGGCTTTGTCATTTCTTTGGCCCTATTTGTAACGATTTTGTTACCTTTTTGGCGCAATTTTGTTACCGTTCACAAAATTTAGCCCAATTTTCTAGGCCATTGCTGCGAAAAAAACGGGGAACCCCTTGCGGCACAAGGGGTTCCCTATTGTGCACTTTGTCAGGCCCCGGGTTAAAAGTCCTGAAATTCCGGGGGACGCCGGGCCAAAAATGCCTCCATCCCCTCCTGTTTGTCGTGGGTGGCAAAGGCCAGGCCCATCAGATCCATCTCCCGCTGGGCGCCGTTCTTCAGGTCGATCTCCTGGCTGGAATTGATGGCCGTTTTGGCCAGATAGACCGCATAGCTGGCCCGGGAGGCGATCTTCTTGCCCAGGGTCCGGCAGGTCTCCAGCAGGTCCTCCTTGGGCACCACGTGGTTGACCAGGCCGATCCGCCAGGCCTCCTGGGCATCGATCTGGTCCCCGGTGAAGATCATCTCCTTGGCCCGGCCGGCCCCGATGAGGCGGGCCAGCCGCTGGGTCCCTCCCCCGCCGGGGATGATGCCCAAGGTGACCTCCGGCAGCGCAAACCGAGCCTGCTCCGCGGCGATGCGGATGTCACAGGCCAAGGTGAGCTCACATCCGCCCCCCAGGGCGTAACCGTTAACGGCGGCAATGGTCACCTGGCGCATGTTTTCCAGCAGCCCCGCCGCCTCGTGACACAGCCCGGACAGGCGTCTGGCGGCCATGGAATCCTCGTGCACCATCTGGGCAATGTCCGCCCCGGCGGCGAAAGCTTTGTCCCCCGCCCCGGTGAGAATGACCGCCTTAATGGCATCCATCCCCTCCACCTGGCGAAGGATGGCGATGAGTTGGCGGTAGACCTCGCTGTTCAGAGCGTTGAGGCTCTTGGGCCGGTTCAGGGTGACCAGGGCCAGTGGGGCCTCCAGCTGCAATGTGACAACTTCTTCCATGGGATTTCCTCCTATCTCCTCCCCCGTTGGGGGTGTTATCCACGATAGGCCGCATAGACCTGGCGGCGGGTATAGTCCTTGGCTGGGCCGAAGAACTCGCTGGGCAGGCTGCTCACCGTGCCGTCGGGGTCCATGGCGTACTTTAAAATGCCCTGCTCGGCGCACCAGTCCATGGCGCCCCAGTTGGCGTGCTGGGGGGTGCCGGTCTCCCGAATCTTGGCCACCCGGCGGCCGATGGCCTCTGCCCGGGGGGCCAGGAGCATGGCCAGCTCTCCCCAGGTCATGGGATCGTCCAGCCGCAGGCGGTTGTCCGAGAAGACGATGCCCCGGGTCTTTTGGAGGGCGACCAGCTTCTCAAAGCCGGGCTCCTCCCGGCCTACATCTGCAAAGGGGCTGTAGTCGGCCATAAGCTGTTCCACCGTAACCACCCGGTAGCCGTAGGACTGGAGGAGCTCCAGCTGCTGCTTTAGGCCGAAGGCCACCGGGGTGCGGCGGCTCATGTTGTACCCGTCCTTCTGGAAGATGATCTGCCCGGCCAAGGCATCGGGGTCAGCCTCCAGGGCCCGCTTCATGGGCTCCACCATGGCTGCAATCTCCGCCTGGAGGGACTCCTGGACGGTGTTGTGATGGATGGGCAGCCACCCGGCTCCGTCAAAGGCAGCCGCTAAATAGAGGTAGCCCATCTGGTCGTAGGCGTCGTAGCTGGTAAAGCCCCCCTCAATCTTGTCCACATAGTGGGGCGGGCGGCCCATGGTCATGGTATAGCCGTAGGTCTCCTGGAGCAGGGTATGCAGCCGGGTGAGGTCGGCCACCACGGGGTCCAGCCCGTGGAAATGGTCCCGCTTGCCGTAGACAAAGGGCTTTTTCCCAAAGAGGACATGGCGGTACCCGTGGTTGGTGATCTGGTGCCCCTCGTGCAAAATCCGGCGGACCAGCCGGTCGTTGTGGACCACCCCTCCCCGGCCGTCCTGGTTGATGTCGGGGTAATGGTCATAACGCACCCCGCCCCAGTCGGCCTGGCCCGATTTGCCGGCCAAGTCGGGGTAGTTTTCGCTGGTGTCCCCCACCACGTCGAAGGTACCCAGGGCGTGGTACTCCTGCAGCGTGTCCAGCAGCAAGTCGGTCAGCGCTCGGCCGCCAAACTTATCGGGGCTGGAGGGCAGGTCCATGGGGCCGTCGTCAAAGGTCATGGCCACCACCCGTTCCTTGGTGTGCACCCGCTCAATGCGGCGGGTGTAGCTCACATGGTGCTTTTCCTCGGGCAAGAATTTTTTCAGGACGCGCTTGCCCATTTTGCCCGCTTTTACGATCAGGGACATGGTTCCCTTCTCCTTTCTATTCGGTTCGACGTCTCCCGTCCTCCCAGGCACACCGGGCTGCAAACGCGGCCCATTTCAAATACCGAGGGAGGGAGGCGTGCGTTTTTTTTAGTTTCGTGTACTGGCTCCGCGCCACGCACAGCGAGGGGCCCTCCCGCCCATCCGGGGTCCCTTGGCCGGCCAAGATCGCACTGCGAATGGCCTCCAAGGAACGGGCCTCTGCCTCCAGGGTCAGAGTACCGCCCCCCACTTCCTGGGGAAGGTGGGCATCGCTGCCGGCGGTGGGAACCAGGCCGGTCTGGCAGGCAAACGCCGCTGCCTGGGCGTTGGCCTGGGGATTCTTTCGGTTGGCCCGGCTGTTCCACACCTCCACCCCATCCAAATGGGGGACCAGCGGCAAGAGGGACGATGCTGGACGGCTCTTTTGAAAGGGATGCGCCAGAACCGTCACCCCGCCCTGGGCGTGGACTGCCTCTGTGGTCTCCTCCCAGGTGGTATAGGATATCTCCTGGGAGAGGAAGAGGGCCAGCAGGTGGCCGTACTCCGTGGAGAACTCCACCCCAGGGAGGATCAGCACCCCATCCACCTCCGTAGGGCCGGTGTAGACCACGTCGTGGTCACAGATGGCCACCCCATCCAGACCCCGTGCCTTGGCCAGGGCTGCGATCTCCTCGATCCCCATCCGGCCATCGAAAGAGGCCTTGGAGTGAAGGTGGAGGTCCAGAATCAGTTTCATCCTAACCTTCCTTTCAGGCTGTTCCGGAGGTATCTGCGATAGGCTTTCTGATCCCCCTTGCGCTTGAGTGCCTCGGGGACGGTGAAAAAGTCCACCACGCCCCCCCAAGCCCGGCGGAGATCCCCCTGCCGAAGGTAGCCCAGGGTGGCCGCCCCATCGTGGAAGAGGTAGCGCATTTTCACCCCTTCCCGGAAGTTCCGGGGGGTGTACTCCAAAACCTCCCCCTGGGCCGCCCTGGCATAGTTGGCAACAAAGGGGGCCCCACAGCAGGCCGTCATGGGAAAACTGCCCCACACCCGGGGGTTGACCTCCAGGATCTTTCCCCCTTTAAACTCCACCATGGCCATCCCTACAAAGCCGAAGGAGGCCAGCAGGCGGTAGGCCTGGTCAATCATCTTCTCGTCATAAAAGCTCACGCAACAGGTGGAAGGTCCCCCTGTCACAGGGTATTCCCGCAGCCGTCGGTGGCAGAAGGCACACACCAGACGGCTGTTTTGATCCAAAAGAAGGTTGACCCCCTCACCGGGGCCGGACACCTTTTCCTGCACAATGGGCGCCCCACCGTACTGGGACATGGTCTCATAGGCCCGCTGATAGGCCGCCTGCCCCTCTGCGATGGTATACCGCTCCCACGATTTCAGGCCGAACTGCTCCCCACACCGGGGTTTCACCACCACGGGGTAACGGTCTGGCGGGCCGTCGTACTCCTGGGGCACAGGCAGGCCCAACGCCAAGCACCGTTGGTGCACCGTCTCTTTGTCGTTGAGATCCGCCAACGCCTGGGGGGATGCCACCAAGAAATCAGCCGTCCCGGCCAATTCCTCCCGGTGGGCACTGATCCAGCGGAGGGTATCCGCTCCGGTGGGGAACAGGACGGGGCGGTCGTAGGCCTGCAGCAGCGCGGTCAGTCTCTCCCCATAGTCTGCATCCCGGCAGGATCCCTCCATCCACCGTCCCTCTTTGGTAAACTTGGAAACAAAGGAGGCCGGCGTGTGGACGGCCTCCTGTCTGGTCTGGGTTACCACCACGGAGAAGCCCGCCTCTCCCAGTGCCCTTACGGCAGCCAGAGAGGCCCGGTATTTTCCGTCAGTGACCACTGCGGTTTTCACAGCATGTTCTCCTTCCTGGCCTTGCCCTCAGCCAAAGCCCCGGTCGTATTGGTCAAAGGTCTCCTTCAGCAGGTAACTGTACCCGCTGACCATGGTCTCCGCCCGGGGGCGGTACACGGGAAGGGAGGCCTCCCGCACATAGCGGGAGAGGAGGAGGTCAAACAGCTCCTCCAAAAAATCCCCCTGGCACAGGTGGGCCACCCCCACCGACACATTCTCCAGCCAAAACAGCCCCGTCACGTCCAGGCCCGTGGGGTCCTCAAACCGGGACAGGAGGTAGACCCCTCGCTGCAGTTCCCGGTTCAAAGGGCGGCGGAGGACGGTGTAGTACACCTCCCCTTGCCAGCGGTAGAACACATCCCACACCTGCCGGGGGGCGCAGCGGCCATACAGTTCCCGCAGCAGGCGCCGGCCGCTGGAAAGGCCCAGCCGCAGCCAGCGCAGCTCCCCCGTCTCCGTCATGTCCATGAGAAGCCGGCCGGAGGTCCGGCCCAGATAGGGGGCACGGTTGGGCTCGTCAAAGAACCCGTCGGCCAACTCCTGAAACAGAGTCCCCAATTCCGGCAGCCGGGCTTCCTCCACCCCCACGGACAGGGGGGTGAGCAGGTCCAGCAGATCGCTGGTGTGCATGGGGCGGCGGCCCTCGGCGGCCCTGCCATCGCTGTCCACCAACCCATACAGGATTTCCCGGATGGCTTGCACGCTGCGGAAATAGGCGGAAATGGTGGTGCACAGCAGGGACTTCTCCCCATCGCTGCGGCGGCCGAAGTGCCAGTCGAAACACTCCAGCTCCCGCCCGGGGTTGGCGTCCAACAGTTGAAGGATCCGCCCCACGGGGTTGGAGTCAAACTTGGTCTCTCCGAAAAAGTAGCTGGCGTTCTGGCTGACCCGGCTGGGAAAGCTCTCACACCACGCCCGGTCTCGGAGGTCCAATTTATTCTGAAAATCCCGGTTGAGGAAACGCACCCGCACCTCCCCCTCCGGCCCCTCCTCCCGCTGGAGGAAGTAGAGGTCGCTGCGCTGGGGGGGATCGAAGAAATCCTCATACCATTTAAACAAGAGATAAAAGCTGTCCTCCTGGTGGCCGGCGGCCACCCAGGCCATGGTTGTCCATGCTTCGCGAATGGGTGTCCCTTTTCCGGCATATTTGTCGAACATCCAGGCGATGCGGGGATGGGACAGTATGTCGTGGTACATCCAACAGATCCTATGCTGATCGGTATCGACCATGAGGTCCTCAAAGGAGCTCCGGTCCAGATAGATCGGATCGTCAAAGTACATGGTGCAGACCTCAGTTCCCTCAAAGTGGCAGGCAGGCGTACAGCTTATCATTTGTATTATACCAGCTGGAGCAGGTTTTTCAAGGGGGTCTACACGGCCTTTCCCCTCTGGCAACAAGCCCCCGCAAGGTTCTCTCCCCCACAAAGAAAAGCGGAGAGCCCTGGGGGCTCTCCGCTGGGTCATTCTTCGTACTGTTGGGGGATGGGGTCGAAGGAGAGGATCTCCTCCTCCACGGGAGGGTTGTCCTGGGCGAGGGGTTCCCCGCTCTGCATCTGGACCCACTGCTCCTTGGTGATCAGGATCTGTCGGGGCCTGGCCCCTTCCGAGGGGCCGACGATGCCCTTCTCCTCCATCTGGTCCATGAGGC
>OLPO01000651.1_pt1 | contig 27429 bp, 27 predicted proteins | sample 1672831 | NCBI WGS metagenome assembly OLPO01 (sample SAMEA3136728, study PRJEB25190) | human gut metagenome
TACTTTTCGGTGTTTTGCGGGTCAATAAGTCATGCTTTTTCATGCAAGCATGAAATGCATGACCTTTTGACCCTTGTATCATAGATATTATAAAATAACATATAGATTGACATTAACAAAAAGAGATGATATGATAAAACAAACGCTTGACAACCGGAGGAAGCTATATTATTATGAAAACAGATGCGAACATAAGTTCGAAAGGAGAAAAGACATGGCACAGGAAGATAAGTTAAAGGCATTGGATGCTGCGCTTGCGCAGATTGAAAAGCAGTTTGGAAAGGGCTCTGTGATGAAGCTTGGCGATTCCGGGGCGAATATGAATATTGAGACAGTACCGACCGGCTCCTTAAGTTTGGACATTGCACTTGGATTAGGCGGTATCCCGAAGGGACGTGTGATTGAGATCTACGGACCGGAGTCCAGTGGTAAGACGACTGTGGCACTGCACATGGTGGCAGAAGTACAGAAGCGCGGCGGTATTGCAGGCTTTATCGATGCAGAGCATGCACTTGACCCGGTATACGCGAAGAATATCGGTGTGGATATTGATAATCTGTACATCTCTCAGCCGGACAATGGCGAGCAGGCCCTCGAGATTACAGAGACGATGGTACGCTCCGGGGCAGTGGATATCATTATCGTGGACTCTGTAGCGGCATTGGTTCCGAAGGCGGAGATCGACGGCGATATGGGAGACAGCCACGTCGGACTTCAGGCACGTCTGATGTCGCAGGCACTCCGGAAGCTGACCGGTATCATCAGCAAGTCCAATTGCACCGTCGTATTTATCAATCAGCTCCGTGAGAAGGTAGGTGTCATGTTCGGCAATCCTGAGACGACGACCGGAGGTCGTGCGTTGAAGTTTTATTCCTCTATCCGTATGGATGTGCGTCGGATCGAGTCCTTAAAGCAGAGCGGAGAGGTCATCGGTAACCGCACCCGTGTGCGTGTCGTGAAGAATAAGATTGCGCCGCCATTTAAAGAGGCAGAGTTCGATATTATGTTCGGAAAGGGGATTTCCCGGGAAGGTGATATTCTGGATCTGGCTGCGAACATCAATATCATCAATAAGAGCGGAGCATGGTATGCGTACGAGGGCAACAAGATCGGTCAGGGCCGCGAGAATGCGAAGCTGTACCTGAGGGAGCATCCGGAGATTATGCAGGAAGTAGACCGCAAAGTGCGGGAACATTACGGGCTCATTCAGGGAGAGGTGCCTGCAGATGCCGAGGAGTCTGTAGAGGATGAGGCAGCAGGAAAGGCAAAGACTGCGAAGGGACTTCGTATGGTAGAGGGTAATCGTGCAGCAGAGCCGGATGTGACAGAGGAAAATGATGCATCAGATATCTGAGATTGAGAAGCTCTCCTCCGGACGCTATTACATCACACTGGATGACGGACTGCAGTTTCCTCTTTATGGGAAAGAGATGGGAAAGTATGGCATCGAGGTCAATGAAGTGCTGTCAGAGGAGGCATATCTGGAGATCATGCTGGAGCTGCTGCCTGCACGTGCGAAGAAGAAGGCATTGCATCTGCTCGAACGCATGGACCGTACAGAGCAGCAGCTGCGGACGAAGCTGACGGAAGGCGGATATCCGTCGGAGATCGTGGAACAGACACTGGAGTATGTCAAAGGATTTCATTATATCGATGATGTGCGTTACGCGCGGACTTATATGGAGTATCGCAAGACCGGCAGGAGCCTGCGGCAGATGGAGCGGGAGCTGTATCAGAAAGGGATTTCCAGAGCGGATTTCCAGAAAGCGTCAGAGGAGATGGAAGCTCCGGATGAAGAGCAGCAGGTTCGTCAGTGGATCATGAAGAAGCGCTTTGATGCAGAGACAGCTGACCGGCAGGAGCGGGATCGCCTGATCCGTTTTTTACTGCGAAGAGGATATGGGATGGCAGTGATTCAGAGGGTTCTGCGTGGCAGTGAAGAGATAGAATGACGAGGGTGCAAGCTGGCGATATACAGACGGAAAAGCAGACTGTAAGGATTCACTGTACCAGATGGAATACAATACAGAACAGTTGCACAAAAATCGAAAACAGGGTCACTATTACTTGACACTTTTAACAAAACAGTATAAAATTGATATGTTGTTTACGAACAATGAAAACTAAATAAGGAGGTGCTCCTGTGCCTGGTGCAGTAACGATTATTATTGCTGTTGTGATTACGCTGGTTATCGCAATTCCGGTGACGAGTATGGTTGCCATCAGCTACCGCCAGAAAGTAGTAGAAGCGAAGCTTGGCAGTGCAGATGAGAAGGCAAGACAGATTATCGATGATGCGCTCAAGGTTGCAGAGACGAAGAAGCGTGAGGCTCTTCTGGAGGCGAAGGAAGAATCTCTGAAGACGAAGAATGAGTTGGAAAGAGAGACCAGAGAACGTCGTACAGAACTGCAGCGCTATGAGAAGCGAGTATTATCAAAAGAAGAAAGTGTTGATAAGAAAGCGGACGCTCTGGAGCGGAGAGAATCAGGAATCACGGCAAAAGAAGAAGAGTTAAAGAAAAAGAGCGCGGAAGTAGAAAAGCTTCGTGGTCAAAGACTCCAGGAACTTGAAAGAATCTCAGGACTTACCTCTGAACAAGCAAAAGAATATCTTTTAAAAACTGTTGAAGACGAAGTAAAAATTGACACTGCAAAGCTTTACAAAGAGCTGGAAAGCAGGGCGAAAGAAGAAGCAGGCAAAAAAGCAAAGGAGTACGTGGTTACGGCAATTCAGAAATGTGCTGCTGACCATGTAGCAGAGACCACAATCTCTGTCGTACAGCTTCCGAACGATGAGATGAAGGGAAGAATCATCGGAAGGGAAGGAAGAAATATCCGGACACTTGAGACACTCACCGGTGTAGATCTGATTATTGACGATACGCCGGAGGCAGTTATATTGTCCGCTTTTGATCCGATCAGACGAGAGGTAGCGCGTATCGCCCTCGAGAAGCTGATTGTCGATGGCCGAATCCATCCGGCTAGGATCGAGGAAATGGTGGAAAAGGCACAAAAAGAAGTAGAGACAATCATCCGTGAGGAAGGTGAGGCGGCGACACTTGAAGTCGGCGTACATGGCATTCATCCGGAACTGGTACGTCTGCTTGGACGGATGAAGTTCCGTACAAGCTATGGACAGAACGCATTGAAGCATTCCATTGAAGTAGCACAGCTCTCAGGGCTGCTTGCCGGTGAGATTGGTGTGGATGTTCGTATGGCCAAGCGTGCCGGATTGTTGCATGACATCGGTAAATCCATCGACCATGAGATTGAGGGCTCGCATATCCAGATCGGTGCGGATCTTTGTAGAAAATACAAGGAGTCTCCGGTTATTATCAATGCAGTAGAGGCTCATCATGGCGATGTCGAAGCAGAGTCTCTGATTGCATGTATCGTACAGGCCGCGGATACAATTTCCGCAGCACGTCCTGGTGCGAGAAGGGAAACTCTCGAAACATATACAAACAGATTAAAACAGTTGGAAGATATTACAAACACCTTCAAGGGTGTCGAAAAGTCATTTGCTATTCAGGCGGGTAGAGAGATTCGGGTAATGGTAGTTCCGGATCAGGTGAACGATGCGGATATGGTACTTCTGGCAAGGGATATTGCGAAGCAGATCGAAGCGGAGCTGGAATATCCGGGTCAGATCAAGGTCAGCGTCATTCGCGAGAGCAGAGCTGTCGACTACGCGAAATAGAAAGAAGAGAAGGATCTTGCAGAGAAATCTGCAGGGTCCTTTTTTGAACGCAGATCGCGAAGCGACTGCGTTCATGAGCAAGTAGCGAAGCTAGGCCCTGTCAGCAGAGCTGCAGGGATGGATTGCGAATGTCCGCTTTATTTACGAAAAACAAACAGGAGTATAAAATGACGGCAGATATAACGGAAAATGAATAGAAAACGGATAAGATGCTGAATGCATATAAGGATATCAGGAAGATTCTGAGAAAAATTATATAAAACAAGAAGGATATTACAGAAAAACAGAAGTATTTTGTATAGATATTTCATCTGTCTGTGCTATAATTTCCTCAACAGCAACAAAAGAAGGCCAATAGAGCTTATACAAAACAGGGAGGGTTTTACAATGAAAAAGAGATTTGTCAGCATGTTTTTAGCAGCAGTGATGGCAGGCACGATGGTGGCAGCCGTTCCGGTAATGGCAGAGGAAGCAACAGAAGCAGCAACGGAAGCAGCAGCTGCAGCTACAGATGTAGATCTTTCAGACAAAAAGGTCGGCGTTTGCATTTATCAGTTCTCTGATAACTTCATGACACTGTTCCGCACCGAACTGGAGAACTATCTGGTAGAGCTTGGATTCTCCAAGGATAACATCACCATCGTAGATGGCGTAAACGATCAGGCGACTCAGTCCGGACAGATCGACAGCTTCATCGCAGATAAGGTAGATGTACTGATTATCAACCCGGTTAACTCTTCTTCTGCAGCCACGATCACAGATAAGGTTGTAGAGGCAGGCATTCCGCTCGTTTACATCAACCGTGAGCCGGATGCAGATGAGGAAGCAAGATGGGAAGAGAACAATTGGAACGTTACTTATGTTGGATGTGACGCACGTCAGTCCGGTACATTCCAGGGCGAGCTGATCGCTGATCTGGGACTGGATGCAATTGATAAGAACGGAAACGGCAAGGTCGATTATATCATGATCGAGGGCGATCCGGAGAACGTGGACGCACAGTATCGTACCGAGTTCTCAGTAAAGGCTCTGGAGGATGCGGGACTTGAGGTAAATGAGCTTGATGATCAGGTAGGAAACTGGGATCAGGCAACAGCTCAGCAGCTCGTGGCAAACTCTCTTAGCCAGTATGGAAACGATGTAGAGGTTGTATTCTGCAACAACGATGCAATGGCACTTGGCGCACTGCAGTCTATCGAGGCAGCAGGCCGCACCGTAGGCGAGGATATTTATCTGGTAGGCGTTGACGCACTTTCCGAGGCACTTGAGGATGTACTTGCAGGCACAATGACTGGTACTGTATTCAATGATCACTTCTCACAGTCCCATAGTGCAGCAGATGCAGCAGTCAGATATCTGACCGGCGAAGGCAACGAGCACTACATCGGATGTGACTATGTAAAAGTAACAAAGGACAATGCACAGGATGTTCTTGACATGGTAAAATAATCCGTCTTGCGGCACAACGTAGCAGGCAGGAGGATAAAACAGAAAGCACACTGCGTGAACTTTCTGCAGAAATGATCATACAGGAGGTGCGGCTGGTGTGAGACCGCACCTCCTTTTTCTGGGAGTTCTGTCGGAACCTTCAGGAATGGCACACCACTAATACGGCAGAACCAAAGAGGAATGGCCGGAAAAAGAGGAGGAGGAAAATGTCCGAATATTTACTGGAATTGAAAGGCGTATGTAAATCATTCCCCGGAGTTAAAGCGCTGGATAATGTACAGCTGGCACTCAGACCCGGAACAGTACATGCGCTGATGGGGGAAAACGGAGCGGGAAAATCGACATTGATGAAATGTCTGTTCGGTATCTACAAGATGGATGCCGGAGAAATATATATGAATGGACAGAAAATCCAGGTAGACGATCCGGATGAGGCGATGAAGCTTGGTATCGCAATGGTACATCAGGAGCTGCAGCCGGTTCCGGCAAGAAGCGTGGCAGAGAACCTGTTTCTGGGACGCTTCCCGGTGAAAAAAATTGGACCGATCCAGATGATCGATCATAAAAAAATGTATGAAGATACTGCATACTGGCTTCATGAGGTAAAGATGGATTTTGATCCGAAGGCAATGCTGGGAGATCTGTCGATCGGTCAGATGCAGTCTGTAGAGATCGCAAAGGCAGTATCCCATCAGGCGAAGGTTGTTATTTTTGATGAGCCGACTTCCTCACTGTCAGACAACGAGGTAGAGGCATTGTTTCGGATTATGAATGACCTGCGGGATAAAGGCGTTGCAATGGTCTACATCTCCCATAAGATGGATGAGATCAAGCGTATCGCTGATGATATCACAATCATGCGTGACGGCACCTATGTCGGCACCTGGCCGGCATCCGAGCTTACAACAGATCAGATCATTGCGAAGATGGTAGGACGTGAGCTGACGAATGTATATCCTGAGCGGAAAAATGAGCCGGGAGACGTGATTTTGGAAGTAAATGACCTCTGCTCGATCCATGAAAATTCGTTCCAGCATGTCTCCTTTAATTTAAGAAAGGGAGAGATTCTCGGATTTGGTGGACTGGTCGGTGCACAGAGAACGGAGCTGCTTGAAGGAATCTTTGGCATTCGTGGAATTGAATCCGGTGAAATTAAAATTAACGGAACACTGGTAAAGATCAAAAAGCCGTCTGACGCCATGAAGGCGGGAATCGGACTGATCACAGAGGACCGGCGCGGAAATGGTATTTTCGGCTGCCTCTCGATCAAGGACAATGTCGGTGTATCTGTCTATAATAAATATCTGAAAGCCGGATTTATGCTGGATCACAAGCGCATTAACGGAGTTGTGGATGACAGCATTAAAAAGCTCCGTATCAAGACGCCAAGCATGAAGGAGCATATCGCGAACCTTTCCGGAGGAAATCAGCAGAAGGTCATCGTGGCGAGATGGCTGGCAAACGATCCGGATATTCTGATCATGGATGAGCCGACGCGCGGAATTGACGTAGGTGCAAAACATGAGATTTATGAGATTATGAATGACCTGGCGGCACAGGGCAAGGCAATCATTATGATTTCTTCTGAAATGGCAGAGCTGCTTGGTATGTCAGACCGCGTTTATGTCATGTGCGACGGAAAGCTTCGCGGCGAGATTACCGAAAAAGAAGAAATGACCCAGGCGAAAGTAATGAGCTACGCAACGCAGTTCTGATAGGAGGAGAAAAACATGGGAAAGAAAAAACTGAGCTTTAAGGACATCATGGTGAATTATGGTGTCATCATTATCATGATTCTGCTTGTTATCTACACGGGCTTTACATCAAAAAATTTCCTGTCCGGTAATAACCTTAACAACATTCTGATGAATATGAGCTCCCGTATCGTCATTGCACTCGGTATTGCAGGCTGTATCATCACCGCAGGCTGCGATCTTTCCGCAGGACGTATGATCGGTTTTGGCGGCTGTATTGCAGGTACGCTGCTGCAGAAGATGGATTATTCGAAGAAATTCTTCCCGAATATGGAGCCGATGAATATTTTTGTGGCACTGCTGATTGTCATGGTGATCTGCGCAGTATTTGGCTGTGTGACAGGATTCTTTATCGCTTACATGCATGTACCGCCATTTATTTCCACAATGGCAATGATGGAAGTCGTATATGGAATTAACCTGATCTATACCAATGCGACTCCGCTTGGCGGATATACGAAGCAGTATACAGACATTGCGACCGGAAAATTCCTCGGAATCAATTATCTGATCTGGATCGCGATTCTCGTAGCGGCAGTCACATGGTTTATTTTCAACATGACCCGTCATGGAAAATACATGTATGCAATCGGCGGCAACCCGCAGGCAGCGGAAGTAGCAGGTGTTCCGGTAAAGAAGACCTTAATTATCATTTACGCAAAGGCAGCGGCGATGTATGGCCTGGCAGGCTTTATGCTCGGTGCAAAGTCCGGCGGTGCATCCGTCAACCTGGGACTTGGATACGAGATGGAGGCGATCGCAGCCTGCACAATCGGTGGTGTATCCGTATCGGGTGGACGAGGAAAGGTATCCTCTGCAATCATCGGTGTAGCAGTTTTTGAGCTTTTAAAGACAGCACTGCAGTTCCTTGGTGTCAACGCGAACGCACAGTGGATCGCACTCGGAGTCATCATCTTTGTTGCAATTTCTCTGGATATCAGAAAATATGTAGCGAGAAAGTAAAAAAACAGGTAAAATCAATGGAGGGGCTGCCGCACCGGACTTGCTTTGGCAACGATGTGACAGCCCCATTTGTCAGAGAAGAACGGAGGGGAGAAAATGCAGGAAGGCTACTGGTCAATGGCCATGATTCCGATTTTGATGATGATTATTCTGGCCTATTATGGGGTGCGGCTTCTGGTGCTGCATGACATTTCTGCGATTCGGGGAAAAGATCAGCCTGGAAAATTAAAAGATGAGGAGCGCTATGCAAAGGAGGCGGGCAAGCTTATGCTGTTTCTGGCGGCTGGTTCGCTGATTATGACAGTGTTGCTCTATTTTCAGGTGATTGCAGCGGTTGTACAGATCGTCGTGTGGATTATTGTGTTTGGTATTTTGTGGAAAAAGATGGATGAAAGGTACGGAGCATAATGCAGCGGTATTCAGTTTTGCTGGTGGATGATGAGGAAGATGTAATTCAGGTCATCATGAAAAAAATTGATTGGGAGAGTATGGGATTCCAGGTCAGTGGCTATGCCCATAATGGGGTGGAGGCACTGGAGATGGCAGAGGAATGTGTTCCGGATGTTGTCCTGACGGATATCAAGATGCCGTATATGGATGGACTTGCCATGAGCCGGAAGCTCAAGGAACAATACCCGAATATAAAAATCATCATCTTTTCCGGGTTTGATGAATTTGAATATGCAAAGGAAGCGATCGACATTGAGGTAGAGCAGTATCTGCTCAAGCCGGTCAATGCCGAGGAGCTGGGACGGGTATTTTCACGGATCCGGGAAATGCTCGATCACGAGCGGGATGAGCAGCGGAACATTGATAAACTGAATCAATATTATCTGGAGAGTCTGCCACTTTTGCAGGAAAGCTTTTATACCTCGCTGATCGAAGGAAGGGTGCAGCCGGATGAGATCGAGAGGTATCTGGAGAGCTATCAGATTCACTTGGAGGCTCCTTTTTATGTAATCACAGTCCTTCATATCAGCCGGTCACAGCTTCCGGATGGAATATCGCCATTTCTGATGGCTGTTTCGGTCAAAAAGCTTGCGGAGGAGCAGTTGCGAGAGCAGTATGACAGTAAAATCCTGGTGTATCTGGGGGAGATTGCAGTGATCTCACAGCTTCCGGATGCAGCAGAAATCACACGGTATACAGATGTGCTGAATGCATTTTGTACTCACGCAAAGCGTATTTGCGAGGCGAAGGTAACAGCCGGAATCGGTCAGATCTGCAGTCGGCTGTCAGATCTGCATATATCCTATCAGGGAGCGGAGAATGCAGTCTCCTACCGGGCTATTTATGGTAATACAAGAGCGATCAATATCGCAGAGATTGACCCGGGCGAGAATGTGGAGCTTTCGGCAGAGCAGGATGGGATCCAGAGCCTGTTAAAAGAAATTCGTATGGGGGATCGGGAGACGCTAAAGCGGCAGATTTGGACATGCCGTGACTGGTTTTCCAGGCCGGGAATCTCGATTCAGAAATATCGAATATTTATTCTGGAGCTTGCCGCGGAGCTTTTCCGGTTCGGAAGCAATAATCAGATTCCGATGGAGAAGATTTTCGGCTCGGCAGAAGCGCTGATCGACTGTGGCTTTCAGGCAGAATCGCCGGAGGAATTCTGGGACTGGCTGCTTTTGGCCTGTGGAAAGATTCAGGATTATATCCGGCAGGAACGTGCCAATACGACAAAATCCTTTGTGGCAAAGGCAGTTGATTATGTACAGACCTCATATGGAGATAAAAATATTTCTATCGAGACGGTCTGTCGGACGCTGGGTGTCAGCTCCGCTTATTTTTCCACCGTATTTAAAAAAGAAACGGGGAAAACCTTTATCGGTTATCTGACGGATTACAGGATGGAACGGGCAGTAGAGCTTTTGTTGACAACCGATGATAAAACCTATATGATTGCAGAAAAGACCGGTTATTCCGATCCGAATTACTTCAGCTATGCATTTAAGAAGCAGTATGGAGTATCACCGTCAAAATACAGAGTGGAGAAATTAAAAGAGCGTGGATAAAATCAGAAAATGGTTTAGAAAAATAACGGTGCATTCCGGAACATACGTCGGCTCGAGAAGCATACAGATGACGATCGCCCTTTCATTTACGGTCGTTTCTGTATGCTGTCTGTGTTTTCTGGGTGTCCTGCTTTACAAGCAGTTTTCCAGGAAAGAGGAGACACTGATGCGGGAAAACTCCCGCCAGCTGCTGGAACAGACAGCAATCAATCTGGAGGATTATCTGCGCAGCATGCGCCGGATCTCCGATGCGATGTATTACAGTGTCATTAAAGACAAAGACCTGGAACAGGAGGGTATGGATGAGGAAATGACCCTGCTGTATGAGGCCAACAAGGACAATCTGGTCAGCATCGCCTGCTATACATACGATGGCGGGCTGGTGGAGGCGACGCCGGTCGCAAATGAGAAAAGAGATGTGACAGTCGCATTGCAGGACTGGTTTGTCGACGCGAAGAATCAGCTGGAAAATTTTCATTTTTCGACACCGCATGTACAGAATCTGTTTGATGATCTGACATATCGGTATTACTGGGTCGTATCCTTAAGCCGCACGGTTGACCTGACCTACGGAGGTAGATCGATGCTCGGTGTGCTGCTGGTCGATATGAATTACAACAGCATCGAACGTATTTTAGACAAGGCAAATACAGCGTCAGTTTCCTCTGAGTATGTTTATCTGATGGATCCGAATGGAGAGATCATTTATCATCCGAAGCAGGAACTGATCCGGATGGGGCGGTTTCAGGAAAACAATCAGGAGGCAGTGCATGCGTCAGATGAGAGCTGGAAGGAGATGTTTGGAGGAAAGCAGCGGATCGTTACACAGAAAACAATCAGCTACACAGGATGGAAGCTTGTCAGTGTCGTTCCGCTGGAATCATTTGGGATGGGGAAGGACAGTACGAGATATCTGGTCATCATGCTTGTGTCACTTGCGCTTTTGGCAACGGTCATTCTCAATCAGTTTGTCTCGGCGCGGATATCCAAGCCGCTGCGACGGTTAAATGATTCTGTGCGGGAATGGGAGGCAGGGAATCAGGAGCCTGATATTTATGTGGGAGGTTCTCTTGAGGTCGAGCATCTCGGGCGGACCCTGCGCTCGACGATGAAGCAGATTCAGGAGCTGATGCAGGATATTGTAGTGAAGCAGGAAGAGAAGCGAAAGAGTGAGCTGGATGCGCTGCAATCGCAGATTAATCCGCATTTTCTGTACAATACTCTGGACTCGATTGTATGGATGATTACGGGCGAGCGGTATGATGATGCGGTATTTATGATTACACAGCTTGCCAGCCTGTTTCGAATCAGTTTAAGCAGGGGGAAGACGATTATCCGGGTCGAAGATGAGATTAAGCATGCGGAAAACTACATGAATATCCAGAAGATCCGCTATAAAAATGCGTTTGAGATATCGTTTGATATTGCGCCGGAGATCCTTTCCGCCTGTACTGTGAAGCTGGTCGTGCAGCCGATTCTGGAAAATGCGATCTACTATGGCATGGAAGCGATGGACGATGACGGCATTATTTCTGTGCGCGGCTATCAAAAAGACGGGGATGTCTTTCTGGAGATAAGCGATAATGGGCTTGGTATGCCGGAGGAGGCGGCGGCAAAGCTTCTGACGGAAGGAGAGCGGGTGCGCAGCCGGGGAAGCGGAGTAGGACTGCTGAATGTACATAACCGGATTCGGCTTCGCTTTGGAGAACAGTATGGATTGCAGATTGAATCCTTTCCGGATGAGGGGATGACAGTGCGAATCCATATCCCATATATTCCATACACGGAGGAGACATGTCGACAGCTGGAGGAAGGAAAACTTCCGGACGGAAAAGGAGGCCGGAGCGTATGAACAGAGATCGGCTGTACCTTGGATTTGTGACAGCGCTGATTGTCACAGTGGTCATCTATGCATCCTATGGTTTGCTGAACAGTGAAAAGAAAGATACACATTATGTTGTTTCTGTGATTGTCAGCAACAGCGGCAGTGACCGGTGGAATGCATTTAAGGAAGGTCTGAATCAGGGAGCGGATGAGGCCGGACTGTATCTGAATGTTGTGTCTGCTCCTGCGTTTTCCAGAGTTGAAGAAGAGTATGGCATTATCGGACGTGAGTTGGAAAATGGTGCAGATGGCGTTATTGTGGCGCTCTGTGATACTTCGGATCTGGGCGGAAGACTTTCAGAACTCGTATCGGAAGACCGTGTCGTACTCATTGATTCCGATCTGGATCTGGAGGGGGGACACGCGCTCGTGCAGCCGGATGCCAAGGCGATCGGAGAAGCCATCGCCCAGATGATCTTGGATGAGAAGAAAACTGCAGGAAAAACGATCGGAGTGCTGACCGGAAATCAGCAGACACTGGCGGGAAGAAAGAGACTGGAAGGATTTTGTAAAAAGATAAAAGAGGCAGGAAGAGAAATCCGTTTTTGTGCAGAGACAGATAAGCAGTTTCAAGAGGAGATGAAAGCGACGCCGGATATCTTAGCGGCACTGGACAGTGATGCGATGGAGATGGCACTGGATTGGCTGACAGAGGGCGGGCAGACGCCGGATTGCAGCCTTTACGGAGAAGGACGCTCAGAACGGGCAGTTTATTATCTGGACAGAGGGCACATTCAGGGCATGGTCGTGCCGGACGAATACGCGATGGGCTATGAGAGTGCACAGCTGATCCAGAAGCAGCTGGAGCATACAGAGAGCAGTACGACGCAGATAGAGACCGGATTCATTTCGGTGACAAAGGAAAAGATGTACGATAAGGAGGCAGAAAAGATTCTGTTTCCGGTTGTGCATTAAATGGGGGATGAATGTGAGACACATAAGAAAAACAGGGCTGGCACTGATGGCCGGAATCCTGCTTCTGACCGGATGCGGTTCCGGGAAAGAGGACTCTGTGAAAAGTATTAAGATCGGCGTGACCTTGTACGACCAGTATGATACGTTTATATCGGAGCTGATGCAGACATTTAAGAGCACCACACTGAAAATGGAATCGGAAAAGGGCGTGGCGATCAGTCTGGAGATCCTGGATGCATCCGGAAATCAGACGACGCAGAATGAACAGGTCCGGACGCTGATAGAAAAAGGGTGTGATGTGATCTGTGTAAATCTGGTTGACCGGACGGAACCGACGACGATCACAGATATGGCAGAGAAAAATAATATTCCGATCATCTTTTTTAACCGGGAGCTGGTGGCAGAGGATCTGGAACGCTGGTCAAAGCTGTATTATGTGGGTGCTGATGCGTTTGACTCCGGAAGGCTGGAGGGAGCGCTTGCCGCGGATGCATTTCTGACGGATGCGACCATGGATAAGAACCAGGATGGCATCTGTCAGTATGTTGTACTGGAGGGAGAGGCCGGACATCAGGATGCGATCGTGCGTACAGAATGTTCGGTAAATATGCTCATCGAGTCCGGTGTGCAGGTAGAAAAGCTCGGTTATGCGATTGCCAACTGGAACCGGGCACAGGCACAGACAAAGGTGGCTTCGCTGCTGACACAGTACCCGGGACAGATGGAGCTGATTCTGGCAAACAATGACGATATGGCGCTCGGTGCGATCGATGCCTTAAAGGCGTCAGGGCTGTCAAGAGACGAATGGCCGGCGGTTGTTGGGATCGATGGAACGGATCCGGGGCTTGAGGCGGTAGAAAAGGGCGAAATGGTCGCTACGGTTTATAATGACAAGGAAGGACAGGCAGACGGGATGCTGAACCTTGCCTTTGCACTGGCGACGGATGAGGGGCTGGATGAGATCGGTCTGGAAAATGACCGCTATATCCGGTTGCCGTATCAGAAAGTCACCAGAGAGAATGTCAGTGATTTTCAGAAGTAAGGCATTGGCTGCAAAAGCTGTGGTGCGCACTGCAAAACCCGGGAAAGCGAAGAGAAAGGATGAAAAGGTATGAAAAAGAAGCAGGGTGGCTGTGAGACCTGTACCTATTTTACTTACGATGAGGATTATGAGTGCTATGTATGCGACATCGATATGGACGAGGATGAATATGTCAGGTTGATGTCAGATGATCACTACAGTTGTCCGTATTATCGCAATGGGGATGAGTACCTTGTTGTGCGTAAGCAGATGTAGAGGGAAGCGGAAAAGAGGCTGTCGCAAAATCATCCAACACAGGTGAGCAAGCGGCAGCCTCTTACAAAGGGGAGGATAAGTATATATCTCCGAAAGTTCATTTTTTATTGATTTTATGCGGGTTTCCGGACTCTCTAGGGTGTTGCTAAGTGTTGCTAAATCGCAATTCCCACTGCAGCTGAGAAAGCTGCATTTTTTTTGTCCATTTGGCCAGCCTCGGCTGAACGCCGTTTGTAGTAGATATTCTGGGTAGTCGAAATATTTTTATGTCCGAGGTCGTGGCTCACCTCGCTCACTGGTACATTGGCATCCAGTAGTACGCTGGCATATGTCCTCCTCATAGCATGGGAACTGAGATAACGCATCCCGATGGCTGCACAGAACTTCTGAATGCAGATATCGATGGTGTCCTGTTTCACAAGCCGCCCGCTTCTTGATGGTACCAGCCGCGAGCTTTCAATTCCGAGCTGCTCATTGCGTGCTCGCATCTCATATAGCCAGAACATAGCCGCATCATTGAGCCTCAGTACTCGGCGGCTGCTGACGGATTTAGTCGTATCTGTCATCAAGATTTTTTTGCCAGTATCATAGTTTGTATACCGAACGAGCGTTTTTGTAATAGAAAGCGTTTTTTCTTCAAAATTCACATCATTCCAGGTGGCGCTGAGCAGTTCACCGACCCGGCATCCACTATACATCAGGAACATGGCTGCAGCAGAGTAGCGGAAATGGCGCCCGTTTTGCCACTGGCTAATCGACCCTAGCCACAGCTCGTGCATCTCCTCATCTGTCCAGGCTCCGGTGTCATGAGCTCGCTCAGCACTACATAGATTGCCATTGATTTTTACTGACCGCATGTAATTTGTGGTTATGTAGTCATGCGCGATAGCATACTCTAGGGAGCTAACGACTAGAGATTTTAACTGCTTGATATGAGTTTGACACAGCCCCTCCTTATATAGAGTCTGGATGTACTGCCTACAGTAATCAAGCGTTACATCCGTCAGCCTAAGCTCACCGAAAAAAGACTCCTTGATGTGGTTCTCTGACATCCTGACATATCTTTCATATGATGAGACTTTTAATTCATCTCTGCGGTTGTCCAGATACTCAGTCACAGCACCCTGAACTGTCATCTCATCGTGAGCAATTACCGAGTACACCTCCTGCTCATATGCCTCAATCACAGCCTCGCGGCTGCTCCGTGTGATTTGATGACGTTTTTTTGTCTTTGAGTATCTCGCAGGGACTGTGAGCAGCCACTGCCGAGTGTCCGGTCGTTGTTTAGGCTCTGGTATATCGATTCCACTTTTCATAAGAACCTCCTGTCTATACCGCATAGACAGGCTCCTTGCGTCGTCATCTGTCATCATACCACGTGCAACCATATCTGAAAACTGTTTAATCATAAGATTCCCCCGTTTGGTCTTTTTTGATGTTTTTTGGTTGACAGCAGTATGCTGAGATTTTGGTTTTTTCGTTCCCGGGCGTTTTTCGTTTTTTCTGCGATTTCGCATATCATAAGAACGGAAAAATGAGATATGAAAAAATAGTTGTTTCTGTTCCAGCAATCAGCGCTGGATGCGGTAAAAGATAGAAAAAATGCGACCCTATTTTGGCAAATGTGAGCCAGAAAAACGCTTAGCTCAATCAAGCTGACAGAGTACTGGGGGATAAGATATGACAGAATTGGGTTGCTGTGAGATGGTCGTAGAGCGAGACCATGGGAGAGTGTGGAGCTGTGATTATCGGACGCGCGAGGGGCAGCTGATACATAATCGCATCTATGCAGATAATCGAAAGCAGGCCGTGGAGCGGTTCTGGTTGTAAAATTCATTTTTACATTGCATAGGCCTAGAGTCGGGTGATATGATATAGATATCTAAAAGGACTAGGAGGGCTATGTATGCAAAAAATTTTCTTAGTTGAGGACAACGATTTGAGAGAGGTGAACCAGTACCTGAAGGCGGGTGGAGAGGTCGTTATGATACAGGCTGTATCAGAGTCAGTAGCTGCCTATGGATATGCCGGAGGCGAGTGTTGCTACCATGGACATGACATCCAGACCGGGCATGTCTATGCGTACGTGGTGCTTGATATGCCGCTGGGGTATGACTGATGGCTTATATCATAGATGAGAGACCGGAGACCATGTATGCGGGGCTGTCAGAGGAGGCAAAAGAGCGCTGGCGGCAGCAAGAGATAGCCGAGCATGGTCGGGTTGTGTCAGAGTGGCTGATGACAGAGGAGGATAAAAGGAAGAAAAAACGAAAAAAGAAACTGAAAAGATTTCGGAGAGAGCAGAAGAAACGTCGCGAGTAGCGGCGTTTTTATTATGGAAAAAATTCTGCATATTATAAGCGTAGAAAAAATGGCAGCCGGAAAGAACGGCAAAAATTTTTAACCCCAAAAAATGTGCATATGATACACACACCAAAAAACGACTAGAGAGGCAAAGGAGAAAAAATTATGAAAAAAGAAATCAACGACAATCACAACACAGTCAACGCGGCGCAGGAGGACGAGGATATGAGAGAAGAAACCGAGGAGAAAAGAGAGCAGCTGATTGATAGCATTGAAAGCTGGTATGTAGACAGCTATATGATGATACTGGACATGGAGCGGTCCCACTACAAGCCATGGCTGGTGTCAAAGACGCGAAAACTGACAGCAAACGCGAGAGGTGGAGACGACCCAAGAGATGTAAATTGCACTGCCATCATGGAGGGTATCATCGAGTATGTAAAGAGCCTGCCGGATGAGTGGTTTGAGGACTTTGAGGAGCCTGCCAGCTATGATGACCTGATTGACCTCATCGATGACCTCTACTACCATGCAAACTTTGACCTGGTTGACATCCCGCCCAGAAAAGAAGAATTCATCGAGTGGCTGAGAGACCGTGTGGATGTCGACGACCTGGATTTCGGAGAGGTAGAGGACGGCGATAGAGAGGAACTCAAAGAGGAACTACAGAGCCGATACGAGGACGAGAACGAAGAGTTCTTTGAGGAGTGCTGGAACGACGACTACATGGACAACAGAGAAAAAATCGACTATGTTAATGAACATATCAGATACAGATATGATATGTATAAGAGGTGGTGATGCAGATGAGCAAGATTTATAAGCAGGACTTGATAGGCCCAGTCCAGGCACAATTAACCAAGGCGGATTGCGTATACAGCAACCCGCCGGGCTGCCTGAGCTGGCTGACGATTGCCTATAATCAGGCTGGGACGAGCTGCCCATATGAGATATATGAGCAATTTTTGGATGATTTTTTCCGTTATATTGACGGTATCCAGCCAGAGAGGCTCTATATCCGGGTGACCGCCAGCAATCGGGCGGCAATCCTGGCTGGATGCCAAGCTAGGTTTTCATATGTAGACATAGACCTGGTATATGAACAATACAGAAAAAAACAACGTTGCTGGATAATTCGCTGCGGCAGAGACGGACACGCGCCAGCACCGGAGCGGCAGGTAGACGTTAAAACATATATCCGGTGGTTATGCCGGGAGACCGATTTTGAGCAGATGGCTGGTATCTGGATGACAGATATCACAGCCGGGTTCAATTGCCATAAGAAAAACAAAGATTTTTCCGGTACAGCAATCAGCCAGAGCGTGATTGATAAGCTGACCGCAAAAATCAATGCATGGGAGTTAAAACAGGACAAAAGACAAGTAAAAAAGAAAAATCCGGCATACTGTAAGTGAACCAAAATGCTATAGGATGCTGAAAGGTAATAGAATAAATGAAGAACAAAGAAGATTTATGTTGAGCGCGCGCGATAATTCTCGTATACTAATTATAAATGACTCGTATAAAATGTGAAATGCTGTAAAAATCAGCATATTATTAGAAACAGCCGAAGAAAATAAGGCTGAAATAGAATATATAGAGGAAATGAGAGAACAGGTCTCAAAAATGAGGCGAAAAGGAGCCAACAGATGAAGAGAGTTATTTCGGAATACGACGTAGAAAATCTTTTTATAGACCGTTTGGAAGGCATCGGATATACGTTCATAGAATTAAGCAACTATGAAGATGTGATTGTTAATTTCCGTGAGCAGCTCGCAAAGTTCAACGAGAAGAAGCTGGCAGAAAAAGGACATGATGCATCATTTTCAGATGCTGAGTTCAACCGCATTATGATTCATATAGATAATCATTCTGTGTATGAATCAGCAAAGATTCTTCGTGATAAATATGTATTACAGCTGGATAATGGAGAATCAGTGTATATTGATTTCTTTTCAGGTGATACGGATAGAAACATCTATCAGGTAACACATCAGGTCACAATGGACAAGGCACATAAAGACGATGTAGTGTATAAGAATCGTTATGATGTGACTGTCCTCATCAACGGTTTACCGCTTGTACAGATTGAATTGAAACGTCCCGGCGTGGAAATTAACGAAGCAATCAACCAGATTAACAGATACAGAAAGTTTTCTTTCAAAGGTATTTTCAGATATTTGCAGCTGTTTGTAGTCAGCAATTCTGTACAGACGAAGTATTTCTGTAATGAAAATGAGATGATAGATGGTCAGTACAATCCAATCCTGAAATCGCTTGTATTCTTCTGGACAGACGAAAAGAATACACGTATCAATGACTTGAACACATTCGCAGGTGAATTTTTCCGTAAATCAGCTATCACAGAGATGATGGATAAATACATGGTCATTAAGACCACGGAGCCTGTATTGATGGTCATGAGACCATACCAGATTTACGCTGTAAAGGCTGCAAAGAAGCGTGTACTGGAAGTAAATCAGAATGGTTATGTATTTGCCTGTACAGGTTCAGGAAAGACGCTGACATCATTCAAGCTGGCACAGCTTTTGCGTGATGAATCAATGGTAGATTTGGTCGTATTCCTGATTGACAGAAAAGACCTGGATGACCAGACCGTTGATGAATATAACAGTTTTGAAAAAGACTGTGTGGACAATACGGACAGCACCGCGGTGCTTATCAATATGCTGAAATCGTCTGAGAAAAAGATGATTGTTACAACGATTCAGAAAATGGCAAATGCTGTTAAGAATCCAAAATATGCAGCTGTAATGGATGCATACAAGGATAAGAAAGTTGTGTTTATTATTGATGAATGCCATCGCTCCCAGTTTGGAAAGATGCATGGTCAGATTGAAAAGCACTTTGAAAGAGCAAATTATATCGGATTCACCGGAACACCGATTTTTGAGAAAAACAAGGGCGCGGACGGTCGTACCACAGCGGATATTTTCCATACAGGAGATAAGCTGGATTCATGCTTGCATAAATACATGATTAAGGATGCGATTGCAGACGGTAACGTGCTGAGATTTTCAGTAGAGTATCAGCGTACTATCTTTGCAAGGAATCTTGCTGTAAAGGGTATTGACCCGGAACAGCTGGATGACCCGGAATACTGCAAGCGTCATAAAATCGACATGGAACCTCTATACCATGATGATGAGCGTATTGCAGGCATTGCAAAGCATATCTTTGAGCATCATGAACAGCATGTACATCCACAGGGAAAAGATATTTATACAGCACTGTTTGCAGTGGATAAGATTCAGACCCTTGGAAAGTATTATGACGAGTTCAAGAAGCTGAATGATGCAGCACCAGATGATAAGAAGTTGAAAGTGGCTGCAATCTTTTCCTATCAGGCAAATGAAGATATGGATGATGGTGCAGATGAACATTCACAGGAACTTCTTGACCGCTGTATGCAGGATTATAATGCGTTATACAATACAGCATTTACGATTGATACATTTGATGCATACAGAAAAGATATTGCAAAGAGATTGAAACAGAAGGATTTACCGCAGGTTGATATTCTCTTGGTAGTCAATATGTTCCTGACCGGCTTCGATGCAAAACCATTGAATACGCTGTATCTGGACAAGAATCTTATCTGGCACTCACTTGTACAGGCATATAGCCGTACAAACCGTGTAGATAAGGTGACAAAGCAGTTCGGACAGATTGTATCATACAGAAATATCAAACAGTGGCAGGATGATGCACTGACATTATTCTCCGGGGACGGAGACCCGAATGAATATCTGCTTGAAAATTATGAGTATTATCTGAATCAGTGGGTAAATCAGGAACCTGTACTGAGAAAGATTACAGCGGATGTGGATGCAGCTGGTCAGCTCAAGTCAGAAGATGAAATCCGTATGTTTATCATTGCGTTCCGTTCAATGGCAAAGACCCTTGCCACTTTGAAGACATTTTCTAAGTTTGACTGGGATGACCTTGCGGTTGTGATGGATGAGAATGAATACGAAGGATTCAAGAGCTGGTATCTGTATTACAAAGACCAGACACACAATCCAAATCCGAAAGTACCTGTACCAGTAGATGTGGATTTCGATATTGAGCTTGTCCGTACGGACCGTATCAATGTCGTGTATATCCTGAATCTGCTGAAAAATGCGAATACTCACGATAAGACAGAGGAAGAAAAGCAGCAGGATGTTGATTTGATTCTGCGAGAAATGGAGCGTTCCGATAATGAATCCTTGCGATTAAAGAAAGAGGTTATGAGACAGTTTATTTTGACCAGATTCTATGATTTGCCAGAGGATGCAGACGTAATGGAAGCATTTACGCAGTTCGAGAAAGAGCAAATGAAAGCGGACATGGAAGAATTTGCATTTGATAACAAGATTGATTATAGGATTGTATCAGAATTGTTTACAGAATATGTGTTCCACGGCACAATTTCAGATGATGATATCCGTAAAAAACTAGCACCATACAAGTTGGGGCTTCTAAAAATGACAAAGCTGACAAAATCAGTGAAAACATTTATAACAGATACCTATAACAAATACAAAGCAGAGGGAGAATAATTATGGCAGATACAAATACATATCAGGCACAGGCAAATGAGCTTTCCCAAAAGCTCTGGGCGATTGCCAATGAATTGCGGGGCCAGATGGATGCCTCGGAATTCAAGAACTATATTCTTGGAGTAATTTTCTATCGTTATCTGTCAGAACGTACAGAAATGTACATGACAGAAATTCTTGAAAATGACGGTGTAACATACGAAGAAGCATTTGCAGATGAGGATTACAGACCTGTTGTAGAAGACTGGTCTTTATCCAAACTGGGATATGTCATCAAGCCGGAAAATCTGTTCCGTAACCTGATTCGTAAGATTACAAAATTTGAGAATGATGCTGATAAGTTCAGCGTAGAAGATTTTGAAAAAGCAATCAATGACCTTGTAGGTTCCACAATGGGGCATGAATCCAACAAAGCATTTGATGGATTATTCAATGATATGCGTTTACAGGATGCACGTCTTGGAGAAACAGTGGCAGACCGTACCGATATGATTGGGCGTGTCATGGTAAAGGTGTCAGACATTGATTTTGATTTACAGGATTCTCAGTTTGATGTACTGGGTACAGCATATATGATTCTGATTGGTCTGTTTGCTTCAGATGCTGGAAAGAAAGGTGGAGAGTTCTTTACACCTGCCGGACCGAGTAGACTTTGTGCTACACTTGCATCCCTTGGACTGGACGAAGCAAAGACCGTCGGTGACTGTACCTGCGGTTCTGCATCTATGCTGTTAGAAGTTCAGAAGCATCTGACAACACATAAAGTTGGTCATTTCTACGGACAGGAGCTGAATGCTACAACATACAACCTGTCAAGAATGAATATGATTATGCATGGTGTAGACTGGCAGAATTTTGACATCTACAAAGGAGATACACTGAAAGATGATAAATACGGTGATAATTTGAAGCTGACCGTGCAGGTCTGCAATCCACCGTATAGCTTGAAGTGGTCAGCTGATAAGAAATTTGAAGATGACCCACGATACAGCGGAGCTGGAAAGCTGGCACCGAAGGGACAGGCTGACCTTGCCTTTGTAGAGCATATGATTTATCACATGGATGATTCTGACGGTCGTGTCGCTGTGTTGCTGCCACACGGCGTATTGTTCCGTGGTGGAGCAGAAGAAGCAATCAGAAAAATATCATCAAAGACCTGAACCGTCTGGATGCTGTTATCGGATTGCCTGCAAATCTGTTTCATGGAACAGGAATCCCGGTGTGCGTACTGGTACTGAAAAGCAAGAGAAACGGTAATTCAGGAAATATTTTGTTCATTGATGCATCGAAAGAGTTCAAAGCTGGAAAGAATCAGAATGTCTTGGAACAGGAACATATTGACAAGATTGTAGATGCGTATGCAAAGCGTGTAGATGTAGATAAATTTGCTCATGTAGCAGATATGAGTGAGATTATTGAGAATGGATATAACTTAAATATTCCGAGATATGTTGATACATTCGAGGAAGAAGAACCCGTGGATTTGGATGCTGTAAAAGCTCAGATTAAGACACTGGATTCTGAAACAAAAGCTGCGATTGATAAGGCTGAAAGTTTTATGAGACAGCTTGGACTGTAAAGGCAGGTGAATGTATGTGTCTGATAAAAAGAAATCATTAGAGAGAAATGCATTGGATGCCTTTCTTCAAAGTAATCGTAAACTGAAAGGATATACGATTGATGATGGAGAACGACCAGATTTTGTTTTAACAAAGAATGGTCATAAGATTGGAATTGAACATTTTCGGGCAGATACTATCTTGAATGAACATACAGATTCTGAAAGTATGAAGTTTGATGGTCAACGAAAAAAGATATACGAAAAGCACCATACAAAGTTGTTGAATGATGAATTTGATGCGGATGCATCTGCAAAGGATATTGAAACTTCTATCAATAAAAGTTTAGATGCTGCATCAAAATTTGATTATAAGGAGTTTATCAATAATCTGAAAGCCGTTTTTGAACAGCACGCAGGTAAGGTGTCCGAATACAAAAAGAAATGTGATGAAGTTTGGTTCTTAATAGATATAGGCATTGAAAATGACCATTTCACGGCGGAATTTGCTAATGGTGGATTGACAAAAATGAATGTACTACCTGTTACTGATGATATGTTTGACATTTTTGATAAACACAAAGAGGTAAGCCGTGTGATTGTTTGTTCTCGATACTTAGGAAGATATAAAATTGTTTATGATTCCGGCAGTGGAAAGTATAGCTATAAGATTCGGTCATTTACCTATACAGAAGCATTGATTCCGGTCAGTAGACAAATCAAACTTGATGTGAAAGATACTGGAAAGGAAGTGGAATCATAATGATTGAACCTAAATTGAGATTCAAAGCTGATGATGGAAGTCAGTTTCCAGATTGGGAAAAGAAAAAATTGGAAGATGTTGTTGAATTTTTAGATGGACAACGAAAACCATTAGAAGCCGGACAGAGAGTGTCTGGTAAATATCCATATTACGGTGCATCAGGTATCATTGATTATGTGGAAGATTATATTTTTGATGAAGAATTGATTCTTTTGAGTGAAGATGGTGCTAATATTCTCGATAGAAATTACCGTGTTTGTTTTTTAGCAAAAGGAAAGTATTGGGTGAATAATCACGCACATGTGCTGAGAGCAATGGACGGGAATGTGAACGGATTTATTTGTGAACAGTTGGAAACATTTGATTATAGAAAATATAATTCAGGTGGTGCACAACCTAAGTTAAATCAAGCAACTTGCCGTGCTATTATTATGAATATGCCATCATTCTCAGAACAACAAAAAATTGCAGAGTTCTTATCAACGATTGATATAGTAATCGAGAAACAAAAGGAAACTGTATCTGCATGGGAAGAACGAAAAAAAGGTGTGATGCAGAAGCTGTTCAGTCAGGAAGTAAGATTCAAAGCGGATGATGGAAGTGATTTTCCTGATTGGGAAAAGAAACCATTTGGGGATGTAGTTTCTGAATTTAAAGTGAAAACCAAAGTTGAGAACGAGGATATTTTATTATCGTGTGCGATTAATGGTGTGTTTTTAAATTCTGAATTGTTTGGTCATCAAAGAGGACAGAGTAACATCGGATATTTAAAAATAAAAAAAGGTACACTCATTTTATCAGCGCAGAATTTACATTTAGGAAATGCAAATGTAAATTTGAGATTTGAGCATGGAATAATTTCACCAGCATATAAGACATATGATATTGTCGGATGCTCTGTGGAATATATGAATCAGTGGGTAAAATGGGATTTGGCAAAACAATTTTTTTATAATGCAACAACTGTTGGAGCTAGTGGTTGTCGAAGAAATGTGGATTGGGAAATGCTTTACTCACAGTTGTTTTCAGTTCCTTGCCTTGAAGAACAGCAGAAAATTGCCGATTGTCTTTCATCATTGGATGAAGTAATCGAGAAGCAGAAAGTAACATTGGCTGCGTGGGAAGAACTGAAAAAAGGTCTGTTGCAGCAGATGTTTGTGTAATTGAAAAGCGGCTTGTTTTTCTGAAACATCACTATAAAAGAAGGCGGCAGCTTATAATATGACGTTACGTCGCTCAGCTGCCTGCCAAGAGGCGAAGGGTGCTCAGGCATCATCTTGCGTGACAGCAGATGACAGATATAATAGGAGGAATTAAAATTGTCAGATATAAGTGAGCACGCATACTGGACCGGATATTTTGCAGGTATACGAGAGATACAGCAGAGGCTGATTATGATGGCTGCGATGGAGGGGGCAGATATTGAGAGGATATGTGAGGAGATGGAGCTTACCAGAGACCAGATTCGGGCGATAGTGAGTGGTAGCAGTTCACAACTATAGCAGAGCGGTTATAGGCAGTGGAAAGATAATCGAGAAAAACTACATATTTTTAAATAGAAATGGGAGGCAGGAGGTGGTTCTATGAGCCGATATCTTTTCAATTTGAGGCATTATCTGATACTGGAGGCGGAGTGCGCAGTCAGCACTGGAGGCCGGCTGGGCGGGGTGCTGGACTATACGCTGCAGCAATTTGCCTACAACGCGGTCCTGCGCCGGTATCCTGAGAACCGGCGGGACGAGGCTCTTTCCTATACGCATGTTTGCCAGATTTACAATTATGAGGAGCTGTGGACAGAAAGCGATGAGCGGTTGAGTGTCAAAGACATCATCTGCGCACAAACGCACTTTATTACACTAAAGTCAGCAATCAGACAAACGGACAGCCTTATCACGCCGCAGACCTACCAGTCCATCAGGACACAGCTGTACTACGGTGTACCAATGTATCTGACCGAGCAGATGACGCAGCTCATCCTACAGTACTCCCATGAGCCATCAGACTGTGACCCGAACCCGCTTCGAGAGGTGGCAGAACTGCACTCCGGTTTTGTAACACTGGGCGGTGATAGCCGCACGGCGGAGATTGTTTCGTTTCTACATTGCCTGAATCTGTACACCACTCCATTTTTCATCCATGCCGAAAACGCTGAGCGATACAAAGCGGCGGTGAGAGACCCGGAGCAGCTGTTAGCGCTCTTTCAGGAGGAGCAGGCGCGGTATCGGGAGGAGACAGCGCCCTTTGTCATGAATTATGATGATGAGGAGGATATCTGAGCCCATCGGGCATCTGGATTACAATAAAAAGAAAGAGGCAAAAAGAATGGCATCCTATATACGGAATTTAAGAAATTGCCTAAAATCAGAGGTCAGGAGCAAAGAAAAGCTTGGCGGTGTGCTGGATTATACGCTACAGCAAGCCGCCTACCATGCGATGCTACGCCGATACCATGAGAAACCGACAGATGGCACCCTGTCCTATGCCCATGTCTGTCAGATGTACAGCCATGGGGAGCTATGGACAGAGGGCGAGGAGCGATTGAATGCCAAAGATATAGTCTGCGTACAATCAAACTTTAACGCGCTAAAGTCGATAATCTGGCAGATAGATGAAAAACTTACCCAGTATATGTATCAGGATGTATACTCACGACTACACGGTGGTATACGGCCGGATATGAGGAATGAGTTATGGGATTACCTTATGTGGTGTAAATCCGACCCGTATGAATGTAGCCCTGACCCGCTCTGGGATGTAGCGCAGGCGCACCACGATATCATAACCCGAGGCGGAGATAATTGCACAGCAGAGCTGCTGTCATTCCTGCATTGCCTGAATTTACATACAACCCCATTTTTCATACATGCTGAAAACGACATGACATATTGGCAATCTCTCTTTGATGTAGAAAAATTGATGAAGTTGTTCCAGCAGGAGCAGGACAGATACCGAGAGGAGACGATGCCCCTCGTCATGGAGGATGGCGAGGAGGACGACGAGGAGAATGATGAGTCATGGTTTACGGCTTGAGCTGATGCACCGCGACGAGGTCATGGCAGAATTGACCTGGCGTCCTATGTAAATTCAGGGTATACCCCGGCGTTACGGCGCCGGAGGGCACTTTCCTGTAAAAACAGAATTAAAAAATCACAGATTTTACAACATGCAAGCAGGGTCAAAGACCCTGCTTTTGCATTTGTCTGAAAACTTTGTAAATTGTACCTCGAAACGAAAATACTTAAAAGTGCCGTTGACGTGATATCTCAATTTGCTATACTGCAGATAGACAGGAGGTATAGCAATGCGCATTGCATACGTGAGAGTTAGCACGATAGAACAAAACGACGCCAGGCAGGTTGAGGCGCTGAAAAAATACGATATCGAAAAATGGTTCGACGAAAAGATTTCCGGTAAAAACGCCTTGCGACCGCAGCTCCGGCTGATGCTGGATTTTTGCCGGGAGGGTGATGTCATCTATGTGCACGACTTGTCTAGGCTGGCGCGTAACACGCGGGATTTACTGGAAATTGTAGATAAATTAGAAAAAAAATCCGTAAAATTGGTTAGCCTAAAGGAAAATATCGACACCCAGACGCCTACCGGCCGCCTGATGCTCACGATGATTGCAGCCATTGCCGAATTTGAGAGGACCAACCTCCTGGAGCGCCAACGCGAGGGCATCGCCTGCGCCAAGGCTGCTGGTCGATATACCGGAGGACATAAAAAGATTGTGCCGCCTGAAAAATGGGAAACCGCACTGCGGCAGTATCAGAGCCGAGAGATTAATAAAACCCAGATGGCGGCCAGATTAGGCATCTCACGCCCGACGCTCGACCGGATGCTGGCAGATGCAAGAAAGCGTGCCGCCGACCATACGGCGGCAGATGCCTTAACCGGAAACCGGGTTGTCGAGTTTGAGTCAATCCCGGACGTCCCATTCAATTAAATCGAATCTATAGGCGAAAAGCCTTGCCGCCCGCCGGGCGTTCCATCTCCTTTCTTTATAATTTCAGCCTGACGGGAGTATTTCCACACGCTATCCACAGACCATTGTGGATAAAGCGTGTGGATTTTTTTGTTTCTTAAACTTTCTTTAAGTGCCCGAAAAAAGGGCAAAAAAATTTTTAAAAAATATTTTTTTCTGCATATTATATGCGGAAATAAAAACGCCAAAAATTATCACAAAAAAATTCATCATATTCTATAGAGATGAGCAAAACACATTAATTCAAAAGTAGGACGTGGCAGTTAGTTTCCAT